>Ga0126371_10004980_pt1 | contig 11774 bp, 9 predicted proteins | sample PanSoiMetaPlot_4_FD_110145 | JGI IMG/M metagenome (GOLD analysis project Ga0126371, IMG submission 110145) | Tropical forest soil microbial communities from Panama - MetaG Plot_4 | ecosystem: Environmental > Terrestrial > Soil > Tropical forest > Bulk soil | place: Panama | collected 2016-02-17
CTCGCCGGTTCGTCGAGCGGCAGAACGTCCCTGAAGGGTTCATTGCAGTATTCGGACCAGTCTCTCCCAAGGTCGCATTCAATCCCTCGATGAGCCGGAACAACATCAGTCTACTGCCGCGTTCTCCAGAGGCTTTGCGAAAAATCAAACCGGCGCGGGAAGGAGGACGTTGTGAAGCCCCCCGCGCTGAAGCGAGGGATTTCATGGGTTTGTTGAATCGCTCTCCGAGACCCTCACGCTGGCGCGCTACGACATTCTCGACCTCGAGACGCCAACTCCTCACTGCTAACGAGCGTTCACCCCCCGCAGCCATAGCGTCGATTGTTCAATTTAGGAAGGGAGAAGTGATCGAGCAGTTGGAGACTGGCGGATGTTCTTCGCGACTGATCGAACAACTACACATTTCAGAAGGCGAGCAAACAGACGAAATCTATCTGCCGATAGACCGTTCAGGCATTAGTGAGTACATCGGAATGACGCTTCCAGCCGTATAGGAGGTATTGAAGCGGAGGGCACGCCTTGACGGATGAATTTGCCGTCTGGGGACCTCCGTCGTTCAAGGGAATTCATTCTATTATTCTCCGCCCGCACGCTCCATGAGACCGAGCGGAGGCCCGACCCAGCCAATCCGGGGGGTTCAGGATGACGGGGCGAATCAGATCTCCGATCATTCAGCACCAAGCGTCGGCATCACCTTGGGTCTACCGGTTCCGGGTCGGACGCGGCCCCGCACGCTGGGCGGCCGCTCATTCCCGGCGGGAGTTCGGCTGAGCTAACGCAGCGTGCGGATGTAAGCCACGATGTCAGCGGCCTCCCCCCGGGTCAAACTCATATTTGGCATCTTGGCGTGAGGGTTGAGCAGAAACGTCACCAGTCCCGATTCGCTGAAATTCGGCCGACTGGCGATTTCCTTGAAGGGTGGCGCATCCGCGTAAGCGTTGCGTTGGTCGGGGGCGACGACATGGCACGTTGCGCACCACCGCACCGCCACCCGCTTGCCGTTGGAGGCGTCTGCGGCAAGGACGGGACCGGCGAGGAGCGCGGTAACAATTCCCATAGCAGCGCCGCGAAGCGCGGTACGCTGCTTGATTCTGGAATAGATCGCCGGCGGGTTGATCACGTTGCGCTCTCCTAAACTCGATCACAACTAACGATCATGAAATTCGCTCGCTTTGCGAAAAATCAAATCGAGCGGGCCAATAGCAAAACTCTTTGGCTCACGGCGGGCGCCAAACTCGCCGTGAGGGCGGACCAGTGTCTTCACCAGCCCTGTCGCCTGGTAAGACATCAAACAACCATCGCCCTTCCGCCCGCTGGGCGCTGGGGTGGCGGTGCCTTGACCATCTGTTCGCGAGATAAAACTGACCGACCGCTTGCCCGATCATGAACTTGAATCGTTGCGGCGACACCTTGCCGAGGCTTTGACCTTGGGCCTCTAGACGCGCGAGCCCGACGGCCATCCCCTCTCGTTGGTGATCAGCTGTTTCTTGGTCATGCCGCCTATCCACAACTGTGCCGTCCTGTCGCTTCTTCCCTGGCGCAATCGCCACAACGGCGCTAAAGCGTGTTCTCGTCGGACAACCGGGACGGGCAGGGGGTAACGAACTCAATGATTGGCTTGTCGCGAAGCTTCTGGGTCCGCGGCTTCATTCTTTCGCTCGGGCTCATGTGTGCGCTTGATGCGGCGCGCGCCCTGGAGCGGCCGCCGCCGCTCCTGGCGCTCGCAACGACCTTGTGTACCCAAGGGCAGCTCAACAGCGATTTTCGCGGCGGTTTTCTTCCCTTGATGGGCTTTGGGAGCAATGTGCAGTCGATGCGCACGCTGCGATCGGCCGGACGCTATCTGATGATTGCTGCCGAGCAGTGCCGGGACGGGCAACCGAGCGATCGGATGCGGCTGATCATCTGGCACATCGTGCGTCGCGGTGAAGGTCTCTACTATCTGACGGCCGCCAATGGCCAATTGATGATGGCTGTCGAGGGGATCGCGGCCAATACCGCCAATTATCTGCCGGCAAGCACCAACGATCCCGACATCCTGGTGGACTTCGCCAACGAGAAGGCGTTTTGGCTCGCGCGTTTTGGCGAGGCGGGCCGCTAGCGCCCCGCCGTGATCCTATGGGCGCCTGAACAACCGTGCCGCTTCCGGAACCGGATCGGGGGGTAGCTGTGCCAGGCGGTGCTGGGCGAATGCCTCTTCGATCAGCCCGGTCAAGAAATGCGTGAACAAGATCGGCGGCTCCACCGCCTCCCACAAAAAGAATCCGAACGATCCCGGACACGGATTGATTTCGTTGAGCCAGATCTCTCCGGTTTGTGAGTTGCACAAGAAATCGATGCGCGGAGCCCCGGTTCCGCCGACGGCCACAAACGCGCGCTCCGCGCAGCTGCGAATCTGGCGTTCGAGCGCGGCGGGAAGCTCCGGATTGAGATCGCGGGTCAACGACAGCATGCCTTGTGACATCTGACCCGGCTGTTTCGTTTGGCTCTTATTGGCCCCTCCTGCGGACAAATATTTCTGTTTGAAGTCGAGCAATTCCTCCACGCGCTTGGGACGCTCGATCGCCGAGCTGCGGACCGCCCCGGACAGCGCCGTGACCGCAACATTGTATTCGACCAAAGGCGACACGTAGGGCTCGACAATGACGACCGGGTCGAGCTTGAAGATCTGCGGCAAGACCGCGAGCAGCTCCTCGACGTCATTGACCTTCGCGACCCCGATCGAGCTACCAAGGTGGTTGGGCTTGACGATCGCCGGAAAGGGGGCCGCACCGAGGGCCGCTTCGACCGCCGCGCGAGGCGCCATTAGTCCCTCTTTGGGGCGGGTCAGCGTCACGTGGGGTAGCAGGGGAATTTCGGCGGCTCGCAGCATGCGTTTGGTCGCCGCCTTGTCCATGAGCACGGCCGAGGCAAGCGTGCGCATGCCCGTATAGGGGACGTTGGCAAGTTCAAGGAGGCCTTGCATCCCGCCGTCTTCGCCCTTGGTGCCGTGGAACGCCAGGACGGCCACATCGAAGGTGATCGGACGCGGCCGGCGGAACAGCCCGCCCTCCCGCGGCAAGAGAACACCCTGGTCCTGGGCGTTCAGGTCGAGTGCGACGCTGTCAAGTCCTTGGCGGATACTGGCATCCGGCAGATAAGTGTTGCGCCAGGCCAGCGCCTCGCCGTAAAGCCACTCGCCTTGGGGGCTCACATAGACCGGAAAGGCCTCGTAGCGAGCCGAATCGATGGCCTCAAGCGCTTGTAAGCCAGTTACGACGCTGACGTCATGCTCCGGCGAGCGTCCACCGAACAACACCGCCACCCGCTGCTTGTCTGCCATCTTGAGAACGCTGCCGTGCGAAAAAGAAAATCCCGGGCCCCGACCGAAAGTGTCGCGATGATGAGCCAAGAACCTGGACGATTCGATACCGTGGAGGCGGACGGACTATTGCCGCAATGGCATGCGAGGTCAACGCTGGTATCCGGCGCCCGCTCGGCGTCGGGCCGCGGCGCCGTTTCAGGCGGGGCGCTCTAGCGCATGCCGACGTTCGTGACCCACGACGCCACGATCTCCTACGCGACGTGTGGGCTTACACGCGAAGGCGCACCGCTCCAGGTGATTTGGGGACATGGTTGGGGACAGGATCACCGGGCATTCCTTGGCCTGGTCCGTGGACTGGAGCAGCGGGCTGCCCACACGCTGATCGACTTTCCTGGCTTCGGGGAGTCGCCGCCGCCGCCCGCCGTGTGGGGCACGGCCGATTATGCCGACGCGGTCGCAAGCCTTCTTGCCACCGCGCCGCGCGCGCCTCGTCTCTGGGTTGGCCATTCGTTCGGGTGTCGGGTCGGGCTGCAACTCGCCGCCCGGCATCCCCATCTCCTCGACGGGCTATTCTTGATCGCCGCCGCCGGACTGCGGCCGGTGCGAACGCCCGTTGAGCGGCTGACGATTGCGGCCAAGGTGGGGCTCTACAAGCTGCTCAAAACGTTGGATCGGTTCGGCTTCAACGTTGCCGCGTTCAAAGGCCGGCTCGGAAGTGCGGACTATCGTAGCGCCGGCCCGATGCGGCCCATTCTTGTCAAGGTGGTCCGCGAGGATCTCACCGATGTGGCCCGCGCGGTGCGCTGCCCGGTTGGTCTCATCTACGGGGCGCTTGACACCCAAACCCCGCCTGCGCTTGGAGAGCGTCTTGTGTCTTTGCTTGCGGATGGGCATCTGCAGGTGCTGCCACGGCTCGATCATGACACCATCCTCACCGCTGGCAGCCATCAGGTCCAGTTTCAGCTGGCGCAATTCGTGACCCGCGTGGCCCGTGAGTCTGTTTGATCTCATTCCCCTTGGGGTGGTGCTGGCGTTTGCCTCCTTTGCTGGCCGTCGGCTCATGACCTATCTGCACATCTTCCAACAGGAAGAATATGACGGCGCCCGGTTCGTGCGCTGGCTCGTCGCCACCGGGTCAGTCGACAAGAAACTGAGCCTGGCGCTCATGGCGGTGGGCGGCGCCATGCTTCTGAGCGGGGGTCTTGGAGCGTGGCTTTCCGCCGTTCTGCCGGCCGCTCTATTGATCGCCGTTGCGATCCGCGAGACCGATCCACGCCGGCAGGCGAAAAAGCCGCTGGTTCTCACCGCCCGCGCCAAACGCATTTTCGCCGTTGCCTTGACGATCGCGATCGCCTCCGGAGCGGCGGTCGACTGCGTTGGTGCGAACGCCGCGCTCTTCATCCTTCCGGTGCAGCTCGTGCCGATCGATCTCGTGGTCGCCAACCTTCTTCTCGTTCCCTTCGAGGCGCGAATTCAGCAGACGTTCTGGCGTGAGGCGCATGACAAGCTCATGAAGCTCTCGCCGGTTGTCATTGGCATCACGGGGTCGTACGGCAAAACATCGGTCAAGCACATTTTGGGGCACATTCTCGAGGCCGCGTCGAGCGTGCTGATCACGCCGGGAAGCGTCAACACCCCGATGGGCATCGTGCGGATCGTGCGCGAGCGACTGCGGGCGCAGCATCGGTATTTCGTGGTCGAGATGGGCGCCTATGGGCCCGGCTCGATCGCCAGGCTGTGCCGGCTTGCGCCGCCCACGTTGGGGCTGATCACCGCGATCGGCAAGGCGCATTTCGAACGGTTCAAATCCCTCGACACGGTGGCCCGCACCAAATTCGAATTGGCCGAAGCCGTGGCCGGCCGACAGGGCACGTTGATCACTTGTGAGCCGGTGCTCGGCTTTGCGGCCGCCAAGGCGTTCGCCGACGCCCACCCGGATTTGATGGTGATTTGTGGCGAGCGCACGGGCCTCGCACTCGAGCTCATCTCGATCCGCCAGGACCGCGACGGGTTGGCGGTCGCCGTCGTTTGGCATGGCACGCGCTACGATTTGGTCGCTCCGCTTTTCGGCAGCCACCAGGGATGGAACGTAGCGCTGGCGTTTGCGGCCGCCTGCACGCTCGGAATCGATCCGGAAACCATCCGCCTGGCGCTGCGCTCGACGCCGCAGATCGCCCACCGGCTGGAGGTCCGCAAACTGCCTGACGGCTTAATCGTGATCGACGACGCCTATAACGCCAATCCGGTCGGCTTTGCGGCCGCACTCGACCTGGTCGCCAGTCTCAAAGAGCCGCCAGGCCGGGCGATCCTGATCACGCCCGGCATGGTCGAACTTGGCGCGGCTCACGATGAGGAGCATACGCGGCTCGCGCGCAAGGCCGCAGGCATCATTGACGTGCTCTTGCCGGTGGCGCCGGACCGGATCGGCGCATTCGTCGAGGCGTTCCGCCAATGCGCCAGCCCGGCAGCGACGGTCGTGCCCTGCGCCAACTTCGCGGCAGCCAAGGGGTGGCTTGCCGCCAACCAGCGGGGCGGCGATGTCGTGCTGATCGAGAACGACTTGCCCGATCTCTATGAACGCCGGCTCTCACTGTGACCCGCGTTGCCGCAAGAACCCCCTGGACGCGACCGCGTGGAGGAGCCGGCCGCTTGGTCGCCTCGCAGGCTGCGGGATATTCGAACACGTTATCCAGCAACGTTACTGGCAATATCACCTGCGCGGTCGTCGACGGGGGTTACGATTTTTTCCCCTTGGTTGCACCCCCATTGAGCCTGGGGTTTGGGGGGCGATATTGAGCTATGTGGATCGCCAACGGCAGCGAGATGAGAACATTTCCCGTCGCCTCTCTTCCTCAAAACTTCCGGACAACGCTCGAACAATTAGGCGCGTTTGTCCAATTGGCCTAGAAGTTGGCCAGCCCCCAGCGGGATTGTGGGCCGTCGCTTCCGTGAAACCCGCCTGAGCCCGCTCGATCCGCAACGCCCCTGCAGCGCGCGCTGCCTCCGGCCACATTTAGGTTCGACTCCCGGGCCATCGCTTCGCATGGCCTTGCGAGGTCCTCCGTGGACGACTTGGCGGGTTGCTCCCGGGGACGAGGCCGTCAGGCTTACGAACGTCTGGTTGGACCGGAACGGTCCAAAGCGGCGTATGACCTTGAGAGAGGTCGCCAGTGGTTCGTCGGGCAGGCTTGACAACCGGTGCTTTGGCGGCCGCGATCCTTTGTGGCGGCAATGTCCCGGCCATGCCCGCGGCTGTCCCACAAAGGCGAAGCGGGAATGCGGAGCCGTGCATTTACGCGCGGCGCTTTTCCCGATCTAATGGCGCCAACAAAGCAGGGAGGAAAGGTAGCGTGCCGTGAGCGCAAAGGACGCCGCCGCACGGTCGCGCCGCAACGGCCCGCTCGCAAGCCTACGCCTTGTCGAGTTCGCCGGCATTGGTCCGGCCCCGTTCGCGGCCATGCTGCTCGCCGACATGGGGGCCGACATTGTTCGCATTGATCGGCCGAATTTCAGCGGCGCCGATCCGCGCGACATCACACTACGCGGCCGGCCGGTGGTGGCAGCGGACCTCAAAGATACCGCGCAGCGCGAAGACGTCCTGCGTCTGCTGCAAGGCGCCGACGCGCTGATCGAAGGGTTCCGGCCCGGGGTGATGGAGCGCTTGGGCCTTGGTCCGGAGGCCGTGTGGGCCCGCAACCCGCGCCTGGTCTACGGCCGCATCACCGGCTGGGGTCAGGAGGGACCACTCGCCGCGGCTGCTGGCCACGATATCAATTATATCGCCCTGCCAGGCGCGCTCGCCGCGATTGGGCCGAGCGCAGGGGCGCCTGTGCCGCCGTTGAATCTCGTTGGAGACTATGGGGGCGGCGCCCTCTACCTCGCAGTCGGGGTGCTTGCGGCGGTGATCGAGGCGCGTGTTTCGGGCCGCGGACAGGTGGTCGACGCTGCCATGTGCGACGGCGCGGCCTCGATGCTCTCCATCTTTTTTACCCTCAAGGCCCGAGGGCAGTGGGAGGACCGGCGCGGCGCCAACCTGCTCGACGGCGGCGCGCCGTTCTATCGCACCTACGAGTGCGCTGACGGGCGCCACATCGCGCTTGGCGCTCTCGAGCCGCAATTCTACGAAACCTTGTGCCGGCTTGCCGGGCTCGACGATCCGGCCTTCCGCGACCGTGGCGACAAGAGGAACTGGCCGCAGCTCGCGGCCAAGATGGAAAAGGTGTTCCGCCGGAAGACGCGCGATGAATGGTGCGCGATCCTCGAGGGCAGTGACGCTTGTTTCGCGCCGGTGCTGACCATGAGCGAGGCACCCGCCCATCCTCACCTTGCCGCCCGTCAAACCTTCGCCGAGATCGACGGCGTTTTGCAGCCCGCCCCGGCGCCGCGGTTCTCACGAACCCCCGCGGCGGTTCAGTCGTCGCCGGCGGCGGCGCCCGCATCCCTCAAAGATCTCATCGCCGCGTGGCAGTTGCCCGTCGACGCTCCGGCGGGGGTGCCATGACGCAGCCGGGTTGTCCCTTGCCGCACCGCGGCGGTTTCACGGAAAGGAGTGCCCATGAGCCCCTGTCTTGACGGCAAGGTGATGCTGGTCACCGGCGCGGGGCGCGGCATCGGCCGCGACATTGCCCGCCTCGCAGCGGCCGAAGGCGCCGCGGTCGTCGTCAACGATCTTGGTGGATCCACCGACGGGGAAGGCGCCGACGCCAGCCCTGCCGAAGCGGTCGTGGCCGAAATCCGCGCCGCCGGCGGCCGCGCAGTCGCCAATTCCGACAGCGTCGCCGAGCCTACGGGCGCGGAGCGTATGGTCAAGGCCGCGCTCGATCATTTCAGCCGCATCGATTGCGTCGTCAACAACGCCGGCATTCTCCGCGACCGCATCTTTTATCGCATGTCGCAGGTCGACTGGGAGCTGGTGATCGACGTGCATCTCAAGGGAAGTTTCAATGTGGCGCGCGCCGCTGCGAACCATTTTCGCGAGCAGCAGAGCGGCAGCTTCGTGCATATGACCTCGACCTCGGGTCTCGTTGGCAATTTCGGCCAGGCCAACTACGCCGCGGCCAAGATGGGCATTGTCGGTTTGTCGAAATCGATTGCGCTCGACATGGCGCGCTTTAACGTCCGCTCGAACTGCGTGTCGCCATTTGCCTGGAGCCGGTTGATCGGCACGATCCCGACGCAGACCGATGAAGAGCGGGCGCGGGTCGAACGGGTCAAAACCATGACCGCAGAAAAGATCGCGCCGCTCGCGGTGTTTCTGGCGAGCGATTTGGCCAAGGGCGTCACCGGGCAAATCTTCGCGGTCCGCAAGAATGAGATCCTTCTGATGAGCCAGCCGCGGCCGCTACGAAGCATGCAACGCAACGACGGTTGGACCCCGCAGACATTGGCCGAGCATATGCTGCCGGCCATGAAAGCCTCGCTCTATCCGCTCGAGCGCTCCGGCGACGTGTTCTCATGGGATCCGGTCTGATGCCGATTGACCCCGAGCGTCTGAAAACCTGGCCGTTTCCCGACGTCCTGCATCGCTACGCCGCCAAGGACACCATCCTCTACGCCCTGGGGCTGGGGTACGGCACCGACCCGACCGATGAGGATGAGCTGCGTTTCGTGTACGAAGACGGCCTGGTGCCGGCCCCGACGCTCGCCGTGGTGCTTGCAGGACCGGGCGGTTGGGTCCGCAATGCGCAAACCGGCGTCAATTGGCGACAAGTGCTCCATGGCGAACAATCGCTCATCATCCACCGGCCGCTCAAAGCGCAGGGCGAGGTAATCGGTCGCACCCGCATTGACGACGTGATCGACAAGGGCGAGGGGCGCGGCGCGCTGATCTATTCGAGCCGTGACGTGATCGACCGGGAGAGCGGCGAACTCCTGTGCTCGCTCGCCTCGACGACATTCTGCCGCGCCGACGGCGGCTTCGGTGGACGCAGTGGCCCGACCAAGCCACTGCAAGAGATTGAGGACCGCCCGCCGGATCTAACGTGCGATCTGTCGACGTCGCCGCGGGCCGCGCTCATTTATCGTCTCAGCGGCGATGACAATCCGCTGCATATTGATCCCGCGGTGGCGCGTGCCGCCGGCTTTCCGCGACCGATTCTGCACGGGCTTGCGACCTACGGGGTCGCCGGACGCGCGCTCATGCGCGCGCTGTGCGGTTATGATCCAGCCCGGCTGCGCCGGCTCGACGTCCGGTTCTCGGCGGTGGTCTATCCGGGTGAGACCATTCGCACCGAGATCTGGCGCCTCGCGGCAGGCCGCGCGGCGTTCCGCTGCCGCGTGGTTGAACGCGACGTCGTGGTACTCAACAACGGGCGAGCAGATTATGCATAGTCGTCAGCGACGCCGGAACGCTGGCGCTGCCCCCCATCGGCGCGTCATGATGGGCGCGCCCGACACACGCCCGTCCATGTGCCGGGGCGGCGCGTGGCGCCGGCGGTTCGACCAATCGTCCGCTCGATGGATGTCAGGAGGTCTCCTCTGATGGTCGCAATCAGTGCAGTCGGCGGCTACATTCCCCGCTTGCGGCTGGATCGCCAGGCGGTGGTGACGGCCAACGGGTGGTTCAATCCAGCGCTGCGCGCGTTTGGCCGCTCGGAACGCGCGATTTGCAATTGGGATGAGGATCCGATCACCATGGCGGTCGAGGCGGCCCGCCAATGTCTGGGGGATCGGCAACGCGATGATATCGCGGCCGTGTATTTTGCCTCCACGTCCGCCCCGTTCGATGATCGTCAGAATGCCGGCATCATCAGCGAGGTCTTGCGCCTCAAGAATGTGGCGACGCTCGATATTGGCGCCTCGATGCGCGCGGGGACCTCGGCGTTGATGGCTGCGGCCGCCATGGTGGGCTCGGGTCACCGCCCGGTGCTGGTGATTGCCGCCGAGCGCCGGCGGACCGCGCCGGCAAGTTCGCTCGAGCTCACCAGCGGGGATGGCGCCGCCGCGCTGCTGCTCAGCCCTCAAGAAGGGATTGCACGGCTCATCGGCCAGCGCTCGCACGCCGTCGATTTCCTGGACCATTATCGCGGCCATGGCCGCGAGTTCGATGCCGTGTGGGAAGAGCGCTGGATCCGCGATGAGGGCTATCTCAAGATCGTCCCAGGGGTCGTGGCCGAGCTCTTAAGTGCGACGGGGGTGGCGGCCTCCGAGGTCGCGCATTTGTGCCTTCCCTGCACGTTGCCCCGCGTCCCGGAGATGCTGGCGGACCGTCTGGGCGTCCCGCGGGCGCAACTGTGCGACAATTTGTTTGCCGGTTGCGGCGATACGGGCGCGAGCCATCCGCTGGTGTTGTTGGCCGATGCACTCGAACGGGCGAAGCCGGGCGAGCGCATTCTCGTCGTCGGTTTCGGTCAAGGTTGCGATGCGCTGTTGTTTGAGGCGACCGAGGCGCTTCTTGATGCCCGGCCCACCGCGATTGCGTCCGCGCTCGCCCGAGGCAAGCGCGAGACCAACTATCAGCGCTATTTGGCATTCAATGACCTTGTCCCCATCGAGAAGGGCATGCGAGCCGACGTCGACAAGTTCACGCCGTTGAGCACGCTCTACCGCAAGCGCGACATGTTGTTTGGCCTGGTGGGCGGCCGTTGCCGGATTTGCGGCACCATGCAGTTCCCGAAATCGCGGATCTGCGTCAGTCCCAACTGCAATGCCGTCAATAGCCAGGACGACCAAAGCTTCGCCGATTTTCCCGCCAAAGTACTATCCTGGTCGGCCGACTATCTCACTTATACGCCCGATCCGCCGGCGCATTATGGGATGGTGCAATTCGAGCCCGGCGGGCGGCTCATGGCGGATTTTACTGACGTGGACGTTGGCAAGGTCGACGTCGGCATGCCGATGCGGATGGTGTTCCGCATCAAGGAGCGAGACCCGCAGCGCGGGTTTGTGCGTTATTTTTGGAAGGCGGCGCCGAATGCAGGCTCCGCCGCATCGCAGGCGTGATCACATGGCAACAGGCATTCGTGACAAAGTCGCCATTCTTGGCATGGGGTGCTCGAAATTTGGCGAGCGCTGGGATTGCGAGGCCGAGGACCTCATCGTCGAGGCCTACGAGGAGGCGCTCGCCGACGCCGGGATTGAGACCAAACAGATCGAGGCGGCGTGGTTTGCAACCGCTATCGAAGAACAGCATGTTGGCAAGTCCGGGGTGCCGCTCGCGGTCGCGCTGCGGCTTCCTTACATTCCGGTGACCCGGGTCGAGAACTATTGTGCCTCGGGGTCCGAAGCCTTTCGTGGCGCGACCTATGCGGTTGCGTCCGGGGCGTGCGATATCGCACTGGCGCTCGGATGCGAGAAGCTCAAGGACACCGGCTATGGGGGACTGCCTCAGCGCAGCCGCGGCGCCCTCAACTCTATGTATTGGGCGAACGTTTCGGCGCCGGGCAGCTTCGCGCAGCTCGCCGCCGCCTATCGGGCCAAGAACGGCGTTGCGGCCCAAGATTTGAAACGGGCCATGGCGCATATTTCCGTC
>Ga0126371_10004981_pt1 | contig 11773 bp, 11 predicted proteins | sample PanSoiMetaPlot_4_FD_110145 | JGI IMG/M metagenome (GOLD analysis project Ga0126371, IMG submission 110145) | Tropical forest soil microbial communities from Panama - MetaG Plot_4 | ecosystem: Environmental > Terrestrial > Soil > Tropical forest > Bulk soil | place: Panama | collected 2016-02-17
CAGCCGCTCGACCCGCTGCAGCAGGCGTTCATAAAACGCTGCCGCGTCTGCGCCCCGATACCCCTCGCGGGCGCCGTCGACGCGGGCCACCAGCACACCCTCTTCTCGAAAGCCGGTGTCCAGGTCATAGAGGTTCCAAAACGTTCGTACGAACAGACCACCGGCGATCAGCAGCAGGAATGCCAGAGATATTTGTGCTGTCACCAGCAGGGGCGTAAGCCGGGACGGCGCGATCACGATCTTCTCCCGAAGCGGGCCGGCCGGGCCGGCAACCATCAGCGGCAAGGGCGGTGCCGATTGCGGACCCAATTGCCCTTTTAGCGAGAACGCCCAGACCACATCGCCATTGGCGCTGAGCATCCCTTGGTTACCGCCGGTGCCGATTGCGACATACTGTTCGCCGTCGACCTCATAGACCGCCGGCGGGGCGTCAGCCCCGTACCCGGTCTGAAACCGCCACAACTCCTTGCCGGTCTTGGCGTCGAACGCCAAGAAATTCCCGTCAGGCTCGCCATGGAAGACCACACCGCCGGCCGTGGTGGCGGAGCCGGACCCCGTACCGATGCGATACGGCATCTTGTTCTGCCAGAGAATCTTGTTGGTGTTGCCTCCGATTGCGGTGAAAGTCCCGCTCATCTCCGAGCCGATTGGAGCCGCTTGCGTGCCGCCGTCATAGCGCTTTCCTTTCCCCCACTTGGTGTCGTAGCGCGCAAAGGCGCTGGTCCGGATTGTGGCCGGGACATAGAAGGCCCCGGTCCCCGGGTTGTACGACATTGGCGACCAGTTGTTGCCGCCGATCCCAGACGGCTGGACCAGCACCGGCTCTTCCCAGAAAACCTCAAAGATGCAGCCCGCTTTTTCGTACCCGGCCTCCGGCATCGGCTGGGCACATTGCGGCACGAATGCATCTCCGATCGGGAACGGCTGCGTCTTGGCGGTTTTTTGCCGGGGCTCCTGCGGCACCGACCGCTCTTCGACGCCAACCAATGGTTTGCCGTTGGTGCGGTCGAGGAGGTAGACCCAGCCGGTGCGCCCCGCCTGGGCGATCCCTTTGCGCGGCTCGCCGTTTATCGTGGTGTCAAACAGGACGACGGGGCTCGCCGCATCATAATCCCAGATGTCGTGGTGAACTTCCTGGAAGTGCCAGACGTGCGCGCCGGTCTTGGCGTTCAGCGCGACGACCGAAGCGCAGAACAGATTATCGCCTTCGCGCGGCGCGCCGTCATAATCGGGTCCGCAATTGCCGACCGCGAAATAGACGAGCCCCAGTTGTGGGTCGAGGGCCGGCGTATTCCAGATCGCCGCGCCGCCGCGGCTGTATTGATCGGTTCCCGCCGGCCAGGTCTCGCTGCCGACCTCGCCAGGGCCAGGCAACGTGTATGAGCGCCATAGGATCTTCCCGGTCTTGGCGTCGAGCGCGGTCAGTCGTCCGCGTACACCGTATTCACCGCCGGTGATACCGGTGTAGACGATGCCGTCATAATAGAGCGGGGCGCTCGTGATCCCGTAGCCGTCTTGCCAGGTTTCGATCGGCGTCTTCCAGACTTCCTTGCCAGTTTTCATGTCGAGCGCCACGACATTGGCGTCGAGCTGGCCGAGGAATGCCATCCCTTCGCCGATCGCCACCCCGCGATTATCCCAACCGCAGCATACGCTTGTCAGCTTCTGGTCAATACCGGACCAGCGCTCCCAGATGATTTCGCCGGTTTTGGCATTGAGGGCGAACACATCGTCGTTGCCGGTCGAGATATATAGGACGCCATTTTTGACAACCGGCGTGGCCTCAAACGAATACTTGCCCCCGAGACCCGAGCCCTTGAGGTGGGTCATCCAGGCCCCCTTGAGCTGCTTGACGTTGGTTGTATCGATTTGCTTCAGCGTCGAGTAACGCTGGTTGGTGAGGTTGCCTCCATTGCTCACCCAGTCCTTGCCGATTGGGCCCTGAAGAAGGCCGTCGATTTCAGGATCCACCGCGGCGGTCGCCCCCGCGATCGGTAGCCCCAGAGCCATGAGAAGCGAAACCACTCGCCATGTCCGACGCCGCATCGTCTTCCTCCCGAGTGAACCGCTGCGCGATTAGTTAACAGAGCGTAATCCCAGCCGCCCCGGTTTGCCAACTCTTTGGTTAAGTTGCGCTCGAGCGTTGTGACATGCTCATATGGCAGTTGTCAGAATGACAATTATTTCGCTTATTGCGGTAGCCTAAAAGTGCTGATTGACCCATCGTATGCCGTGCCGATCTGGTTCCGGTGTCACGGATGCCAGCAACATTATCGCTTGTGTCTCGAAGCCTTCCGTGTGCTGCCAAAGGATGAACTCGGATTACCGACCTGAAAAGCCCCGCCGGTCGCACCTGATTAGCGCCAACATTCGACAATGGCCGACTGATCTGCCTATTTTGGCCGCCGTCACATGTTTATTCGCAACGTTTCTGACATTGCCCAACATTCTCGCCATCGAGTTTACGTTTGACCGCAATTATAACGAAGGGTGGAATGTCTATAATACTGCTAGGTTGATCCATCACCAAGTAGTTTACGATGATGATTATTGGAGAGTAAACAATTACCCGATCGGCTCGTTTTTAATAATCGCTGCGGCCAATTTCCTGTTTGATAATCTGTTATTGACCGGGCGGATCGTTGCCTTCATTTCGTTCGTCGCAATCGGGCTGCTGGCCGCGGTTGCCACTCTCCGCTTTGGCGGCAAACGCATTGATGCAGTTTTTAGCGCTGGCTGCGCTCTCGGCTTTTGTTATCTAGTCGCGCCGGGCTGGGTCAGCGTTGATGATCCGCAGACTTTGGGCGAGGCGGTCATGCTGGGCGGCCTTGTCAGCTACATCTCGCGTCCCGCGACGCTCTCCGGCTTATTCCGCACCGCGTTCCTTGTCGTCCTCGGCGCGTTCGTCAAGCACAGCGTCATCGCGATCCCCGTTGCAATAACCCTCGATCTGGCGATTCGGTCACCGCGGCGCCTCTTGTTCTGGCTGGGATGTTGCGCCGGTCTCGCAGCTGCCTTCGTCGGCGTCACGCAAATCGTCGCCGGCGGAACCTTTATCGAGCACTTGCTGTCGCCGCGGGTCTTCTACTGGTACGGCGTGCGTTATCATCTGATGAAATATTTGCGTTTGTTCAAATTCCCACTCATTGCTTTAATTCTTGGTTTGCGACTGACTTTTACAGCTGATCGCTTTCTCCTTGCCGCATGGGGAGCAATCTCGATTATCACTGCAACTATCTTTTCTGGTTTTGAAGGAACGTCCTACAATATGTTTCAGGATGCGGCAGTCTTCCTCGGCGTCGCGGCGGGAATCCTGTTTTCCGAGGCCCGTCGCCTTGGCAGCCGCGTCGGATTAACCAAAGTCGCTGCGTTCGCTTTGCCGTTGCTGCTCGCGCAACCGATACTAGCGAGGAGTTCGGATTCCTTCGCTCATCTTTATAATAGCCGCGCGCTACTGGAACAGTACCGTCTACAGCAAGAGGTCTTCTTCGCTGACGCCAAATATATTTTGGAGAGCGGGGGCCGAGCAATCTGCGAAAACCTCCTGCTGTGCTATTCCTCAGGCCAGCCATTTACGTTAGACCCTTTCAACTCGCGCCAATACATGCTGGCCGGCAAGCTCGATCAGCGCGAGCTGATCGAGCACATTGCGGCGCATGAGTTTGCGGTTATTCAGCTGAAGGCTGACATCTGTGACGATCCGGCGACGTCTTACTGCCATATCTTGCATTACCCGCAGAAGATCAATCGGTTCACCGACGAGACCCTCTACGCAATCGACAAATATTATCGGGTCGCACGACGCTCGATGTACGGTACCTTTTATGTGCCTAAAGAGGGTGACCAGGGATCGGTCTTGCTTCGGCCGGCCCAATCCACCGATTTTCTCTGCCCCTGCCGGCGGCATTTGGTTGCGATCGCCAGAGTGCGGCGATAGGCTCGGCGCGCAGTGATCGAATCCGAAACCGTGCACTATCGGAGTACCCGCGACCTTCGCGCCGTACCAGCCGCCCGCTCGTTTGCGGAGGTATTGCTTGCTGGTCTCGCCGAGGATGGCGGGCTCTATCTGCCGGAGCGGCTGCCCCAGCTGACGGCGGACGAGTTTTACGAGTTGAGCAGCCGGCCTTATGCTGAACTCGCGGCTCGGGTCGTGTCCCTATTTGCCGGTGACGCGTTTCGCGTCGGCGAGCTGTACCGGCTCGCGACCGCGGCATATGGCCGCTTCCGCCATGCCGCGGTCGCCCCACTAGTGCAGCTCGATGAAGGCCTTTGGCTGCTCGAGCTCTTCCATGGGCCGACCCTCGCATTCAAGGATTTGGCGCTGCAGCTCGTCGGGCAGATGTTCGACGCCGTTCTCGCCCGGCGTCGCGAGCACGTCACGATCGTCGGCGCCACGTCGGGAGATACCGGTTCCGCCGCAATCGAAGCATGTCGGGACCGGCAGGCGATCGACGTCTTCATTTTCTATCCGCACGGGCGGATCTCAGAGGTGCAACGGCGGCAGATGACGACGGTCGCGTCGGACAATGTGCATGCGATTGCGATCGAAGGCACATTCGATGACTGCCAGGATCTCGTCAAAATGCTGTTCGCCGATGCGCGGCTGCGGCGCGAATTCAATCTCTCCGCGGTCAATTCGATCAACTGGGCGCGGATCGCCGCGCAAACGGTCTATTACATAGCTGCGGGCGTGGCGCTTGGCGCGCCCGCGCGGCCGGTTTCATTCAGCGTCCCCACCGGAAATTTCGGCAACGTCTATGCCGCCCATGTCGCGCGCCAGATGGGGCTGCCTACCGCAAGACTGGTAATTGGCACAAACCGCAACGACATTCTCGCTCGGTATTTTGCGACCGGTCGGATGGCTCTCGCCGCTGTCGAGCCCAGCCTGAGCCCCAGCATGGACATCCAGATATCGAGCAATTTCGAGCGACTGCTATTCGAACTAAAGGGCCGAACCGGTGCTGCCGTTGGCGACGCGATGGCATCGTTCCGCAGTAATGGCGTCTTGCCCGAGGACGATCAGGCTTGGCGTGCCGCGCGCCGCTTGTTTTCAGCCCACAAAATCGATGACGATCAGACTATGCAAACTATTGCCGAAACCTACGCCCGCTCCGGGGTTCTGATCGACCCCCACACCGCGATCGCCATTGCCTCCGCGCGCGCGGAAGTCGCTGCGCTGCGGGCCGGTGCGCCGATGGTGGCCCTTGGATGCGCGCACCCGGCGAAATTCCCGGATGCGGTCGAGCGCGCGACCGGTATCCGTCCGGCCTTGCCGGCGCCGCTGAACGATCTCCTCGAGCGCCCGGAACGGATCACGGTATTGCCCAGCGAAATTGGCGCAGCGACGCGGTTTATCCGCGCTCATGCGCGACGGATTGGAGCGGTAGTATGAGTGTTCGGGTTTCCAGGCTCGCGAATGGGTTGCGGGTCGCCACCGATCGGATCCACACAGTGAGTACGGTTTCGATCGGTATCTGGGTCGATATCGGCACCCGACATGAGCCGGCCGCGATCAACGGCGCTGCCCATTTCCTCGAGCACATGGCCTTCAAGGGGACCGAACGGCGCAGTGCACGCGCGATCGCCGAGGAGATCGAGGCCGTAGGTGGTCATCTCAATGCCTACACCTCCCGCGAATGCACCGCGTATTACGCAAAGATTCTGCAGGAAGACGTGCCACTCGCACTCGATTTACTCGCCGACATTCTGCAAAACTCGACTTTTGATCGAAACGAGCTCGAACGCGAGCGCACCGTGATCCTGCAGGAAATCGGGCAGGCCAACGACACGCCGGATGACATTATCTTTGATCACTTTCAGGAATGCGCCTTCCCTGACCAGGCGATGGGGCGGCCGGTGCTCGGAAGGCCCGAAATCATCCAAGAGCTCGGACGGACTGCGGTGATTTCCTATCTGCGCAACAATTATAGTGCGCAACGAATGGTCCTCGCGGCGGCGGGAAACATCGAACACGAGCGCTTGGTTGATCTCGCCGAGAAGCTGCTTTCGGAGCTCCCCGCCGAAAAGCCCGTCACCACCGAGCCGGCCCGCTATGTTGGCGGTGAGCGGCGCGAGGACCGCGATCTTGAGCAATTGCATCTCGTGCTCGGCTTTCCTGGGGTGACCCTAGGCGACCCGGATTATTACGCTGCCTCGGTGTTGTCGACCGCGTTCGGCGGCGGCATGTCCTCACGGCTTTTCCAGGAAATTCGCGAGAAGCGAGGGCTCGTGTACTCGATCCACTCCTTCGTCCATGGCTATCGAGATGGCGGTCTGTTCGGGATTTATGCGGGCACTGGCGAGAATGAGGCGGCAGAACTCGCGCCGGCGATATGCGACGAGGCGACGAAGCTACGCGACGGGCTGACGCAGACCGAGCTTAACCGCGCCAAAACGCAGATGAAGGCCGGCCTCCTGATGTCGCTGGAGAGCACGTCGGCGCGCTGCGAACAGCTGGCGCAGCATCTTCTCATCCACGGAACCCCATTCGATCCGCCGCAGGTCGTGCGGCGCATCGAGGCGGTCGACGACGCCGCAATCGGTCGGGTTGTGGCGCGCTGGCAGTCTGCGCCACCGACCCTTGTCGCACTCGGGCCGCTGACTCGCCTGGAGGCATACGACCAATTGCGGACACATCTCGCCGCATAGCCCGTTCTGATCGAAGATGGCGCCGCAACGGAAATCCTTCCCGCGATTGTTTCAGCCGCGCGCCGATCCTTTCAGATTAACCGGAGATCGCGTTTTCCTGCGTCCGCCGGAGCGCGGCGATTACGAGGCATGGGCGACCCTCCGCGCCGGCTCCCGTGATTTTCTCACACCCTGGGAGCCGAGCTGGCCTTCCGATGCGTTGAGCCGCGCGAGTTTCCGTGCGCGAGTGGTCCGCTACGCCGAAGACTGGCGCACGGACCAAGCCTATAATTTCTTCATTTTCACGCACGATGAGACCTTGGCGGGCGGGATCGGGTTATCAAACCTCCGTCGCGGGGTTTCGGAGACCGCCAGCCTTGGCTATTGGATCGGTCAGCCTTTTGCCCGGCAGCGCTATATGTCCTCGACACTGCCCCTCGTCATCGATTTTGCTTTCCAACGGCTCGGGCTGCACCGTATCGAGGCCGCCTGTTTGCCTACCAATATCCCCAGCCGCTCGTTGCTCGCGAGAGCCGGGTTTCACCAGGAAGGCTACGCCCGCGAGTATTTGTGCATCGCGGGCAAGTGGCAAGATCACGTACTCTTTGCGATCCTGCGAGGGGATCGCAGCCCCGCCTCGGGGGATCCCGAGGCCGTCCAGCCTCTTCCCTTCCCTGCGTCGGACGCTGGCGAGGATTAAAGCGCGGTCACGCGTGGCCCGTGTCGGTCGACAACATCGATAAGTCGACACCCAGCTTGCCGAGCGCGCGGCGCCATTTCCCGCCGTAGTCGAGATCGAAAACAATCCCATCGTCTGCCGCCACCGAAAGCCAACCGTTGGCTTGAATCTCGGCATCGAGCTGGCCCGGCGCCCAACCGGCATAACCTAGCGCAAAAAGGCTCTCACGCGGCCCGCGGTCCTGGGCGATCGCGCGCAAGATGTCGAGCGTAGCGGTGAGAGCAATGTGGTCATTCACGACCAGAGTGGCGTCCTCATTATAATCGGTCGTGTGCAAGACAAAGCCGCGGCCGGTATCCACTGGCCCGCCAAAATGGACAGGGCGTAACGTCGCGGGACCGCTCGACGCGATTTCAAGCTGGGCAAAGAGTTCGCCAAGAGTGAGCGAACCCAACAACTTGTTGATAACGAGACCCAGTGCCCCGGCCTCTTCGCTGTGTGCGCAGATGTAGACGACCGATCGGGCGAACCGTTCGTCCAGCATTTGTGGCATCGCTACTAGAAGTTGGCCTGTGAGGGACGTCACGTTGCTCCCCGACGCAAACGATGGCTCATCGTACTCCTCGCAACTCCCGCAAGTTTATACATCTATCCACGATGTTTGTTTCCTGTTCGCACGCTAAAAGCGCTCCCGAGACGACCGCTGGTCTGTTTGCCCGGCGAGACGTGCTATGTTATCGCTTCGCCGCCGGACCCCTCCGCCTCGAAGCATGGAGCACGCAGAGAGGGGTTTTACCTATATCATCGAAGGGATGCACGATGACGATCACCGTTGGAGACAAGCTGCCATCCGTGACGTTGCGGCAGGTTACACCCGAGGGGCCAAAAGAGATTACGACCGACGAGTTCTTCCGCGGCAAAATGGTCGCGCTCTTCGCGGTTCCTGGTGCGTTTACGCCGGCCTGCTCGCAGCGCCATCTGCCGGGTTACGTCGACAAAGCCGCCGATATCAAGGCGAAAGGGGTCAATGAGGTCGCCTGTGTCGCGGTGAACGACCCTGCGGTGATGACGGCCTGGGGAAAAGACCAAAGAACCGAGGGTAAGGTCACGATGCTCGCGGACGGCAGCGGCGATTTCGCACGCGCCCTCGGGCTCGAACTCGATCTCACAAAAGCCGGTCTCGGCATGCGCTCGAAGCGCTATTCGATGCTGGTGGAGAATGGCGTGGTAAAATCGCTGAATGTCGAGCAGCAGCCGGGCCAAGTCGAGGCCTCCAGCGCCGAGGCGATGTTGCGGGCGCTCTAGGCGGGAAAACCTCGGCAGACGCCCCGCTCCGCAGCGCGGCTCCATCAGCGGCTCGAACTCGTCCCAGCGATGCGCGCTCGCGCGAGCGCGTCAGCGCGCTCATTCTCGGGATGGCCGGCGTGGCCGCGCACCCATTCCCAGCGGACGGTGTGGCGCGCGGCCGCAGTGTCGAGCCGCTGCCAAAGGTCGATGTTCTTCACCGGCTGCCGGTCGGCGGTGCGCCAACCCCGCTGCTTCCAGGCATGAATCCATTTGGTGATGCCGTCGCGCAAATATTGGCTGTCGCTGTAGAGCCGGACGCGGCACGGCCATTTCAGCGCTTCGAGCCCGGCTATCGCAGCCATTATCTCCATGCGGTTGTTGGTCGTGTTGGGCTCATAGCCACTTAGCTCCTTCTCGACCCCGCGATATCGCAGGATTGCCGCCCAGCCACCCGGGCCGGGGTTGCCGCTGCATGCCCCGTCGGTGAAGATCTCGACTTCCGCGGGCTCAGCCATCGAGACCGTAGCCGGCGACATCGCTGATGCCGCGGTGGAAGCGCAACTTGCGCAGATATTCGAGCGGGTTCTTCGGCCGGACGAGCGCGCCTTGCGGTTGATTGAGCCAATCAAACAAACGGGTCAGGAGAAAGCGCAGTGCGCTACCGCGCGCGAGGAGCGGCAGTGCGGCAAGCTCGCTCGCGGTCAACGGCCGGCCGCGGCGGTAGCCATCGAGGAGCAGCCGCGCCTTAGTAATATTGAAGCTGCCATCGGCCTCGAAACACCAGGCGTTGAGGCAAATCGCCAAGTCATACGCGAGAAAATCGGTACAGGCGAAGTAGAAATCGATCACGCCCGACACGTCGCGTTCACGAAAGAACACGTTGTCCGGAAAAAGGTCGGCGTGGATTACCCCGGTCTGGAGTTCTTTCGGCCATTCGGCTTCCAAGGTCATGAGCTCGGTGCCGAGCTCCTCGGCGAGCCCGGGCTGCACCTCGCCTGCGCGCCCGCGGCATTCGTCATAGAGGCGCCGCCATCCGGCTACAGAAAGGTCGTTGGCGCGGGTCATTCCAAAGGAAGCGCCGGCCCGATGAAGCGTAGCGAGTGCGGCGCCGACAGAGGCGCAATGAAACGGCTGGATGCGGCGTGGCCACATCCCTGGGAGAAACGTGACGAGCGCCGCCGGACGGCCGCAGAGCTCGCGCAACGCGATCCCGTCACGCGCCTTGACCGGCACTGCGCACGCGACGCCGCGCCGCGCAAGATGTTCCATCAGCGCGATAAAAAACGGCAGATCGCGCGGCGCGACCCGCTTTTCGTACAATGTCAGGATGAAATTTCCGCGCTCGGTCGTGACGAGAAAATTCGAGTTCTCGACGCCTTCGGCAATCCCCTTGCAGGACAACACCTCCCCGACGTCGTAGAGCTCGATGAAGGCTCTCAACTCGTCGTCGGCAACATCGGTGTAGACGGCCATCGGGTCTTCCGTTGCGTAGTGACGCGCGCGTTTTGCGCCGTATTGTTCGCCTGATCTTGCTCGCCCCGGCGTTACTCGCATAGACTCCGGCCGGCGGCGAGCCGCCGCACTGCGAGACTAGCAAGGGCAGAGGTTGGGGAGAAGGCATGGAAGCACCGATACCTGCGCAAAAAGAGCCCTACGGCGTCAATGTCGAGGCCGGAAAGAGGTATTTCTGGTGCGCCTGCGGACGCAGCGCTTCGCAGCCCTTCTGCGACGGCTCGCACCAGGGCACAGGATTGACGCCGATCCCGTTTACCGCCGCGGCTACCGAAGAGGTGTGGCTTTGCGGGTGCAAGGCGACCGGCGGCAAGCCGTTCTGCGACGGTACGCACAACACCCTGTGAGATTCCAACGGGCTGCGGAGAGCGCAGCGCTCCTCGGCCTTCTCGCTCTCACCGGGTGCGGTTGGTTCTCGTCATCCTCCTCGAAGTCGTCTGACACCGAGGGCTGCCCGAGCGCCGTCGTGCTGCGGCCGCTCGCCAATACTGCCGTGTTCGGGCCGGCGCCGGAGCGCCGCCCCGACAATGTTGCGTTCTATGGGCTGCTGAGCGAAGCCGAGCTCAAATGCGATTACAGCCCCGGGGCCGTGCGTGTCTCGCTCGACTCGATCATCGTCGGCGAGCGCGGTCCGGCGGCACGCGGCGACGCAGTCGATCTCCAGTACTTCGTGGCGGTGACGACGCCCGATCAGACAATCCTCAACAAATGGCCGTTCGCCGTTCACATCGTCTTTGACGGTGCGCAAAGGCGCGCCGGCGTGACCGACCACATCGAGGAAACAATCCCGCTCACCGGCCGCAAAGGGGCCGATCTCAATATCCTGCTCGGCTTCCAACAGAGCCCCGACGTCGTCGACTTCTACAAGCATTTCCGCGGTCGGTGATTGGACAGACAGCTGCAATCAAAACGTGTATCGATGGATTCGGTTTTGCTGCATCTCCAGCAAATCTGCAGCAAAATTTCCCCTAGTAATTGTAGTGCGGGCCGTGTCCCCAGCCGGCTTCGCCGCGCTGCGCGACCCTCTCTTCAGCGTTCTTGAGCCGCCGCTCGAAATCGCTGGTCTCGATCGCGTGAATAAAAGTATCGACCATCGAGGCGATTTTGCCCGCCTCGCCTGGTGTGATCACGCCACTGGCGAGCGCTGCCGCGACCGCCTTCATTGCCGCGGCGATGTCTGCGGCACTCTCGATCGGCGGCAGCGCAAAGTTGACCGCACGCTCGCGCTTCGGCGGCAGAATTCGCTCGAGGCAGAGCCGCATCGCGGTCGGATCGCCACCCAGAGCCTGATCCACGGCCTTGCGGGTCAAAGCCTCCGATTCGCCTTCGAGCAATGCGGCCGCGGCGAACGTCGCCTTGTTGCTGCTCCCAGGCTGGCGCCCGGTAGGATTGCCCAACTGGCCCTTAACGAAGGGCCGCCCGCGCGGCTTTCCTGGTCGTTCCGCTGAAATTCCTTCGGCCATCGATACCTCCTCGCTCTCGGTGATGCATCGACAGCAAACATGCCATGCCATTTTGGCAATTATATGGTTATCCGCAACGTCGTCTGCGCATTCTCGCATACGCCGGCGCTTCCGCACCGTTCCAGGAAGGGGCGATCTCGGCAAAGACGGGCCCCGAAAGTGTTAGGTTCACACCGATTGGGGCTCCGGTTAAGGTGTTGGACAC
>Ga0126371_10004983_pt1 | contig 11773 bp, 8 predicted proteins | sample PanSoiMetaPlot_4_FD_110145 | JGI IMG/M metagenome (GOLD analysis project Ga0126371, IMG submission 110145) | Tropical forest soil microbial communities from Panama - MetaG Plot_4 | ecosystem: Environmental > Terrestrial > Soil > Tropical forest > Bulk soil | place: Panama | collected 2016-02-17
CGCCGTGGTGAACGGCTCGGGGCAAATCGAGATCCGGCGCGCGCCAGGAAAACTGAAAAATCTGGAGGAAGCCTTGCGTGAGTCTCCGATTGAGGGGACTTACGGTATCGGACATACCCGCTGCGCAACACACGGCCGACCGACGGAAGAGAATGCGCACCCGCATCGCGATTGCACCGGGCAGTACGTCGTGGTTCATAACGGGATTATCGAAAATTATCTGGAGCTGAAGGAAAAGTTGCAACGCGAGGGCCACAAGTTCGTTACCGAGACCGATACGGAGATAGTGGCGCACCTGGTAGAGGAGTGCGCGAAGAAGCTGCCGTTTGAACAGGCCGTGCGGAAAACATTGAGAGAGCTGCGGGGAATCTACTCACTGGTGTTTCTCTCGGCCAAAGATCCACAGAAATTGATCGCGGCGCGCATTGGACCGCCTTCGGTAATCGGGCTAGGAGATGGCGAGTTTTTTGTGGCCAGTGATATCCCGGCTTTGCTGGAGCACACCCGAAAGATCTTCTTTCTGGCCGACGGTGACGTCGCAGTGCTGAGCCGTGACGGCGTGACGGTCACCGACCTGGACGGGAATCCCGTGGACCGCCCCCCGCAGCATGTGGCGTGGGACCCGCTCATGGCAGAAAAAGGCGGCTACAAGCATTTCATGCAGAAGGAGATTTTCGAACAGCCACGGGCCGTGCGGGACACGCTGCTTGGACGCATTTCGCAGGACACCGGGAAGGTGTTTTTGGACGAGATGGCCATTACCGAGAAAGAGTTTCGCGAGTTTCAGAATGTACGCATTGTGGCATGCGGTACAAGTTGGCATGCGGGACTAGCCGGGAAGTTCATGATTGAGCGGCTGGCGCGGATGCCGGTGGAAGTGGACTACGGCAGTGAGTTCCGGTATCGCGATCCGATATTGGACGCCAAGACGCTGACGGTATGCATCAGCCAGTCGGGAGAGACAGCCGACACGCTGGCGGCACAGCGGGAGGCAAAGCAAAAAGCTTCGCCAAGCCTGGCGATTTGCAACGTGAAGGGTTCCATGATTACACGGGAGGCTGCGGGGACGATTTTGACGCACGCGGGGCCGGAGATTGGGGTCGCTTCGACGAAGGCGTTTACGTCGCAGCTTGCGGCATTGCTGCTGCTGGCATCGTATCTGGGACAGCGTCGGGAAAAGCTGGCACCGAGCGCGGCTCGCGATTTGATGCTCGAATTCACGCGGATTCCACACAAGCTGGAAACCATTTTGCAAGCAGAGACGACGGGTTTTTACGAAAATCTGGCACGACAATTTTTTCGTCAGTCGGATTTTCTTTATCTGGGGCGCGGAGTGCACTATCCGATTGCGCTGGAGGGTGCGCTGAAATTGAAGGAAATTTCCTACATTCACGCCGAAGGGTATCCATCCGGTGAAATGAAACACGGCCCGAACGCGCTCATTGACGAGAACTTGCCGGTCGTGGTCTTGGCGACGCGCGATGAGTCGGACCCAGCGTCCATGACGCTGTATGAGAAAAGCGTCTCGAATATCAAGGAAGTCAAGGCACGCGACGGGATTGTGATTTCCGTGGTGACGGTTGGCGATCATCTGGCGCGCGAGGCATCGGATCACATTATTGAGCTGCCGCCGGCGCCGGATTTGCTTTCGCCACTGCTGGAGATTATCCCGCTGCAATTGCTGGCGTATCATATTGCGGTGCGGCGCGGTTGCGATGTGGACCAGCCAAGGAATTTGGCGAAGTCGGTGACGGTTGAGTAAGAACAAACCATTCCCAAGGGCTAAAGCTCATTGACGGCCTCAATCCCGTCGTTAAAGCTCTCATCCCTTTCTAGCAGTGACATAGCGGCTGCAGGGTTTGGAGTTTCGGTTAGAATGCCTGCATGAAAAAACTCTCCTTTTTTATTTTCTGGTGTGCATTCCTGGGATTTGCGTCTCCCGCCGCATACGGGCAAGGCAAGCCACAACGGACGATTGCGATTACAATTGACGACCTTCCGGCGGGCGGTGCCAACCGGATGAGCGGCGACGAATTGCTCGCCCTAACGACCAAGCTGCTCGACACGTTGAAGGCGAAGAATGTGCCAGCAGTGGGGTTTGTGAACGAACGGAAGCTGTACAAGGTCGGGGAAGCCGATGCGCGGATCAAGACGCTGAGCCTGTGGCTTGATAAGGGATTTGAGCTGGGAAATCACACCTTTGGGCATACTTCGCTAAACCGCGTGCCGCTACAGGTTTGGGAGGAAGAAGTGGTGCGAGGGGAAACGGTGACGAAGATGCTGCTGGCCGCACACCAGCAGAAGTTGCGCTATTTTCGGCATCCGTATCTGGACACCGGGCGGGATTTGCAGACGCGACGCGAAGCAGAGGCATTTCTGGTGGCGCGCGGTTACCGCATCGCGCCAGTGACAATGGATGCTTGGGACTGGATGTTCGGCGGGGTGTACGACGATGCCCACAAGCGGGACGACAAAACGCTCGAGGACAAACTGGTCGCGGCCTACCTGGAGCACACGACAAATGTCTTTGATTACTTCGAGAAGTTGTCGCGGAACTTGTTTGGATACGAGCCGCCACAGATTTTGCTGTTGCATGGGAATTGGCTGGAGGCGGATCACATCGGCGATCTGATCGACTTACTGCGGAATCGCGGATACGGGTTTGTAACCCTGGATGAGGCACTCGGCGACGGAGCCTACAGCACCCCGGATGAATTTGTGGGGCTGGAGGGCTCGAGTTGGCTGGAGCACTGGGCCATTACGCGGGGGCAGCCACCACAGGGCGAGCCGGTATTTCCAGAGTGGGTGATCGACAGGTCCAAGGCGTTGCCGAGGGAACCGCCGGAACCGGCGATTTTTTACTGAAGGCGCCCTAGGGCAGAACGTCGCAGACGCGGGGAATCGGTCTATACGGCCTCTTTCTATAGCAACAGCCAACTCGAGACCGCCGCTGTGGCAAACCCGGCCATAGGAAATCGGATAGAATGACGAGTATGCGGCTCCGCTCGGTTGTTTTTCTACTTGCTGCGATTCTGGGCCCGTTGTTTTCCAACGCCCAACAGTCTCCCGCCCAACAAGCACCAACGGCGACCCTTCATGAACTGCATGTGGATGGGTTGAAACACCTGAGAGAAGAGCAGGTGACCGCCCTGACTGGTTTGAAGACAGGATCGCAGGTAAGCAAAAGCGATCTGCAGGATGCCGCGGATGCCCTGGTGCGCACCGGGCTGTTCACAAAGGTGACCTTCAAGTTCGACACGCACAACGATCGGCTCATAGTCACGTATCGCGTGGAAGAGAATGCGCGGCTGGCGGTTTCCTATGACAATTTTCCGTGGTACGCGGATTCGGAACTGGACGATGCCATCCGAAAGCTGCTTCCTTTTTACGACGGGCATTTGCCAGAGGCCGGGCAGGTGGTCGAGCGTGCAGAAACAGCGCTGAAGGATTTCCTTGCGGCGCACGATCTTAAGCTCGATGTGACGCACCAGGTAGTACTGAGCCCGCTTTCAGACGGATCGGTGCAGCAGTTTTCGGTGGAAGGAGCAGTGCCCAAAATTGCGAGCCTGGAGTTCAGCGACCCGAAGCTCACCGAAGACCGCGCCGTGCGGGCGCATTTGTCGGAGATCGTCGGGCACGCATATTCCCGGATGACGATTGACGTTTTTCTCGCGGAGCAGATTCGGCCGGTGTACCAGCAGGCGGGATATCTCGAGGCAAAGATCGGACCTGCGGAGGTCCGACTTTCCGGAAATCCGAACCAAAAGGTGGCCGACCAGATCCCGGTGTACGTGCCCTGCGTGCCGGGTTCGGTTTACAAATGGAAGGGTGTCGAGTGGCAAGGAAACTCGGCGATTTCGACCATCACGTTGACAAACTTGCTCGGGATGAAAGCCGGGGACGTCGCGAACGGACAGACGATCGAAGGCGGATGGGAGCGGGTGCGGGAGGAATACGGGCAACATGGGTATCTGGAGGCGAAGGTGGCGCCGACACCGGTTTACGACGATGCGGGGCACACGGTTGCCTACAACGTCGCGATTGCTGAGGGAGTGCAATACAAGTACGGAGCGATGACGATTTCGGGCATGTCGTTGACCGGGGAACGGATGATTCGCGACGCTTGGCTGATCAAGCCGGGAGATTTATTCGACAAGAAGGTGTTTGAGGAGTTCTTGATCCGGCTAGAGTCGCACCGGGAGGCGATTTTCAAGGACGTCCCGGTGCATTACGATTCGGTGGGTCATTTTTTGCAGACGGACTCGGAGAAAGGGACCGTAGAGGTACTGCTGGATTTCAAGTAGGAACGGGTTGGGGCAGAATAAGAGGACATGGAAACGCTGGTCAAGATACGGACGGGGGACACTTCAGCGGAAGTGGCTGAGGCCAAGCAGCGCGAGCTTTTCGCGCGGCTCGGCGAGGTGCCCTCGCTGATTGTGGCGCTCTCGGGCGGGATTGATTCCGCGTATCTGGCTTGGGCGGCGCACCGGGTACTGGGGGAGAAGGCCCTTTCGGTGACGGCGCTTTCCGAGAGTTATTCGGCGTATGACCGGGAGCAGGTGGAGATTTTTCTGCAGGTAACCGCGATACGGCATGAATTTGTCGAGACACAAGAGCTTGAGAACCCCGCCTACCGGGCGAACACGGCGGATCGCTGCTATTACTGCAAGGATGAGCTGTTCAAGGCGCTCGATAAATTGGCGCGAGAGCGGCGATTTGCCGCGGTGGCTTACGGGGTGAACGCCGACGACACTTCAGATTTCCGGCCTGGTCATCGGGCGGCGGCGGAGCACCAGGTGCTGACACCGTTGCTTGGGGCGGGATTACGCAAGGCGGAGATCCGGTTTCTCGCAAAGTGCGCGGGAATTCCCTGCTGGGACCGGCCGGCCTCGGCGTGCCTGTCGTCGCGTTTGCCTTATGGGACCGAGGTGACGCCAGAGAGGCTTTCGTTGGTGGAGCGAGGCGAGGCGGCGCTGCGGACATTGGGTTTCCGGCAGTTCCGCGTGCGCCTGCATGACAAGCTGGGCCGGGTCGAATTGGCCCCGGAGGAGCTGCCACGGGCACTCGACCCGGACATGGCGGCGGAAATTGCCCGCGCCTTGAAGGCTGCGGGATTCGCCTACGTAGCTTTAGATTTAGAGGGTTACCGGCAGGGGTCGCTGAACGAGACCCTCGGCAAGGCTGCCGGAACATCCTAGGCCCCGACTACGTATCTTCCAACAGGAGGGCCCGGAACGCCGGGCGGTATTCTGCCGATGATGAAACGCCAATTTGCCATGCTACGTGGACCGCTTGTCTGCGCAGCGGTTGCTGTTCTGGCTGTGCCTGCCTTTGCAGGGGACAGTGCGACCTTTGACAAGTCTTTCGCGGTGACGGCGCCGGTACGGTTGGAAGTGAGCAACGGTTCCGGAAACGTGGAAATTCGCGGTAGCGCGGACGGGGTAGTGCATATTCATGGGAAGGTCATGCCGGGGGGCTGGTCGATCTTTGGTGGATCTGGGAAAAGCGTGGAAGAGGTGGCCGCGAATCCTCCGATTGAGCAGAGCGGGAACACCATCCGCATCGGCAAGAACGTCTCCTGGCTAAAGAATGTTTCGATCGATTACCAGGTCGAAGTTCCGCACGACACCGAGATTGATGCCGGCGTGGCCTCGGGTGGAATTACGGTTGACAACGTGAAGGGGCCGGTGAAGGCGAGTTCCGCTTCCGGGTACGTGCACGTGTATCGCGTCGATCGTGACGCAACCACAAACGCTGCCAGCGGATCGATTGATGTTTCGTCAATTGGCGGACTGCTGCGAGTTTCGAGCGCTTCCGGGGATTCGATGATTTCGGATGTGAAGGGCGAAGTGCGGGTGAGCGCGGCTTCCGGGTCGATCCGAATCAAACGGCCGGGAGACCGCGTGGATGCTTCAACTGCCAGCGGGTCGATTGAAGTGGTCGAGGCAAGCAACGACGTGAAGGTACATGCGATTTCCGGATCGATCCAGGTTTCCGGGAATCCCAGTGCCAGCCGGCTGTGGGAATTGAAGACGGTTTCGGGCTCGGTGGAACTCCGGGTGCCGAAGAGCGCCAGCTTCCTGCTTTCGGCGGAATCCACTTCGGGGGATATTCGCACGAGCATTCCAGTGATTTTGGAGGAGCAGAGCAAGCATTCGCTGCGCGCACACATCGGAGATTCGAGCGGGCGTGTGGAAGTGCACACGGTTTCGGGAAGCGTTAGCGTGGGAAACGGGTCATAAATGGGCGGCGGTCTAAAGACCCGCCAGTCCATGTAGAATAGCGTGGTGCGCGCTGCCCGCCGATTGATGCGTCGAGCCCTGCTGTTCTGCCTGTTCTGTTTTTGTGTCGATCCCCTTCCCTGCTCGGCCCAAGAGAAACCTTCCCCTCAGAGCAACCCCTCTCCCAGCGCGCCTTTGCCCAAGGCGGACTCCTCGAAGCAGGGCACAGCACAGGCTTTAGCAATGGAGCAGCAGGATTTGCAGAAGGCCATTGATCAGGCGGGAAACGACCGCGCCGCTTTGACTCGTAACCTTCAGGAATTCCTGCAGAAGTATCCTCTCACGACGCAGCGGCCGCAGATTTACCGGGCGCTTGTAGAGTCGAGCCTGCAATTGCGAGACTTCCCTACCGCGACCGAATATGCCGAGCGGATGGTGGCTCTGAATCCGGAGGATGCATCGGTCAACTTGCTGGCCATTCAACTTCTGGACCGGTACGGCGATGCGGCGGGGTGGCGGCGGGCGACGAATTATTGTACGCGAGTGCTCGAGATTATCCGGCACGAGAACGCGTCCCTGAAATCGCCCCGGCAGTCGAACGAACAATTCGAGCGCGACAAACAACGTGATGTGGCCTCGGTATTGCTCGTGCGCGGGCGGCTTTATCAAAAGCTAAATGAGCGCCAGAATGCGCAGGTGGATTTTGAGGGCAGCTTCAAAATGCTGCCAGGGTCCTCGGCCGCGGAGCACCTCGGTGAACTGGCAGAGTTGCGGAAGGATCTGGCTACGGCGATTCATCAGTATGCCGTAGCTTTTGCATTGGCAGACAATTCGAACGGGAGCACGCCGAAGGCCGAACTGCGGAAGAAATTGGGAAATGCGTGGCGGCTGGCCCACGTGTCGGAGGATGGGCTGGGCGATTATGTCCTGCACGCCTTTGACGAGACCGTCGCAGCCACGATGGGGACAAAGCCTGCGCGGAACAAAGGGCGGAAAGAGCCTGCGGAGTTTGTGTTGCGGAAGGTTTCCGACGGGTCGCCTTTTGCGATGGCGGAGACCAAGGGCAAGGTGGTGGTGCTGAATTTTTGGGCGACCTGGTGCGGACCGTGTCGTGAGTGGGAACCCCAGTTTGAGCGCGTGGCCAGTCATTTTGCGGGACAGGAAAGCGACGTGGTCTTCTTTGAGGTCAATTGCGACGAGGACGAAACACTAGTGGGGCCATACCTCGCCGAAGAAAGGCCGAAGACCAGCGTGCTGTTTGCAGATGGGCTGGACCAATTGTTGAGAGTCAATTCGTTTCCGACAACGGTGATTTTGGACCGGACCGGTAAGATCGCTTATCGAACCGATGGATTTGATCCAGATTCGGCGGATAAGACACTGATTGAGGCTATTACGCGGACGTTGCGGCCGGAGGCGGCGGGCGCGGGGACAAGCCGCTAGCCTTTAGCCGATAACCGAAGCAGCAATTCGCTTGGCGGCGAGGATGGTGTTGACGTGGATTTGGACAGTGTCTTCGAGGCGGCGGGCATAGCCTCCAGCTTGCGTGGTGACGACCGGGACGTTGCGCCCGCGGGCCTCTCGGAAGACACCGGAATCGCGTTGTTCGAGACCGGTCATCGATAGGTTGAGCCCGCCGAGCTGATCCTGGCCATAGGGATCAGCACCCCCGACATAGAAGAGCATTTCCGGATGAAATTCTTCGATGGATTGTTTGACGGCGGGAAGCAAAGCCGCGAGGTATTCGTCATCTTCAACGCCGTCTTCGAGATTGATATCGAGCGAGGAAGGCGGCTTGTGAGCGGGGTAGTTATTCGATTGGTGGATCGAGAGGGTGAAGACCGTTGGGTCGTTGGCAAAGATCGCCGCGGTGCCATTACCGTGGTGGACATCAGTATCGACGACCAAGGCTCTGGCGATCTCGTTGCGGGCTTGCAGGGTTCGGATGGCTACGGCGACGTCATGGATGGCGCAGAAGCCTTCGCCGTGACCAGGATAGGCGTGATGGAAGCCCCCACCGAGGTTGCAAGCAAAGCCGTTGCCAAGAGCGGATTCGGCGGCCAGGATGGTACCGCCAGCAGCAAGCCAGAACGCCCGCACCAGTTCGGGCGAATACGGGACCTCGAGTTTCATCTGTTCGCTGTGCGTAAGCGTGCCGGTTTTGAGTTTCTGGACCCAGTCAGAGGTGTGCACCCGAAGGATGTCTGCGTCGGCAGCCGGTTCGGGGCGGAGGAAGTCGTCGAGCTCGGCAATGCCGTCGTTGAGGAGTTTATCGTGAACGAGACGGAATTTTTGCGACGGGAAAACATGGGGGCCGAGGTTGAGGTCGTAGCGTTCATGATAGACGAGCTTGAAGGGGAGCATGGATCGGACACCGAACTTAACGTATCACAAATGGCCGGCCGACCAATGTGCGATGTCCCGCAAGGAGGGCCGCGGAGAACAAGGGACAGAAGTCAGTATTCGCGTTCGAGGATGAAGTCGGGGAGCGTTTGCAGAGCGCGGGCGTATTCGGAATAGCCACTGCCGTTGAGGCAGGCTTTGGCTCGGACGGCATATTCCAAAGCGAGATTGCGCGTGCGGTCGAGGGCGCCGGAATCGCGAACGAGCGCAACAAGCGTTTCGGGCTGCACGGAATTGAATTCCTTCTCTTCAAGCACGCGGGCGACGAGTTCGCGAGCTTCCCGGTGGCCGTTATCCATGGCGTAGATCAGAGGAAGCGTGACCTTACCTTCCTTGAGGTCGCTGAGGACTGGCTTCCCGAGTTGTTCGCTCGACGCGGTGAAATCCAGAAGATCATCAACGAGTTGGAAGGCGAGGCCCGAGTAGCGCCCGTAGTCGGCAAGCGCGGTTTCGTGTTCTTCATCGAGGCCACCGAGAACACCGCCCAATCGGGCGCAGCCGCTGAACAGGCAGGCGGTCTTGTAGGCAGAAAGCTTCAGGGCGTCTTGTTCCGACACATCGATGCTTCCGATTTTTTCAAGTTGCAGGAGTTCGCCTTCGACCATTTTTTGAGTTAGATCGATCAAGATATCGAGGACGTGGAAGTTGCGCTCCTGGAGAGCGATTTGGAATGATTGCATGTAAAGCCAGTCGCCGGCGAGAACGCTGCGGTGGTTGCCCCAGCGTGAATTCGCGGAGGGGCGGCCGCGGCGGGTGTCGGCCGAGTCGATGACATCGTCGTGAATCAGCGTGGCGCTGTGGAGGAGTTCTACGACTGCGGCGAGTTTGACCGCGCTTAGACGATTGGCTTCCTTGCCGACCGCGTAACCATGGGCCAGAAGGAGTAACGCCGGACGAAGGCGCTTCCCTCCCCCACCGAGCAGGTAGCTAGTGATTTCAGAGACGGGCTGATAGGCCGAAGCGCTTTGGCGCGAGAGTTCCTGCTCGACCTTGACGAGGTCCTCCCTCACCAGCTCAAAAATCTCTTTAACCGTCAATAAAGCGATGATGCTTCTCCGCTCCCGCCCCCGCTCAGCGGGACACCTCGGCCGAAGATGCAGTCGGCCCGGCCAGCCGGAAAAACCTCCGGAAATTCTCAGTGGTTGCTACGGCTGTTTCTTGTAGTCCCAAGTTTCTCACAGTCGCGAGGGCCTTCGCTACCTCCAATACATAGGCAGGCTCATTTCGTTTGCCACGATGCGTTTGCGGCGCCAAATACGGAGAGTCCGTTTCGATCAAAAGATTTGACAGAGGCAGAACCTTCGCGACATCGCGGATGCTCTGGGCTTTGGGATAGGTGATGTTGCCGGTAAAGGAGACCAGGAAACCCAGGTTGAGGCCCCGCTGGGCGTGCTCGAGGGAGCCCGTGAAGCAGTGAAGAATCCCACCGAGGCCAGTGGGCTTCCAGACCTCCTCGAGGACGCGAAGGCAGTCGTCCCAAGCGTCCCGGCAGTGGATGATTAGGGGAAGCTTTGCGGCCTGGGCGAGTTCCATTTGCTGGCGGAACACACGGTCCTGCACGTCGCGCGGGGAGTGGTCGTAGAAATAGTCAAGGCCGATTTCCCCGAAAGCGATAACTTTGGGATGGCGAGCGAGGTTTTCCATTGTTGCGAGATGGGCCGAGGTGACCTCCTTGGCTTCGTGAGGATGAATGCCGACGGTCGTGTAGATCCAATCGTGGGCTTCGGCATAAGGGAGGGCAGCGTCGAGTTTCTCGGGGCCAGGACCTACGCCGATGGCGAGCAGCGTCGAGACTCCGGCGCCCTGGGCGCGCGCGAGCATGGCGTCGCGGTCGGCGTCGAATTGGGGGAAGTCGATGTGGGCGTGAGAGTCGATGAGTTCGATCATTTGAAGCGTGCGGCAAAGCCCCTCTTGAGGTTGCAGGATTCGAGAAATACGTTCAACCGAGGCCTGGATTGGCACGGCGCAAGGTCCCTCCGCTTCGTGCTGCCCAGATGCGGCACCGGTCTGGACGACCCAGCGGAGGCAACTCTTACTTGAGGCGGGCGCCGACTTCGACGTCCTCCAGGAAGGCTGTGAGGACCGGGCGACCTTCGGAGCCGACAGAGGCGGCTATGATCATGCCGTTGGATTCGACGCCGCGGAGTTTGCGCGGAGCGAGATTCACGACGACGGCGACCTTGCGACCGATAAGGGATTCCGGATCGTAATACTGGGCGATGCCGGCGCAGATCTGTCGGATTTCGGTGCCGATGTCCACGGTAAGCTTCAGCAGCTTGTCGGCGCCGACGATGCGCTCAGCCGTTTTGATCTGGCCGACGCGCATTTCGACCTTGGCGAAATCCTCGATACCGATTTGCGCGGAGGCCGCGGGTGCAGCGGCGACGCCCGAGGAAGCGCCAGGCGCGGCAGCGGGAGCCGGCGCCGGCCTGGGATTGAGCTCTTCGTTTGCCATGGATTCGATCCTCTCTATTGCTTCTGTCTTCTCAACGCGCGGGAACAATGTCTGCGCCTTACCTAAAGCGGTACCCGGAGCGAGCTGGCCCCAACGGAGGCCGTCGAGTTCGCAGTTTGCGGGTGAACCGGATAGGCCGAGCAGGGTCCAGATCTTTGCGGTGCTGGCGGGCAGGACCGGATAGGCAAGCGCGGAGACGATACGCAGAAGTTCGGCGACAGTCCAGAGGATGGTGCCCTTACGAGTCTGGTCCTCTTCCGAACTGCCGAGCGCCCAAGGCTGTTCGCTGGTGAGATATTTGTCGGCCGCGCCGATCATGCTCCAAATGGCTTCCAGGGCGCGAGCGAAGCTGAGCTTGTCGTAATTTTCAAGGACCTCGCCGATCGTGTTTCCGGCGTCCTGGGCGAGGGCTTCGTCTTGCGGCTGGCGCGCACCGGGATTGGGTATTTTCCCGGCAAAATTCTTGTCCAGGAGCGCGGCGGTGCGGCTGGCGAGGTTGCCCAAGCCGTTGGCGAGATCAGCGTTGTATCGCGTGACGAGCGCGTCATAGCTGAAATTGCCGTCCTGGCCGAACACGACTTCGCGCAGAAGGAAGTAGCGCAAGGCGTCCATGCCGAGCATGTTGACGATGGGGCGCGGGAGAACGACATTGCCTTTCGACTTGCTCATCTTGGTGGCGTCCATAAGGAACCAG
>Ga0126371_10004985_pt1 | contig 11769 bp, 13 predicted proteins | sample PanSoiMetaPlot_4_FD_110145 | JGI IMG/M metagenome (GOLD analysis project Ga0126371, IMG submission 110145) | Tropical forest soil microbial communities from Panama - MetaG Plot_4 | ecosystem: Environmental > Terrestrial > Soil > Tropical forest > Bulk soil | place: Panama | collected 2016-02-17
AAAAAAAACCGGAGGTCTCCGCCTCCCGAGGTGGGTGAGTGTATCGATGCAAACCCTTGGTGGAGAATTGCAGCGCCTGCCCTGCCAGGCAGGCCTGCATCCCACTCGCGGTCGCGACTGCCATCGCGAAGAGACTTACCACGCAAGGGCTTGTCTTGCGCGTTTTCTAGCACCGGGAATGGTGGGTGTCAATCGAAAAAGGACGGCGCAGCCAAAACACTTCGGGTTCTGTCGCCAGACGAATGATCTCAACGATGGTCGAGGATTTCACGAATGGTGCTGGCTAGCGAGGTGGGGGTTTTTGCAAATAGTGCGAAGTCGGCACCTGCGCGTGCTCCGTATCCTGCTCCAGCACAAGAAGCCTTGGGGCCCGTGGCGAGCATTCGCTTTTGTGGGGTGGAGATGGCTACCGGTACCATGAAATTTTCGCCCATGGCATCCGTGATGCCGTGGCGGCCATTCATTCCACGGTCAAGTCCGCCTAAGAAGCAGTAGTGCAATCGAAATTACCGGTTGCCGCAGTTTTGTTACGGCCCAGAAGAAATGTCGTCAGTCCGGCCAAAAGTCCGCCGGAAATCACGACCGCCTCCCACACAAGTCCAGCAGCCAGGACGAGATGAGGCGCTGCCCCAAAAGGGGACAGTAGCCCGACCAAGGCCGCCTCGCGCACGCCGATGCCGCCTTGCGTGAGCGGCAAAACGGCGGCGAGCTTTGCCAGCGGCCAGGCAAAAAACCAATCGCGCAACGGCAACACCAAGCCGCATGCTATGGCCAGACGCGCGGTCAACACTAGAAATGCCGTTTGAATGCTAATGCCCAGGAGCCAACCAAACAGTAGACGGTGCGGCGCTCCGGAAACCATGCGCAATGCATGCCGCAAACGCGCCAGCCGCCGCAGAAATCGAATGGAGCGGCCTCCAAACAGAGGGCGGTACAACAACAGGGCGCAAATGAGCAGGGCGGCAAAACCGAAACCCAAATAAAAAAACGTTTCCAGTACTTGGGCCTGGATTGGCCCGGGAAGAGCCCCGGGCAGTAGCATAAGCCCGAACAAAACCAATCCTGCCTGCGCCGCAACGTCGAGAAACCGATCCACAACATTTCCCGCAAGCACTCCCGCTGGGTTGGGACTGCGCCGCAGGCCAACCGCCAGCCGCACCACGTCGCCGCCAATGATCGATGGCAAAAAGAGCGTGCCGAACAATCCGCCAGTGTAGCATTGCGCGCTGGTGCGGTAATCCAGCTGCCCGCCGGCGGTGTTCACCACCATGCGCCATTTCGCGATGCCCACAGCATGCGCACAGAGATAGCCCAGCAGGATGAGCAGGAACGTCAGAACGGGAACGCGGCGAATGGCTTCGGCAAGCAAATGCCACGGCAAAAAATGGAGGAGAATTCCGATAGCGGTGGCGGCTGCCAGCCAGCGCAAAGCGATCAGCAAGCGCCCGCGGTTTCGATTTTCAGAGTGGTGGACGACGATCATTCCGAGCGGCGGCCTAACCGCCGAAGATTTCGTTGATCTTGGCCGCCAACTGAAAATCTAGATTGCTGATGCCACTCACACTGTGCGTGTTCAAATCAATGACCACCTTGTTCCAGACGTTGAACCACTCCGGGTGATGGTTCATCGATTCCGCCACCAGAGCGACCTGCGCCATTTTGCCGAAGGCGGCGGCAAAATCCTTGCATTCGAAGGCGCGGTGCAATTTGCCGTTCACCACACTCCAGCCTTTGACGTTCTGCAGCAGTTGCTGGATCTCCGCTTCGCTTAATTTTTGTGCCGGCATCGTGCAACCCCCAAATAGGCTCCCTTTGGCTGGCTCCATTATGCGTGCAGCGGCAGCGACCGGCAAGAATTCTGCCCGGGCGCTTCCGTGAGCAATTGAATGGGCTCGAGATTTCCAGTACGCTTGATGTTTCGCTCCCTGCGAATTTCCCTACTGTGTGTTCGCTTTCAGTGCTGCGGAATGGAGACCTTGTGAAAAAGAAAATTCGCGCCATTCAATACGGAGTCGGGCCGATTGGCGCCTCGATCCTGAAACTTATGCGAGAAAAGGAAGCCATCGAGATTATCGGCGCCATTGACAATGACCCCACGAAGGTCGGTAAAGACCTCGGCGAAGTGGTCGGCGCCTCCGATGCGCCCTGGGGCGTGAAAGTTTCCGGCGACGCCAAGGGAGTGCTGGAACAGTCCGCTGATATCGTCATGCACACCACTTCTTCCTCGTTACCCAAAGTCATGGATCAACTGCTGGCTGCCATGGAAGTCGGGTCCTGCGTCGTTTCCACCTGCGAGGAGCTTTCCTATCCATACCGCACGTACCCGGAACTCGCCGCGCAACTCGACAAATCCGCCAAAGATAATGGTGTGGCCCTAGTGGGCACCGGCGTGAACCCCGGCTTTGTGATGGACAAGCTGGTCATCACGCTCGCGGGTGTTTCCCAACGCATCGAGCATGCGAAGGCGGTGCGCATCGTCGATGCATCCAAGCGCCGTCAGCCGCTGCAGAGAAAAATTGGCGCGGGCCTCAGCGTTGAAGAATTTCGCGCGAGAGTAAAAGAGGGTACCATCAAGCACGTCGGCTTGCCCGAATCCGTGGCCATGGTCGCCGATGCCCTGGGCCTGGGTGTCGACCAGATCACCGAGACAATCGAGCCCAAGGTCGCCAGCGAGCGCGTGCAGACGGAATTTTTCACCGTGGAACCTGGGCAGGCCACGGGCGTTCACCAGATCGCACGCGGGCTTTCGGAGGGCAAGGAACTTGTGTACCTGGAACTCCAGATGTATGTGGGAGCGAAGGACCCAGCGGACACGGTGGAACTCACGGGCCACCCGAATATCAATCTAATCATTCCTGGGGGTTCCCACGGAGATATCGCAACCGCGTCCGTGGCCGTTAATTCCATCCCGCCGATTCTCGAGGCTCCGTCTGGCCTGCGCACCGCGCGGGAACTGCCCATCGGCTTCTTCCCGCCGAAGGGATTCAAGTAGTAGGGCAGCTTTACGGGGCCTTACTTCTTCCAAAACTTCATCACCGCCGAATAGTCCAGATCTTCCTTCGCTTCGCCCTTCACGTAGCTATACACTTCGCGCGCCGCGGCTGTCGCCGGCAGCGCCACGCCGAGCTGGTTCGCCAGATCCAGCAGCAGGCCCAAGTCCTTGTGCATCAGGCGCAGCGGAAAGCTCGGCTTGTACTCGCCTTTGGCCATCAGCGGCGCCTTCAGGTCCAGCAAGCCGGAGCGCGCCATGCTCGCCTGCATCACTTCGATGAGCTGCTCCTCGCCCAGCCCGGCCTTCTTCACAATCGCGAGCGCTTCGGCCATCGCGTCAACCTGCAGCGCAAGAATTCCGTTCATGGCCAGCTTGATGGTTTGCCCCGCACCGGTCGGCCCCACGTGAAACCACTTTCTCCCCATCACGCCGAGCACCGGCTCGACCGCACGCAACGTTTCCGCGTCGCCACCGATCATGAACACCAGATTTCCTTCGCGCGCTCCCCAATCGCCTCCGGTCACCGGAGCGTCCAGGAAACGTACGTTTCGTTCTGTACAGGATTCGGCAATCCGGCGCGCCAGCGCCGGCGAAATGGTGCTGGAATCGACGTAGATGCTGCCGGGACGCAACCCGGCCAATGCTCCATCTTCCTTGCCTTCGTGGCCCCAGAGAATCTGTTCCAGTGCCGGGGGATCGCTCACGATGGTAAACAAAATCTCCGAAGCTGCGGCGCATTCGCGTGACGTTTTTGCCAGCGTCGCTCCTGCGGCCACCAACTCCGACGCGCGGGACGCCGTGCGGTTCCAGACTGTCACCGTATGGCCCGCCTTCAACAGGTTCAGGCTCATCGGGCGCCCCATCAGGCCGAGTCCAATGAAGCCGATCTTGTAAGGTCTACCCATGGAAATCCTCCTGACAAAATTCCTCGGGCAGTCCCAAAACGCCCGATCATCCGCACAAAATTGTAGCTGATTCAGAGGAATGGAGCGTTACGCGGGTGAAACCTCAGACAGTTTTGGGGCGTTGTGGAAAGGAGAGTAAGGAAATAGAGGACGGACTGGAAGCGTTCGGAGAAGTGCCTGCGGCCGCGGCCTGCGCGCTTTCCTGCTTAGCCGGACTCTTCGGTTCCGGCGAAGGCCCTTCCGTGGTTTCCGGCGTCTCTTCGATCTTATGAATGTATTGGTAGGGAATTTCCCAGCGGAAATAGTTTCGCTTGCCGCGCTGCTCGACATGCTGCTCCAGAAAGATCGACCGGCCGGAATCCGCCGCGAAAGTGCCGGAAGCCGGGAGCATCACATCTCCCACTCGATATTGCACAGTGACTTTGCGGCCGAGGAACTGGGCAAACGACGCCATGCGTGCCAGTCTGCAGAGAGGGTCAACAGAGGGTCAATAGTACCGAAGGACTGTTACTCACGGCGCTGTGGAAAATGCGATTCAGGTGATGCCCTTAGGCCGCACGACCGGGTCGCCCGCAATCAATATCCACGCGGCCGATACTATGCTAAACGCCACGATCGCCGCGGCGACTTGCGTGACCCAGAGCGCCTCGGGAAAGATCCGATGCACCAAATGCACCCCGACAAAAGCCCCCAAAATTCCGCCAAAACCCGCAAAGACACGCGTAAAGCGCGACAATTCCAGCGCTGCATGGCAGCCCGGGCAAGGAAATGCTTCAGAATGCGCCAGCACCGCCGTCCACGACACACGCACGAAACACAAGGGACATTTGCGCTTTCCCATTCGCCGCCCTTTTCCTTTAATCGGCCTAGCGCTGCAAATCCGAAACTACCGCTTCCGCCGCGCGCCGGCCGCTGGCCAGCGCTCCGTTAATAGAGGCGTTGTCGCGGTGGTCGCCGCAAACATATACGCCGGGCCGGATGCGCACCGGGCGCTGCGGCGGCTCGAGCGCTCCCGGATACTGCTGTGGTTGCGCGTGCCGAATGCGGTAGCTGCGCAGAAATTGCCAGCTGGCGGCCACTTTGCCGAACCAGTTTTTCATCTGCGCGATGATGAAACCACCTAATTGCAGGTCGGTAAGTTGATGCGTTCCCAGTACGGCAACGGAAACCAGGTGTTTGCCGGGTGGAGCATAAGTGGGAGCCACGCGGGACACTACCGCGAAATTGTTCACCGGACCCGCTCCATCGCCATTGAGGATCAGCAGGGGTTCGGCCACCGGCGGCTCATCCGCCGCATAGTAGAAGCAGCTCACACTGCGGGACGCGGGTTCCACTTCGCCAACCAGATGCGCTGCCGCGGGGCCGTCTGCGGCAATCACGATCGCCCGAGCCCGTAGCGTTTCTCCACCCGCGAGCGTCAGTTCATTCCCATGCAGCGCTTCGACGCCCGTGTTCAGGCGGACGGTATCCGCCGGAAATGGTTCCGCAAGTTGCGACGGAATCGTGCCCATGCCCCGCGCCGGCAAGGCCGTGTCTCCTTCGGAGAGCATCTTGAGGACGAATTCGAACATGCGGCTCGAGGATTTCAGTTCGCTGTCGAGGAGAATGCCTCCCAGCAGCGGGCGGAAAAAGCGGTGAATGAGCTCGCTCGAGAAGCCTTCGGAGGCGAGCGCTTCTTTAGTACTGTGTTCCGGGCGGCGGAAAATATCTTCGATCGAATTTCTCCGCAGCCGGCCGCGCAAGCGCGCGATGCGCAGCTTGTCGGCGAGCGTGGCGAACTCCGATTGCAGGGCCTCTTTCCACGTTCCGGGTGTACGCCACGGATCTATCAGCCTGTTCAACCGCCCGGCATACCAGGAAAGGGCCCCGGGTAAAAACATTTTAAGTTCCAGCCGTTGGTAATCGAGCGCCTGTTTGGCTTCGGGATACGCGGTCAAAAGCACCTGGAACCCACGGTCGAGCAAAAATCCATCCACGGAGTCCGTGCGCACGCGCCCGCCGATGCCGTCCGACGCCTCGATCAACTGAAAGCTGATTCCCTTTGTGTACAATTCGCGTGCGCAGCGCAATGCGGCCAAACCGGCGCCCACGATCAACACATCGGGACTGGATGCCATTGCTGAACTGTCCTTGAGGCCGCAAAGAAACGCTTCGAGTCGTCAAACCGACGCCATATCCTCCATCATCCGGCGGATGCCGCGCAAGTGCGCTCGGCAAAATAAGGATGTTTGGTTCAGGCGAGGCTCGCGAGGGCGAGGTAATCCGGGCGATCCGACACCAATTTGTGGCGGAAGGCCTTGCGGATTTCTCCGTTGACCATGAGAAAAACTCCCGGCATACGCTCCACGTCGCCCGCTGGCGCGCCCACCCAATGGCCGTCCATCCAGGCCATCACCATCCGCGTCATGCTTTCTGCGTTGAAGTACTGTCGCCAGTTCGCCCGCACCAGGCCGAACGCCTGGTACAGACGGCCTTCCGGGTCGGCGATGCGCGGCACATCGTGCAGACGGCTTTGCGCGAAATACTTTTGCGCCTTCGCTTCGTCGTTCGACAAATGCACGAACATCAACTTCACACCCTTGGCTTCGATCTGGCTGCGGAGTTTGCTTAGCTCGGCGACCGCCTCGCGGCAAAATGTTCAGCCAAAATGCCGCAAGAAAACCAGCAGCACCGGGCTTGTGGCAGTTAGCTCGGCAAGCGTCTCGCCCGATTGCGTTTTGTAATCGTTCCCCACCGCCGGCTCAATCGAGTTTCGCGGCATTTTCTCATCCTTCGGGCTTGCCTGCTTTGCCTTACCATCGTACTTCTTGCTGTAATTCTTCACAGAAAACTTTCTCGCAGTATTTTGCGAGCATATGTAGAGGATCGTGCCAAACACCGGCCGCGCCGGTGCCGACGGGCGGTCGTATCGTCCCAGCACCCAGAAAATGCCGTTGTAAGAATTCGCGTCGCGCCCGTCGAGACCGTATCGGTCGAGAAACTCGAGCAACTGCACCCGGCCAGGTCGACGTCCCCCGCGAAGCCTCGCGGGACCAACAATAGGGTCGATCGGAAGCCGAGTTGACTTTTGCGGCCGGCACGATAAAGTCTGTCTGCTTCCGCGCGCCCATAATCCAAGGAGTCTCGCATGAGTGGCAAAATTCTGACCACTTTTCTTTGCAGCTTGGCGTTCTGCGCGGCCTTGATGGGGCAAACGCAAAAACCCGCCGACAAGATTTATGTCCTGAAGGCCGCGCGCCTGTTTGACGGCAAAAGCAATTCTGTGGTTTCGCCGGGCGTGGTTGTCGTCACGGGCGGGAAGATCAGCGCTGTTGGCGCCACCGCGGCGATGCCCCCAGGAGCCCAGGTAATCGATTTCGGCGACGCCACGCTCCTTCCCGGTTTCATTGACGCACACACCCACCTTACCTTTCCGTACTCGGACGATTACAAGCAGGCACGCCTCGATACGCTTCAGAAAACCACAGCGGAGCAGGCGCTCGACGCCAGCGTCAACGCGCGCGTCACGCTGATGGCCGGTTTCACCACCGTGCGTGACGTCGGCTCATCCAATTACCTCGACGTCGGCCTGCGCAACGGGATCCGTAACGGAGACGTCCCCGGACCGCGCATGCTGGTCACCGTGCACGCGCTGGGTTCCACGGGAGGTCATTGCGACCACACGGACGGCTATCGCGAGGGCATCTTCGGCCATGAAACCGGACCACTCGAAGGTGTAATTAACGGCCCGGATCAGGCGCGCTACGCCGTGCGCCTGGATCACAAGTACGGCGCGGACATGATTAAAGTCTGCGCATCCGGCGGCGTGCTTTCTCCCACGGACGACGTGGACACTCCGCAACTTACCCAGGAAGAGCTGAACGCCATCGTGGACGAAGCCCACGCCCTGCGCCGCAAAACTGCCGCGCACGCGCACGGTGCTGAAGCCGCCAAGCGCGCCATTCGCGCCGGGATCGATTCGATCGAGCACGGCAGCTTTCTCGATGACGAAGCTCTCGACATGATGAAGCAGCGCAGCACGTATCTGGTGCCTACGCTGATGGCCGTTCAGGGCTTGCAGGAAAAGATGGACCGCGGCGTCTATATGCCGCCGGCGATCGAGGCCAAGGCGCGCGCCGCGATCGCAGCGATCCACACCACATTTCAACGCGCGATGGCCAAAGGAGTGAAAATCGGATTGGGCACCGACGCCGGCGTCTATCCTCATGGGCGCAACGCGGAAGAATTTCACCAGATGGTGGACCTGGGCATGAAACCGATTGATGCGTTGAAGGCCGGCACATCTTCCGATGCAGAGCTACTCGGCCTCGCCGACAAGATCGGCATGCTCGAAGCGGGAAAGTTCGCCGATATCGTGGCCGTGCCCGGCGATCCCACGCAGAACATCCGCCAGACGGAGCACGTCTTTTTCGTCATGAAAGAAGGCGTAATCTTCCGTAACGACGCGCCGGCTGTGGCACACTAACATCTCCGTTCCAATCAAGATGTAGGGGAACCTTTTTCATGAGCCAGCTTTCGCAAAGCCTGCGCGACGCCTTCGCGAGCGAATATCGTAATCGTGCTACGGAGCTACACAAGTGGGTAGACCCTCTCACTGAGGGGCAGTTTTGGCGCAATCCGTTTTCCTATAGCAACAGCGTTGGGCATCTGGTGCTGCACCTCACCGGGAATCTGAGTTATTACGTAGGAGCGCGAATCGCGCAAACCGGCTACGTGCGCAACCGCGATCTGGAATTCACGGAATCACGCAAGCCTTCCAAAGCGGAGGTCTTGCACAAGTTCGACCAAGCCATCTCTGTGGTAATCGCAACGATCGAGAAACAATCGGACTCCGATTGGGTCGCTCCTTATACCGCCGACCGCGAGCCCGAATCCAAGGATCGCGTCACGCTCTTTTTGCGTTGCGCTTCACACTTCTACCATCACATCGGCCAGATTATCTACTTGAGCAGAGAGCTCCGCAAATCCTGAAGGCTACGTCTCCAGCTTGAAGCGTGTGGACGCCAACCGATACAACCTCCTCCAGACGAGCCGGTTGATCAGCACCACAATCACCGCCATGACCAGCGTGGAGGCCAGCAGCAGATCAAAGCGCCCCGCGTCGCTGGCGCTGCTGATGGTGCTGCCCAGCCCCGGCGCCTGCACGATTTTTCCCTGAAAGTGAAAATATTCCGCAATGATGCTGGCATTCCACGCGCCGCCGGAGGCTGTCACCATCCCGGTAACCAAATACGGAAAAATTCCCGGAAGAATCAGGTAGCGCCAGCGGTCCAGCGAGCTGAATTTGAAAATGGTGGAAGCTTCTTTCAAATCCGTGGGAATGGCCATGGCTCCGGCAATCACATTGAACAAGATGTACCACTGCGTTCCCAGAAGCATCAGCGCCATGGCGGCGATTTCCACGCCGCCGCGGAGCCGAATCAGGAACAACAGAATCACCGGGAACAGCGCCGTGGCCGGAATCGACGCCGCCAATTGCACCAGCGGTTGCATCACCCGCGAAAACTTCGGGCTAAAGCCGATGGCTACGCCCACTGGCACGGTCCAGAGCGCTCCGATAATCAGTGCCAGGTTTACGCGCAGGAAGGTCAGCCCCGCGCTGTGCAAAAGCCGCAAATAGTCCTCGCGGTGAAGGTGTGCCAGCTCGCCGACAGCGCGATAGACGCCGTAAATTACCAGGAAGCCGACGGCAGCAGCAAAAACCCATCTGTACCAGGGCCGCGGCTTGGTTACCGGATTCGCACGGATCGTCGCCGCAGCACGTCTTGCGCCGCTGGCGAACTGCATGGTCGTCCATTCCACTATGGGGTGTAGAATGCGCCGGTAAATGCGGATCAGAAACGATTCCTTGCGCAGGAAATTCAAGATAATATTCTGTCCGCCCGCCGCGCTTTCCACCTGTTCGAATTTGAATTTATCCGCCCAGGTGATCACCGGCCGCCAGATGAACTGGTCCATCAGCACAATCACCGCGACCATCGCGGCCAGGCCCCAGAGCATCGCCGACGTGTTTCCCTGACCCGCGGCGGTTTGTAGGTAAGAGCCGAGGCCCGGCAGGCGGAAGTCCTTGTCGCCCAGCACGAACATCTCGCAGGCCATCAGGAAAAACCATCCGCCGGCCACCGACATCATGGAGTTCCACACCAGCCCGATGGTTGAGAAGGGTAAGTCGAGTTCCATGAATCGCTGCCAGCCGCTAAAGCGGTAAATAATCGCCGCCTCCCGCAGATCGCGCGGAATGGTCTTGAGCGAGGAATAAAAGCTGAACGCAATATTCCACACCTGTCCCGTAAAAATAAGGATGACCGAGCCGAGTTCCACTCCCAATTCCCGGTTGGGAAAAAGCGCCACCATCGCCAGCATCACGCCTGGCAAGAAACTCAACACCGGAATGGATTGCAGAATGTCCAGCAGCGGAATCAGAATGATTTCCGCGCGCCGCGACCTGGCAGCTACGTATCCATAGACCAGGGCAAATACCAGACTGATCGCGTAGGCCACCAGGATGCGCACCAGTGAGTACAGCGAATACAGCGGCAGGATGCGCGGGTCCTGCGAAATTGCCGCCTCCGCGTGTACCGGCCCGAACCAGGATTTGCCGATGGAATAAATCCCATAGATCAGCGTAAAAACGGCGATGAACACCCCGATATCAATCAGGAAAGAAAATGCCCAGCGGGAACCAGCTGGCCGCGGGGGAGTTGGCGGCAGGGGTGTGACGTGCTGCGGAAGGGGGACTGGAGAGGGCACGGGAAGTTCAGGTCTCGGTGAGCGTCAGCTTGCCGCTCGCCGCGTCGTAGTCGAATAGTTCCGCATAGCGGCCCCACTGGATAGCCGTTTCCAACTGACGCCGCGCCTCGTCATCGCTAAAATGTTCGTCCAACAAATCCTGGAAGAACTCCGCGGGCAGCGTGCGATTGGATTTCGCTTTCAAGGCCTGCTCCATCTGGCGCAGGAGTGGAATATTCGCCAGCACGGCTTTTCGGAAAATCGCCTTGCGCTCCTGGATATCGGCATTCGCGAATGCTTTTCCTTCCTGCGTGAGAATGGCGTCGCCTTCCTGGAGTTTCAGCGCGCCAAGGAGAACCGCCGTGTCCACTGTCGGCAGCAGGGCGTCCACTTCCAGGCTCAGCTCATTGGCAAGTATGTGGAGGTCTGCGCGGCCGTCGTGGTCTTCCAGAATTTCCAGCAATCCGGCCATACCGCCGGGCCGCGTATGCGGCAACATCACGATTTCTTTTTGCTTGGTGGTATCCGCTGCGCGCTGTCCCGCCGTCGGGACCTCGGGGTGTTCCTGTTGTGTCAGCGCCTTGTAAATCTGGTCCACAAGCTCCGTGAACCGCGCATCCTTACGGTCGCGCGGGTGGGCAAGGTTTACATTAAATTCCGCATGGATGTGCGCGGGATTTCTTCCCAGCACGATGATGCGGTCCGCCAGGATCACCGCTTCCTCAATGTTGTGCGTGACGATGAAAATAGCCCGCGTCGGAATCTTTTTCCCCAGCCACAACTCCATCAATTCGCCGCGCATCGTTTCCGCGGTCAATACGTCCAGCGCCGAGAAGGGCTCATCCATGAAGAGCACTTCCGGCTCGACGACCAGGGCCCGTGCCACGCCCACTCTTTGTTTCATGCCTCCGGAGAGTTCTTTCGGATACGCCGATTCGAAACCGTCGAGTCCCACCGAATCAATAATGCGCAGCGCCCGCTTGTGACGCTCCACCACCGGCACGCCGCGCGCTTCCAGCGGCGCCTCTACGTTTTCCAGAACCGTCAGCCAGGGGAACAGCGCGAAGCTCTGAAACACGATGGAGACGTTCGGCGACTCTCCGCGTACCGGCTGCCCGTGCCAGAACACCGTTCCCGCGGAAG
>Ga0126371_10004986_pt1 | contig 11768 bp, 13 predicted proteins | sample PanSoiMetaPlot_4_FD_110145 | JGI IMG/M metagenome (GOLD analysis project Ga0126371, IMG submission 110145) | Tropical forest soil microbial communities from Panama - MetaG Plot_4 | ecosystem: Environmental > Terrestrial > Soil > Tropical forest > Bulk soil | place: Panama | collected 2016-02-17
CGGGGGATGTTCATGGTGTGTTCCGGCCGAGTAAACCTTTCCACAACTTCCCGGGAAGGCAAGATCCTCATTCTCAAGACAGCAGATGCCGGCGAGGCGCTTGGTCTGAGCGCCACCATCTCGGGGATGGGTTACGAGGCAACGGCCGAGACGGCCACACCCTGCCAAGTCAGTTTTGTTGATCGAAAGCACTATCTCGAGTTGATGCAGCAACACAGCGAAATCGGCGTGCATACTTCGCAGTGCTTAAGCCGCGAATTCCGATCGGCGTACCACGATATTCACGATCTGGTCCTAACCCGGTCGTCGGCAGGCAAACTGGCACGATTATTGCTCTCGCAATGTCGGAAGCAGGAGTCGGAGGACTCCAACAGCTGCGCGACGATCCCGATGACGCACGAGGAAATGGCACAGCGGATCGGGGCATCGCGTGAGACGGTAACCCGGTTGCTAAGCAACTTGAGGAAAAAACGCCTGATTCGTCTCGACGGACCAACCTTGGTCATTCGTCATCGCAGCGCGTTGGAAGCCTTGGCTGTATAGCGCCTTCCCCCAAGAAGCCGGAGGATAGTTAGCTGGGCTGTCCTCCGGCATTCGAAGGATTAGGGACTACCGAAAAGGGATCACGGATGTACACGGGCAGGTTGATCGAGGATTTGTTAGCCACCGCGGAACGTGTCCGCGAGGCTGCAGAAATGCCAAGCCTCGAGCAAGGAAGCTCAGAGCCCGAAAAGTTCCCGCAGACGCTTCGTCTGGGCACGACTGACGGGGATCTCGGTTTGTTTTTTGTCGTCCATCCGCAACTGGTAGGAACTCTTGAACCAAGGCACGACCTCGCGGATGCGGTTGATGTTGACAAGGTACGAGCGGTGAGCCCGCCAAAAGACGTTGGTGTCGAGGCTGTCGAGCAACTCCTCGAGCGTCCGGCAGTTGGACTGGCCTTCCATCCCCGCTGCGCCCGCAGTCACAACTGTGATCACGCCATCTTCGATCCATGCGTAACAGATATCTTTCTGGTCCACGAGAAACATCCGCCCGGCTGCTCTTAGCAGCACCTTGGAAGCTGGCTGCTTCTGCGACTCAAGCATCCTTACCAGCGTCTCAAACTTCTCGGCGGGAGCGGCGTCAGCATCCTGTTGCGCCCGCGCTTTGTGGATCGCCTGGGCGACCCGCTTCTTATCGAACGGCTTGAGAAGATAGTCCACAGCGTTCACTTCAAAGGCCTTGACCGCATATTGGTCGAAGGCCGTCGCAAAGACGATTTTCGGCAGCGGGACCTTCTTATCGAGTAGTTTCTTGATTACCCCAAAGCCGTCGAGCCCGGGCATCTGAACGTCCAGAAAAACCAGATCGGGGTTGTGTTCCTTAATCAAATTAACGGCTTCCAAGCCGTTCTTGCCTTGGGCAACGACGTTCACGTCGCCGGCGTTCTTCAAAAGATAGGCCAACTCGTCGCGGGCTAGTTGCTCATCGTCGACGATGACCGCGGATAAGGACATCGCTGCTCCAGAAAGGTACAACCCCACCATGGCGAGTATAGTGTCGCGTGATTAGAGGCGCAAATGCGTGTACAGGGAACAGTCACCAAACACGCTCGGTTGGTCCCTTGTGCGGCTGCAGCGGAAGATCGGAGTCGCGGTTGCAACAGATCAGACTTTTGCGCAACCCTCCATCCTGAGAAGTCGTCCAATGTTGGTATCATGGCTGCGAACTGACGCCGGGGTGCAAAGCTATGTACGTCAGGCGATGTGCTTTTTGGTTTCTGTTTGTGCTAGGCATGGGTGTGTTTTTGAGCTGTGGGGGCACAGGATCGCCACTAACCCCTGCGAAGCCCAACAGCGACATCCTTTACGTCATCGATAACGGGTCCGCTACCACCTACTCCATCGACCAAGGTTCACTAGCAGCAACTCCGGTCGAACAGCCCGTCACTGTCATTCCGCCCCCGGCATTCATGATGCAGTTTGATCCAGCCCCTTATGACCACTTCGTTTATATCGTCTGGGCCGACGGGCAGAATATTCAACATCTCTCGGTTTTCAAGACGGATTCTGCCGGCGTACCGCAGTTGCCCGCCATTCAGACGTTGAACGCCGGCTCCCTGTCGCAGTTCAATATGCGTCCGGCGGGGCAGTTTGCCTATATGCTGCAAGTCACCAGCAGCAACAATCAGTACTACGCGAAGATTCGCCTTTTCAACGTGGTGGCTCCTGGCGGCAAGCTGAAGGAATACCCGCAATTGCAGGGAGTCTATGGGCCGGCGCCGTTTTGGCCAGCGCTGCTTTATGGCTTCAGTCCAGACGGCTCAAAGCTCTATGACACGTCGACCGTAGCAACAGGCTCGGTGTACCGGGAGCGCCTAATCAATAGAAGGAATGGTACGCTGGGCGCCGATAGCCAACTCATCAGTCTGAACAGCAACGAGGATGTCGCGATCGGAGCAGTAATCGCGGTGCAACATCAGAACTCCGACCCGAACCAGGCTTATCTAGACATCTTTCCCAACACTCCCAATCCGAAGCGAACAATCCACTGTACGATGGCCATGCTTCCCTATTGTGCGACCGCAACGAACATTCAACTAGATCGGACGGGCAAGTTCTTATTCCTGACTGACCCGGCCACCCAAGCGGTTCACGTTACTTCGATCAACATCTCGAAGCGCAAGATCGTAGACACCGGCCACTCCATGCCAATGACATCTCAGACTCCGGGCTTTGCGTTCAATCAGAATGGAAGCATCGGGTATGCGATGCAGACTGACGGCAACGTGCATTTCTTTCACTTCGATGCCTCCACCGGCGCGCTGACCGAAGGAGGAACCCCGCTACCCATCGCCCAAGGCACCGGAATTTGCCCTGCGCATTATCAGTAGAGACCATCTGGTGTCTTCCATTCAAGAAGACATCGAAGCACGGCTCGACAGGGTTGCTTACTGGTGCTGCTGCATCATGCCGCCCATGTTCCCCATGTTGGGCATTTCAAACTTCTTGTAGCCGGAAGGGATTTCGAAAAGGCTGGAGGGTTGCGACCCTTCCTGAATGTTGCGAAGCTCGCCCGAGTCCCCGTTCTTGCCTTGCCATTTCACCGGGAACCGCAGCTTGGGGTCGAGCCACACGTAGCCGGTTTCGCCCTTGGAGTTGGTGCCTTCGTACTTGACGGTGCTGCGGCCGTTCACACTATCACTGCCAACTTTGTGGCAACTGCCGCCCTTATTCGCCGCCTGTTGCAACCAGTCGGAGCAGGCATTTTCTACGTCGCCGGTGCGGAAGAAATTGTAGGTCATCCGCTGATTCGCCATCTGCTGCGGCAGGTCCATATACATATGTTGCTGATCCATAACCACGGTGGAAGTTTGGGTGGCGAGATTCACAATGACCGCTCCGCCGTGGCGAGGATCTTTGTCAGCGGATTCGAAACGCATCTTGTCTTTGCCAAAGTAGATCTTCGCCTGGGAATCAGGCTTTTGGTTGTTATAGATCTCGGCGGAAAATTCTGTCTGGGCGAGCGCGAAGCTGGCAGCCAGCAGCAGTGCGACTACGCTGCATGCTCTGATTATCGAGCGCATGATGGATGCTCCTGGGACTGATGAATATGCCGTAACGGGTGACGGCATTTTTGACCCGAGAAAGCATACCAGAACAGCAAGCGGGTTCAATGCGCCGGCTGTTGACGCTTCGTAGACGGAGGTTTAGAGAAATTCTTCTCGACCCATTTCGAGAAGAACGTGCTGTGATGGGGTTGGAAGCCTAGCTTTCGATAAAGGTGACCGGCCGCTTCGTTTCCGTCTACGACCTCAAGATGGAGCGCGCGGACGCCGAGATCACGCGCCTCATCTTCGAGGAATGTCATGATCTTCTGACCCCATCCGCGTCCGCGATATTCCTCACGCAGGTAGAACTCGTCAACAAAGGCATCACGCCCCAACCATTCGAGGCTGTATCCAAGGCAAATGACGATGTAGCCGATCGGAGTGTCATCATCGAGGATAAGCCAGGCGCGTCCGTAATCTGGATTGTCGAGCAACGGGATAAGAGCACCGCCCGCCTTTTCGCGATCGAAGCCGTGGCCGTCGAAAGCGTAGTATGACCGCATGAAATCGAGGAGAAGATCAGCGTCGGACTCGACCGCGACGCGGAATTGCGGATCGTTGCTCATATGGAATGAATCATTCATACGCGATGAATCGTCGGGAGGATTGCCTCATGTGGGATGCTCACGTGGAAGAGCGGCGCTTTAGCGCCGCGAAAGAGCGACTGGGAGTTGAGGGCTTTAGCCCCTGTCGCTCATACCACGTTCTCCAGTGCGAGCGCCATTCCCATCCCTCCGCTGACACAAAGCGTCGCCACTCCTTTTCTTGTATTGCGCTTCATCATCTCGTGAAGAAGCGTCACAGTGATGCGCGCGCCCGTGCAACCGATAGGATGTCCGAGGGCAATGGCTCCGCCATTGACGTTGAGACGGTCGCGATTGAAGTTGAGGACGCGGTCGCAAGCAAGAACCTGCGCCGCGAAGGCTTCGTTAAGCTCGATCAATCCAAATTCGTGCAGCCGGAGACCATGCTTATCCTCGAGCTTCTGCAACGCGGGAACCGGTCCGATTCCCATGGTGCGGGGATCGACTCCCGCCGAGCTCACCGCCGCGATGCGGGCGAGCGGCTTGAGATTGTTTTGTTTCACGAAATGCTCGCTGGCGATGACGACGGCGGCTGCACCGTCCGTAATTCCCGAGGAATTCCCAGCAGAGATGGTTCCTGTTTTCGAGAAGACCGGCGGCAGCTTCGCGAGCTTTTCCATGTTCGCGTCGGGGAACGGATGTTCATCGCGGGCAAAGGTGACTGTTCCCTTCTTGCTCTCGATCGTGACAGGAACAATTTCTGCATCGAGGCGTCCGGCAGAAATGGCGCGGGCGGCGCGCGTTTGTGACATCAGCGCGAATTCGTCCTGCTCGTCGCGGGTGACCTTGTATTGTTCCGCGAGCACCTCCGCGGTTTCTCCCATGACCATTTTCGCCAGAGGACAGAAAAATCCGTCGCGATACATGCCATCGACAAGTTCCTGGTTCCCGAGCCGATAACCCCAGCGCGCGCCGTCGAGATAATAAGGAAGGCGCGACATCGACTCGGTTCCACCGGCGAGAATGCAACTCGAATCGCCGAGCAGAATCGCCTGGTAGGCAAGTGCGATCGACTTCATGCCTGAGGCGCAGGCCTTGTTGACGGTGAATGCCGGGACTTCCTGTGGAACTCCGCTGCGGACTGAAATCTGCCTGGCCGGGTTCGGGCCACCTCCAGCCTGACGCGCATTGCCGAATATCGTTTCCTCGATCTGCTCGGGACGAACGTTGGCTCGCTCCATTGCCGCTTTAGCCGCGACAACACCCATGTCGGCAGCAGTTTGCGACGCAAGTGACCCGCCGAATTTGCCAATCGGCGTACGAACGGCGGAAAGAATATAGACGGCCTGCAACCTGATTCCTCCAAAGCTTCGAGTCTAGCAGGAGAACTACGGTGTCGTGGGAATTCGCCCCGCTGCGAAACTAAACAGGCAGGTATACCATCTACTCAACAGCACAATCTCAAACCACCACTAATCTCCTCTACACCAATCAAGGAGGCACCTTATGTCGTACATTGATGTTGGAAAAGAGAACTCCACTTCCATCCATCTTTATTACGAAGACCATGGCTCGGGGCAGCCAGTCGTTCTGATTCACGGATATCCCCTCAGCAGTGCATCTTGGGAAAAGCAAATCCCAGTTCTTCTCGACGCAGGCTATCGCGTGATTGCCTATGACCGGCGCGGATTCGGCAAATCCAGTCAGCCTACGACCGGATACAACTACGACACCTTCGCAGAAGATCTGCATCACGTTGTGCATCACCTGAAGCTCAAGCATTTTGCATTAGTCGGGTTCTCGATGGGTGGCGGCGAGGTCGCTCGCTACATCGGGAAATACGGATCGAAAGATGTGAGCAAAGCGGTGATTATTGGCGGCATTCCTCCGTTCCTTTTAAAGACTAACGACAATGCGGAGGGCGTCGACGCCGCGGTGTTTGCAGGAATTCAGAAGGCAGTGGCAGCTGATCGCTACGCCTTCTTTACCGAGTTTTTCAAGAACTTCTACAACACCGACGTGCACTTGGGGAAGCGTGTCAGCGAGCAGGCGATCCAGGCAAGTTGGAACACCGCAGCGATTGCTTCGGCTCATGCGAGTCTCGCTTGCGTACCAACTTGGCATGAAGATTTCCGCAAAGACGTCGCGAAGATCGACGTGCCTACGCTGGTGATTCATGGCGACTCGGACCGGATTGTGCCCTTTTCTGCGGCTGGGCAACGAACGGCGAAGCTGATCAAAGGAGCCGAACTGGTCGTGATTAAGGACGGTCCGCACAACGTGGCTTGGACGCATGCGGAGGAAGTGAACGCGGCGTTGATGAAGTTCTTAGGGAAGAAAGCAGTCCAGTCTCACACAGAAAAAGAAGAAGCCGTGGCGTAACACTCTGCGCTTGTCATCCTGAGGAGCGTTCCTGCGACGAAGGCTTGCCCTGAGCGAAGTCGAGGGAACCTATGCAATTGCCAGGGGATACGGTTGCAAGCAAGTTGCATGGGTCCCTCGGCCTGCAAGGAACGCAGGCCTTCAGGATGACAACTTTAGAAAACATTGATTTGCGTTGGAGTGATCAGCGAAAACGCTGAAAACTGGCTTCTTGGGGCCGCGACAACTCGGGTCTTTAATCATTGTCGAATACTCCGGGAAGCCTAATGCCGTGAGAAGTTTCTGTGGCGTGATTAGATGTGTCGGCGTATCGAGCAGTTACGCTTGCTTTCCCACCTAAGCTCCTGCATAATAATAGTTTGTCTTGACCTCCCCGGACTCTTCCGGAAACAAGGAATACGTCTCGTGTTAATGATTCGACTGGCGCGCGTAGGTGCGCGCAAACAACCGCACTATCGCATTGTGGTGATTGAGAAGGCGCGGGCGCGCAATGGCCGTCCGGTGGAAGTGGTGGGGACGTACAATCCCCGCACCAACCCGGCCAGCATTGAAATGAAGCGCGAGCGTGTGGACTACTGGGTATCGAAGGGCGCGCAGATGTCGGAGCGGGTAAACAAGCTGTACTCGAAGGCCCCAGCCACGGCGCCGGCTCCCGCCGCGTAAATCGTCCGCGGATTTCCGATTTCAGATCTCGTTTCCACAGTGAGAATTTATGCCTGAAGCTTCTGGAGACATTTGTGCGCTCCTTGAGTTGATCGCGAAAGAGCTGGTCGACTCGCCTGATGAGGTGTTCGTCGAGAAATTCGACGACGGCGTGATCGAATTGGAAGTCGCCGAGAGCGATGTGGGGAAAGTGATTGGTCGCCAGGGCCGGACGGCTCGCGCGCTGCGGGCACTGTTGGCTGCAGCGGGACATCGGGCGCATAAGCGGTATCAGCTCGAGATCATCGAGTAAGCTCCGTGAACTCAGCGAGGAAAATCCAATCGCGGATGATTTCATTACGCTGGCTCGCGTGGTGAAGACGCAGGGACGAATCGGCGAGGTCGCGGTCGAGGTTCACAGTGACGTTCCTGACCGTTTTTCCGTCGCGATGAAGCTTTCAGCGCTGGCCAAGTCCGGTGACTCGCGGCGCGAAGTCGAGATTGAAGATCTGTGGCCTCATAAAGGCTTGCTGGTTTTGAAGTTTGTTGGGGTCGATTCGATTTCAGATGCTGAGGCGCTGATCGGATCAGAGCTGCAGGTCCCGAGGACTGATCGAGCCGAGCTTGAGCAAGGCTGGAATTATGTCAGCGATCTGGTTGGCTGCGCAGTGTTCGACCACAGCAACAGGATCGGGCAGATCGAAGGTGTGCAGTTCGGCGCCGGAGAAGCGCCATTGCTCATTGTAACTGGTGTGGACGGCAAGAAATATGATGTGCCGTTTGCCGAGGCGTACCTGGAAGCACTGGACCTGAAGGAGAAGCAGGTTCGGATGAACCTTCCAGAGGGCATGCTGGAAATAAATAGCCCGCTGACGCCAGAGGAGAAAAACCAGCAGCGGTCTGGGAAGAGATAGATTTTCTCGACAGACTCAGCGGCAGTTCTCGGCGTACTCGGCGGTAGAAGCTTTTGGGTTTAGGTCCGAAAATGAAGGCCGACATTGTCACGATTTTCCCGGACTTCTTTCGCGGGCCTTTGGATTACGGCATAACGCGCCGGGCCGCGGAAATGGGCCTGGTGGAAATCAAAGTCCACGATCTGCGGGAATACACGCACGACCGGCACCGCACGGTGGATGACCGCCCCTTCGGCGGCGGCGAGGGCATGGTGCTCAAGCCGGAACCGATCTTTGAATGTTTAGAACTGATGCAGCTTGCTCCGCGTGAGCAGCGACTTAATGGCGCGGCAAGAGAAACCGTGATCGTGCTCTCCCCGCAAGGACAGCCATTCACGCAACGGGTGGCTTCGGACCTGGCGGCGCTCGAGCGCATCGTACTGATCTGCGGACGCTACGAAGGCGTCGACGAACGCGTGAGTCAATTCATTGCCGACCGCGAGCTTTCGATCGGCGATTACGTGCTGAGCGGCGGCGAACTAGGCGCAGCAGTGATTATTGAGGCTGTAACGCGGTTGCTTCCAGGTGCAGTCGGCAATGAGGCTTCGACGAGACAGGAATCATTCACCGCGCACGGGAATGCTGGTGAAAGCGATGGTCCGGATTCAACTTGCGGATCGGGTGGATTGCTCGATTATCCGCATTACACGCGCCCGGCAGATTTTCGCGGGATGGTAGTGCCCGAGGTTTTGATCAATGGCAACCATCAGCAGATTCGCCGTTGGCGCCGCGAGCAGGCATTGCGGAAGACGCTGAGAAATCGTCCGGACTTGATGGAGGACGTCGAACTCAGCAAGGAAGATAGAAAAGTTCTGGAACGAGTCAAGAGTTCGTCGTAGTTCTGAGCCGATTTTGTGGCGAGGAGTACATAGATTCCTTCGCTCCGCTCAGGATGACAAGGCATCAAGGTATTTCGAAGAATCAAACGAAGGGTAACAACATGTCAAACCTGATTATTGAGAAACTACTCGCGAAGACACAGCGCACAGACCTGCCGGCGTTTCGCCCCGGAGACACGGTGCGCGTCCATGTGAAGATTAAAGAAGGCGACAAGGAACGCGTGCAGGCATTTGAAGGCGTGGTGATCAAGCGCGACAACGGCCCGCAGGCCAGCTTTACCGTGCGCAAGATCAGCTTCGGACAAGGCGTGGAGCGCATCTTCCCGCTGCACTCGAAGGTGATCGACAAGGTCGACCTAGTGCGCTCTTCGAAGGTGCGGCGCGCTCGACTGTTCTATCTGCGTGGATTGCGCGGCAAAGCAGCTCGGCTGCGGGATGTCGAGAAGACCACGCAAGCATAGTCTTCCTTTTTTCGCTTATCGGATTCCCACCCTTCGAACGCGAGGGGTGGGGCAGCGTCTGGACCTCGACGCGCCCTATCTAATCGTCAGGCCGCTTTCTTCCTCGGCACCTTAGCACCTTTTTTACGAGCTTCAGATAGCCCAATGGCGATCGCTTGCTTACGGCTCTTGACCGTGCCGCCTTTCCCGCCGGGTCCGGATTTCAGAGTACCCCGCTTTTTACGGCGCATCGCGCTCGCAACACGCTTGCCAGCGGCCTTCCCATATTTGCGGCGAGATGACTTCTTTTTTGTGGGCATGCAATTTCTCCTCACAGGTTAGAGAAATCCGACGGGGTCGAGGTTGCCGTGGTTCTGGAACCTGGCAGAACCAGTTCATTTGGTCATTTGGTCATTTAGTCATGAGTGACTGGCATGAACTAACATCGCGCACGATGAACCAATTGGCGAAATAGGTAAATGCTTAAATGACGGGATGGCTCAGGGTGCAGGCGCGCGCTTGCTTTTGATCAGATCAGCCACTTTCAGCATGTCGCGAACGAAGTCTCGACGTTGTTGCTCACGTGCAGCGGGATCGGGCCCACGTAAGATTGAGGCAGGATGCGCCGTCGCGAACACGTGTGGAGCGAGATCGCTCTTCATCAGATTTCCACGGTCACGCGTCACACGAAAATTCTTTCCCAATAAAGCTTGGGCGGCGCTGGCACCGAGGCAGACCAGAACCTGCGGCTTGACGACTTGAAGTTCTGCATCGAGCCACGGCCGGCAGGCTTCAATTTCCGATTGTCGCGGTTTCTTGTGAATGCGTCTTTTTCCTCGTTGCGCTGCTTTCCACTTGAAGTGCTTCACGACGTTCGTGACATAGACCTGTGACCGATCGATTCCGACTTCGACGAGCACTTCGTCGAGCAGTTGCCCGGCCGGTCCAACAAACGGATGCCCGGCGCGGTCTTCACGGTCACCCGGTTGCTCTCCCACGAACATGACGCGAGCGGGCGCGGGGCCTTCTCCAAAGACCGTTTGGGTGCCCAGTTTCCAGAGGTCACAGGCTTTGCAAGTCTTTGCTGCGTGTTGCAATGAGTGAAGTGTTGGCGACGCGGGGATGAGGGCAACGGCATCTGCTCGAGATTTTTTCCGCAGCCCCGGTGTGCGCCGCTCTTTAGATAAATTGCGTGACAGGCTGCGCGGCATTAGAGGTTCGCAGTTGGGTAATCTTTACTAAAACGTTGGTTGCCTCGATTGTGCTCCCGGTTGTTTCGCGCCCAGTGTCGCGGATTCCACTAAAATATTCCGCTCAATGCCATCGCATCTGAAGTTCTGGCTCGACTGCATTTTCTCTCTCGCGTTAATGGAAACCATTGCAATGCACAGTCCACCATTCCGCGAGCAGGCCAGAATTTCGTTCGGATATCCTGAGAAGACCACAAATGTTGCGTGTGTAATGTAGAGATGGTCGCCGCTACGGAATCATCCTTTGTGTCCGGTGGCGCGACTACAGTTTGGCGTGATCAGCAGTTTCCTCGTCAGCGCAATCTTCCATATCACGGATGGCCAATGTGAAAACATAGATTTGCCAATGATTGCACAGTGACAACTTCTTGAAAATAAACATTGCACTAAATGGTCTGACAGTTGCACAATTAGCGACCCAAGCAAGTCTTTCTTTAGGGCCTCTCTTACGTCCGTTCGGATGGGGAAGTTGAAAAATCTCAAGCCTGGTACAAGTTCATGTACCGAGGAGCTGCTATGCGTCGTGTCAGAGCATTTGCATTCCTGGTTGTCTATTTGGTGTTTGCCGGTGTTTTGTGGAGTCAGACGGGTACTAGCTCCTTGCGCGGCACGGTCACCGATAAGACCGGCGCCACGGTAGCCAACGCGACAGTCACAATCAGCAATCCCGGACGCGGCCTTGAGCGCTCCATTACGAGCGGAGCCACGGGAAGCTATGAGTTTCTTCAGTTGCAGCCTGGAACATACAAGCTGATGGTCGAGGCTAAGGGGTTCCGCAGGTACGAATTGACGAATCTCCAGTTGCTCGTGGATCTTCCGGGCACAGCGAACGTCGCGCTGGACGTGGGCACTGCGACCGAGACAGTCGAAGTGTCGGCGGAGGGAGCCGTCATCAATACGACTGATGCTTCAATTGGCAATGCTTTTAACGAGATTCAGGTTAAGACGCTCCCCATCGAGGAAAGGAATATCCCTGACTTGTTGAGCTTGCAGGCTGGTGTCGCCTACACCGGGCACCGGGAAGATATCAATCCCAATAGCGACACGCGCAGTGGCGCAGTCAATGGCGCACGGAGCGACCAGAGTAACATCACGCTCGACGGCACGGATGTGAATGACCAGGTGAACGGCTATGCGTTCACTTCA
>Ga0126371_10004987_pt1 | contig 11767 bp, 9 predicted proteins | sample PanSoiMetaPlot_4_FD_110145 | JGI IMG/M metagenome (GOLD analysis project Ga0126371, IMG submission 110145) | Tropical forest soil microbial communities from Panama - MetaG Plot_4 | ecosystem: Environmental > Terrestrial > Soil > Tropical forest > Bulk soil | place: Panama | collected 2016-02-17
AGAAGCGGATCCCGTGGTCATACGCATAACGCACAAGGCGCGTGAAGCCGTCTTGTCCTAGAGCGCGCTGCACTTCGCCGCTGAAGCTCCCGGTACCAAACGCAAGCCGCGTCACTTTCACCTGAGATCTTCCGAGTGTTACCAGGCCGGTGGCTGTCTGGCGCGTCGCCAACAGTGGTAGGGTTCCGGCGGCTGCAAGTGTTCCGGCGGCTAGCCCGCCTTTCAGGAACTCACGTCGGGTAAATTTTGACATTTTGTCCTCCACCGCCCCATCGGGAAAATGTTATCATCGGGCCGCGGCGGGGCGGAAAAGGTTCCGGATTCGGCAAGCGCCACTCTTCCGGGCTCTAGATTTAACTGTTGGGATATTTCTGTCTTTTACGGTCTCTTCATCTGCAACGCCGACGGTCACTACCGGAGCTGCAGGGTGCCTTTTAAACGACGACTCCACACTGCTTCCTATCGCCCCCCCAGATACAGACACCGATGCCGCGCCCACCGAGCGGTGACATCGACCGGGATGACCCGAAGGGCAATCATTTGGCAGTACTGTGACAATTCGTTGACAGGGCTGTGACATCCTCTCGGATTTTCCTTGATATCTTCCGTTGTCACCAGGGAGTTGGCTACTCCATCCCTCGGTTAGGACAAGTACTCCGCGCAGGCACTTTACAGTCCAACTCCTCGACCAACCATTGCACGCAGCCAGGAGGACGCAAATGAATCCCGCACGTTTGTTACGCGTTTCAGTGTTCGCTCCCATCGTGAGCGGAGTTTTGACCTTGTCATCTCTCGCACCCAGCCTATTCGCGGCTGATCCGCCGGTGACGCATACGATCACAGTCATCTCGACGACAGTGCCTTCTAACGGGGATGAGAACCCGTACGGCATCTTCGAGGTTCCCGAAACAGTCGGGAACCTGGTGAAGGGCAACCTGCTGATCAGTAATTTCAATAACAGCTCAAACTTTCAGGGAACCGGGACCACGCTCGTCCAGATATCTCCTGGCGGTTCCTTCAGCCTGTTCGCGCAGATTGACGCCTCGACTCTTCCCGGGCCATGCCCCGGTGGACTGGGTCTGACGACTGCGCTCGCGGTATTGCGCAGCGGCTGGGTGATTGTCGGAAGTTTGCCCACGACAGATGGTACCTCTGCAACAGCGCAGGCCGGTTGTTTGCTGATACTCGACGCGTGGGGCCATGTACAAGAGACAATCTATGGAAACCTGATCAATGGTCCGTGGGATATGACGGTAAAGGATCGGTCGAACTCGAGGGGCGGCGGCAGCGCCTCGTTGTTTGTCACGAATGTGTTGAACGGAACGGTGGCGGCGGGTGGCAGCGTGGTGAACGGTGGCACGGTTCTTCGAGTGGACTTGACGCTATCATCATCGGCGCCTCCTTTTGTTGAAGCTGAAACGGTGATTGGTTCTGGATTTCCGGAGCGTACTGACCCTGGCGCACTGGTGATCGGACCGACAGGAGTTGGGCTTAGCAAAGACGGTTTCTCGCTGTACGTGGCTGACAGTCTTAGCAACCGCATCGCGTCGATTGCGATGCCTTTAACGCGGACGAACAGCGATCGCACCGGGAAAACCATAACCAAGAATGGCGGGCTCAATGATCCACTCGGCTTGGCTGTGACGGGGAGCGGGGACATCCTCACAGCGAATGGCGATGACGGTTTTATGATCCAGACCACTCCCGATGGGCAGCAGGTCGCGATGAACTTGCTCGATAGCAGCGGCGACCCGCCGGGCAGCGGAGCGCTGTTCGGTCTGGTTTCGATCGGAAATAGCGTCTACTACGTGGATGATGCCACGAATAAGCTGAATCTGTTCCACTAAGGCTTGCTGATTCGCGTTCGTTACGGGGACCACGAATTGTGGTCCCCGTTTTCGGTTTTGCGCCCGGTAGGTTTTGGACAGTCGCCGGGGTAGTGACCAGCGTAGGGATCCTTTGACTGCGTGGCGGCTTGCCGCCACGTCACTCAGGATGACAACCATTAACGGTGCTACTCATTTCTAATCCTTCTCAAAGTCAAAATCCCCATCCTAACGTCCCAAGAGACGCAAAGTTAGGATGGGGCACCCAGCTGTCACGGAGTCATCGAAAAAAGCTGTACCACGTTGCGCCTTTGGTTGACCGCTTGGACCATACCACCTAGTATTCGGACGGGTGAATAGTCCGTCTCAACTGATCGGGCAGACGATCTCGCACTACCGCATTGTCGAGAGAGTTGGCGGCGGCGGGATGGGGGTCGTCTATCAAGCCGAGGACATTAAGCTCAATCGGTTTGTAGCGCTCAAGTTCCTGCCGGATAACGTGGCGAAAGATCCGCAGGCGCTGAACCGGTTTCAGCGGGAGGCCAAGGCGGCTTCGGCACTGAATCATCCCAACATCTGTACGGTGCACGAGATTGACGAGCAGGGTGGGCGGCCATTCATCGTCATGGAGTATCTCGATGGCATGACGCTCAAACATTTGATCGGCAATCGGGCAATGGAATTCGATCGCGTGCTGGAGATTGGGATTGAAGTCGCGGATGCCCTCGACGCCGCACATTCGCAAGGCATCGTGCATCGCGATATCAAGCCAGCGAACATTTTCGTCACCAAGCGCGGACACGCCAAGATTCTGGACTTCGGACTGGCGAAGATGAGTCCGTCGAAAGATGATGAGGCCGGCATTGCAGCGACGGCAACGGAGTTGCCCGAAGAACACCTGACCAGCCCGGGGAGCACGCTGGGGACTGTCGCCTATATGTCGCCGGAGCAGGTGCGGGGGCTGGAGTTGGACCGGCGTACTGATCTGTTTTCGTTCGGGGTCGTGCTGTACGAGATGGTCACCGGTATTCTTCCATTTCGCGGGGATACGTCGGGGACGATCTTTGATTCGATCTTGCATAACATTCCTCCGGACGCGGTGCGGTTGAACCCGGATCTGCCGGTTAAGTTTGAAGAACTCATTTCGAAAGCGTTGGATAAGGATCGCGAGGTTCGCTATCAGTCAGCGGCTGAACTGAAGGCCGATCTGAGGCGGGTGAAGCGCGATGGTGAATCGGGACGGCTGCAGGCTCGGAGTTCAAAGCCGGGAAAGACACTGCGGCGTGGGCGGGCGTGGTGGAAGTGGCTCCCGGCAGCGGTGCTACTGCTGGCCATTCTCGCCTTTGCTGGACGGTGGAGTTATAGCCACTTCAATCACAATCCTCAAGAGAACCTAGCGACTCAGAAACAAGGCCCGGAAACAGTGGCGGTACTGCCCTTCCAAGATATTTCAGCGACGGCTAGCGACAGTTGGGCGATCGGGATTACGGATGCGATCATCAGCCGGCTAACTTCATTGCGGAACCTGGCAGTGCGGCCAACGACTTCGGTGCTGAAGTATGCGAAGGAAGCTCCCGACCCGGTGGAAGTGGCGAAAGCCCTAGGCGTGGACAGTGTGCTAGAGGGGACCTATCAACGGGCAGCGGGAGTGACGCGAGTGACTGTGCAGTTGATCGACGGGCACACGGGAACAGCGAAATGGTCGCAGCACTATGATCTGCAGAGCTCTGACATTCTGACGTTTGAAGATGAAGTGGCCGCGAAAGTGGTGGAAGGGATGCAAATCCAGGTTTCACCCACGGAGCAGAAGGCGATCGAGCGACCAGTGACCAGCAATGTGGAGGCGTATACCGACTATCTGCAGGCGAGGGCGGATTTCGCTCAGTATTTCGTGAGCTCACAACTGGATAGCCTGGAAAAAGCGAGAACTCTCCTGTCGCATGCAATTTCTGTGGATAAGAATTTCGCCGATGCCTATGCTTTGCTGGCGGAACTTGAGTCCTTTGAGGCTGCGAACTTTACCGAGAATGCCGGGCGCAATCTAAAGCATGCGGAGGCAATGGCGCAGCAGGCGGTGAAGATCAATCCGGACTCCGCGGAAGCAACGATAGCGCTGGGCGGCATTTATGGCGAGGAGGGACGGGAAGAACAAGCGATTCGCACGCTGAAACCAGCCGCTGTGCGAGCGCCGAACAATGAGACCGCATGGCAGATGTTGGCGTACGCATATTACTACGCCGGCTTGGGGGATCTGGCCGAGAAGGATTACCGCCGCGTGGTTGAACTGAATCCGATCCCGCCGCAGCCTCACTGGATGCACGCCCGGATGTTGCTCTACTTGGGCCGCGAAGCGGAAGCGGAACAGGAAATGAGGCAAGTGGTAGCCCAGAATCCCGGACAATACAAAGCACTGGCTTATTTTGGGTCGATTTTGTATTACGAAGGAAAGCTGGACGAGGCGGAGAGCAATCTCGCACGCTCGCTCCAACTGGGATCAAACTCCAGCGACCTGACTGCACAAATCATGGCTGCATTTCTGTACGCATCACGGGGGCAGCGGGAAAAAATTGATCGGCGCGTACTCGAGGCACGTCCCGAACTGGTGGTGGATGGCGATCAGGCGTACTGGACCGGCGGAATCTTTACCCTGCTCGGCGACAAGTCACACGCCTTGCTGTGGCTGAAGCGCGCGGTTGAGCTGGGTGATGTGAACTACCCATGGTTCCAGCGCGATAAGACTTACGACGGTTTGCGGTCGGACCCGGAGTATCAGTCGATCATGGCGGACGTTCGCAAGAAGTGGGAAGGTTACAGGAACGAGTTTTTCGAATCGGGGACGTAGCAGTTCTCAAGCCTCACCGCCATGGAATCACATAGAAGAACTTTTTTGATTCTCCACGACCTCGTGGCTCCGCAGTGGTGATAGGGTGTGCGATTTCTTCGACCCGGAAACAATCTCTTCACATCGCCGGGCTAAAATTCGTTCATGAAGAGAATTCCATCCTCCGCTCTAGTTGCAATCCTCATCTTTGCCGCGGCGTGGACACTTTGCCCGCGTCGACGTGGCGGGATGCCGCTGACAAAGGTCGAAGCCGCACAGCTTGGAGGCGGGCCGGACACCGTCGAGGAGAATGTGGCGTACGGGCCGGGGTTGAAGCTCGACATTTACAAACCTGCAGATGCGGGCAAGAGCACTCGGCCCGCGGTCATTCTGATTCACGGCGGCGGGTGGACGAGCTTCGACAAGAGCGCGATGAAGGGCATGGGAGGCTTCCTGGCGCGATCCGGGTTTGTGGCATTTGCGGTCGATTACCGGTTGTTGCACGGGACTGAAAACCGCTGGCCGGCGCAGCTCGATGATGTCGAGCGCGCGGTGCGGTGGGTACGGGCGAATGCGGGCAAGTATGGAGTGAATCCGGACCGGATCGGAGCATTTGGACATTCGGCCGGGGCCCAACTGGCAGCGCTCCTGGGCATGGAAGATCTGCCGGATAACTCGGACCCGGCGCTGGCGAAGTATTCGAGCAAGGTGCAGGCTGTGGTGGATGTGAGCGGGCCTACGGATTTTACGATGGAAAAAGATCCGGAAGGGATCGCATTTTTCACGAACTTTTTGGGCGCGGATTATGCGAAATATCCCGAAGTGTGGAAGGACGCGTCGCCGGCCTTTCACGTTGCGAAGGACAATGCGCCGTTTTTGATTCTGCATGGAACGCGTGATCGGATGGTTCCGATTGCCCAGGCGCAGGAACTCTACGACAAGTTGAAAGCAGCGGGAGTGCAGGCATCGTTTATTAAGGTCGATGATGCGCATACATTTCAGAGTCCGGAGAACCGGCATCGGCTGGCGGCCGAGACGATGGAATTCTTCAATCGGTGGCTCGTGATCGGGCATTAGCCGACGATCCTCGGACGACGCAGGTCTCGCAAAACGGGCGAGACCTGGGGCACTCCATCATGCGGACGCGGCGGCAGGGTTCTTGCTCCCCTTTCGGGGCTGAATCATTCCTCCTTTTCCCACGGCTGGCGCCACGGGCTCATTCTTTCGCCGCTTCGCGGCCGCTATTGCGAGGATTCGTGCCACATCCTCGGTGTCAAGAGAGTCGAGGTGCAGCGCACCGGACTCCCGGGTCCTCTGTTTTTCCAGGTCCTAATCGATACAGGCAGGTAGGGCGATTTCCCTATTGACAGGGAACCGGGACGGTATCAGTATTCATGCGTTTTATTAAAACGGTTTAGTGGGAGGCGACATGGGGAATCGCAGCGTTGGAATCTCCTCGCGTTTTCTGTCGTGCATCTCCTGCACGGCTCTCACCCTTGGGATCGCAACCGGAACCGCCCAGGCGGCCAGCGCTTATATCCGGGTCAATCAGTTGGGGTACGTTACGACCGCTTCGAAGCGCGCTTATTTGATGGCCAGCGCTGCCGAAACTGGCGCTACTTTCTCGATCAAGAATTCAAGCGGGACGACGGTCTACTCGGCTTCTGTCGGTTCGAGCCTGGGTAAGTGGGGAACGTTCGCTGACGTTTATGCGCTCGATTTCGACGCGATAACAACGACGGGGACGTACACCATCTCGGTGACGGCTCCGATCGCTGCAACGTCGCCGGCGTTCAAGATCGACACCGCGGCGAACATCTTCACTACGCCGCTGGCGAACTCACTCTACTACTACGAGTCGGAACGCGACGGACCCGACTATATCGCGAACGCGCTGCGCACCGCGCCCGGACATTTGAACGATGAGAGCGCAACCGTCTACTTCACGCCGACGTTCAACAAGAGGGATAATGCCGGGCCGCTTACGCCGACTGGAGCCGTCATTGACGCTTCCGGCGGGTGGTGGGATGCGGGCGATTACATGAAGTTCGTGGAGACGCACAGCTATACGGTCGCGATGATGCTGATTGGGGTGCGCGATTTCCCCAATCAAATGGGGGCCGCGGCGAGCGGGTCGGATTTCACCGCTGAAGCGAAGTTTGGGCTCGACTGGCTACAGAAGATGTGGTCCGACAGCACGCACACGCTGTATTACCAAGTGGCCGTGGCTTCGGGTGGAAGCAAGTATGCAGGAGACCACGACATCTGGCGACTGCCGCAGGCGGACGATAACTGGCAAGGATGCGTGTCGCCGTATGAGTACATCTGCCACCGGCCAGTATTTCAGAACACGGCGGGGGGTGCGGGTGCGTCGATCAGTCCGAACATTGCAGGACGACTCGCGGCCGATTTCGCGCTGTGTTACAAGGTGTTCGTCGCGAGCAATGCGGCGTATGCGAATCAGTGCTTGCTCTCGGCCGAACATGTGTTTGATTTGGCGAACACCGCACCGACGGGAAATCTGCTGACCGCAGGACCGTTTGATTTTTATCCGGAGGTCGAGTGGCGGGACGATCTGGAACTCGGTGCGACGGAGTTGTACTTTGCGCTCGAAGGAGCGACGAATTTGCCGCCGAATCTTCCTCATACTGATCCGACGTATTACCTGACAGCGGCAGCGAGCTGGGCGAACGCGTACATCACCGGGCCGAATGACGCGGCCGACACGCTGAATCTTTATGACGTTAGCGGACTGGCGCACTTTGAGTTGTACCGGGCGATTGTCCTGGCGGGGAATCCTGCGGGACTGGCAACTTCGGAAACCGCTCTGCTGGCCGATTTGAACAAGCAGTTGACTAAGGCGACGACACAGGCTGCGAAGGATCCGTTTGGGTTCGGGTTTACCTGGAATACGTATGACACGACCTCGCACGGCGGCGGGCTCGTGATCATGGCCAACGAATATGACAACCTGACCAGCTCGACAACATATGCCAGTTTTGCAGCCCGCTGGCAGGCGAATGTGCTGGGTGCGAATGCCTGGGGAACGTCGCTGATTGTGGGTGATGGAAATGCATTTCCGCTGTGCATGCAGCATCAAGTAACCAATCTTGTGCCGGTGCCACCGAACGGGCCTCCGTTTCTCTTGGGTGCAGCAGTCGAGGGGCCGAACTCGTTCGCAGCCAAGGGCGCACTGACCAACATGGTGGCATGTCCGCCCAATGGGGTGGATCAGTTTGCCGCATTCAACGGAAACGGCGCGGTGTATCAAGACAATGTGCAGTCTTATTCGACGGTAGAGCCGGCGATTGATTTGACGGCTTCATCATTCCTTGCGTTCGCGTGGGAGATTGCGGGAGCGCCTTCGGGAACGCCTTAGCCCCTCGGTTTGACAGTCAAAATCCCCCCTTCTGGCAAACCGGCCAGAAGTGGGGGCACCCTCTTGGACTAGATCAAGGTCAAAATCCCAATCCTCAATTTGCAGATTGCGCGAGTTAAGGATGGACACCCAGTTTTGAGGAGATGCGTATGACTCGACGAATGACGATTGTGCTCTGTGCAATTGCAGGGTCTCTGGTTATTGGCTTGTCCACCGCTTCAGCGCAGACGCCACTGCAAGTCTACGGCGCGTGGCATTGCTATACCGATGGATGCAGCTGGGCGTCGGTGCCGAACATGACGGCGTTTGACACCGATAACCACTGGATGATTGACCGCGATATGAACAACACCTATCTGCCGTCGGTAAATCTGGTGATCCTGAGTTTTGTGCAACCCACCAAGCTGATGAACCTCACGAACGACTCGAGCACCGTAAACGGTATCCCCATCGGCATGAACACAGCGGTGGTCAACTACTTCCAGAGCCGCGGGGTACGGGTGATGATGTCGATTGGCGGAGCCAGTTATCGAAAGGATTGGGACAAGGCGCTGTCTGCGAATCCCACTCAACTGGGTATCAATGCGGCGAACGCCGCCAAACAGTTCAATGTCGGGATGGAGATTGACTACGAGAACAGTAGCAGTCCGAACCTCACCGGACTGGCGCGGTTCGTGAGCGCTTATCGGTCCGTTGTGTCTTACGATCCGACGGGAGCAAACTTTGCCGCCCGGCTCACGATCGACTTGGGTGACGGTGATACTTATCTGACGAAACTCGCTGGATACGCCGTGACCAACTGGTTGCAGACGAATGCCCCGGTGCTCGATTATGCCAATGCGATGGTCGCAACGCAGAAGACGAGTGTATCGACTTTGGAGGGCGGGTGGCAGCAGCATGTGGATGGAGATGGAACAGCGGTCGGGCCGATGGCTCCGGCGAAGCTGACCGGAAGCTTGTGGCTGATTGGCGGGCAGGCGAACTGCGACAACTTCAGCAATTCCGACCAGGATACGGCGGCAAGCTTTGTAGAGAATCTGGCGCCGTCTGGGGCTGGGACCACGACCGGCATGCTTGGTTATATGTTTTGGGCGGCCGGATGCCAGGGGAATGGGACCGGGTGTACGTTCCCGCCGAATACTTGTCAAAACGGAATGGGCGGAGCCATGACCGCGTTTAGTATTCCTGTGCCGATGCCGGCGCTGCGTCAGAATTAGAGTCAAAATCCCCACGCTGAACTCGCAAACTGCGCGAGTTTAGGATGGGGCATCCGCCGCAGAGATGCCCGCTGGCTCCGCTCGCGGGGCGGACGGGATGCGTCCGCCCCTAACTTAGCGGGGCCAGAGCCAGCCGAAGGTTCCGGCCATCAGCAGGCCGTAGATCAGGCCGTCGATTACTTCTTTCAACACGAAGCTCCAGGGATAGCTTTTCCAGATCACGTTCGCTAACGGTCCGAGGCCGAACGCCAAAAATCCGGCGGTTCCGACGATGCGGAAGACTGCGAGATAGTACGTGTGCGGAGCGAGTGTGTGTGCGGCAAGGTAGGCGACGAAAAATCCGATGATGAGACAGTATGCAAACCAGAGTCCGAGGAATTTGGGCATCAATGGCTGTCCGGTGGGAAAGATGATCATCATTCCGACTGGACCCTTGTTGTACTTCTCGATCATCTCCGGTGACCTCATATCTTTGTGCGTGCCGAACGGAAAGATATAGAGACCGCGCTTCAGGCCGGCAGCACGCAGAGCGGGCAGGACTTTATCTTCATCGGGAATCGGGTGATAGTCGCCGCGGTGATAGGGAAGAAGCATGTGCAGGATGGAACTGGCGATGAAGATGATGACCGCCGAAAGGATGATCGGCAGCCAGAGAGCAGAGAGTGGAGTCACGGGGAGACCTCCTTCGGGTGAGCGTTTGAGTATCTGCGGGAGGCTACGCTGGAATGTGGCTCGGGTCAAGAGTGTCCCGGGATTCTTGCCACGAGTTCGCCGATTACAACAACGCAAATCCCCCGTTTAATGCTGGAGAGCTAGAGAGTATTACTGTTCGGCGCGATGGCTGTGGGTGGAATGATTGTCGGCTTCTTCGCCGGGCTCTTTCATCCACTTCTTGATGGCGCGGTCGTTGAGGTTGAACTCGACCACCGTCGCTTCGGACGGCTCTACGTTGACGATCAGCATGCGCATGTGGGTGCCGGCGGGACTGGCGTAGATGAGAGTGGTCTCGCCGGCGGTTTCTCCTTTTGATCGCACTTTGACGAACAGGTGCCACTCAGGTCCGAGGGAACTTTCGATGACCCGGGTTACGTCGGCGGTATCGGTTGGGGTTTTGAGTCCCTCGAAGACAGCTAGCTTCAGGCCACCGACTCCAGCGGGACGCGCGAAGAACAATGCCACCCCTAACAGCGGGAGGTGCATGTGGTGAACGTTGTACGCGCTCTCGATAGAATGCACTACGCTGCGGAATTCGTGATCGCCGGCAGCAGCTACCGTGGACGCACAGAGAAGGAGGGTCAGGACGCGAAGAGATTTCATTTCTGGTCTCCTTTGTCGGCTTTGGCGACCGACTTGATTGGGGATTTCGGCAGCGTCTTTGCGTTCAATTTGGGGATGCCGAACTCACCGCCGAGATCGCTCAACTGGTCGACATCGATAGGGCCGACGATGTTGACGACCGTGAGCTCTTTCGCTTCGGCTGCGATGACGACGATACCGGCCATCTGCTCGTCCTCGAGTTTGAAGAAGACGTCGACGTTGTCGCCCTCGCGCTGGCTGCGGACTCCGACGACCCTCGACCACACAGGAGGGCGAAACTGGGCACGCAGTTCTTCGACTTCGGCGGAGGTGTAGGCGCCCTCTTTGTCGAACTCGAAGCTGCGGACGTAGATGCCCTTCAGATTCGTGATCAGTTTGGCTGCTTTGCGCTCGTCGGGGTCCTCGGCAGAGAGGAACTTGCTTGCCCAACGAAGCATGGGGCCGTCCATTTTGACTTCGACGGTTTCTTTTGCTATGGCCGAAAGTTTTTCGACGTCGGGCGGGAGTTGCATGGCTTGCGTGCGTAGGAATGGGGGGAGTCCTAGCAGGAGGATGACGATTCCACTTCTGACGGTTGTTCTCATGGCTTACTCCTCTTTTATCTTCTTCACCGGTTCGCGGCTTGAGTTGCGTTGATCTCATTGACTCGGGCCTTGGCCAGTTGCAGTTTGCTGCCGGCGATACGCAGGGCCAGCATGAGCTGCTGCTTGGCAGCTTCTCCTTTGGTGCGCTCGCGCTGGACGTTGCGATAGTGAATGCCTCCAATCGCCAGCGATGCAGCGGTTGCGGTAATCGCCGCCCAGCGTATGAGGGGCCGAGTAAAAACCTTCCACCGGGAATGGCTCATCACTGTGGACATTGAATGTTGTTCGCCGACGCGGGCGAGCATTTTGTCGGCAAAGTCCGGGGGAGCTTCCTGACGGCTGAGGGCATGTTTGAGTTCGTGTTCGAGTTGGTTCGTGTTCTTGTCGGTCATATGGTTACTTCTCCGATGGAGCGCGACACTTTTTCTCGGAGCAAGGCCAGCGAGCGCTGCAGGTGGCTTCTAACCGTCGCCACCGGCATGGCAAGGGCTTCGGCGATTTCTTCCGGTTCCATGTCTTCCTGATAACGCAGAATCATCACGAGCCTCGGCTTCTCGGGCAGGGATGCAATCACCTGGCGCAGCTTTCGCTGGAGAAGTGGATCCCCCGAGCGCGTCGGTGCA
>Ga0126371_10004989_pt1 | contig 11763 bp, 8 predicted proteins | sample PanSoiMetaPlot_4_FD_110145 | JGI IMG/M metagenome (GOLD analysis project Ga0126371, IMG submission 110145) | Tropical forest soil microbial communities from Panama - MetaG Plot_4 | ecosystem: Environmental > Terrestrial > Soil > Tropical forest > Bulk soil | place: Panama | collected 2016-02-17
ACGAAATTCCGCCCTGGACAACACACGAACACTTTGGCATCCGTGATCTTCACGCAGTCTCCTCAATGCGACAGACGAGTGTATCCAAAACCTCAAATGCGGCGCACCAGCCCCTGCTCGGTGGCGGCGGTATTTCGCACCAGCAACAACACCAGAATCATTCCGATGAATGGGATAATTCCTGCCGTGATCATGATCGGATCAAAGGCGTGTGTCCCGAAAGCCCGACGCGCATCCGATATGTGACCAATAAGCAGGAAGGCAATGATCGTCCCGATGCCTGTGCCCGTCCCCCCCATGCCGCTCACGGACGCTACCGATCCACTCGCGAACAAGTCCGACGGCAGCGTATTCGCCACGATCGTGAATCCTGCATACGTGAACGTGACGATTGCGAACAGAAAGGCGATCAGGTAAAGGTTCGTCGTGAACACCGTGAAGATCATCAAGGTCATTCCGATGCCGCCGTAAATGATCGGCACTTTGCGCGCCCATCCTAACGACACTCCACGGCGGATCAAATACCCTGAGAACCAGCCCGCTGCATAGCTTCCCAGATCGGCAGCGACGAACGGGATCCACACCGCAATTAGCCCGTTCTTCAATTCGATGCCTTTCGCCACCAGGTAAATCGGGAACCATTCGGCGATAAAGAAGAACACAGGATCGGTGAAGGTTTTGGCGACGATCGTGCCCCAGGTCTGCGGCAGCCTCAACAAGTCGCGCCAACGTGGTCGAACCTGTGCTCCAACTGCGGCCAGCGCTTCTGCCTTATCTTGTGCAATCAGGTCACGTTCCTGCGCACTAATTCTCGCGTGTTCTTCGGGAGGATAGTAAACCCTTCGCCACGCGATCAGCCAAAAGAACCCCAATATTCCTGGCACAGCGAACGCAGGCCGCCAACCCCACCGAAAATAAATCCACAGCACAATGAACGGAGCAATCGCTCCCCCAATCGACGAACCACTGTCGAAGAACGCTGTCGCCAACGCTCGCTCCCGCGTCGGAAACCATTCCGACACCGCTTTCGTTGCGGCGGGCCAATTCGCAGACTCCCCCGCACCGAGCAGAAACCGAAACGTCGCGAAGCTGTAGAAGCCACGCGCCAAAGATGTAGCCATGGAAACGATGGAATAACCGATTACTGTCAGCGTCAGCCCACGTCGTGTGCCCACACGATCCATGAGCCGACCGAAAACGCTCTGGCCAATCGAATAAGCCACTCGAAATGCGATTGCGAGATTGGCGTAATCGGAGTTCGTCCAGTGAAACTCGACCTTGAGATAAGGAGCGAGCAGCGAAAGTGTCTGCCGGTCGATGTAGTTAATGACAGTGGAAGCGAAAAGTATCCCGCCTATCCACCATCGAAGAGACGGAATGGCTCGCAGGGACGGAATCGGCTTTTGCGTATTCGCCATCCCTGAAGTCGATGACGCCGAATCATGGAGACGCTGAATCACGGACCGACCGTCACTTTGCCGAGAGTCTGTAACTCGCGTCGCATTTCGGCAGCCAGCAGCGACGAGGAATCTTGATCAACAAAAACAGTCGTATTTGGATGCTTCCGCAAAATCGACGCCGGAGCCTCAGGCCGAACTTCTCCTTCCATGCACAGACGAACTGCCTTAGCCTTGCGTTGATCGGGAACGACGGCCACAATCTCACGCGCGTGCATGATCTGGCGAGGAGACATCGAGATCGCCCGGGTCGGCACGTCCGAAATATCGGCAAACCATCCCTCACCGACCTGCTGTCGCCGGCATGTCTCATCCAGCTCGACTATGAGGTACGGCTCTTCCGTTTCAAAGTCGGCGGGCGGGTCGTTAAACGCAACGTGCCCGTTCTCGCCAATCCCAACGAACGCTATGTCAATCGCAGCCGATGTCAGCCGTCTTCCCACTTCGCGCACTGCTGTCGTCAGATCTGCAGCGTCGCTCTCAATGAAGTAGTAATTTGTGATACCAGTTTTGTGAATGACTCGCTCCAGCAGGATCCTCCGAAAACTCGCCGGATGTGTGTTCGCCATCCCCACATATTCATCCAGGTGAAATGCCTCCACCTTCTTCCAGTCGATGCCGTCGGTTTTTGTGAGGAACTCAAGAAATTCGAACTGTGACGTGCCGGTTGCCAACACCACCCGGCATCGACCAGAATCAGCGATTGCTTTTCGAATTGAACTCGCCGCCTGTTCAGCGGCTGCTCGAGCCAGAGCAGTCGAATCCTTGAATACTCTTAAAAGCATGGGAAGAATCGGTGGTGTGATTCCCGCGAATTATACAAGTGGAGTTCGTGCCAACTTTTCGCGCAGTGAAAGTCGCGTGCTAGAGTCGCGCTCGCTCGAGCCTGGGCGCCAGAGCTTGCACGAATGCTAGCGCGATCAGATAAGCAGTGCCCGCCAGTACGAACACTGGAACATATGACCCGGTAGTCTGCAGGATATATCCGACCATCTTCGAAATGAACATTCCGCTGACTGTTCCCAGCAGAGTTCCAAATCCCACAACGGACGCCACCGCTCCGCGGGGAAACATATCCGATGCGAGGGTGTAGATGTTCGCTGACCAACCTTGATGCGCACCCGCAGCCAGTGCCACCAGTCCCACCGCAACCCAAGCATCAGTAGTTCGCCCAGCAAGCATGATTGGCGTCACCGCCAACGCGCACACCAGCATTGCTGTTTTCCTGCTCGCATTCACCGACCAGCCCATCTTGATCAGCCACGACGAAAGCCACCCGCCGGCGATGCTTCCCACGCTCGCTCCGCTGTAGATCACAAACAGCGGCAAAGCCATTCCCTTGAGATCGAGCTTCAAATTACGGCTCAAGAAATCCGGCATCCAGAACAAATATACAAACCAGATCGGATCAGTGAAAAATTTCCCCAGACCCACGGCCCAGGCCTGACGTAGCCTCAGCATCGTTCGCCAGGGAACTGCCGTCGCGGTAATTTGCTCTGGATCACTTTGAACCAGTGCCAGCTCGCCTTCTGAGACGAGCGGACTCTCCTCGGGTCGGCGATACAACGAAAGCCAGGCAACAATCCAGAGCAGGCCAAGAGCGCCGGTTGCGATGAATGCCATCCGCCAACCAAATCGCAGGGTCAGCCACGGCACAACCAATGGCGTCACAATCGCGCCCACATTCGTCCCCGAATTGAAGATGCCGGTCGCGAGCGCTCGCTCCTTTTTGGGGAACCACTCTGCAACAGCTTTGATCGATGCAGGGAAGCTACCCGCTTCTCCAACTCCGAGGCTGAAGCGTGCGACTGCAAATTGAAGCACAGACGTTGCGGCCGCGTGCGCCATCGCCGAGATACTCCAGAACAGTACCGCCAACGAAAACCCCTTGCGCGTGCCGATGCGGTCGATCAGTTTCCCGATGAAGAGCAGACTCGATCCGTACGCGAGCTGGAATGCAACCACGATGTTGCTGTATCCCTCTTCAGTCCAGCCCAGTTGCGCCTGCAGCGTTGGCTTGAGCAGGCCGATCACCTGTCGGTCCATGTAATTTACGGACGCCGCAAAAAACAAAAGCGCGCAAATCAGCCAACGCACTTGGCCCGTGGTCGGCTGCAATTGCATTGAGGTGATTTCTTCTCGACTCGCCATGAGGATTGTTTTAGTGAACCAAATTCGCGTCACTCGTCGCAGTTCGCCAGTCCGGCGCACGTCAGAGAACTGGTATATTCATCGCGTACTTCTGCCGAGCAAGCGCATAATGAAGCCTTTTCTCGATAAAGATTTCCTACTCTCCAACGACGTCGCTCAGCGACTCTATCACGAGCATGCGGCCTTTCAGCCAATACTTGACTACCACTGCCATCTCTCTCCCAAAGACATTGCCGAGAATAGGCGCTTCAACAATCTCCACGAAGTCTGGCTGGAGGGTGACCACTATAAGTGGCGTGCGATGCGAGCCAACGGCGTGTCCGAACGATACATCACTGGCGATGCCACTCCCCGCGAAAAATTTCTGGCTTGGGCGCGAACCGTCCCCTTCACACTACGCAATCCTTTGTATCACTGGACCCACCTCGAACTTCAACGCTACTTCGGAGTAACAGACCTTCTCGACGAAGCCTCCGCTCCGTCAGTGTGGGAGAAAGCTAACGGCACCCTTACTGCCGACCTAACCACTCAAGGAATCCTGAAAAAGTTCGGCGTAGAAGTTGTCTGCACGACGGATGATCCCACTGACGACTTGCGCCACCATCGTGCGATTTCTGACTCAAAAATCCCCACGCAAGTCTTTCCCGCCTTCCGTCCAGACAAGGCTCTGGCCATCGGAACACCGGAATTCACAGCCTGGATCGGAAAGCTGTCGGCCGCCGCCAACGTCGATATTCGTGATCTCAACACCCTCCTGGACGCTCTCCGGAAGCGCCACCACGAATTCCATTCTCTCGGCTGCCGTCTCTCCGATCACGGCCTCGACTATTGCCTCGCCACTCCATGCCCAGATCAGACTGCGACATCGATTTTCGCGAAGGCTATGCACTCGAAGGCCATCTCAGACGAAGAACACTCGCAATTCGCCTCGTTCATGATGCTGTTCTTCGCCCGCCTAGACGCTGAGAAGGGTTGGACCAAGCAGTTGCATCTCGGTGCTTTGCGCAACGTAAACTCTGCCGCGCGTGTAGCAGCCGGCGCTGATTCCGGTTACGACACGGTTGGGGATTTTCCTCAAATTGGACCTCTGGCTGCCTATCTCGATCTGCTGGCGCGGGAGAATGCACTGCCCCGCATGATTCTCTACAACAACAATCCACGCGATACTTTTGCGTTTGCAACCTTGATCGGTTCTTTCCAGAGCGGAGACGAGCCAGGCAAAATTCAGTACGGCAGCGCCTGGTGGTTTCTGGATCAAGAAGAAGGAATCACCGCGCAGATCAATGCTCTTTCCAATGTCGGCCTGCTCTCACGTTTCATCGGCATGGTCACCGATTCCCGGTCGTTCATGTCTTATCCGCGCCACGAGTATTTTCGCCGGATTCTTTGCAACATCATTGGCCAGGACGTCGAACGCGGTGAACTGCCAAACGACCAGGCGTTGCTCAGTCGCGTGGTCGAAGATGTCTGCTATCGAAACGCCCGCAGTTACTTGAAGTTACCCGTTTCGAAATAAGAGCGCGCGTTCCTCCCATAATCTCGATTGCGAATGAACTTTTTACGGTGAATCGTCATTACTGGCGTCCCTAACGTGGAAGAGCGGCGCTTTTAGCGCCGCGCCGGGCACGAAATTAGGAAAGGGGCTTTAGCCCCTATGTGTGATCATCCCGCGCGATAACCCTCGCTCAATCATTTAGAATTGTGAAGAGCCCGACAGCTGGAGCTTTTCCAAATTCCTGCGGTCAAGAAGGGGAGTAGTGCGCCTTACTGGGTCTATCATTTCCATCTATCGCGGTTGTGTGTTCGCGACACTTCTGTCTCTACTACTCCCTACCGCTGCACATGCCGACACTGCCGCCTTCGACCTTACCGGTCCGAAAGTCGAAGTCCGAGTCCAGCGTGCAGGAACCACGCTGCCGATCGCCGAAGTCCCCAATCTGCAGGCCGGGGATCGCCTCTGGATTCATCCCGACCTTCCCGACAGCCAGTCAGTCCGCTATCTAATGATCGTCGCTTTTCTCCGCGGTGCAACGAATCCCCCGCCCGATTCCTGGTTCACTCGTGTCGAGACCTGGATTCACCCCGTGCGCAACGAAGGCATATTCGTTGTTGTTCCGGACGAAGCGGAAGAAGCCTTAGTCTTCCTCGCGCCCGAAACCGGAGGAGCTTTTAGCACTCTTCGTACTGCCGTCCGCGGTAAGCCCGGTGCCTTCGTGCGCGCGGCGCAGGACCTTCAGCAGGCTAGCCTCGACCGTCAGCGGCTGGAAAAGTACCTCGAATCGGTCCGCGAAACTTATATCGCCGACCCGGAGCAGGCGAAGACTCACACCACGCTTCTGGCGCGCAGTTTGAGCATGAAGCTGGACCAGCAATGCTTCGACAAGCCCAGTGCTCAGCAGGTCCCCTGCCTCACGCAAAACACCGACCAACTCGTCCTTGACGATGCGCACAGCCAAAATATGGTCGCGGCGTTGACTTCATCGACGTCCGCCGACCTGCTGGCGCAGATCAGCTCTACGCCGACAGCGCGTAATGGCTTCTACAGTCCTTACATCGGCGCGGTCGTCGATGTAGTCCGCATTCTCGGCACGGCTCATACAGCCCAGTACCAGTACATTCCTGCGCTAGCGCTGCCGAAGCAAGACGAACTTAATCTACGCCTTAACAATCCGCCATCGTTCCGAAATCCAAAATCCGTGATCGTCATCGGGCTGCCCCCGATCCGTACAGCGCCACCACCACCGCTCCGCGTCGTTGAGCCAAACCAGGTCCTGTGTGCTGGCAAGCCGCAACTGGTGCTTTCGACGGAAGGCGCTCCTCTCGTCTTCGCCACCGAACTTGCGCATAATCTGGTATTGCACGTCGAGCCCAAGTCCGGTCCGGCCATCGATCTCCCGGCGAAGCCCGATGCCGAGCGCGGCGGGTTCGTGATCGAAACCCACGCTCTCGAATCTGCCGATCTTGATGGTGAAGTCACGGGAACCATCCGTGGCGTTTGGGGATTCCATTCCTTTGACGGCCCGCGTTACCGCTTACGCACTTCCCGTCCAGCGCAGTGGACTGTCGCCTCCAAAGACGCCAGTGCTCTCATCGTGGGTCGCGAGGACACTCTGCACCTTCAGTCGCAGGACGCATGCTGCGTCAGCGAAGTCGCCCTAAAAGATGAACAGGGAAAGTCGGTCACAACTGAATGGAAGAGTTCGAAGCCCGATGAACTAGAAGTGAAAGTCCCTCTCCAGAAAGCAAGCGCAGGCTGGGTCACAATCGAGATCAATAAATTCGGTCTGCATGAAGCCGATCAGATTCCTCTCCATACCTACGCCGAGGCCGCTCGCCTCGACAGCTTCAGTATCCACGCCGGCGATGCCGAAGGGATACTCAAAGGCACACGTCTCGACCAGGTGGCCAGCCTTGAGCTAAACGGATTCCAGTTCGCTCCCGGTTCCCTGACCCGTGCTAACCAGCAAGACGAACTCAAACTCGCGACAACTGATGCCGCAGTTAATACGAAGCTTCAGTCCGCCGACTCGGTCGTTGCTCACGTCACGCTCAAAGACGGCCGCGTTTTGGACCTGAAGTCGGAAATCGAAGTACAGCGACCAGCTGTTTCTCTGCTTACAAAAAGCGTTCAACTCGATCCCACAGCTCCACCGGCTGTGCAACTCGGAAGCCAGGAAGAATTGCCACAGGATGCACGCCTCAATTTCTTCCTGAAGACCCAGTTTCCGGAGAGTTTTCTTCCAAACGAGAAAATCGAAGTCGCGACAGCCGACGAGTCCTTCCGCGTGCTGCTCAGCTTCAAAGACGGCAATCTCACCATGCAAGACACAAAGACCGTTCTGGCCGTCTTGGACCCGATGAAACTGCTAGGACCGTCTGCGTTCGGGCCTCTAAAGATGCGCCCCGTATCACCTGACGGCATCAATGGCGATTGGCAGCCTCTTGTGAATCTGGTCCGCATTCCATTGCTAAAGGCCGTGCGCTGCGTACCCGCACCAGAAAAACAGTGCACTCTGAGCGGTGACAAACTTTTCCTGCTCGACTCGGTCAGCAGCGACGCCGATTTCGTGACCTCCGTCACGGTCCCCGAAGGCTTCGTCGAAGATGCCCTCGCCATCCCGCCGCCCAAGGGCAAGACTCTCTACATCAAACTCCGCGACGACCCCGCCACCATAGACACGGTCGCGTTGCCGGTTTCACAACCGCAGCAGTAACATCGCGTCAAACTCGCATACTCGTGAACATTGCGCAACCGTGGAAAGCCGGCGCTTTCAGGGCCGCGTCAGACCGGCATGGAAGATCAAGAGCTTTAGCCTCAGTTTGGGATTTGGCCCCCAAGACCTTAGATCGATTCAGGAATTGCTGGACACCATTCCGCTTTGTCATCCTGATGGCGCCGTTTCTTGGCGCCGGAGGACCTATGCAACTCTGCCTGCACTGCGTATGAGGCCGGAGACTGCACAGGTCCTCCTGGATTACATCAAAAGCTGTCTAGACCCCATGGGCATGTGGTACGAACGTAACCTAAAACCACCCCGCCATCCCGATATCATCATTCCAGCGCCGTTCCCCGCGGATCGCCGGAGGTGTTTTCCATGCGAAAAATCTTCATCGCCTTTGCCGCATTTGCATTCCTGTGCGCCTGTTCGCACGCGCAGGACGACCAGTCTCTAGGGGATCTGGCGCGCCAGGTCCGCGCCCAGAAACAACAAAAAGCCTCTCCGGCAAAGGATCTAGCAAAGGGCGCACCCTCGCAAACAGATACCAAAGACTCCTCACACTCCAAAACTCCGCACGTGCTCAATAGCGATGATAGCTCGGACAGCGCGGCTCCAAAGTCCGCCGACTCGAATCACTCGGATTCCGGAAAAACCGGCTCCGGCGATGCGAAGAGTTCCGACGCGACCGATCCCTCTCAACGCGAAGCCGAGGCCGAAAATTGGAAATCTCAGATCCAGGAGCAGAAGAGCGCCATCGCCCAGTTACAGCAGCAGATCGAGCAACTCAGCAGTTCCATTCACTACGCGGGTGCAAACTGCGTCTCCAACTGCGAGAAGTGGAACGAGCATCAACAGCAGAAACAAGAACAAGTGGATACGATGAAATCGCAACTCCAGGAATTGCAGCATCACCTTGAAGAAATGCAGGAATCAGCCCGAAAGCAAGGCTTCGGCAGTTCCGTCTACGAGCCCTAAAGGAATCACCATCAGAAAGAACCGCTGCCCAGAAGCAACGGCTGTTGTTCTGCTGAAAGCCGAAGCCTATTCCTTCCCCGGATACGGATTCGAATACCGCAGCACCGTCGACAAATCGATCCCTCGAATAATGTTGTTCGAGTGATAAAACAGCCCCCACGAATCAATCGTAGAGTTGTCAGGAAAGATGCAAGCTTCCAGCACCTGATCGATCCCTCCTGCTGAAACCCAGCCTCCGCCATTCAAGTCGGTTGCGCCGATCTCAGCCCCGCCCAGTTGCGTGCAGTAATACGACGCCGGATTCCCGTTGCCCTTGCCGTTCCACGGAATCTCAGAGTAATAGGCCAGGGCGGCCAGAGTCGGTTTGGTCGTGTACAGGGTCAGCAGCGACAAATGGATTCGCGACCCATCGCTGGTCTGCATGTATTGGCAAAACGGCTGCTCTGCCGCCAGATGCAGCCACTGGTTCGGTGGATTATTTGTTCCATACGCCGCTTGCCGCATCTCGACCCTTCCGCCTGTACTCTTGCAATACTGAGCTGCCGCTCCGACTGTAGCCGCCTTAACGTCCTTGGCTGATGCCTCTTGGGCGGCCGCCCGAATAACAAATCCCGATAAGACCAGAATCACTGCAGCCGCCAAAATTGCCCGAATGACGCGCATTCTCATCTCTCCCTTTCTCAAGTCAAAACCGCCGCGAAGTCTATCACACGCGCACCAACTGATGAGCTCCTTCGTTCCATCGAGGATTCCATGCCATCTAGCAATTTTCCCCATTTCCTGAAACCCTTGCTCCGTGCGAAATTAGTGCATGGCCTTAGTGGTTCGTCCCTCACCCATTCACTCCGTCGGCGTTTACACTTCGAGTCCAATTCGCAAGGGAACCCGCGTCGTCGAATACGCCGGCGAGCGCATCACGCCCGAAGAAGCCGACCGCCGCTACGACGGCATCTCGCGCACATACCTGTACGGGCTCGAAGACGGCAAGACCGTCATTGACGGCGAGGGCCTGGGCGCGTTTCTGAATCACTCTTGCGATCCCAACTGCGAAGTCGACGAAATCAAAGGACGCGTCTGGATTTTTGCGCTTCGCGATATCGCCCGAGGAGAAGAGTTAGTTTGGGACTACAACCTATATGACGACGAGGAGCCTGCGCCGTGTCATTGTGGCTCCCCAAAATGTCGCGGCACCATGTATTCGCGCGACTGGATAGCCAAAATGCGCCGCAAAGAAGCGCGTCAGAAAAAGAAAGCCCTGGCTGTTTCTCTCGACGGAAAGAAGAAACCGACAAACCATGCCGCTCCTGCCACAATTCTAGAGGGCGCTCCAACAGGACAGGAAAATGCTGGGTAGTTGACTTCAGGCGGCTTGCCCAGCCGCGAAATGGCGAAAGAATGCAGCCCACCGCGTCAGCGCTGGGTGGGCGAGCAAAAACGAGTAGAGCTCCGGAGGGGCGAAAGAAACCTGACTAAGAGGTTTATCGATGCGTCGGCGCTTTCCCGTGCTCTCTCCACCCCTCGATAATCAGATAAAGCACTGGGATAAAAAACAGATTCAATACGGTCGACATAATCATCCCGCCAAAGACGGTAGTTCCCACAGAATGCCGTCCATTCTCTCCCGCGCCTGTTGCCACCACCAACGGCACCACACCTAGGATGAACGCCAGCGACGTCATCAGAATCGGCCGCAACCGGATCGTTGCCGCCTGTATCGCAGATTCCATCAACGGCACCCCGCGTTCCCGCAACTGCTCAGCAAACTCGACGATCAAAATCGCATTCTTGCTCGCCAAACCGACCAGCATCACCAGCCCGACCTGGCAGAACACATCATTTTGCAGTCCGCGCATCCACTGCGCTCCAAGCGCTCCCAGCAATGCCATCGGCACGGCTAACAACACGATAAACGGAAGCACATAACTCTCGTACTGCGCCGAAAGGGTGAGGTACACCACTAGCGTGCCCAATCCAAAGAGCAGCAGAGATGTTCCGCCGGCCTGCAACTCCTCCAGTGAAAGCCCGGTCCAGCTAAAAGAAAATCCTCGAGGCATGTTCGCGGCCAGCTCCTCCATCGCTGCGATCGCCTGCCCCGAACTATATCCCGGCGCGGCTGACCCATCTATTTCCGCTGACCGGAATAAGTTGTAATGGCTGATCACCTGCGGCGTTGTCGTCTGCGAAATACTGATCAGATTGTCCAGCGGCACCATCGCTCCGCTGTCCGACCGTACGTAAAACTCCTTCATATCCTGCGCCGTCGCCCGAAACTGCTTGTCAGCCTGCACGTAAACGCGATACGACCGGTTATTGAAATCGAAGTCGTTCACATAAGCCGACCCCATATAAACGCCCAGCGTGTCCGTGATCTGCGATAGGGGTACGTGCAGGCTCTTTGCCTTCTCTCGGTCAATGGTGACGAGATACTGCGGATCATTCGCAGTAAACGGAGTGTAGAGCCCAATCAAGTCTTTCCTCTGTTGCGCCGCGCGGATCAGTCCCTGGGTGGCAGCGGCGATTTCCTCAAGGCTATGCGCCCCCAAATCCTGCACTACGAACTGAAATCCGCCAAACTGCCCCAGTCCTTGGATCGCCGGCGGCAACGTGGCAAACACAATGGCTCCCTGCACTCCGAACAACTGCGGACGCACCCGGTTCACGATTGCTTTTGCCGTATGTTGCTCGCCTTTCCGCTGTGAGTAAGGCTTCAACGGCACGAAAATCAACCCTTGATTTGCTGCAGCCCCCGCGAAACTGAACCCGGCCACTGAGAACGTCCCTTCCGCCTCGGGCACCTTGGCCAGTATGTTTGAAACCTGTTTCCCAATTGCTGTCGTGTATTCGAGCGACGCTCCCTGCGGAGCTTGAATCACGATGATGAAATATCCCTGGTCCTCATCTGGCACAAAGCCTGTCGGCACACGGGTGAATACAAAATAGGTGAGTCCCAGGCCCGCGAA
>Ga0126371_10004990_pt1 | contig 11762 bp, 17 predicted proteins | sample PanSoiMetaPlot_4_FD_110145 | JGI IMG/M metagenome (GOLD analysis project Ga0126371, IMG submission 110145) | Tropical forest soil microbial communities from Panama - MetaG Plot_4 | ecosystem: Environmental > Terrestrial > Soil > Tropical forest > Bulk soil | place: Panama | collected 2016-02-17
CTCCGACGACATGATCATCGTCACCTCGAAGGCCGCGGGGGCGATCGCGCGGCGCAACGCGATCCTCGCCGGGGTCCCGCGCCCACTGTGGTACCCGGTCTACGAAAAGGCCCTCTACATCGTGCGCGGTACCGAGGCGACGCTCGCCGAGCGACGCGAGAAGGCTCTGCGTTCGCTCGCCGCCTTCGGCATCAAGCCGGAACTCGTCCTCGCCTACCTCGGCATCCCGAAGATCGACGAGATCGGCGTCGAGCACATCCCGACCCTGCGCGGCATGTTCCAGCAGCTGCGCGACGGCACCGTTACGGTCGAGGAGATGTTCGACCCGCGCCGGATGACCTCCGGGGGGTTCGAGTCGGCCGGCAACGTCCTCGGGGGCGACGTCCAAAAGACCGAGCGACAGGCGACGCCGAACGCCCCCGCCGTCGCGCAGGGAGGGGGCGCCGGCTCGCCCGCCGCGCAGGGGGGCGAGGGCGACAAGGGGGCGACGGACGGCCAGCCGGCGGCCGCCGCAAGCCCGCCCAAGGGCAAGAGCGGCGGCAAGAAAAAGGCGGCCGCGGCGGAACCCGCGGGCGCCAAGGAACCCGAGGCAAAGCAGACGGCGGCGGAACCCGCCAAGCCCGCGGCGCCGAAGACCCCGGAAGAGTACGAGGCGCACCACCAGGGCTGGCTCGCGCAGCAGACCAGCGCGACCGCGGCGACCGAGAAGTGGAAGTCCGAGAAGGACCTGCGCACCACCTGCCAGGTCACCGAGGACGTGTTCGAGCGCTGCAAGCGGTCTCAGGACGCCAAGGTGGCGGCCCTCAAGGCGGCGGCGTCATGAACGAGCGCCCCGCGATCTACCGTTGCGAGGGGGCCGGCCCCCTCGACGACGTGTACGACTTCGACGTGCCGGGCGAGGGCAACGTGATGTGGAACGTCACGCGCCTGACCCGCGCCGCGCTGGCCGGCGAATTCGGGCAGCCGGTCGAGAACAGCTTCGACGGCATGCCGACGCCGAACTACGAGAACCTGAGCCGCGAGAAGATCGACCTGCTCAAGCGGTTCCCGGGCGCCGCGCTGTCCAAGCCGGCGATCGCCGTGGAGCTCCCCGGGGGCGGCGTCATGACTTTCGCGGACGGCAACCACCGGCTGACCGCGCTGCGCGAGCTTGGCCACGCGACCTATCGAACCTACGTGGTCCCGAACCACTCCGAGCGCCGGTTCCGGGTGACGATCAAGGAGCTGCCATGACGACCTGGCTGGACATCGTTCTCCTGGTGCTCGTCGCCGCCGCGTTCCTCGCGCTCGCGCTCATCAACCCGGGGCCCGTCTCATGTCCGTGATCCGCTGCATCGACTTTGAGACGACGGACGAGCCGCCCGACGCGGCCGTCTGCGAGGCAGGCTACTGCGACCTGATAAACCTCGGCGAGGCCGGGTGGCAGATCCCGACGTGGACCCCGGCCGGCGCGGCGGCGCCGGTCGAGCACTGGGTTTCGCACCTCGTCGACCCCGAGCGGTTCATAAGCCCGAAGGCGAGCGCAGTTCACCACCTCGTCGACGAGGACGTCAAGGGTATGCCGACCTGGGCGGCGGTCGAGCCCTCGCTTCGCGTGGGCGACCCCGTCCTGTTCTCCAGCCACCAGGTCAAGTTCGAGCGCGCGTTCTTCGACCCACCGGGCGCGCGTTGGATTTGCACCTGGAAAGTCGCGCTGCGCATGGCGACCCAGGCCCCCTCGTGGTCCCTGCAGGCCCTGCGTTACTGGCTCGGCCTCAAGGTCGACCGCGCGCTCGCGTCCCCCGCTCACCGCGCGGGACCCGACTCCTACGTAGGCGCGCACCTCCTGCGGCGGATGCTGGCCAAGGGTCAGTTCTCGGTCGACCAGATGGTGGCGATCAGCGCGGAACCCGCGATGCTCCCGCGCATCACGTTCGGCAAGCACAAGGATTCGGCGTGGGACGAGGTCCCGATCGATTACCTGTTCTGGATCACCGACAAGTCCGACATGGACGAGGACGTGAAATTCACGGCCCGTCACTGGATCAAGGAAAGGCACGCGAGACGATGAGCGGCAACGGCGCGACGATCATCACCCCCGACGAGAACGACGACGCGGCGGTCGTCGTCAACCTCGCCAAGAGCATCGTGGCGGTCGGCGTCATCGCCCAGGCGCCGCCCGGCCTCTTCCTCGCCGCGCTCGCGCTCGCGACCGGCAGCTACGTCAAGAGCTACGTGACGCCGGGCGATCGCGACCGCGTGCTCGGCATCCAGGCCGCACAGGAGCGCAAGGCGACGCGGGATCTGTAAAAAACGACAACCCGAAAGCGCGCGCCGGCCTCTCACTCCGTCGGGCCCGCGCGCGCCCGGCCGCCCCCGGGGACGCTACGGGACTCGGGTCCCCCGGGGGCGGCAACCTTGAAAACGACGGAGCGACGGAGGTAGGAACCCATGAACGCGAAACCCTTGTTACCCGAAGCCGTGATGCCGGGCCGACCGCAACACGTGGCGCTCGCCTCGCTCAAGCCCGGTCACGAACACCCCGATGGCGACATCAACTCGCGCAAGTACGGCCGCAACGACGTGGCCGACCTCGTTCCGACGATCCGCCAGTTCGGCGTGATCGTTCCGCTGGTCGTCAAGCCGCACGGCCGCGACCTCTACGTCGTCGCCGGCAACCGGCGCCTCGTCGCGCTGCGCGAGATCTTCCCGCAGAAAGACTGGGGCGTGGTTCAGGTCCCGACGATCGAAGCCGGCGCCGGCGACCCGCTCGAGCTGTCCATGCTTGAGAACAGCGTGCGGCGCGACCTGCACCCAGTCGACCAGTACGAGGTTTTTCAAATTCTCGTTCAGGCGGGCGCGACGATCGAGGAGCTCGCCGCGAAGTACCTGCTCAAGCCGGCGCAGGTGCGCCAGGCCCTCGGCCTCGCCAAGCTCGCTCCCGAGGTGCGGGAGGCGTGGCGTTCCGACAAGATCGACGACGCGACGGCCGAGGCGTTCCTGATGACGTCGGACCACGCCGTCCAGGCGAAGGTGCTCAAGAAAGGCGGCAAGGACATCACGTCCTGGAAGGTCCGCCGCGACCTCGGCGCGGACAACAGCAGGGTCGACGGCATGCTCAAGCTCGTCGGCCGCAAGCAGTACGAGGCCGCCGGTCACTTCGTGAACGAGTCCCTGTTCGCCGAATCCGACCGCGATTCAGGCGCGACCGTGTCGGACTACGGCGCCCTCAAGGTGATGGTCGCCGACCTCGTCGAGGCGCAGTGCGCGAAGCTCATCGAGGAAGGGTGGGCCTGGGCGATCCCGAAGACGAAAGCGCCGAACGACCTGCACGGCTGGAAGCGCGTCCACCCCGGGGGAAACCAGAAGTTCGCGGCCGACGTGATGAAGGCCGCGGGCTGCGTCGTCGACCTCGACCCTTGGAACGGCTCGATCACGATCTCGCGCGGTTACGTCAAGCCCGGCTCGAAGGTCCAGCTCCCCAAGGGCGCGACTCAGACGACCGAGCAGAAGAAGGCCGCGGCGAAGAAGAAACGCGAGCGCGCCGAGAACGGTCCCGCGGTGTCGAACGCGCTGGCCCACCGCCTCTCGCGCGCCCTGACGCTCGCGGCCGAGGACGTGCTGGCCACCAACCCGAACCTCGCCCTCGCGGTCGCGCTGGCCGCGCTCGCGTGCGGCAATAGTCCGATGAACATCAAGATCGAGGATCGCCAGCAGGGCGAATGGCGCAAGGTCGACGACCGCTACGAAAACGACTTCGAAAAGTACCTCGCGCTCGCGCTCGACCAGACGACCGACGAGACCTTGCGAGCCCTCGCCACGTGGGTCGCGCAATCCGTCGATCTCACCTGCTGGCGCGCCGACAGCCTGCCGATGGCCCCGACGAAAGGCAAGGTAGCCAGCCGATTCACGTCCGGCGAGCCCGACTTGGCGCTGCTCAAGGCGATGCCGCCGGACGAGATCACCAAGGCCCTGCGCTCTCGCTTCGACGCCGTCGACTACTTCGCGTCGATGTCGGCCGAGGCGTGCCGCGCCGCGCTCGCAGACATGGGGCTCACGATCGCGCGCGAGATGAAAAAATCGGAACTCGCCGCGCAGGCCGGCGCGGTAGCGAAGACCAAGGGCTGGCTGCCGCGCGAGCTGCGCGTGCCGGGCGCCTACGACGGGCCGGGCGTCAAGCCGGTTTCTACCAAGCCCGCCAAGCCGGCCGGCAAGGCGAAGAAGAAGGCGCGGAGGTAGGAGCCATGATGAAAGCCACGGCGACCCAGGGCAACGGTCGAAAGCTGCTGATCCTCGGGCTGAGCAACGCCAACCTGGACCGGCTGCGGGCGGACGGCCTCGACGGAGCGATCAAAGTCGACGGCAAGGAGATGGGAATTCCCTTCGACGTGATCGTCACCAGCGGGCCGACGGAATCAGACATTTTCGCCGCGTTCGAGAATGTATTGGGCCCGCGCACCAAGATCCACGTCAGCGACAAGCTCAAGAGCTGACCTATGGGAGCGCGATTCACACCGCGCGAAAAAGCGCGGGCCGCCGAGCGGGAAGCCGCGATGCGCCGCGGCTTCTACCGCAAGCAGGTCGCCGCCGGCAGGATGACGCAGGCGGCGGCCGACCACGGAATCGCGATCATGGACGAGATCGCGGAAGACTACCGCGAGCAGCAGGAAAATTCATGAACAGGCCCGCGAACGATGACCGGCCCCCGGAGCTCGTGGCCGAGGTCACGCCCGACATGCTCACGGGAGAAATGTTCGACTACGCGCTGCACGTCCACATGGGAAGCCGGGTCGGGTACGGCTACGGCTGGCGATGCCGGCGCTGGCCGCGGCTGTCCTACTTGGACCGCGTCTACAAGCCTACCAAGCAACACCCCGACGGTCGCAGCACGCGGACGTGGTCGGTCGACGGGGTCGAACGCCTCGATCTGGGCGACGCGCTCGCGGCGCTCGTCGGCTGGCCGACACTCACCGAGGACGAGCTGCGCGTGCTCGCCCTCGTACCGGCCGAATTCACGAACCTGCGCCGGGTCGAGGACGACCTCGCCGGCGTTCCGCACCCCGAAGGCGGGATCAAACCCGACACGCCGCACTACCGCGTCCTGCGCTGGCTCGACGCCCTCAAAGACAAGGGACTCGTCGAGTACGGCAAGAGCCCCGAGTGCGGCGACGGACTGCCGTGGCACGACGCCGTCCCAGAGCACAGACGCTGGTCGCCCACGATTCGACGCTCGCCCCACGCCGACCACTACCTCGCACCAAAAGGAGACGGAGCATGACCAAGACGACGATCTACGTAACCGCGAGCGCGCTCGCGTTCCTCGGCGCCATCCTGTTCGCCGGCCTTGCCGGCGCCGCCCCGGAGGCCCGCGCCGGCTTCGCGGCGCTGAGCGCGACCGGCGCCGTGATTACGATGTCGCTCCTTTACCTGACGGCGCGCGCGATCGCCGAGCGCGCCGAGGCCTTCGTGCGAGAGAAGGACGAGGACCTGCGCGAGTTGCGCGCCCGCGAGACGCCCCCGCCACCGAGGCAGCGCCCGCGCGTCCTGCCGCTCGACATCGACGCCAAGGTCGATGCGCGCACCGAGAAGCTCAAGCAGATGGGGACGCTCGTGAGCGAACTGCTGCGGGACGACCTCGACTTGCGCGACAAGCTGAAAGACCTCGCAAGCCAGTGGACCTCGATCGAAGCCGAGCGCGACGAGCTGCGCGAGCGCGTGGCGGTCGCCGACCGAGCGTTCGCGGTGTGGCGCGAGGCGACCGTCCCGGTGCCGGCCATCGTCACGCCGGGACCCGACGAATACGGGCAATTCCAGTTCGCCCCCGCCAACAGGAACGGCCGGTCCGAGGTCGCCGACGCGGCGCCCCTCGCTGTTTCCCCGGCGTGGAAACGCCCGCGCATCGTCTCGTTCGACCAGCTGGAACGAGACATCGTCGCCCAGCGCGACCACGCGGCGCGGCCCAACGAACTTTCTCCCCCTCAGTATCCCCCGAGCGCGAAGTAAACCCCGAACGCGAAGGCGATCGCGGAAGCGACCATCCAACTCTGGGTGCCGCACCTGAGCGGGATGACGGTCCTGATCCAGCAGACGCCCGCCCACGCGGTGACGATGGTCGACGCGAGGATAACGACGGGCGACACGGGGACGAGCCACGGCCAGTGGAGGCCGTGGTTCGCGGCGTGGCGGGACAGCCAATGCATCCCGACGCGCAGGATCAACCCGACGAACAGCGCGAAGATCGACCACGCGGCCTTCAACTCGGGGCCGTAGTAACGCGCCTTCGCGGCGCGCAAGAGCGCGCGCAGGGCGTACTGGCCGGCCGACCACGCCATGAAGAACAGCAGCACGAGGAACGCGCCGTCCACCGCTTCCAGGACGGGCGACGGGATCGTCATGCCTTGCCCCCCTTGTGGTGCGCGCGCTTCGGCTTCGCCGTCTCGCCCCGCATGCCCTGAACGATCATCTGGAACCTATCGACGTTGCGCTCGAGCCGGACGCTCTGACGCTGAACGTCCGCGGCGGCCGCGCTCATCTGGCTGGCCGCCTCGGCCGCCTGGTCGAGGAGTTCCTGGTGAGCCGCCGGTGGCGGCGGGTCAAACGTGTGGCGCCAGAGCGCCTTCACGCCCTCTATGAAAACCTGCGCCGGGGTCATCGCCCGTTTTTCCGCTCCATCTTCGCGGACAACTTCGCGAGTACCCTGGCGGTTGCGAGCTGAGCCTTTGTTCCCTCGCGCGAGATCGTCAGGAGCGTCCGGTTGAGGTCGAGGATAGTCTTTCGGTCCTGGACGTGCATCCTCCACAGGACTACCACGGCGGCGAGCGCCGCGACCGCGACGGGGGCGATCGCCCCCGCGTCCTTCGCCTGCCCCAGAAGCCAAGTGAGGATTCCGCCGTCCATCGAGGTTCCGCGAGCATAGACGATTCAGCGCCGGGAACAGGGGTGAATTGTTCCACACCCACCCATGTTCCCGGCGCCGATGGTATCACGCAGGTATGATTCGGGAGCCGCCCCGCGGGCCCCCGCGCCATCCTAAGAAAACAGGATGGGTCAGTAGAGCAGCTTGAGCTTGCCGATGAAGCTAGTGCCGATGTTGCCGCAGGTCGGCCCGACCGGTGCGCCGACGCACATGCCCTGGGAATCGAACTGGGCCGCGAGCGACGTGTCCATCGCGAAGCCGTTCGAGAGCTGCGCGCGGGTTCCGAAACCCACCTCGGGCGCGATCAACCACGCCCTATTCGAGGCGAGGCCGGGGAAGTTGAACGACACGTCCTTCTCGTCGATGCCGGCGAACACGTACATGTTCATGTTCGTCGCGGTCACGCCCGGCGGCAGCGTCTGGAACGGCGGCAGCGTCGAGTTGCTGCCGAAGATGCCCGAGAAAATCGGGCCGATGACGGGGAGTTGGGCCAGGTTTCCGACGGGGAATCCGTAGCCGACGCGCTGCTCGAAGTCGAGCGGACCGTTGAGCGTGAGACCGAGGTTGCTCCCGGTCGACAGGTTCATCGCGTCGAAGTCGCCCTCGACGAAGGCGAAGTTCGTCGGCGTCACCGCCCAGCCGTAACCGATCGTCAGGCCGACCAGCCCCTGGAGCGAGACGACGTTCGCGGACGCGACGCTCGCGCTGCCGCCGCCCCCGCCGATGTTGACGCCGACGTAGAGGCCCGACCCGTTGTAGGCGGTGAGGAAATTCTGGAACGTGGTCGACGGTTTCGCCTTGGCCGGCAGGTCGGCGGCGAGGGCCGCCGTGGAGAGCGCCGCGAACGCGGTCGCGAGAAGTACCTTCCTAAACATCGTGGGATCTCCCCCGGTTGTCGCGAGCCCCTCGGGCGCGCGGCAGGGATGATGCGCCGGCCCGCGCGCGCTGGCTGTAGCGCGCGGGCAACAGGTCCGGCGGAAAATTCAGGCGGCCGTGGCCGGCCCAGGGGCGGCCCGGTCCTTCGCGATCGCCTCCTTGACCAGCGGGACGAGCGCGGCCGCGATCGCGCCGAGGTCGGTCGGGGCCGGCGGAGCCTTGCCGGTCGCCGCGGCCGCGATGGCGTTGATCTCCTTGTCGTCGATCCCGCCGTTGACGTTGGGCAGGTGCGCGATCGCCATCTTGGTGAGCTGCACGTCGTCGATGCCCAGCCGCTTGAGCGCCCCCGGGGCGTATTCCTTGGCGTAGCGCACGAGGTCCGCCGCCATGGGGGAAGCGAGGTTGACGGATAGCGGTTGGTTCTTGAGCGCGCCCGCGGTCTTGTTGACGACGAACGAGCTGCCGCGCTCGAGCAGGCCGATCAGCGTCTGCTGCGCCGCCTTGTCCTTGACCACCGACCGGATCTCGACGGCGATCGCCGACACGACGACGGTGGCGAGAGAGCCCAGGACCTTGAGCGCCTCGGCCGTGAGGTCCACCGTCGCGTTCGGGTCGACGATGTGAACCGGCACGGGCGGCGGCGCCTGGGCGACGGCGGCGGCCGCGACGGCGGCGGCGCAGACGACCGACACGGCCACGATGGTGGAGTACCTCAGAGACTTCGACATCGGAATTCCCTCCCTCTGTTGAGACTTTCAAACCCCCATGGCGCGGCGCCACTCGCGCGTCCATTGCTCGCGTTCGGCCAGGCCGATCGTCCCGCCGTTGAGGCGCCTCGTCGTGTTGAGCACGTCGCCGCTCTCCGCGAACGGCAGGCACCCGCACAGCACGAAATCGGCGACGCCGCACCACAGCGCGTAGCGCGGGTCGCACACGAGGTCCGGGTCCTCGATGATGTCGACGTCGACACCGGCCGCGGTCAGCGCCTCCTGCAGGCCGAGGTAGCCCGACGGCGGCTCGCCGGCGCCGGCCTTGTTGCCCTTGCCGGTCACCTGCGAGGGGCCGCGTCCGCGATAGTCCCACCCGTCGTCGGACGGCGGCGGCGCGTTGTGCATCCGCCCCCCGTAGGCGACGTCGGCGATCATGCGCGGGTTGTGGGCGTAGCGCGCCGCCATGGACCCGCGGAAATGGGCCGGCCACGTGCGCCGCAGGCCCTGGGCCGAGTAGTTGAGGTTTTCGACCATCTCGAGCCCGGCGCCGCATTCCTCGCTGAACTGGCCGAACATCATCGCCACCGTGAGCGGGGCAACAACGCCATACTTGTCGAACACGGCCGGCGCCGACGCGACGATGCCGTCGACCAGGCCGGGAACGTGCTGGTCGCCGTGCGGCCACAGCTTGCGCAACGCGCCGGAGAACGAGTCGACGAGCGAGGTCATGGGGGTTCCTTCACCGCCGCGGGGTCGATCACCTTCAGGGCCTGGACGACGGCGACGGGCTTGTAGCCGAGCTTGTCGACGGCGGCGAACAGCGCGGCCTTGGCGAGGTCCCGCTCCTTGTCGTCGAGCTTGAGTTCCTTCGCGTCGCGGACCTTGAGCGCGAGCAGGCCGCGCGCGACGATCTCCTCCGGCCGCAATCCCTGGGTCGGCGCGTTGAGCGCGTTCGCGATCATGTGGCCCAGCGTGAGGGGGCGCGTCTGCGAGCACTTCGCGGCGTCGGCCGGGTCGGGCTTCGCGCACTCGACGTAGGGTGGACCTTCTTCCGACGCCACGGGCTGGCTGAAATCGGCCGCGACCGCCGGAGAGGCCGCGACGAGCAACGCGGCGAAGATCGTCGCCCTCATGGTTTCCCTGCCTCCCTGCGCGCGCCCCCGAATCCGGGCGCGCGGACGATAGCACATCGCGACGCTAGAATCCGTAGCGTACGGTCATGAGGTTGTCGTAGTCGATCGAGTAACCCGCCGGCAGGGCGGCCGGGTTGTAGCCGCTCCAAAAGATGATGCCCGACAGCGTGTTGGCCCCGGCCACGAACTGGGTCGCGGTGTGAGCGCCCACCGAGGCCGCGACGGGGCAGTGGGCCGCGCCGCCGTTGCCGCCCTCGAACGGGGTCGCGCCGATCGGGGAATCGACGCCGCCGCCGCGCCAGTAGCCGCACGAGGCGCCGTCCCACCCGACCGTGAAGACGAAGGACGCCGGCCCCGCCGTCGTGTTCGCGAACCCGGACTGGTGATAGTCCACCGCGACGTCCTGGGGCGCGCCGGTGAACACCGTGGCCTTGTTCGCCGCGTCGTTCGCGAACGGCACCCAGGCCGGGTACTGGTTGGTCGGAACCCAGCACGTCACGTTCGGGTCGCCTCCCGGCTTGAAGACCGCGCAGGACGGGCCGTCGTTCCACGGCGCGACGACCTGGAGCGTGAGCGGGAGCTGGTTGTAGCGATTCCAGAACCCGACGCGGCGCGCCTGCGTCCCGGGCGCGAGCCCCGGCGAGGGCGCGGCGGCGTAGACGATCTGCGCCCCCGAGGGCGAGGACCCGTTCGCCTTGAACGTCGCCACCGCGATCGCCAGCCGGTCGTTGCTGGCGCTCCACGACGATTGGTAGGCGACGGCGGCCGTGGTGCTCGTGACCTTGTAGTCGACCACCTCGCGGCCGTTGCCGCCCGCGACGGGGATGTTCGCGGCGTTCGTGAAGCCGCTCGGCACCGTGTACGTCAGGGAAGAATTTCCGTCCCACCCGGCGCCGATCGCGATCTCGTTCGCCTGCGCGAGCGCGGCCGTGGTCGCGGTCTGGGTCGAGACGTTGGCCGCCCCGGTGCCCGCGGCCTGGTCGAGCGAGCCCGTCGTCAGCAGGTTCGACACCTGGAAGCCGACGATGCCGAACCCGTCGCCGCCGCCGGTCCCGGCCGCGGAGAGTGTCACCGTGACGGTCGCCCCGGAGGCGACCGCGGCGGCGTTGTCCTTCGTCCAAATCTCGGCGCGGGACACCGACCCGATCAGGCCCGACGCCGCGGCGCGCGCGTAGGAGTTCGTGCCGTCGCTCACGCTCACGATCGAAACGCCGTTGTTGAAGTTGAGGGTGACGGCGAACCCCGCCGTGTTGCCCGCGACGATCGCGGCCGAGGTCGTCATCGTCCCGGTCGAGACGCCGGCCGCGCCGGAGCTCGCCGACCCGAGCGACGACAGGACCGGCGTGCCGCTTCCCCCGCCCCCGCCCTCGGTCGAGATCGAACCGACGTGAGTGCAGCCGTATTGCGGGCACGTGACCGTGGCGGACGTTCCGTCGCACTGAATCGCCGCGCCGTTCACCATGACCCCGTTGAGCATCGCCAGGCCGCGCTGAGCCTCGGTCGCGGTGGAACTCGGCCACGCGGAATGGCCCGAACAGAGCAGCGGGGTCGTGCCGTCCGTCGTGGTGACGAAGACGTCGTACTGCGATCCGTTCGTCCACCCGGAATAGGCGAGCGACGCGCCGGCCGTGTCGGTGGCGCTCGAGGTGACCCGCAGCGCGACCCACGCGCCGAGGTAATAAACCGGCTCCTGGTCGCCGTGGTACGGAGCGAGCCAGATGGTCCCGCTCGTCGTGTCGGCCGACCCTCTCATGTCGGGGTGGCCCTGCGTGATCGTGAGGCGGGCGCCCGGAACGACCTGGGCGGCCGCGGGCGCGATCAAGGCGAGCGCGGCGAGCGCCGCGAGAAGGATCCGTTTCATTTTCGGGTATCTCCCTGCCTAGGGGGTTGCGAAGATCAAGCCGCGGCGTCGAGGAACGCCGGAGAATTGTCGTTGGCCGGCGCGAGGTCGCGCCGCAGCAGCGTGCTCACCGTCGTCACGACGATGATTCCCTGGCAGCCGACGCCCGCGGTCCCCGCCGCGTCCGCCCCCGCGCCGCCGCCGCCGTAGCAGCCGCCGCCGCCCGACGCGGTGCCGCTCGCGCCGCCGCCGCCGCCGCCGCCGCCCGCACCGTGCGACGCGTCGAACTCCGTCCCGTTGGCGCCGCC
>Ga0126371_10004992_pt1 | contig 11760 bp, 13 predicted proteins | sample PanSoiMetaPlot_4_FD_110145 | JGI IMG/M metagenome (GOLD analysis project Ga0126371, IMG submission 110145) | Tropical forest soil microbial communities from Panama - MetaG Plot_4 | ecosystem: Environmental > Terrestrial > Soil > Tropical forest > Bulk soil | place: Panama | collected 2016-02-17
CACTTTGTTCGCGGGTTCAAACAGCATCTCTTCGACGATACCGGACGCGCCTATCTGGACGTCTACAACAACGTTCCGCTCGTCGGCCACTCTCATCCCCGCGTGGTCCGCGCCATTCAGGAACAGGTCGCTCTCCTCAACACCAACACGCGCTATCTCCACGACAACATCTTGCGCTACGCGGAGCAACTAACCGCCCTGCTGCCCGAGCCGCTCCGCGTCTGCTATTTCCTGAATTCCGGCAGCGAGGCCAACGAACTGGCTCTGCGCTTGGCCCGCTCGCACACCGGACGCGAAGACGTCATCGTGCTAGATCACGCCTATCACGGCCACACTTCCGCGCTAATCGATATCAGCCCATACAAATTCAACGGCCCGGGAGGCCGCGGGCGTAAGCCGTGGGTGCACGTCGCTCCCCTGGCGGATGACTATCGTGGCATCTACCGCCGCGGCGAAACGCACCTGGGCCAAAAATACGCGGCACACGTCGGCGAGATTCTCGATCGCTGCAAAAAAGAAGGGCATCCCGCGGCGGCTTATATCGCGGAGACTCTTCCCAGTGTCGGCGGTCAAATCGTGTTTCCCCCGGACTATCTCGTCGAAGTCTACAAAATGACCCGCGCCGCCGGCGCCGTCAGTATCGCCGACGAAGTGCAGGTGGGCTTCGGCCGCCTGGGCACGCACTTTTGGGGCTTCGAAACGCAGGGAATCGTGCCGGACATCGCCGTCTTCGGCAAGCCTATCGGCAATGCCTTTCCGCTTGCGGCGGTTGTCACCACCCGCGAAATTGCCGCTTCCTTCGCAAACGGGATGGAATTTTTTAGCACCTTCGGGGGGAATCCCGTGGCGTGCGCCGCGGGCCTGGCCGTGCTCGATGTTTTACGCGACGAAAACCTTCAGCAAAATGCGCTCACCGTTGGCTCGCAATGGCTCAACGATCTACGTGCCCTGCAGGCCGACCGTCCTCTTCCGCTAATCGGAGACGTCCGCGGCTCCGGCCTCTTCTTGGGCATCGATCTGGTCACCGATCGCGAAACCCGTGCGCCGGCAACGCGCCAAGCTTCCTACTTGGTCAACCGCCTCCGCGAAGAAGGTATCCTCGCTGGCACGGATGGCCCCCACCACAACGTCATCAAGCTGCGTCCCCCGCTTTGCTTCACTCCCGCCGACGCGGCCAAATTCACTTCCGCCCTTGCTCAAATTCTTAGTGAAACACCCGCGCAACCTTAAACCGGCACGCCATCATGTCCTTCGGGAGGACACGGCTGAGGCCGTGCCGTAACCGCGCTGAGAATATCGGGCTTTAACCCTGAGGGATTGTTTCTGTTTTTTATGGCTCTCGCATTTATGAGACAGCTCGGGGAGGCTAGAGGTTTTCCGTAGTCACTCGTTCAGGAGAAATCCAATTCCACTTCGTCCACATAACACCAGCCCCAATTCTCTCCTGGTTCGAGTGACTTCATGACGGGATGCTTGGTGCGGTGAAAATGCTTGGTGGCGTGCTTGTTCTTCGAAGAGTCGCAGCAGCCTACGTGCCCGCACTCCATGCATAGCCGCAGATGCACCCAGGTGTCTCCCATCTTCAGGCACTCCTCGCAGCCCTGCGTGTGCGGCGATACCTTGTGAATATGGCTCTCGTGTGTGCAACCGCTCATCGCGTGCCTCCTTCGAAGTTGCTGCGTCAGTGCTTTTGGATGCTCCGGCGCGCCAACAGGTTCCGGGGTCACGGGCGAAGAAAATCTATCTCTTTTTGTGCTCCTGGCCTTTATCCGATGGCGGATAGCTCTTAAACCCTTCGACGAACTCCTCTTCCGTCTTCTTCCAATCTTTTTCCGGATCCGAGAGCTTGTGCGTCACGTAGGACCGCCACGTTAGCGATTTTGCGTTGCGATCAATCAAATCCAGGATCAGCGTGCTCTCCTTGCGGTTGGAGGCAGGCACCGTGCCGTACACTCCCGCCCACCGCCCGTCGATGTACGCGCGATACGCTCCCCAGTCTCCCATCACCGCCACGTTCACCTGGCTTTCCGGGATCGTCCAGTAGCGCACCACCAGGTCCGGATTCTCGTTCGTATTCACTTCGCGCAGACCCTTTTTCTCCAGTTCGCGCACCACCATCCGGTGCATCTGCGGATTGATCATGTCCGGGTTAATCTGCGTCATCACCAGGTTTTCCACCGGCCCGATAAAAGTGAAAGTCTTGAACTTCGAAAAATCCACCGCGGGATCAAAATCCACCACCACCTTCGCCGCTGCCAGCGGCGCCAGGCTGAACAAAATAGCCAGAATGAGGCCGGCACGGCAAAGCGCGCTCCGGCGGCACAAGCGTAACGTGAGGTTTTCCGGCATGCGGCTCCTTAGGCTTGGGTTTTAAGAGCGAAGGGAAACCGGTGCGCCTAGTTTAGGCCAAGCCGCGGTGATTTGACGAGACTCTTCCACGATGACCAATGATCTCGCCAACAGTTCGGGCGCAGCCTCCGTAGGGGCGCAGCACCCCAATAACTAATCCGATTCCCGGTCGGGTGGCTCATTGTTGAACAAGCGCACCAGTTCGGCATGTTCCATCACCACAGCGGGGTCCCGCTGGATGGCGTCGAAGTACTGCTTCTGAAAGCCGTCCCCCGCCTCGGTGGGTGCGAAGATCTTGCGCGCCGGCGAAATCATGCCGTGTGCGTCCGCTTCCGTAACTCCGGAGTCGCTGGCCAGAGATTCGTCGATGCGCACGACGAACTCTGAAATATTGTGCAGCCAAGCGAACTGCGGATCGTCCACCACCAGGCGGAACAATTCGCCCGCGTTCACTGCTCCGTGCACCTTTTCGTACTCGCGTCGCTCCATGTCTAAAAGGGACTTGTGCAGCCGCAACAACGCCTGCCGCAGAGCCACCAGCTTTTGTCTTGCCGGGGTGTCGCGCCCGTCCCCTTGATTCGCGTACGGATCTTTGGTTTGCGCCAAGATTCAGCTCCCCAACCATTTTGCGTCAGTTCGCGTCCGCTGGCTAGTTTGCGGCCACATCTTTGGCTCGCACGGCAAGACTATTTTTTACGGCCATGACTCCGCTGACGCCCTTGGCCCGCATGCCCACCAGACTTTTTTCGCCTTCGCTCGCGACCGCGCCTTCCAGCGTCACCTCGCCTTCCTTCACCAGGATGTGGATCGCCGGCAGGCTGGAAACCGCGTAACGCTGCAGCACGGGATCTTCATAGATGGCCCGGTATACCCCGCGGCGTAGTTCATCATCGGCCGCCGATTTCGGCAGCACCTCGATCAGATTTGTGACGCTGGCAACGCCCTCGATACTCCTCACTGCGGCTTCCGCATCGGTCCGCAGTGTCGGCCTCACCACCTCGCCGCTCAGCGTCACTTTCCCGTCGTCCAAGTTGAACGTGATGAAGTCAAATACCGAATAATAGGGCAGTACCTGCAGTTGATGCCGGACGTCATGCGCCAGCGAATGTTCTTCCGACTTCGCTGCGGCCTTGTCCGCAGCCTTCTTCGATGGCCCTTGCCCGCCGCGGGCTTCGGCGGCCACGCACAGCAAAGCCGTCAGAAAAATCGCCATAAAAATTGCCGGTCTGCGGCGCAATGTCGGATGCATCCTTCTCAGGGTAACAAAAACGCGTCTCCGCGCGCCTTCATGTTTCGATTCCTGCACCGACGGCTGCCGGAGTACCGCTTTCCCTTTGCCGTCGGTGTTAGCATACCAGTGGGGAATCCCGCGCTCCTGTTTGCCGGTCGCGCGAACTTCCCGGAAGACGGAGTTCACGTGCTGGCCATCGCGCATCGCGGCGCCTCGGGACACGCCCCGGAAAATACCCTGGCAGCTTTTCGCCGTGCTGTCTCCCAAGGCGTTTCCTTCATCGAAACCGATCTTCACCTCACCCGTGATGCCCACTTTGTGGCCATCCACGACGATACCGTCGACCGCACGACCGGCGGGCACGGCGCCGTCAACCAGCTCACCCTGGCCGAAATCCGCCGTCTCGATGCCGGCTCCTGGTTCGCTAGCGAATTCATCGGCGAACGCGTCCCCACGCTCGTCGAGATTCTCGAATTTACCCGCAAGCACGATGTGGTCTTCTATCTGGAACTCAAGCCTAGCGGCTTCTGGGGCGGTGAACACGCGCTCATCAGCAATCTGCGCGACTCCGGCGAAATTCCGCGTGTCATGGTGATCTCTTTCGATCCGGTCATTCTTGCTGGCCTCCGTAAGCTCGAGCCCACGCTGATGACCGGTTTGCTGCACGACGGAAAAATTCAGGCTCCCTTCGAAAAAGCCGTGGAAATCGGCGCGCGGCAACTCGCCGTCCGTGGAGATCTCGTGACCCCCAACTTCCTCAAGGAAGCCCACAAGCGCGACCTTCAAGTGGTTTGCTGGACCATCAATTCCCCCGCCCACATGCGCCTGCTCGAATCCTCCGGCGTGGATGGCATCATGTCCGACTATCCCGACCGCCTGCTCGCGACCCTGAAGAAATAGCCCGATACACCTCCATGAATTGCGCCACGTTCAGTTGTTCGGCGCGTGCATCTTCACGGAGATTCAACCCTCGTAAAAGTCCGCGTGTCTGTTCCGCCTCCGCAAGCCCACGCAAATTATTCGCCAGCGTCTTCCGTTTTTGCGCGAAGCACGTCTTTACAAACTCCAGGAACGCTTCCGTATCGGGAATCCAGGACTGCGCCCCTGGCCCCGGCAGGCGTAGCGTCACCAGCGCCGAAGCCACCTCTGGCGGTGGCCGGAACGCTCCCGGCGGCAGCTTCAGTACAAACTCCGGCCGCGTGAAAAACTGCGTAGCCACGGAAAGATAGCCATACAGCTTCGTCCCCGGGCGCGCTGTCAAACGCAACGCCACTTCCAGTTGAACTACGATGTGGATTTCTTCGATGCGCTCCGCAAACAAAAAAAAGCGGTGCAGGATCGGCGAAGTGATGTAATACGGCAGATTGCCATACAGTCGGATCCGCCGCCCCGCCGCAAGCGCCGGCAAATCCAACTCCAGCACATCCCCGGGCACGATCGTCAGATTCGGATGCCGTTCAGCCAATCGCTTCAGGCGTTCCACCAGCGGCGGATCGAGTTCTACCGCATACACCGGCGCCCCCGTCTGAACCAGGTGCTCGGTCATCTCCCCGTGCCCCGCGCCAATCTCAATCCAGCAATAATCCGCATCTGCGGCGCGCTCGTGGTCCTTCCTGCCGTGCGCGGACACATAAATCACGTGCGCAATCTTTTCGCGCCATCCGGCGTCGTTCAAAAAATGTTGTCCCAGCTTTTGTCTGGCCATGCGAACGTCTTGCCAGCTTACGGGAACACCCGCGCGCTGCGCAAAAAAAGAATCGCCCCCCGAGTTCACGCGCTTGCTGCCGTGCGCTCAGGTGGCGATTTTACTGTTATGTCCGCAAAGGACGCTTCCGTCTCTTAACTACTGGCTGTCGTCGCCGAAATCCCCGCTGATGCGTTCCCCCGTGTTGGGATCGAGGATCAGCCGCCGGCCGAAGGGCAGGCTGTTGAAGTTGAACATGTTGTTCAACGTACCCGCCAGCGCGTCGTAGGAACCCCCGCCAATCCGACCCAGGTTCCAGTTGTCCTCAATAAACCGCAGGATCGAAGATTGGTCGGTGATGGAGTGATCCACGAAGTTCGCCTTGGCCCATGGCGAAATGATCAGCAGCGGCAAGCGCGGGCCGTAACCGCAGCGGCCCTGGATCCCGTTCAACGGCGCCCCGTTCCCGCACTTTCCCACGGCATTGAAGTTGTCACCGTTCTGCGATTGATTCGTCGAAGTAGTCGCCGAGGAGTTCACGATCGGGCTCATCTGGTGGTCGTACCAGCCGTCCGAATCGTCGTAAGAAATGATGATGGCGGTGCTGGCCCAGAACGGCGACTGCTGAAGGGCATTGATGGTGTTGACGACGAATTGCTGCTCCTGCAGCGGATCGGAGTATCCCGCGTGGCCATCCTGATGCGCTGGCGCCTTCAGGAAGCTCACGGCCGGCAGATTCCCAGCGTTCAGCGCGTCAAAGAAGTCGTGAATGTCATATTCGTGATTCGCTCCGGTGTCCACGGCAGTGCCGTACAACGCCGGGCCCACGCTTGGGCGAGTGTGGGCCGCGTTCAACGTGCTCGCCCAGTATTGGAAGAACGCATGGTGCGGAATGTAGTCCGCGGTCGGCCCGCTGTTTGACGGCGATGCCGGGCTCTTCCGCTTGCATCCCGAGCTGCCGTCCGGATTGGTGATCGTCAAATCAAATCCGCCCATGAACGAGCCCCAGCTGATCCCCTTGGCATTCAAAAGATCGCCAACGCTCTGCCCGCCCAACTGAACGGTCGTTTTCGCGGAGCAAATGTCCCCTGTCGGATCAATGTCCCCGTTCAGCGTGCCGGTTTGCCCGGTGGGATTTACGATCTTCGCTGATGCCGCCGCGCCGGAAAGTGTCGCGGGAAACGTGTTGCCGGCCACCAGGTTCAGCAACCCAGGCGTTGACGGACCAAACGTAGTTCCGTAGGAGTTGTCGCTCATGGCATAGGCCTGCGCATAGTTCCACAGCGCGGTCACCGTATTGCCGTCGAAGTACCCCATCACGAGGTCCCCGTTCAGGTGTCCATAGGAAAAGCTCACATCGCAGAACGCGCTCTCGCTCACTCCCACGGTCTCCGGAAACTTGTCCATCAATCCCTGGTCAAATGCGGACTGCTCCGCGCCATAGTTGTGATCCTGGTCGCATGTCGAAGCCTGGTCGTGTCCCAGGCGAAACGGATTCGCTGAGTTCGGATTGTGCGTCAGCAGATTCCGAAAGCCCGTTGACCGACGGCGTGGATCTCCGCCCGTGAAACGCCGGCTCGCCGGGGGGGGTTACCGGCCACCGGATACGTTGCAAAGTAATGGTCGAACGAAACGTTTTCCTGGAAAATCACCACGAGGTGTTTGATCGGCGTGGTCGTCGCGGAACCTGCCGGGCTGGCCTTTCCGGGCTCGCCGGCCACCAGTGTCGTCGGCGCGGCGACGCCAAGTTGCGATGCCAACAGCAAAGCCGCCATGCAGCGGAGGTGCTTGCAAATCATGAATTCTCCTTTTAACGGTGTGTTTCGCGCGGATCCGGTTTCTGCAACCCCGTGGCGCGGGGGACATGGAGGAACTTCTTCTCGAGATACAGAACAATCCGTGCAGCCCGGAATTTTTGCACGTCCAATGTTGCAGGCGGGTTACAAAAATAAGAAAAGCACACACCTGACAGGAATCCGTTGACGCTCCGCCGCTCCTCCGTTAGCTTAAGCATTTCGCGCCACGCACATGAGAATTCTCTTCATAGCGTCAGAGGCCTTGCCTTACGCCAAAACTGGCGGCCTGGCCGACGTCATCGAAGCCTTGCCCCGCGCCCTCATCAAACTCGGTCATGAGGTGGCGGTTTTCCTTCCTCGCTATCGTGGTATCAAGTCTTTTTCCACCGTCATGCCCAGCCTCACTATTCCCCAAGGGACCCGCCTTCGTTTTCCGGCAATTACCAGTGGCTCCCTCTTGCGCGGCGTTCGTTATTTTTTTCTCGACGACCCTTTCTATTTTGACCGCGATGGCATCTATGGCGACAAAAATCGCGACTATTCCGACAACGCCGAGCGCTTCACCGAGTTTTCCCGCGCCGCCATCGAACTCGCCAAGCACATCTGGACCCCGGATGTGTTTCATTGCCACGACTGGCAAACCGCCATGATCCCTGCGCTGTTGCGTTCTTCCTATGGCGACGATCCCGCTGTAAAAGATATCCCGGTGGTCTTCACCATCCACAACATCGGCTATCACGGCGTCTTCCCGCCCGATAGCCTGGCCCGCGCGGGAATTCCCCAAGGACTATTCCATCCCGGCGGCATCGAATTTTTTGGCAACGTCAATTTCCTTAAGGCCGGCCTCGTTTACTCCGATTACCTCACCACCGTCAGCCGCAAGTACGCGAAAGAGATTCAGACACCCGAATTCGGCTTTGGTCTCGATGGCGTCATTCGCTCTCGCGCCGACCGCCTCGTAGGCATCCTCAACGGCGTCGACTATTCGGCTTGGAGCCCGGAGCGCGACACGCTGATCCCCGTGAAATACTCCGCCAAGGACCTGGAAGGGAAGAAGGCCTGCAAAGAAAAGCTCCTCGAGGAATTCCAACTTCTCCGCGACAATCCGCATCGCCCGATCATCGGTATCGTCTCGCGTTTCGCCGACCAGAAAGGTTTTGAGCTGATCGCCGCCATTGCTCGCGACCTGATGCACGAGGATGCCCTGCTCGCCGTGGTCGGTACGGGCGAACGGCGCTATGAAGACCTTTTCCGCGCCCTCTCGCACGACTTTCCCGGCCGCGTCGGTGTCAAGATCACCTACGACAATGCCTTGGCACATCTGATCGAGGCCGGCGCCGACATGTTTCTCATGCCGTCGCGTTACGAGCCCTGCGGACTAAACCAAATTTATAGCTTACGCTATGGTACTGTGCCTATCGTCCGGGCAACCGGCGGCCTCGATGACACCATCGAACCTTTTGACCTGGAGCACGGCACCGGCACGGGATTCAAGTTCTACGAATATTCCGGCGGCGCCCTTCTCCACGCCCTCCGCCAGGCGTTACACTACTATTCCGACGACGGCATCTGGAAACGCATTCAATTGAACGGGATGGCCAAAGACTTTTCCTGGAACACCTCGGCGGCCGAATATGCGAAACTATATGAGGCTGCCAGGGCGGCCCGTAACCAAAAAACGCTTTTAACATCTAATTAACTTAGGAAAGAGTGCTGCCTTCGGGCGGCTTACAGAGGGTATAAAGGACATGGCTGAAAATATTCTTACCGTGAACGACGGAAACTTCGATTCAGAAGTGCTGACGGCTAGCAAGTCGCAGCCCGTCATGGTCGATTTTTGGGCGGAGTGGTGCCGCCCTTGCCACATGTTGGCGCCTACGGTTGCGGAGATCGCCCAGGATTACGCAGGCAAGCTTAAGGTCACCAAGCTCAACGTGGACGAGGCGATGAACTCTTCCACCCGCTACGGCATTCGCGGCATCCCCACCCTGCTCGTCTTCAAGGACGGCCAGGTTGTCGAACAGATTGTCGGCGCGGTTCCCAAGGATCAGATCACCAAGGCGCTGGACCGCCATCTCGGCTAAGGCACATAGTACAAGCTTCCGCCTGGGTCCGAATGCCGAAGGGCCGGAAAATCACAGCCCGCCCCACCGGCGGGCCGTTCACATTTCTAAGCTGTAGCGCAGGTCGAGCGCCTTCTGCTCGCCCTGCGGCTTTCTCTTTTTGCAAGGTTCGACGCGGAGTCCCCATGCCGCCAGGGAAACACGAGCTGATTCGTTGCCCCTGGGCCACCAATCCCCTGAACATTCCTTACCACGATGAGGAATGGGGCGTCCCCGTCCACGACGAAGACACCTGGTTCGAATTTCTAATCCTCGAAGGTGCCCAGGCCGGCCTGAGCTGGGACACCATTCTGCGAAAGCGTGAGCGCTACCGTGCAGTCTTCCAGCAATTCGATCCCGAAAAAGTCGCGCGTTACGACGCCAAAAAAGTGCGCCGACTTCTGGCCGACCCCGGCATCATTCGCAACCGCCTGAAAATTGCCTCCACCATCTCCAACGCTCGCGCTTTCCTCAAAGTCCAGGATGAGTTTGGCAAATTCGACTCCTACATCTGGAGCTTTATCGGTGGCGCGCCAATCCGCAACCAATGGAAGTCGCATCGCCAGGTTCCGGCGGTAACGCCTATGGCCGCCGCGCTCAGCAAGGATTTGGCGAAACACGGCTTCCGCTTCGTCGGCCCCACCATCGTCTACGCCTTCATGCAGGCCACCGGCCTCGTCAACGACCACCTCGTCACCTGCTTCCGCTACCACACCGTTTCCCGCCACTGTACCGGCTAGGCGCCACTCATCACGAGTGACGCCGAGGAAATGGTATGGCCATGAAGGCAACCACGCCTTCGGGCCCCTCGTTTCTATCAGACCAGAAGTGCCCCAAAGTGATTTGGTTGTCTCGCAGAAGCGCCTGAAAGTTCGTGCTGCTTAGAAAGGGAACTCTGCTTCGCAGCGGACTGGCTTAACAAATGGCCCCATCGGTGATCGAGCAGCAGGCTCGAGGTCGCTGCTGATCTCAGCACGCGCCAAGGCAAGGGCTTATCTACCTAAGGACATAAAACGATTCACGGCGTTTCGGACCAAAGCGAAATACGGCAAAACCGGCATCTAGGGACGCTACTCGGTCAATACCCAAAAGCGTCTTCGCCATCATGATGGCTCCATGACCCTGGTGCGTCGAAGCGGAACATTTTCCAAAGAATCGCGGCTTTGCCTGGTTTTGGAAAATAAGGAAAATAGAGGCCGATATGCGCGAGTCACTTAGTCGTGTATAATCACTGAGATTAAAAGTGAGCGGGCGTCGTACAATGGCAGTATAGAAGCTTCCCAAGCTTCGGACGTGGGTTCGATTCCCATCGCCCGCTCCATATCCAATTCATTCCGGAAGACTTTTTCTTTCAGACCTCCGTACAATTGGAGTCAATTCTCTGCTAAAGATATATTGACCGAGTTGCTGAGGGCCTCATTCATTCGGCTCCTGTTCAATTGAATCGAGGAATTCGCGCACACGCATTATTCGGATGCCACGATATTCGCCAAATTTCAACAGATGGCGGTCACCAGTTACGATATAGTTCGCCTTTCCCGAAACCGCGCATTCAAGCACTCGGTCATCGTCCGGGTCCTCTCTGATCACGTGAAGGGTTTCTTCGGGATGAACAACTTGGGCGATACCTGCGATCCTGTCAAGCACCGTGGCCGCATCCTCGGGAGATACGTCGAATTTCAGTCTAAGTTTCTCGTCGAGTTCATCCAACAGGTCGGGGGAAATGACCGTCACGAAGGATTGAAGAAAGACTAAGTCGAGAAGGGCGCCCGGAAGTCCGCCAAACATTAAGGCAGAGATATAAACGTTTGTATCGATGACCAGGCGGATCATCGACGCTTGTCGCGACGATAGTTATCCGACAGTCGTTCTACGTCTTCCTCATTCTTGATGCCGAGTGATTTACCCCTGTCGCGGGTGCGCATTAGCAGCCTCTCCCACTGCGTGTCCGCACTCATATAACGCCGCAAGGCCTCGCGGAACAATTCGCTCATGGTACGGTGCTCGCGTGAGGCTAGTTCCTGAGCTTTGATCAGAAGGTCGGGCGGTAAGGTGATCGATACGGTCTTAGCGGTGCGCATACAGAACATTGTATAACACTGACAAATCATGTCAAGAGCGGTGACGATCAGCTCGAGTTACCTCCAATTTGACTCCAGTTGAACCACGAAGCGGGCAGTAACGCCTTTATTTTGGCCATTTGTGTTGGTTCGATTCCCATCGCCCGCTCCATAAACCTCGTTGATTCAGTTGCCCTTCCGCTGCTAAGACTCAAAAACGGGGCCAATTGGCTCGAGTTTTGGACCCAACTTGGCCCCAATCGACTCGTCCGGTTTGCGCATAACTAGGCACTGAGATTCTGCTGTGCTTCTTTGGTGATTAGTCTCTGTAAATTCGCAGACCGTGTTCGCCCCCGAAGATTATGGTTTCTGCATGTGGTCCAAGGAAAACCCTACGCGAGTCCCGAAAGAAGCAGAATGGGGAGACTATCTGGCCGACTGAATCAAGAACACCCAACTGGCACCGAGCGAAAATCGCTCACTAAGAGTGCGGATGGAAGGGTGGCGACAGAGGCGGCTTGGCTGAACGGGAAAAATG
>Ga0126371_10004993_pt1 | contig 11760 bp, 13 predicted proteins | sample PanSoiMetaPlot_4_FD_110145 | JGI IMG/M metagenome (GOLD analysis project Ga0126371, IMG submission 110145) | Tropical forest soil microbial communities from Panama - MetaG Plot_4 | ecosystem: Environmental > Terrestrial > Soil > Tropical forest > Bulk soil | place: Panama | collected 2016-02-17
CGCCCTTGACCTGGTTGAAGATGACGCCCTGGACCTTCTCGTTGCCCTGGAACGCCTTCTCGAGCTTGCCCCAGCTCTCCTCGCGGCGCGCCTTGTCGCGCGACAGCACGGCTTCGCCGAGCGCATTCTCGACCCGCTCGAGATAGACCTCGACGGTGTCGCCAACTTTCAGCTCGGTCTGGCGTCCGGGGCCAGTGAACTCGCGGACCGCGACGCGGCCCTCGGTCTTGAGGCCGACGTCGATGACGGCCATGTCTTTTTCGATTGCCACGATGGTGCCCTTGATGACGGACCCTTCGTGCAGATTCCCTTGAGTGAACGACTCTTCGAGCATCGCGGCGAAGTCTTCGCGCGACGGCTGAGCGCTAGCGGTAACGGCCATGAAGTCTCCTGATGCGGCGCGCCGGCGGGTGGAATTGAGGGGCGTTCCGAACGGCTGGGGCCGGAGGTCCCGCAGACCTCCGACCGCTGCCGACGCGTCGGCAGGCCGGCGCCATGGCCCGGCAGTCGGAACGATGGTTGCTGTCCGGTGAATCGCAAGTCCTTGAGGTGACTGCCGAGCGGGCTGGTCCTCCAACGCGAAAGCGCGGTGATGGCGCCTTCGGCCCGCCCGGGCGGCCTCGACAATGCGGACGGCGTCCCGGAACGCGCGCTTATATCCGACCCACGGCCGGAGGGGCAAGACGGGGCGACAGGCCGGGCGCGGGGCCGGGAACGTTGGCTTACGCCAATCGCCGATGGGTCATGCCGGGCCGGGCGAGCGCCCGCTGCCTTTGCGGCTCGACTTTAATGTGCTTTGATGCGATACACTCGCATTAATTGCATGAGGAGAGATCCGATGCCCGACCCCGGCAACTATCAGGTGAATATCTTCCCCTCGGGCGGCGCGGAGGCGGCGGGCCCCGGGCTCGCGGTCTGCTTCTCGGGCGGCGGCTCGCGCGCCTTGTCATGCGCGCTCGGACAGCTCTCCGGCCTGCGCAGCATCAAGAACCCGAACGATCCGGCGAGAAGCGTGCTGGACTCGATCCCATACGTCTCGTCCGTTTCGGGAGGAAGCTGGGCCTCGGTCCTCTATACGTTTCTTCCCACCACGATCAGCGACGACGAGTTCCTGATCACGGTCGTGCAGCCGGACAAGTTGGTGAAGCACGCCCCGTCGCTCGAGACGGCGGAGAACGTCTGTTACATGGCGCCGAATTGTCTCGGCAACGCGCCGGGACGGTTCAACGCCGAAGCGATCGCGCACGTGGTCTATACGCTATTCCAATGGGGGCTGTTCTGGTCGTCCGACAAGGCGAGCTGGTGGTGGATCGCGGTGGTGGGGGAGCTGATCCTCAAACCGTTCGGACTCTACGACGCCACCTACTCTCAGAGCGTGAACTACATCCAGCCGAGCAGATTCTTCAGCCTGTCGGGGAAGTATGTGCAAGACGCGATCACGAGGAACAATCCGAGCCTGACGCCCGACCAATTCTATCCCTCCCGCAGGTCTTACCGCCTGTTCGTCAATTTCAACGTGATGCAGGACTACACCGTTGCCGCAACGGTGCAGATCCCGGTGCAGGCGATGCCAACGGTGACGAGCGTGCCGGGCCGGAGTCCCGACGGCAGCATCGTCGGCGGCGGAAGCGCCGAGTCGTTCGGCTTCACGTCCACGCTGGTGGGCCCGGGGAATCCCGCCAAGCAATTTGCGGCCGTCGCCCTGCTGCGACGCTACTCCCTGTGCGACATCGCCGGCTGCTCGAGCGCGTTCTATGCCGACGTGCTGCTGGACTACATCGACAAGTATCTCGCCGACCAGCTGGAGGGCGAAATCGTCACCTATCTCGTCAAGAGGGGCTGGTCGAAAAGCATCGCGCAAGCCATCGCGTCCGCCATCATCAGCGCGCTCAAAGCCTTCGCCAATGACGAGGCCGGCCACACCATCCCGAAGTACAACTTCTGGCCGGTGACCGCGACACAGCAGAATCCTCCTCCCAACACGACCTACGGCTTTTCTGACGGCGGAAATTTCGACAATACCGGCATCCTCGGCGTGCTGGCGCAAACCGCCACCGACCGGATCATCGCCTTCGTCAACAGCCAGGAGCCGATCAGCGTCTACGGCTCGTCGAACCCGCCGCTCGTCCAGGTCAGCGGACAGATCGCGCTGCTGTTCGGCTACAAGTACAACACGGTGAACGGACAATACGTGTCCTATGGCGGGATGTCTCCCAGCCAACCGATGAGCTACGTCCAGGTGTTCTCGGACGCGCAGGGCGAGTTCCGGGCGCTGCGACAAGGCCTCTACGAGGCGAGCTGCGGCGGGCCCAACAACCCGAACGGACTCGGCGACCATGTCGCGGCATTCCAGCAGACGCTGACCACGGTCGACAATCCCGTCGCCAACATCAAGGCCGGCCGCAAGGTCTCGGTGCTGTGGGTCCACAACAACCGCGTCGATGACTGGCAGCTCAAGATCAAGGATCCCGGCATCTGCTCGGATCTCGCCGACGGGCAGGTGCATCAAAGCGGCCCGCTGGCGAACTTTCCCAACTACAACACAGTCACCCAGCTGTGCCTCGGCCCGGAGTCCGTCAACATGCTGGCGCAGCTGTCGGCCTGGAACGTGCAACAGCTCGCCGCGACGATCGTGAAGATGCTGTGAGCGGGACGACGTGGGCCCGCGCGCACCGAGTGCGCGCGGGCCCACGTGCCTGCTCGGCCGGTCGATTCCGCGCCGACCGCAACGGTTGGTTTACCGCATTCAGCGATGGGTCGGGACGCGTCCAGGTTGAAAGCGCGCCTTAACGCATCGCTGGTATCGTGTTGCCCGCCTATAAGAACAGGAGGGGCAGTCAAATGAGCAAGCAGACCATCTTCGCCGCCGCCGTCATTCTGGTGGTTGGCGCGGCTGCAGGTCAGGCCATGCGCGCCGACGGGGTGCCGAGCGAGCCGATGGCGCTCGGCCAGCTGGTTTCGCCGTTCGAGCTGATGCAGAACGCGCGCGACCTGCCGGTCGAGACGGTCGAAAGCCTGGTCTGAAACTCGATCGCCGACTTGACGAGCCGTCGGCCGCGCTTACCGGGCGCGGGCGATGGCTCGCGCGTTTTCGATGATCGCGAGCGCCGCAGCGAACGCGGCTTCGACATCCATGTTCGTCGTATCGAGCCGATGGGCGTCGGCCGCCTGCCTGAGCGGCGAGATCGCCCGCGCGGTGTCGCGTTCGTCGCGGCGCAGGATATCGGCAAGGATGTCGGCTTCGTCGACGGCGAGCCCGGCGCGGCGGAATTCAAGCGTGCGCCGCTGTGCGCGCACTTCCGGCGTCGCGGTGACGAAGATCTTCACGTCGGCGTCAGGACAGATCACCGTGCCGATGTCGCGCCCGTCGAGCACCGCGCCCGGTGGGGTCGCGGCGAATGCTTTCTGAAATTCACGTAGCGCCGCCCGCACCTCCTCGACCGCGGACACCAGCGAGGCCGCCTCGCCGACCGCCTGGCGTTTGAGCGCCTCCTCATCGAACGCGGTGGGATCGAGCGATCGTGCCGCCGCGGCGGCACGCACGGAATCGTCCGGCCGACCGCCGGCGTCGAGCACCGCCTTGGCGACCGCGCGATAGAGCAGCCCGGTGTCGAGATGGCGCAGCCCGTAATGCGCGGCGAGCCGCTTGCCGAGCGTGCCCTTGCCGGACGCCGCCGGCCCATCGATCGCGATGATCATTGGCCTTCGGCCTCACCGGCGGGATTGAGGGCCTTCAGGAGAGCTTCCGGGGCCTGAGGGTCGATCACAGTCGTACCACGCTGCTTACGGCCAATGAGCCGCGGCACTGCGCCGGAATTGTCATAGATCACGGCTTGGTCGGCCTGGTCCCAGAACCACGGAAGCTGTCCTAGCGATTTCGTCCAGCGCTGCCTGATCTTCGCTTCCGGAACGTCGTGACCGCCTTTGCTGACGCGCAAACGAACCCGCTGAACGTTCAGGTCAGGAGATGAAAGCATCACGAAGATCAGCCTGAGTTCAAATTGCCGTTGCTTCGCGTCGAGCACCAGGCGGCGATATTTGTCGGTCGATAGAACGGTCTCTACGCCGACAGTCTGGTGAGCACGGATGGATGCTTCGAGCCAAGCTTCTATGCGGACGACTGCTTGAACGTTTGCTTCGGCCAACGGTAGCCTTTCGACCTGCTGGATGCGCTGCGTCAACAGGTCAGGATTTATGATCCAAACCGACTGGTCGAAAGCTTCAATGTCGGTGTTGCCGTAAAGGCTACTCTTGCCGGACCCATTTGGACCCGCGACGATCCAAAACGTCGGCCGCTCGGATGACGTCACTTCTTGGCCGGCAATCCGTCCGCCGATCCCAGAAGCCGCAGGTTCTCGCGGCGTGCTCTTGCGACGTTTCTTTGAAAGACCGTCGTCAGGTCATCGATGAAGGTTGTGCTATTGGCGTCCAAAGACAGCACGCGTACGAGTTCGCCTTGTGAGTTGCGCATGCGCTTCTCGCGTACGGACCCCGTCTTCTTGGAGCTTCGTGCCTTGGATCGCATGGCAAGCCTCCATTCTCCAGCCAATATAAGCCGTTGCGGGGGCCGGCACCATGGCCAGGGCGGTCCTATCCCGCCAAGTCCGCCCCCACCCCCCGCATCATCTCGGCGAAGCCGGGGAAGCTGGTGGCGATGATCGCCGCGTCGTCGACCGTGACAGGCCGTGTCGCGCCGGTGCCCATCACCAGGGCCGACATGGCGATGCGGTGATCCATGTGGGTCGCGACGGTGCCGCCCCCCGGCACGCCGCCCTTGCCGTGCACGATCAGGTCGTCGCCGACGATCTCCACCTCGACGCCGTTGCCGCGCAGCATGTCGGCAGTGGCGGCGAGGCGATCGGATTCCTTGACGCGCAGCTCGTTGAGCCCGCGCATCACGGTGGTCCCTTGCGCATAGGCAGCCGCGACCGCGAGCACCGGATACTCGTCGATCATCGAGGGCGCGCGCGTTGCCGGCACCTCCACGCCGTGCAGCTCGGACGCGCGCACGCGGAAATCGGCCATCGACTCGCCCGCGTCGGCGCGCTCCTCGGCCGCCTCGATGCGCGCGCCCATCTCGCGCAGCGTGGTGATGAGGCCCGTGCGCAGCGGATTGGTCATCACGCCGGCGAGAACGAGGTCGGAGCCGGGGACGATCAGCGCCGCGACCATCGGGAAGGCGGCGGACGACGGGTCGGCCGGCACCACGACCGGCGCAGCCGCAAGCTCCGGCTGGCCCTGCAGCGTGATCCTGCGGCCGTGCGGCCCATCGGGCTCGGAGCGCACCTCGGCGCCGAAATGACGCAGCATCAGCTCGGTGTGGTCGCGGCTCGCCTCGGTCTCGATGACCGTCGTGGTGCCGGGCGCCGCAAGGCCAGCCAGGAGCACGGCCGACTTGATCTGCGCCGAGGCGACCGGCGTGCGGTAGACGATCGGGATCGGATCGCGCGCGCCCGCGAGCGTGAGCGGCAGGCGGCCGCCTTCAGCCATGCTGACGGTGCGCGCGCCGATCTGCGCCACCGGATCGAGGATGCGCTTCATCGGGCGCTTGCGCAGCGAGGCATCGCCGTCGAACGTCGCCGTGATCGGGCAGCCCGCCACCGCGCCGATCATCAGCCGGCAGCCGGTCCCCGAATTGCCGAAATCGAGGGTCGCCGCCGGCTGCCGGAACCCGCCGACCCCGACGCCGGAAATCTCCCAGGCGCCCTCGCCCACCCGCTCGACCCGCGCGCCGAGCGCCGCCATCGCTTTGCTGGTGTTGATGACGTCCTCGCCCTCGAGCAGGCCCGAGATGCGGGTCCGGCCCACCGCGAGCGCGCCCAGGATCAGCGCCCGGTGCGAGATCGATTTGTCGCCCGGTACGCGCAGTCGGCCGGACAGCGCACCATTGCGGCGGGCCGCCAGGGGCACCATCTGTTGGGCCGAATGCGAGGGCACGTCGACTGTTCCGAAAGGCGCCTCCTCGTAGCATGCGGCGGGTTGCGGCGTCAGGTCGGGACCGGCTGGAACTTATCCCGGCACCGGCGCATGCGGTATTGACAGGGCCGCCCCAAGACGCCAAGGGGATGGCTCGCTTTTCAACCCTTCAAGGAATTCTCAACCGTGGCAAAGCCAGAGCTCGGTACGAAGCGCCTCTGCGCCGGTTGCGGCGCCAAGTACTACGACCTGAACAAGGATCCGATCACCTGCCCGAAGTGCGGCACGGTGTACGAGGTTGCGGTGGTCGCGCCGCGCGGACGCCCCGATGCGGCGCGCGCCCAGCCCGTGCAGGCGGCCGAGCCGGACCTGCCGGAGACGCAGGAGGCCGAGTTCGTGTCGCTCGAGGAGGCCGATGCCGAGGTCGAGGGCGGCGCCAAGAAGACGCCGGCCGAAGCCGTCGAGGACGTCGAGATCGAGGAGGTGGAGGGTGGCGACGAGGACGACGCCACCTTCATCGAGGAGACCGAGGAAGAGGACACCGACGTCACCGAGATCATCGGCGGCGACATCGAGGACGAGGAGGAGACTTGAGACAGGCCGCCGTTGGACGTTGCGGGCTGGCAAGTTCTCGAGGATTTAGCTAAAGCAAATCCGGCGCGGCTGTCCCAACGCCGCGCGCAAGGCTGGGGCCATAGCTCAGTTGGGAGAGCGCTTGAATGGCATTCAAGAGGTCGGGGGTTCGACTCCCCCTGGCTCCACCAGCCTTCGCCCCCTTCGGGGGCTACGGCTGGCAGGCCAGTCATCGCGGACTCCAGCTCCACAAGGGAAAAGGGGGGCGAAGGCTGCCCGCCGTAGCTCGAAGAGCGAAGGCGGGCCGGCTCCACAATGACGGACTTACAGGGGACACACGTTAGGTCTGCAATGACCTACGTCTACCTGCTGGAAAGCGTCGCCTTCCCGGGACAATTCTATATTGGACACACCAACGACCTGCGTACGCGGCTCACGGACCACAATGCGGGCAAGTCTCCGCACACGGCCAAATACAAGCCTTGGCGCTTGGTCACCTACATCGCATTTTCCGATGAGGCGAAAGCGATCGCGTTCGAACGCTACCTCAAGACTGCTTCGGGCCGCGCCTTTGCCGACAAACGGCTGCGATGACGTCGGATTGACTTCGCGGCCACCGCCGTGACCAAGATAGGTGCCTACAGAGGATCAGTGGACTTCCGATGGCCGATAGGAACGCCGTTGCCCACCTCATCTCCTCCATCGTCGCCAATATCGAGGCGGCGCGCGCGGTCGAGAAGCCGTTCTTCCATCTCGAGTTCGAGCGCGTGTTTCCCGATGACGTCTATGCGGCGATGATCGACGACATGCCGAGCTCGGCCGATTACCGGCCGCTGCCGGGCCGCGGCGGCGGCAATCTTCGCGAGGACGGAACGTCGACCCGGGTGAAGATCGATCTGTTTCCCGAATACACGCGCCATCTGCCGGGCAAGAAGCGCGAGACCTGGGACCTGGTCGGCCGCGCGCTGTGCTCGGCCGAGGTGCAGGACGCCTTCATGCGGCGGCTCAAGCCTGGCCTGAAGCGGCGGTTCGGCGAGACCCACGCCGACACCGGCATGTATCCGATCCCGGTGCTGACCCGCGACATTCCGGGCTACCGGATCACGCCGCATACCGATACGCAGTGGAAGGGCATAACGGTCCAGTTTTACCTCCCGCGCGACAACGAGAACACTCACATCGGAACGATCTTTCACGACCACCTGCCGGACGGCTCGATGCCCAAGGCCGCGCAAATGAAGTTTGCCCGGAACTCGGGCTACGCGTTCGCGGTCGGCGACAACACCTGGCACTCGGCTGACCCGGTCGGCGCCGAGGTCGAGACGCGCGACTCGATCCTGCTCACCTATTTCGTCGACTCCGGGCTGCTGCGCTTCCTGCGCAACCGGGCCAAGCGGGTTGGCAATCTGGTGCGCAACGAGGTCAAGCACATCACCCGGTTCTGATCTCACCGCGCGGCTTTTCCGCACTTGCTTCTGTTGCGCCCCTGACTGCATTCTTGCCTTCGATTGGCGCAGGTTCTTGTCGGCGAACCGGCGTCCACTTCGCCGGAACATACGCTGGCGGCAACGCTCGCGGGGGACGTCGGTGCGCTCAACCATCCTCACCAGATTGGCGCGTCTCGCGGCAGCCGGCGCCGCCGTCCTGCTGCTGGCGGCGCGACCCGCGGCGGCCGTCACGGATATCCAACTGTGGCACGCAATGCCGGGCGAGCTCGGCTACCAGCTCGACAAGCTCGCCCAGGACTTCAACGCGTCGCAGCGCGATTTCCGCGTCGTGCCGGTGTTCAAGGGTCTCTACACCGAGACCATGATGGCGGCGCTGTTTGCGCTGCGGCAGCGTGAGCATCCGGCGATCGTGCAGGTGGCCGAGGTCGCGACCGCCACCATGATGGCGGCGAAGAGCGCGATCGTGCCGGTGTACGAGCTGATGCGCGACGAGCACGAGCCGTTCAATCCGGCCGACTATCACCCGGTGATCGCCGGATACTACGCCGACAGCGACGGCAACATGCTGTCGTTCCCGCTCAATGCCTCGACGCCGATCCTCTACTACAACAAGGACAAGTTCCGCTTCGCCGGCCTCGACGCGAACGAGCCGCCGAAGACCTGGCCGGAGGTCGAGGCGGCGGCCGAAAAGCTGCGCGGCGCGGGCTATCCGTGCGGCTTCACCACCCATTATCCGTCGTGGGTGAACGTCGAGAACTTCCTCGCCTGGCACGGTCTGCCGGTCGCCTCGAGCGCGAACGGCATGGACGGGCTCGACGCCGTGCTGCTCATCGACGATCCGCTGATGGTCAAGCACCTCGCGGCGCTCGCCGCCTGGCAGAAAGGCGGCCTGTTCGAATATGCCGGGCGCACGACGCGCGGCGAGACCAAGTTCATCAACGGCGACTGCGGCATCTTCATCGGCTCCTCGGCGAGCCGCGCCGATTTCCTCACCCAGGGCAAGTTCGAGGTCGGGTTCGGCATGCTGCCCTACTGGCCCGAAATCGCCGGCGCGCCGAAGAACTCGATCATCGGCGGCGGCAGCCTGTGGGTGTTGCGCGACCGCAAGAACGAGGAATACACGGGAGTCGCGAAATTCTTCGCCTACCTGTCGCGGCCGGAGGTGCAGGCGAAATGGCACCAGACGACCGGATATCTGCCGATCACCCGCGCCGCCTACGAGCTCACGCGCACGCAGGGCTTCTACGCCAAGAACGCCGGCGCCGACATCGCCTACAAGCAGATCACCCTCAATCCGCCCACCGACGACACGCGCGGCCTGCGGCTCGGCTCCTACGTGACGGTGCGCGACATCATCGAGGACGAGATGGAGCAGACGCTCGACGGCAAGAAGACCGCGGCAGCGGCGCTCACCAGCGCGGTCAAGCGCGGCAATGCGGTGCTGCGCGAGTTCGAGCGGGCGAACAAGTGACGCCGCTTTTGCGGCGTCATTGCGAGCGAAGCGAAGCAATCCCCGGCCTGGAGATTGCTTCGGCGTGCTGCGCACGCCTCGCAATGACGCGGATTACATCCGATACTTCTCCACCGCCTTCTCGTCCCAGCTCAGCCCGTTGCCGGGCCGCTCCGGCACCAGCGCAAAGCCGCCCTCGACGCGCAGCGGCTCCTCGACGATCGCGTTCGCCCAGTCGACCCATTCGAGCCAGTGGCGGGTGGGCGTCGCGGCGAGGAGATGCGCGCTCACCTCGGGAAAGAGATGCGACGACATCTCGATGCGGTGCGCCGCCGCAAGCCCGGCGGCGCGCTGCCAGCCGGTGACGCCGCCGATGCGCTCGAGATCGGGCATCACGTAGTCGCAGGCGCCGGCCGCGAGCGCGGCCGCCATGGCGTGCGGCTCGGAGAAATTCTCGCCGATCTGGATCGGAGTGCTCAGCTCGCGCGCGAGCCGCGCGGCGCCGGCGTAATCATCATGACGGATCGGCTCCTCGAGCCAGTAGACGCCCTCAGCATCGAGCGCATGTCCACGCGCGAAGGCCTCGGCGACGGTGAGCGCCTGGTTGTAGTCGACCATGATCAGCGTGCCGGCGGGCACGCGCCTGCGCACCGCATGCAGCGCCGCGATGTCCTCCTGCAGTGTCGCGTAGCCGAGGCGGAGCTTCATGGCGGTGAAGCCGCCGGCGAGCAGCCGCTCGGCCTCGTCGGCCAGTTTCTCCGGCGCCATCAGCCCGAGGCCGCAGCTGTTGTAGGCGGGGATGCGCGCGGTCTGCGCGCCGAGCAGGCGGGCGAGCGGCAGCCCGGCGGCTCGCGCAAGCGCGTCCCAGCAGGCGACGTCGAAGCCGGCAAGCGCCATGCGCACGATGCCCTGCACGCCGATCAGCGCGAAGCGCTTGGCGAGCGCGGCCCAGAGATCCACCGGCGCGATGCGCGCGCCCTTGGTGACACCCAGCACCTCGTCGAGGATGCGCGCGATCGCGGGCGCGGCGGCGGGCACATAGCAGAACAGATAGGCGCGGCCGGTGACTCCCTCCTCGGTCTCCACATCGATCAGCAGCAGCGGCGCGCGCGTGATCGTCGCCCGGCTGGTGCCGAGCGCAAAGGTCATCGGGACCTCGACGCCGACGCAGCGCAGCGCGCGGATCGTGAGCGTGGCGGAAGGCGCCTCAGGCATGGAACGCCGCCGTCCCGAGCGGAACCAACGGGCCTGAGCGGCGCGCTGGATTCGACGGAAGATTTTGCAATATCAATGATTTAATCCTCCGGATGCCGATTCTTGAACCCTTAACCCGCCACCCCATATTATGCCAAGACCGGACAAGGAAAGGCCGTCCAACGGACCCTTGGCCGGTGGGGCGCCGAAAGGGCCCCGCAAAGTCGCTATCGCAGGACTTTGAGACCATGTCGCGCATTCCTTCGCTGTCCAGTCCCTTCCTGCTCGGCTTCGACGAGATCGAGCGAGCGCTCGATCGCGTCGCAAAAGCTTCGGACGGCTATCCGCCCTACAACATCGAGCGGATTTCCCGCGAGAACGGCAAGCCGGAACGGCTGCGCATCACGCTGGCGGTCGCGGGCTTCAACCGCGACGAGCTCGACGTGAGCGTCGAGGAGAGCCAGCTCGTCATTCGCGGCCGGCAGCAGGACGACAAGACCCGGCAATACCTCCACCGTGGCATCGCGGCGCGCCAGTTCCAGCGCACCTTCGTGCTTGCGGACGGAATGGAGGTGTTGGCGGCGGACCTAAAGAACGGGCTTTTGTCGATCGACCTCGTGCGCCCGGAACCCGAGCGCATCGTGCGCACGATCGCCATCGCCGACCGCAACGAATGAACCGCACCGGACTCGACACAGTTATCCATGGAAAGGAGTCGAGGGCCATGAAGCCGACAACCGACCAGATCAATCACCCCGATATCTCGCCCGAAGCGCTCGCGCGCCTCGGCGACGGCCAGATCGCCTACGTCAAGGCTATCAGCTCCGAGGAGGTCGCCACGCTGTTCCCGCAGGCGCCGAAGATCGCGCCGGGCATGCAGCTGTTCGCGCTTCATGCCGCCGACGGCACCCCGATCATGCTGACGGACACGCGCGAGGCGGCGGTCGCCAATGCGTGGAGTCACGAGCTGGAGACGGTGAGCGTGCACTGAGCACGCGTTCGTGAATTCAATTCGAAGTGAAGGCGTCGAAGCCCGCGGATGGCGCGGGCTTCGTCTTTTTGTGTGCCGAGCATGATCGACAGCTTGGAGGTGTGAGTCCTCTATCCAGCCTGATGGCGGCGAAGGATTAGCGAAGCGCAAGGGCGTCGTCGCGAGGCGGGGTCCGAAGGAAGCGTAGA
>Ga0126371_10004994_pt1 | contig 11759 bp, 5 predicted proteins | sample PanSoiMetaPlot_4_FD_110145 | JGI IMG/M metagenome (GOLD analysis project Ga0126371, IMG submission 110145) | Tropical forest soil microbial communities from Panama - MetaG Plot_4 | ecosystem: Environmental > Terrestrial > Soil > Tropical forest > Bulk soil | place: Panama | collected 2016-02-17
GCGAAGTTTGGCAATTCTTCCCCTGCAGAATCTGAAGCATGACGCCGACAGTGACTTCCTGGGATTCTCACTCGCCGACGCCGTGATCACCCGGCTGGACTACGTAAGCGCTCTCTCTGTTCGGCCTTCCACCGCAGTCCAGAAATATAGGAATGACACGATTGACATTCAGAAAGTAGGAGCGGCTCTGAATGTGGACACAATCCTGACAGGTAGCTTTCTTCGCGAAGGCGACGAATTGCGAATCACTTATCAGCTGATTGAAGTCAAAAACAGCAAACTTCTGGGCCGCGGCACCATTGATCTAAAGTACGACAATCTCCTCAGGGTTCAGGACAGTGTTGCCCAGCAGATCGTTCAAAAGCTGCAATTGAATCTCTCCGCGTCTGAGGCAGAGCGGATCAGAGCGCAAGCCCGGATCGATCCACTCGCCTACGAATACTATTTGCGCGGAGTCGATCTTCACGGGCAACACACTTTTCCGCTAGCCATCAAGATGCTTGAGAAGTCGACCGAGATCGATCCCAACTACGCCTCGGCATGGGCCTACCTGGGTGCGTCCTACACTTCCGATGCGGCATTCGAGTTTGGTGGCCGCGAACAATACCAGCGCGCCCAGTCGGCATACGAGCGCGCTCTGGCCATCCAACCCTCGGAACTTGACGCACAAATCTTTCTCGCCAACCTGCTCGTCGATACCGGAAAAGTCGAACAGGCGGTCCCGTTGGTGTTCGATGCCCTCAAAACGAATCCCAACTATGCCGCAGCTCATTGGGAGTTGGGATATGCCTATCGTTTCGCCGGCATGTTGGATGAATCACTTGCGGAATGTGAACGAGCCCGCGCGCTTGATCCCCTTGTGAAGGCCAACGGTTCGGTGCTGAACACGTATCTGTACCTCGGACAGTACGAGAAGTTCCTCGACAGCTTGCCGGATCCCACCGACTCCTCTTTCTTTTTGTTCTATCGCGCGTTCGGCGAGTTCCACGAGAGAAACATGGAACAGGCGTCCAGAGATTTCGAGCGCGCTTATCAACTCCAGCCTTCTCTCTATACGCAAATCGGAAAAGCATTGAACGAAGCGATCGCACGCCGGCAGGCAAGCGGGCTCGAAATCTTGCGCACCGTGGAAGGCAGGATGAAAGAGCGGGGTGTCGGCGATCCTGAAGCTGTATATAAGGTCGCGCAAGCCTATGCGGTCCTGCAAGACAAGGTTTCCGCACTTCGTGCGCTGCGAAGCAGCGTGGAATCCGGCTTTTTCTCGTATCCCTACCTCGCGTCCGATCCCCTCTTGAACGGACTCCGCAACGAGCCCGAGTTCGAACGAATTCTGGAAGCAGCCCGCCAGCGTCATCAAGCCTTCAGAGCCCGCTTCTTCTAGCCACAAAGCCTCTCCGATGCGATTCTTCCTAACCACGACGGCGTGTTATGTCTCGCGCCCGGCACAATTCATTCTTGCCGACCTCGCAGACTTGCGCGTATACTTCCGCTCCGCTGGCCACCGCATTTGCGTGGACACTCCAATCGGCAACGCTTTCGATTTGATCGATGATGATGGCAGAGACAGCGATGATTCCCCGCGCCGAGCGATTTTGGCGCGCCAGCAACACTGTCAGAAAAGATCTGGCGTTTGCTCTGATCATTCGCCCCATGCACTAATTCTTCGGCGGTTCTCGCCGTCCGCCATTGTGCGGTTTTTCTGAACTGATTCCATTCAAGCAGGTCCATCTCTGTCGAACGAAAGGTTCGCTATGACCAAGGAAACCGGTACGACTCCGGCTGTTCTGTCGCTCCTGCTGTTGACATTGTTTCTTCTCTCATCCGCGACATTCGCGCAGGAAGCGCGCGTGCGGATCACGGAACCGATCAATAACGCTGCATTGGTGCGCGTCCCCCGCACGCACCATCCGCTGGCCTCGCCGCAAAATGATCTCGGACGAGTGACCGGCGATACCTCTATGCGGCGGATGGTTCTGGTCCTGAAGCCGAGCGACGAACAGGCATCGACGCTCACCCGACTCATCAACGATCAGCACGATAGTCAATCCGCTGCTTTCCACACCTGGCTCACGCCCGAACAGTACGGTGCACAGTTCGGTCCGGCGCAGCAGGATGTCAATCAGATAACCGGCTGGCTGGAGCAGCAGGGCTTCAGTGTCGAGGCGGTCGCGCGCGGGCGCCAGTGGATCGAGTTCTCCGGCACCGCAGCCCAAGTTGAGAACGCCTTTCACACCGAAATGCACCACTACCTCGTAAAAGGCGAACCTCACGTTGCGAATGCCGGCGACATTTCACTGCCGCTCGGATTGACGCCTGTGGTTGAAGGCGTGCTCTCGCTGCACAATTTCCGCAAACAAGCCACACACTCGAAGGCGTTCCAGCTTCTTCGTAACGAGACTACGGGACGCATGGCTCGAATCGCGGAATTGGTGCCTTCCCAGAAAGGTGTTGGTGCCCTGGCCGCTCCCGAGTTCACGGGCGGCTCGGGAACGCATTACCTGACGCCGGGAGATTACTCGCGGATCTATAACACGCTGCCTCTGCTTAACGAGGGCGTGAATGGAAACGATATTCCCATCGCCATCGTGGGCAGAACCGACATCAACCTGTCGGACGTACAAGCTTTCCGCCACATCTTTGGATTGCCAGCCAATGATCCGGAATTCATCGTCAATGGAGCCGACCCGGGCGTAAATGGCGATGAACTCGAATCTGATCTGGATGTCGAGTGGTCTGGCGCGGTCGCTCCGAATGCTGCGATCAAGTTTGTGACGACGCTGTCGACATTCACGACTGACGGCGTGGATCTTTCCACTTCTTATATCGTGGACAACCGCGTCGCCCCGATCATGAGCATCAGCTACGGGCAGTGCGAGGCGTACCTGGGAACTGCCGAGAATGCATTCTTTAACTCGATTTACCGGCAAGCGGCTGCCGAAGGAATCACTGTCTTCGTCTCTTCCGGAGATAACGGACCTGCCGGCTGCGATTACCCCGTAGGCTATACGCCTGCACAAAATGGCCTCAACGTTAGCGGCCTGGCATCCACTCCCTATGACATCGCAGTGGGTGGAACTCAATTCCGCGAGAACGGAGCTGATGCGACCTATTGGCTGTCGGAGAATCGCAGCGATCTGTCGTCCGTAATCGGATACATCCCGGAAGCAGTGTGGAACGAGAGCTGCGATCCTACGGTCGATCCGAATCACTGTGATGGAGCTTACTACTATGAGCTCTGGTCCGGCAGCGGCGGGTCGAGCAGTTGCACGGAATCGACGATCTCAGGAAGTCAGATCACCTGCCTTGCCGGATATCCCAAGCCGTCGTGGCAAGCAGGGCGTGGCGTCCTCGCTGACGGAACGCGCGACATTCCTGACCTGGCGCTTGCCGCGGCCGGCAGCCATGACGGCTATCTTGTCTGCATCGAAGGCTCGTGCCAGTGGAAAGTGCAGAATGGACAGGTCGTCCTGACGAGCGCGGCCGTAGTCGGCGGGACATCCGCAGCGGCGCCCTCGATGGCGGGCATCATGGCGCTGCTCGAACAGAAGAACGGAGCCTACCAGGGCTTGGCTAATTATCCCCTGTATCAACTTGCCGCAGGTGAAAAGCTTTCACTCTGCAACTCCAGCAGACTCACAGATCCCAGCTCCAGCGGGTCTTGCATTTTTTATGACGTGACGTCGGGCAACAACAACGTCCCCGGACAGCAAGGGTTCAAGGCGGGATTTGGCTACGATATGGGAACCGGGCTCGGGTCCATCAATGCCACGAACCTCGCAAATGCCTGGGCTTCGGCGAAGAAACTTGGATCAGCTACTACTCTTTCCGCGAGTGTGGCTACTGTCCAGCACGGCACACCGTTGCCGCTGAACGTCGCGGTTCAGCCGCTCGTGGGAGCGGGCTCGCCGAGCGGCGACTTCGCGCTCCTCAGTGATAAGCACACTGACATCTTCGGTGGTTCGCTGACGAATGGAGCATTTTCGGGAGGCGTCAATGGACTGGAAGGCGGCGCATACAAAATCAAGGCGCACTATGCCGGTGACGCGATGTTTGGCGCCAGCGATTCTGCGCCTGTATCGATCAATGTAACTCCTGAACCATCCGTTGTGAGCACAAGTGCGTGGGTCGTGAATCTGATCGGGTTCGTCGTGCCGATCTATGGACCTGTCAATTACGGCCAGCCGCTTGCGGTGCAGTTCAATGTCGCGGGAAAGTCGGGCGTTGGCTCGGCAACGGGTCAGGCGACCGTCGTTCTCGACGACTCCGTCAAGCTCGGTACTTTTCCTCTGAATCAAGGCGGGAGCGGATGGGCGCAAATCGATAACGTCCTGCATACCGGCATTGTGCCCGGGACGCACAAAGTGAAAGTGCTGTACAGCGGTGACAACAGCTTCGGTCCATCGTTTTCAAAGGAACTTCCCTTTGGTGTGCGAAAGGGGTTCCCCAGAGCCTATGGATCTCCTTTCCCAGACTCCATCACCGTGGGGTCGAGCGCACACGTGAATTTTGTAGTGGGAGTAGACGGAATGCTGCCGGCAACCGGAACGGTGAATGTCTACGATAACGGCAGACTGATTGCCAGCAATCTGCCGTTGTCGCAAAGCGGATTGTTCGGCTCCGGGCTGGCGCAATTAAGCTACACGGCGTCGGGTTTGAAAGAAGGATTCCACGCTCTGCAGATCTCATACTCCGGCGATTCCAACTACCAACCGCTGGGAATACAGACCTTCGATGATCGCCCAGCGCGGGTCACAGTCAATGCCGCAAGCGGCGGCGCCGATCACGTCACGCTCACTCAGTCCCAGGCGACGGTCTCGCTCGGTGGCTCGGTGCAGTACGCAGTCACCGTGAAACCTGCAAAGGCCGGAGGCCCTGTGCCGACTGGCACGGTCATGCTTGTTGGCGAGAATGGTGGGCCATTTGCTGACCCGGTCAACCTGACCAATGGCGCGGCAAACATCACTCTGAACTGGACGTTCACGAACAAAAACGGCATCGTCGCCGCGTATTCCGGCGATTCAAACTACACTGCGCAGAACAGCAATTTCATTGTGACGGTGGTGAAACCAGGGACGCCCACTGTGACCCTCTCGGCCGCCGCAAACAAAGTGGCGGCTGGAACCGCAACCAGCGTTACTGCCTCTGTAGTTGGTGTGCCTTCAAATCCGGCTATTTCTGTGCCCAGTGGCGAAGTCATTTTCTTTGACTCCGTCGACGGAGGATTGGAGCGGCGTCTCGGCTCGGGGTTCCTCACTACCGGCAACGGCGGGAAATTAATCTTCACGCTGCCTGTGGTGCTGCCCAAAGGCCATAACGTGATTCACGCGCGGTACCTCGGAACGTATGACTGGAATGCGGCCGATTCCAATGCAATACAGATCATAGTTGAGTAGCAGCCTAATACCTTGTAGCCCATCCTTGCGATTTCTGCACGGATGGGCATGCTCACTGTTTTTGCGCGACAGCTCGGTACTGGCCCGGAGAAGTCCAGCTCAGTGGAGCTCATCTTCTCCCTCAGGCGCTCTTTTCGGAGCAGAGCGCAAGAACTTCATGATGCCTACCCCGGTGGCATTTCCGGCGCGGCGTCGGAAGAACTCGGCGGCGGTTTCGACTACTCCGACTTTTTCCGCAACCGCTGCTGCAATCCATTGATTCAGCGACACTCCGTCTTCCTTCGCTAGACGTTGGGCCGCTTTCTTAATCGACAATGGGAGCTTCAGTGGATAGGTTGCTTTACTCATCGTTTTACCCTGTTCATTAGATCACTCGGAGTCATCACCAAAACTCCGAAGCGCTCCTGTGCTTCGGCAAAGTCCGACACGTTGTAGGTAACCACAGCGTCAGCTTGTCCGTTAATGGCAGCCTCTAAAACCATTTCATCATTTGGATCCCGCGTCTGTGGCCGCCATTGGAAATGTACGTCGACCGGCTCAATTAATGCGGCCAACTCAGCGAGAAACTCGTCGATTTCATCGACGGAGAGTCCGTGAACCAAGCGATGCTCCGGCCGCTTCAGCACGTCTTCATATTCCAGGAATAATGGCGGAGTCGCCAATAGCCGGACCTTCTTGGCGGCAATGAGCCGCAGAACCGCATTGCCCGCTCCTAATCGTGTTCGCAATCCGGCAACCACAACCGACGTGTCGAGGACAATCTTTAGCACACATCCTATAAGATATCAGATCCTATAGGATATTTAAATTGGAATCGGACTACTCATCAGACACAAATTGCGCGCAATTCTATTTGGCTTATATTGGATGGTAGACGGCCGCGCAAGACCATGTGTCATTGAACCTAGCTATTCGAACCCAACTCGTCGTCTAACTTTTCCCAGCCGTCAGAATGACACTCTGGCGCTCAACTGCAGCTCGCGTGGCGGCGTCATCGCCATGGTGATCGTTCCAAACTGCGGCGTGTTGACGAACCGGTTCGGCGTTCCTAGGTTGACCATATTTAGAACGTTGAACGCCTCGCCACGGAACTCAAACGAAGCACTCTCCGTCAGCCGGAAGGCGCGCACCAGTGCGATGTCGAGCGTGCGGAGGGGTGGTCCATATACCGAATTGCGGCCTACATCGCCGAAGGTGAACGCTGGAGGTGTTGCGAATGCTGCAGGATTGAACCACTTCGCGGAAGTCCGTGTTCCTGGTCCGAAGATCGGCTGCCCGGTGGCGTTCGCGCGAATTGGATTCTCGCCGAGCACCGTCCCCGAGTTCGCCGTGTCGCCGAAAACTGAAATCGTGAACGGCATCCCCGATTGAATCTGATACACGGTGCTGAATTGCCAGTTCTGTGTCAAAAGCTTGGTCCACTCCTGTCGATTCCACGATGGAATCGAATACACGCTGCTCAACGCAAATCGATGCCGTACGTCGCACCCCGGACCTTTCTCTGCAGCCAGATCATTGTTGTTCTGCGGGATCGCCGACTCATCCATGGGCGAACGGAAGTCGGGCGCATTCGTCAGATTCTTTGAGTACGTGTAATTCGCCAGCAGGCTGAGCCCGTGCGAGTATTTGCGGCGCACGTTCACATACCCGGCGTCATACCAGCTCTGCGCTGTGTCTTCCAGAAGGTTGATCGTGCTCACCGGAAACGTCTGGCTCTGAATCACAGCGTCTGCGCTGCTTGGAGTCAATTGGGTTCCTGGCACAAACGTCAGTGTCTTGAACGGACGCCGTGGTCCAAGCGGCCCAGGTCCCGGAGGCGCGTTGTTGATCAGATGCGAGCGCTGCAGGTGAAACCCGCGCGCACCCAGATATCCCAACTCAATGGTAGTATTCGCGCCAAAGCTCTTCTCAATCTGGCCATTCCACTGCTGGATGTACTGCGCCGGCGCATGCGGATCAAACGCCGTGAAGCTCACTGTGGTGGGAGTCAGGGTCCCGAGGCCGAGAACGGGTGTTCCAAAATTCAGCTGGTTCGTGAAAAGAGCTGGCGGCGGCGTGAAGTTGTCTGCCTGCTGCGTCTCCGGAAACACGTACGGAACGTTGTGCCGCTGGTTGCACCATGTGTTCTGGTCCACTGGCGTGTAGAAGATTCCATACGCTCCCCGCAGCACGATTCCATGTCCAGGCAGGTTTTTCGCGATGCCGATTCGCGGAGCCACATTGTGCTTGTTGGCATACATCAGCCCTTTGGGGTAGCCGTTCTGACCACCAATGAATACTGACGGCACACCATCGTTGAAAATCAGATTCGTGTTGGTGTTATTCAGATCGTATAGCGGGCTCGTGTATTCGTAACGCAACCCAACGTTCAGGGTCAGAGTCGGACTAACCTGCCAGCTATCTTCCCCATAGATGTCGTAACCCCAATTGCGCAAGTTCATTTGCGGAACGCCCGCTTGCCGCTGCTTCACTGTAGGCAGGGAGAGCAATAAGCTCGCAAAGCCGTTTCCGCTGCCATCGTTGAATCCGAACTGGGTCGTGTATCCGTTCGTGTACTGATAAAACCCGCGGTTCTGGAAGAATCCCCACATTGGCCAGATATAACGGCGACCGTCGCCGCCAAAGCGCAGGGCGTGATGTCCTCGTTGCCACGAGAAGGTGTCGCGCAGTTCGATGGTCGTGTCCCACGCGTGCATCGGCGTCGCCGCAAAGGTATCGCCGATCCCGGTGTATCCCTGCGCCGCAAACCAGGGTGCGCCCCACGCTCCCGGCCCGCCGAATCCGATCCCCTGGATGCCCAGTTGTCCCACGATGTCATTCACGTTGTTATTCTGCGACGTGTGATTCATCGAGAGGCGTGACAGTGCGAGCGATGCGATATTCAGCTTGTTGCTCGAAAACACGTGGTTCCACGAAATCACTGCCTGCTGTGAAAAGTTGTCAAACGGCGATCCGAATCCGGGCAGATTCTCCGTCGTCGCAGTCGTGCCATTCGACGGCGAGAATCCGTTCTCCGCTCCCAGCGAGTAGCGCGCCATCACTGCGTCGTTATTGGAGAAATCATGGTCGACTCGAACCGTTCCCTGATCCTGGTAGTGTGTCTCATTCCGGGTATCGAGATAGTTGTTCGAATCCTTTCCGGACATCGCCATCCCCATGTTCGGCATCGGGACGTATTGCATCAAGAACGCTTCCAGCTTCGGATTGATCCGATCGCTGGGAATCTGATCTTTCTGAAACTGGCTGCGCGTGTAGGGAAAGTTGGATGCACTCACTGGCAGCGCCGGATTGTAGCTCGGATTCGACACCGCAGTCGTCGGATCGTAAATGTTGGTCCCACTCATGCTGAAGTCACCCATGACTTCCGCCTGTGTGGGCACCGTCAGGATCTGCGAATCGGCCTGCGACAGCCGAAGGCCTTCGTAATTCACGAAGAAAAACGTCCGTCTTTTTTTTCCGAGAAGCGGCCCGCCAAACGACGCGCCAAAATTGTTTTGCACGAGATGGTTGTTGCCCATGGACTGGAACGGGCTCGCATCGAACGCTCCGTTTCGCAGGAACTCGTAGGCAGTGCCATGAAAACGGCTCGTGCCCGAGCGTGTCACAATGTTGATCTGTCCGCCGCCCGCCCCGCCCATGTCGGCCGTGTAACTGCTGGTCGCAACCTGAAATTCCATCACCGCGTCCGGCGACGGACTGAGATTTTGCGTGTTAAACGTCGGATCAGTATTGGTCGCGCCATCGAGCAGAAAGAAGTTGGCATTTGGGCGCGCGCCACCGATCACTACGGCGGACCGCTGCCCCGGTCGCCAATACAGTGGATTCGTCCCCCCAGTCTGCGCGCCGAATCCCACGTGCGCGCCGGGCACCGTTAGTACCAGGTCGATCAGCATGCGCCCATTCAGCGGCAGCTCTTGGATCGACTTCGGCTCAACCACTTCTCCTACGCTCGCGTCGGTCGAACGCAGAATGTCCGTCGCCGCTGTCACGGCCACTGCTTCTTTCGCAGCGCCGACCTTCAACGAAACATCGACCGCCAGTTTCTGTCCGACTTCTAGATGTATGGGCTGCTCGGCCGGTGCGAAGCCAGACGCGGAAGTCTTCAATTGATAGTCGTCCGGCAGCAGAGCAGCCACATAAAAGATCCCGCTCTCATCGGTGGACACCGTCCGCGTGCTCCCATTGCTCACGGACGTAATAAGGACCGTGGCATGGGAGATCGGCAGCGATTGCGCGTCGGTGACTCTGCCGGAAACGGAAGCGTAATTACTCTGACCAAGAACAAAGGCCGAAAGACACAGAGCGCAGAGCAGGATCCAAGCAGTTCGCATCCAGAGACTCCCAGAAGAATTGAGCGGCGGAAAAGGCCGGCATTACCGGAAGCGGCTGTTCACCCACATGGAGAAGAAACACTGCCACTTCGAGTATCGGAAACTTTATTCGGCGCGGGGAATCGGCATCAATAATGCGAAAGGATTAAAGGGAACCCAAAACATAGGAGAAATGAAAAATGAACGTGCCCTCACTTCTGCCAGATTCCGGCAGCGTTGATAATCCGAAGTAAGACTTGTGGTCTCTCAGCAATAGGAAAGAAGAGGGCACGGCCGAAGACGTGCCCTGATTTAATCCGTGTTGATCTGCGTTAATCGGTGGCCGCTCACTTCGCATCGCGGGGGCGGACGAAGGCGTCCGCCCCTACACGAGCTAACTAGTCCCTTACACCATCCATAAACGCTCGCAGCTTGCGCGAGCGTGACGGATGCCGTAGCTTGCGCAGCGCTTTGGCTTCGATCTGGCGGATGCGTTCGCGGGTAACTGCGAAGCTTTGGCCGACCTCTTCCAGGGTGTGCTCGGAGCCGTCTTCTAGGCCGAAGCGCATCTTGATTACTTTTTCCTCGCGGGGGGTCAGCGTGCGCAGGACCTGTCCAGTCTGGTCCTTCAGGTTCACGTTGATCACCGCCTCCGCGGGAGAAACTACCGCGCGGTCTTCGATGAAGTCGCCCAGGTGTGAATCTTCCTCTTCGCCGATCGGCGTTTCGAGGGAGATCGGTTCCTGCGCGATCTTGAGCACCTTGCGCACTTTGGCCACTGGAATGTCCATGCGCTTGGCGATCTCTTCCGACGTCGGTTCGCGTCCCAACTCCTGTACAAGCTGTCGGGAGGTGCGGATCAGCTTGTTGATCGTTTCGATCATGTGGACCGGGATGCGGATGGTGCGTGCCTGGTCGGCAATCGCGCGGGTAATGGCCTGCCGAATCCACCACGTGGCGTACGTCGAAAACTTGTAGCCACGGCGGTATTCGAATTTGTCCACGGCCTTCATCAGTCCGATGTTGCCTTCCTGAATCAGGTCGAGGAACTGCAGTCCGCGGTTGGTGTATTTCTTGGCGATCGAAACAACGAGTCGCAGGTTAGCCTCGATCAGCTCGCGCTTCGCCTGCTCGGCGTCCATGTCGCCCTGGATGATCTCGCGCTGTGTGCGCTTGAGTTCCGGGAACGACACGCCCGTTTCGAGTTCGAGCTTTTCGATCTCGGCACGAATCGCGCGCGCCTGGCGACGGTATTCCTTCTTCTGCTCTTCGCTTCGCGTCGAGTCGGCTTTGCGCTCCAGGTTCGTAGCCTGACGGTCGAGCGAACGCATGCCGTCGACAGTTTTGTTGAGACGCTCGATCAGCCGCTTGCGCTCGGTGTTGGTGAACCCGAGACGGCGCACGGCGATTGAAGTCGCGACAATCGCGCGGGCCAGCTTGCGCCGGGACCGCCGATGATCGCGTGGATTCTTCTTCTGCGAAACTTCCTTGTACTTCTCTTCGAGCACCCCGGCCTTCTTGTACAGCTTGGCCATGTCGTCGATCTTGCCGGTGAACTCGTTGAGGCGGTTCTGCAGGATCTCGTCCGTGATCTCCTCTTCGTCGAAGGTGACCACTTCCTTGATCGAGCGGACGTTTTTCTTGAGGTCCTCGCCCAGGGTCAGCAGCTCGCGGATCACGATCGGTGACCGCGAGAGAGCCTTGAGCACACGCAGTTGTCCGCGCTCGATGCGCTTGGCGATTTCAACTTCGCCTTCACGCGTGAGCAGCGGCACAGTTCCCATCTCGCGCAGATACATGCGGACGGGATCGTTGGTTTTTTCGAGTGCGCCAGGGGTGAGGTCGAGTTCGACGTCCTCCCCTTCTTCTAAATCTTCGAAGCCTTTCTTATCGAGTCCCTGGGACGGAAGCTTAGGGCCTTCCAGGACGTCGATGCCTTGCGTACCGATTGTAGTCAGCAGATCGTCGAGGTCTTCGGGACTGTGCACGTCATGCGGTATGAGGTCATTGACCTGGTCATACGTGAGATATCCCTTCTCTTTTCCTGTGTCGATCA
>Ga0126371_10004995_pt1 | contig 11757 bp, 14 predicted proteins | sample PanSoiMetaPlot_4_FD_110145 | JGI IMG/M metagenome (GOLD analysis project Ga0126371, IMG submission 110145) | Tropical forest soil microbial communities from Panama - MetaG Plot_4 | ecosystem: Environmental > Terrestrial > Soil > Tropical forest > Bulk soil | place: Panama | collected 2016-02-17
CCGCAGCAAATGATTCTGAGGAACCAGTTCTTCCAGACGGAAGTAGTAAAACAACGCCTCCGAACGGGGGTTGTGTCCCATCATGATCAGCAGGCCTCCGAAGATCGAAATCCAGCGCAGCATAGGAATGTACGATTCCTTCTAACATGCTTTCGCCAAATCTCACCCGCTAATCTCAGTGACTTTTTCAACACCCACGCCTGATAACGTCAGCCTCTATAGCCAGTGTGGAAAACGTCGCTTTGCAAACTCACGGCAGGGGAAGGAGGCACCTGGCAAGCCTGGCGGCTTCACCCTTGCCCCGGCACTAAGAGTTGTCTGAGCACGAAGGATTTTATAGCTGCGTAGATTTTCACTGCCCTACTCTCCTTCCGTATACCGCAAAAGCCGACGTAAACGCCGTGTACTCGTACCACCCCTGGCCATTGTTGAAAACGAAGTTTCCCTCGATGCTGAGCGGGCTCAAGTCCCATTCCATGCGTGTAGATTCAGTGTCATCGTTCGTCTCTGCCACGACCCAATACTGGGTTCCCTTTTTGAGCTTTAACGGTTGGGCACTCTTCACAACATCGAGAATGCAGCAAGTTCCGAATTTCGGAGCGTTCTTGACGCTCCATCTGTGCAACACCTTCCCAGGTACTATTTCTCCGCTATCAGCATTCAGGCTCAAAACAAAAGAATTCGGCGATCCGCTATTGTGCTCAATTGCGACCGCAATCTGCTGTGCCTCAGCGTCGAAGGTGGGCGTAAAAGGCATCGCGACCCACTGTTGCTGCACGCCTGAACGCGGTCCCGCTACGTCCCAAGCGACAGTATCTTCGTAAAGATGGTTTTTCGTTCCGAGATTGCTGAAGATGACGATCTGCCCCTCAAGATTGGGATCTATCGGGCGAACGTCCGCTGATGGACTTGTTGCCCAAGCCCAGTTGACCGTTCCTTTGAAGCTAATGACCGAGCCTTCATCTTGCCCAGCAGCCCCTAATGCCAGAGTTGCGATTACCACCGCACCAAGGCCGACGAGAACGTGACGAAACGTACGCTTCGACACAATTGTTCTCCTTAGAACGGACGAGCGGCAGACGGATGCAAAGGCGTTCAGCTTACCTGAAACCCGGTGACTGGTTGTCAACAAAATGCAAAACCGACAGTCGCGGCCCTTTGCAACAAAAATTGACGAGCGGTCAAACGGGAGACGAGAATTGACACTTCCGGTACTCACCCCAAATCGGTGTGCCCAATTTTGTGCCCACCAGCAATCCCGACAGGTTGCGACGGAGTGCGATCACTTCAGCGGAAAGCTTTGCTGGGCAGGGTATTGTGTATTCCATCGCGATTGGTATCACTCCGTGTAACTCATTGACTTCTCGTTTGTGTCGAACTCATAATCTGTTGGTTCCAGGTTCGAATCCTGGTGGGCCCACCAAGTCCGCAACAGTTGACAAATTTTCAGGCGATCGCTGCCGATTTGATACCACTTGATACCACCCAGCGGCGATGACCCCCAGTGCCTGGGCGAAGTCACTAGTGTCCGTCCGGTCGTAAACATCCATTGCAAGATTCACTTTCTGGTGCCCCAAGATGTCCGATACCACCTTGGGCTGCACGCCCTTCTTTCGCATATTCGTCGTTGCGGTGTGCCTGAAGTCATGCCAGCCACTGATTGTGATGCCACAGGCACGCGCTGCAGGATGCACGTACCGTTTCATCACATTGGCGGCATTGAGTGGCGTCCCGTTGCGTGTGGAATACCCATTCACCCGGCCCCGTCTTGAGTGCCTTCAGGCGCTGGACAATCTCATCTACTTCATCGTACGAGAGTGCCGTGATTGGTTCGGCGCCATCAGGCATCGCGATTTGTTTCCTGTGTTGAGTTGAAACGATGGCAGCGCTATCTGTGTCGCAAAACAAATATGTTCCGCCGGCATCTGCGATGCATTTTTCGAGCATGGCCAACAGTAGGCGCCCCCCGGCAGTAATCAGGGAAGCAATGTGCGGGGCGAACCACTTTCCGGGTTCTTCGACTACATCTGAGGGGGTTTCGAAGGAATCTTCTCCTGAAAACACTCTTACCCGCGCATTGCGCGCTTCTTTTGGATTCAGTTCAACAAACAACCCGTACGAACCGCTACTCCCCAAGATCTTCAACCAGTAGTGAAGTGCGGGGTCCGATTCATGTTCAACGCGCTGTTCGATTACGTGTTTGAAGAAGCTCTGCTTACTTGCATCGATCCTTACCATTCCACGAAGATGCGTGGAGCCGAGTCTTTATTGTTTTCCATATGGAACTACTGCAATCGCCATTTTGATTCGTGGAACCTTCCCGCTCAGCAGAATGGATGCACCTCTCCTTAGAATTTCCCTAGGTGAAAAGCAGCGTGCCCCCACCTTCTCGCACAGAACGCGAGAAGGGTGGGGGTTGTTGATTTTCATGTTGCAACTGCGATTACGGAGTCCCGGAAGGCGCCCCACCGATCTGCCACGAAAACGCCAGAAACGACGACGCCGTCAGATCGATGGCAGGTTCCACCGTCGAATACGACTGGACAAAATCTTTGAAAACGGCCTTGCTGTTGAACTGCGAATAGACGTCCACCCCACTTGGTGGACACGCTACCATTCCACTGAGAGTTCCTTTCGTCGCAATCGAGTTCGGCCCTTCGACGGCCGCGCCCGACAGGAAGGGTGGGCCGTTCGGCGGTGTAGGCACCAGATTCGTGACCTGATGCTGCATGCACAGCGGGAACGTCGTGCCATCGTTGACGATTAGCGACGCTCCCCACGAATTCGCTCCCAGCACATTGCCCAGTTGGCGGTTGGCGTAAACCGCTGGGGACATGCCCCCGCTCAGAGTGCAGGCAGCACCCTGGGTCACAAGCCAGTTGCACTCGGCCGCCATCACTGCTAGGCCGCCGCCGTGCGACGTCGTGTCATACGCCGCCCAAGGGAAACCGAAGCCAAACGGATCTGTCCCGCTCTGTGTAATCGCTTTGTTCAGTTGTTTCACCAGATCGGCCGTCAATGCCGTTTGGTTCGTGGCAAGGCCCGTCCCGTTCGGATTTCCCGCCAGCGCCAACGCCCGCCACAACTCAAAGTGCGCCAGCCCGCTGACGTCATACAGGTTCAGCGTGTCGGCTGCGTCGCTAGGCCCCGTGATGTAAGCTTTCGCCCACGTTGCTGCCTGCGACAGGTAGTACGACGCGGGATGCAGGTTGATTGGACAACTCGCGCCGCATCCTTGCACCGCGAAGTACAGCTCAGCGGCTCCTAGTTCCAGATCATCCCGCCATTCAGTCTCTGGATAAAAGCTGAAGGGAATCGCCGTCAGCAGATTCCCGCTGGGAGCCGTGTTGGCGAGATCGAAAATGTGCTCGGCGGAACTCAGGCATTGGTTGGCATACGTCGGATTGCTGGTCTGGTAAATGTGATAGCAAAGCGCGAAATCAGCCGCCAGCCGCCCTGCCAGATTGGGACTGATCTTCGCGGCGGTCTGGATCTGATTCGATGAATTCAGTGCTGCCGGATTCACAAACACAGGACGATGGCAGATGTACCGATACACAGAAGTACACCCCCCGTAGGTGTCGTCCGCCTGCGGCAATCTCCAGATGTCGTGATCGCTGATGGTTTGCGCATTGCCGTTCCCGATCGCCATCTGGTAATAGAGGATCTGATTGGTGTCATCCCACATCTCCTGCAGCCAATCGAGCCCGAACTTGGCTTCATCCGGCCAATGCAGGCTGTTTTGCGTGACACCGCTTGCGCCCATCTGGTTGGGAAAATCGCGTTCTCCAATCAGCATGAGCGCCACCGTGTAAGTGTGAGTCTGAACGAACTTCATGTAGTCGCCGGCGTCCCACCACCCGCCCTCACCATTGATTACCGGCTGCGATCCGTTGAATGTAGCTGGGGTCAGATCGCCGGAGAATCGCCCATTATTGTTTACGTTGGGCGTGACGTACACCTTCGCACTGGCATCGTTCAGGTGTCCCGCTGCAGTGCGCAGCGCGGTGGAAACGAAGTTTGGACCGTCCCGCTCATCCTGGTAGAAGAAGAGGCTGTTGGAAAGCGCCCCGGTATACACATTCGCCGGGGTATCGATTTTGAAACTCGCCGAGGATGCGGCGATCGGCCCACTCACGCTGATTGTGTAAGTTCCGGCTGTGGTGAAGCTGTCAAAGTCCAACGCGTATACTTCGGAGTAGGAACCGCTCCACGATCCCAGATTCGCGCCAATGGCCGTGGGTCCGAATACGGTTGATCCGTTGGAATTCTTCAGCACGAAGGTGGCGCCGGTCTCCACGCCCGATGACATAAGGTAGGCGCGTTTGGAAGCGCCGGCGACATAGCCAACCTGATTGACCCGGACGAATGCGCTTTGTGCCAGAGCTGCACTACCAAGCGCACAGAAAGCCAGAATCGAGCTGACCACGGCGAGCGTATGACTTCTGCGACGGGTTCCTGACCGCATCGGCATCCTCCCATTGAAACCGTTTAATAAAACGCATGAATAGTCCTCCGTCTCCGAAGGACTGTCAATAGGGTGAATTGCGAATTTGTGGATTTCAGAGCCAACCCGGCGGCCGAAGTTAGAAGGGATGGGGGACGCTCAGGCAAAGCGAGCTGAAGGCGCGATCAGAGCTTGGCACTGAATGCAGACTGTTTCAGGGTTGTGAGAACCTTCCGAAAATGGCTTTTCTGCAGGTAGTCCCATATTCGTAGCGAAACCCACCGAGTGTCCACAAATCTCAGCCAAGAATCTCAGGGCATCGGTGGGCACTTGCGGGACACTCACGGGACGATGGGTTGGTGAAGATGGTCCCCACCACAGGAGAGCTACTTTCACCCCTGTGTCCAGCATTTTGAGGGGGTTATCATCTCGGGCACGAAATACACAATCGGATAAATGCTCTATGACGGCTTTCCGAGATTTCTCACGTCACACTCTCGTGCTACTGCCGGTCACCGTCGGGCCATTTTTCAATTTGCTTTAGTGAGTTACGTTCTATCTTGAAAAAGGGATTGCGATTAGAAACCGTCTCCTTTTCGCAAGCAAGAGTTGACGAGTCTAGTCCTGTCGCCTCCGGGGAAGGGGCGACAGGACTTTTTACGAGCCAACAATTGAACACTCTCCGGACTCCAAATGGGAGAGCTTGATACGCGAGAGCCAAGCCGAACCTGATGATTGCCGAAGATCGTGAACGGATGGTGGAACTTTGCAGGCGAATTGCGATGGAGAGGGATTCAAAACGTCTGGCGCTCTGGATCGAAGACCTGAATCAAATCATTAAACGAAAAATCGACGAATTAAAAAAGCAGCAGTAGTAAAAGCAAGCTCGTTCTTAATAGGGTAGGACGGGGTATTTTTTTCAACGGGCCGATTCGCGTTTCTTCACATCACTTGGCGCATTTTGGCGCTATTTGGTTTCGATCTTCGGCGACACTCTTGCTTAACCCAATGATTATGACCACTCAACCGCTGACGTTTGAGCTCTGGAAAATACGCCTGCACGACGATTGTGAGCGCAACGACAAATTACTCGGTTACAACACTCTGGACGAGGAATGTCTCAGGATTTTGTGGGAATCTGGAACGGAGCCTTCCGTTGATGGAATAGTCGATGGTGCAGGAATGTAGCTTTACCACGGTCGACTGGAAGACTTTACATGTAGGACGCACCTAGTTACGTACGGGGAAAACTGTAGAGTTTCCGGCGTCGCCTTTTGCACACAATCACGCATCCATTGACGGGCGTCATAGTCTTCCGAGCCGTACGTACGCAGGATTACCGTACATCGGGGTCATAGTCGGGGATATCCAGGCTTGGACACTCAAATTTCGATTTTTTCCGATTCAGCCCAGATGAAAGTGATCGGTAGATGCATTTATGAAGAGCGGCCTCGTAAATATCGAGTCGAGGACTGTTGGGCGGCAGAAGGAAGCTAGGAAAAGCTACTAAAGGATTCAGTTCGGTCTTTTCGTGAAGTGGAAATTCAGAATACGGCGGGCATTCAACACAAAGCCGGCGACCTGCCCGTTTCGCGTCCCGCACAAACCGCACGGTGCCAACCTCCAGTTAAAACGTCTCGCACTGCTGGTCGCAGTATCTCGGCCTCGTGCTTCAGACGAACCAGACTTAACTTATCCCCGTTGAGCACAATCCGGTACAGCGGATCAATCTCCTCGCTTACGTATGCGCCTGTGTAAGCAAGCTCTGCTCTACTCGGACTAGCCCCTTCTGTGGCTTCGTAGACCATTGGCTTGCCACCACCAGGGCTCTGCTCCATTCTCCTAGGATTGTCTCGGCTGGGCGCAACAAACTGTATCTCCACTTCATCGCTCCAAGGCTTGTCTGCGATATGAAACCGTGATTCCCCGAGAGGCTTCAACACCAGCGGTTCATCGCCATCGACTATCATCTGGCCTTCCTTCACAAAGATCCTATCGAACGCGTCGCCTTCGCGATTCCAATACAGCCCCGTGAATGCCAACATCTGCTCCGCGGTGAGGGCCACGGTCGTCCCCGTCGTGCTTCTTGCCGCTGGCTCTTTCGCTGGAGTTGCTGGCTCCGCCGCCTTGCTCTCTTTCGCCTACACAATGTCTGCCACTTGGCTCGCCAACCCGCTTGGATCCGCCTCCGCTGAGTTACAAAGCACAGCCACCGAAAGTGTTGTTCCGGATAGGCTTCTAAAATCCTTGAAGTATGGAGGGTTCTTCCTGCAAACTTTTACGTTCTGTCCGACAATCCACTATCTCTGAGGACTTCTTCAATGCACGGTGCTCGTCGCTTGACGATTGCTGTTCTGTTGTTCCTGTTTCTCAATCAGGCAAATTCTCAGGCGCAGGATGCTGAGCCGCATCTGGTCGTGTTGCGGGCGGCGAAGATGCTGGATGTGAAGGCACAGAAGATCGTCCCGAACGCTGTGGTCGTTATCGAGGGCGAGAAGATCAAGCAGGTGGGATCGGGGATTGCCGTGCCGGCGGGAGCGAGGGCGATCGATCTGGGCAATGCGACGCTCGTGCCCGGACTGGTGGATGTGCATACGCATCTTCTGCAGAACTACGATTTCTCCCTCGGTGGCGACGACAACAATATGGTGCTGACCGTGGCGCAGATGAGTCCGGCGGAGCGGGCACTGCTCGGCGCCAAGATGGGGCGTGAAGATTTGGAGGCCGGCATCACGACAGTGCGCGACGTCGGAAATTCGGCCGTCAACGGTGATGTTGCGTTGAGGGATGCGATTGACCGCGGGTGGGTGAGCGGTCCGCGGATTGTGGCATCGACGCGAGCACTGTCGGCTGCGGGCGGACAGTTTGGCCACCTGCAACACGACGCGCAGGCGCTAGTGGCGCAGGAGTATGTAGAGATTGCCACCGTCGATGATGCGCGGCGGGCCGTGCAGCGAGCTATGTACGACGGGGCTGACTGTATCAAGGTGATCGTGAATACCGGGCCGCGTGTGGTCTCGCTCGAAGAGATGAAAGCGATCGTGGAAGAAGCGCACCGCGTCCACAAGAAAGTTGCAGCACACGCGATTGGAAATGACGCAACGCGGATCGCCGCAGACGCCGGAGTCGATTCGATCGAGCATGCGTACATCGTGCCGGATGAAGTTCTCAAGATGATGGCGGCCAAGAAAATCTTCCTGGTTCCGACCGATTATCCCGAAGGGTTGTACATGGGGTTCATTCCGGCAAATGCAACGCCCGACGAACGGAAACAGATGGAGAGCGGAATGAAACAGTTCGCTAAGGGAAACCGCGACCGGTTAAAGCGAGCTCTGGATGCTGGAGTTCCAATCGCCGCGGGATCGGATGAGTACTACCAGATGGGCAAGCGCACACGCGGCGAGAGTAGCGTTCTGATCTACGAGGCATATCGCGACTCGGGGATGACGCCGTGGCAGATCATCCGGGCGGCGACAGTAAATGGGGCGGAACTGGTCGGGTGGGCGGACCAGATCGGGTCGATAGAAGCGGGAAAGTACGCTGATATCGTTGCAACCGCTGGCGACCCGACGCAAGACGTCACCGAATTGGAAAAGGTGAAGTTCGTGATGAAGGCCGGGAAAGTTGTTCGGGATGATTTCGCCCCTGACAAGACGGGTCGCGACAAGAACTAACCGAGTCCGCTGAATTCTGAACAGATTACTAACGTGAGGCTTGGCCTCTCGATAGCGTTGACAGTGTTCGCGATTGGAACGTAGAGTCTGCGAAGGTTTCAGAACAGAAACAACAGAGCTCGGTCAGGAGGCGACGATGGCGGTGTCGAAGCTGTTCTGGGCGGGGGCCTTCGTGTGTCTAGCCGTGGCTTCTTCCCTGGCGCAAGACCCGATGAAAGCGGAGCCCAGGCATTACCATCTGGATTTTGAAAATGACAAGGTGCAAGTGGTCTCGGTGCATTATGGGCCGCATGAGAAGGCGGGAATGCATGAGCATCCCGGAGGCGTGGTGGTGATCCTCACGGCAGCGCACCTTCGGTTCACCGACGAGAGCGGCAAGACACGTGAGATCTACTCGAAGCCGGGTGAAGCGCGTTGGTATCCACCATTCCATCACCGGGTGGAGAACCTCGGCGACACATCGTATGACGCGGTGTATGTGGGAATCAAAGGGATGAGCGCGTCAAATGATACGACGAACCCCGTGGACGCGATGGATGAAGACACGAAGAAGATCGTGGCGCAATTGATGGAAGGGGCGAAGCGGCAGAAGTAGCTGAGAACGACCTGAGATCCTTCGTCCGCCTGAAGGACGGCTGTGTTTCAGATCGCTGTATCTAGTGCGTCATTGTAAAACTGTTGTCATCCTGAGCGGCGGCGAAGCCGGCCTGAGGGACCCCACGTGAGCATGCGGTGCTTATGAGGTGGATTGGAGTGCATAGGATGCATGCAGTGTACACAATCTTCTCGACTGTAGTGGTGATGCACAACGACCGTACGGTCCTTCGGAGCGCCTCCGGCCTTCTCAGGATGACATCGCTGTTAAAGACAGGGTGACGCCTCGATTTAAGGGACGCTGACTGCCGTATTAGGCTTTATCATTTACGCCGATGGCGTCCTGCCCTGCCGCAAATTGGAAGCTGGCATCTCTACTGGGACTCGCCAGTTTTTTTTCCTTTATCTATTGCTATGAGGGTGGGGGATGGAATCAGAACTCCCGCTTTGATCTGCTGCGCGCTATCGTCGAGCGGCACACGTTGCAGATCGACGCTTACCACACAAACACTCAAGACAAGGCCCACTTCCGCGGACACTACTATTCGGACAAGGCGCCAGGATTAGTGTTTCTCGCGGTGCCATTTGCGCTGCCTGCACGGATGGGGATGCGGGTCGTCGGGATTGATCCAGAGTCCCCGCGCGGGGAGTATGCCCTTTCTTTCATCGTGATCGCGTGTGCCGTCGCTCTGCCAACAGCGCTAGCTGGACTGTGCCTGTTTTTTCTGGCGCTGCGATTTGGAGCCGATGGCGTGGGCGCCGCATTTGCAGTCATAGTGATGTCGATCGGAACTCCGATATTGGCGTATGCCAGCTTGTTTTGGGCGCACGCGCTGGTTGGTGCGTGTTTGTTGTTTGCGTTTGCGGCAGCGCTCAAGGTTAGTGACGGTTCGAGTGCGCGGGCCGAGTTTTGGTGGGCGCTGGCGGTTGGGGTGACCGCGGGATGGGCGACCGTAACTGAGTATCCGGCAGTGATTGCTGCGGCGTTGCTGGCATTGTTTGCGTTGATACAGGCTTGGCCTCGGGGAAGTGCTGCCCAGTGGCGTGTTTTTTTCGGCGTGGGATTGGGTGCGGCGGTCACTGCGTGTGTGTTGTTTGGTTACCTACTGGCGGCGTTTGGAGGACTGCGTCCAAGTTATTCGTATTACGATCCGAACTCGTTTTCGTTTATGCAGCAGCAGGGATATATGGGCCTCACATATCCGCATCCGGACCGGATGTTGAAGATTTTGTTTGGGTGCTCGCGGGGACTGTTCTTCGCATCGCCCGTGCTGGCGGCGGCGGTAGTGGGATGGTGGATGATGCGGAAGCGATTTCGTGCCGCAGCGTTGGTGGCGGGTGCGATTGTCGTCTACTACCTCTTGTTTAGTGCGTCATTTTATTGGTGGAAGGCCGGGCTGGCGTTCGGCCCTCGGTACGCGGGAGCCAGCATTCCGTTGCTCTGCTTGGGACTCGGTGTGGTGTGGACGCGAGCCTGTGCTGGATGGCGCTGGATTTTGGTTGGGCTAGCATGTTTCAGCGTGTTTGTAACGGTAATGGTGGTTTCGACGTCGTCGCAGTTGGCCATGCAGGATAGCTGTCCGATTGTGCATTCGTCGTGGTCGGCGTTTTGGGCGGGGAATGTGGCGATGAATCGAGAATCGATGTTGTTGGCATCCGAGGCGAGCGGAGGTTACGGGGCATTTAATTTGGGGCAGTTAATGGGATCGCACGGGATTGCGACGTTGATTCCGTTCGTGGCGATGTGGGGAGTGGTGGGGTGGATTGGGCAGTGTTGGGTTCGGGAACGATGACCGATTAGATGGTTCAGGCGTCCCTCGAGGACGCGTTCTTTTTTGCCGCGTCCCCCGGCGTTGAAGCGCCGGGCTATTGTCAGATGCGCCTCCGGCGCAATCGTACTTTACCTGGGCTTTGATTCGCTGAGACACTTTGCTTTTCGACTCAGGGCTTTCGCGGGCGGGAGCGCCCGCGCTACACGCGCGTGTTAGACAGCCGAAGGCGGCTGTCCCCACATGTGTTGCGTGAGACCGGCTGGCTTCCCGGCGCATCGGATGTAAGATAGAGGTTCCGCCTGAATCGGCGGGGGATTTCATACTGTGGGAGAATTATGGCGCACATGGTTTATTGCGTGAAGTTCAAGAAAGAGATGCCTGGGCTGGACGAGCCTCCGTTTGACAATGAGCTGGGCCAAAAAGTGTATGACAACGTTTCGCAAGAAGCGTGGCGCATGTGGATGGAGCATTGCAAGATGCTTCTGAACGAGTATCGGTTGAATCCGGCGCGGCGCGAGGATCAGGAAGTCATCGTGAAGCAGTTGGAGATGTTTTTCTTCGGCGAAGGGTCGGCGAGGCCGAAGGAATATGTGCCGCCTAGTAGTTAAGGGCCGGCTTTCTGCTCTTGGCTTTCGCTTCGAAAATTGCGCTTCTGACCTCAGACCTCAGACCCCAAGGCTTCAGGGCGTCGGGCATTACCGATTTATCTCAGTCCTTAGGTTGTTTCCTCGCAGAAACGGCAATGCCCCTAGGAGCAGTGCTGTGGCTGGAATTCCAACCCAGTTGACCAATCCAAGCCCGAAGTGGACGAGGCGGAAGAAATGAAAACCGTCGAGGAAAAGTCCCCAGGGCAGAATCAGGAATGACGACGAGCATGACAAGGGCTGGGGTGAGCCCTGCGGCGAGACGCATCGGAGTTTATCCCGCTGCCCTGCGTGACATGTAGGCTCCGAGGGCGCCAAAGATGGGAAGACTCGCGAGCCAGGGCCCGTAGAAAGTCATCCCCATTTTGCCAACCCAGACCTCTTGCGGTTGCAGGCCCATAAATTGAGTCGCTGCCAGTGAGACGCTTGCTCCCAAGAGAGTAATCAAAGCGGGCAGCCAAAGGCTCTTCGTTCGATGGTTCATGCGCCCCTCCGTGCGCCGGTCAAAACCGGCAAGGTGTAATGAATGAAAGTTTCATACGTTGAAGGTCTAGCGAACCACAACGGCCCCGAGTCATGCGGAGTCGCCCGCGAGGGCGGCGTCGAAGCGTTGACAGGGGGACGTA
>Ga0126371_10004996_pt1 | contig 11757 bp, 16 predicted proteins | sample PanSoiMetaPlot_4_FD_110145 | JGI IMG/M metagenome (GOLD analysis project Ga0126371, IMG submission 110145) | Tropical forest soil microbial communities from Panama - MetaG Plot_4 | ecosystem: Environmental > Terrestrial > Soil > Tropical forest > Bulk soil | place: Panama | collected 2016-02-17
CGAGACCGTCACGCTCGGCGGCGTGAACGTGACGCTGCAGGGCTCTCAGTCCACCGTCGTGACGGCAATCCCGTCTACTGACAGCGGCACTGGCAAGTCCACCCGCATGGAAGGCATCATCCCGACCCTGACCGGACTGTCGGCACAGGGCGGCATCTACCCGAACTCGCCAGTCTCCTGGCAGGGCGGTTACGTCAACAACGGCGTGGGCACTCACCTGAGCTACAACGCGATCTACATCGCGCTGAAGGCCCTGTGGGACAGCTCCTCGACCAACCCGGGCGCGTTCAAGGCTGACCCGGCTGAAATCGTCTCCTCCGGTTCGGACATCGCGAACCTGAGCCAGGACGTGATCAGCCAGGGCACTGCCACGAACTACGAGCTGTTCATCCAGCAGGGTGACGTGGGCAACGTGACTGTCGGCGCGGCTGTGTCGCAGTTCCAGAACCCGCTGACCCGCTCGCTGCTCAAGCTGGTCGTGCACCCGTTCTACTTCCAGGGCAACGCGGACCTGCTGACTTACCAGCTCCCGCAGACCTGGTCGAACGTGGCTAACGCCTGGGAGATGACCTGCGTCCAGGACTACGTGTCCATCGCATGGCCCGTGATCGACGCTACCTTCCGGTACTCGATCTTCCTGTACGGCGCACTGTGCGCGCACGCGCCTCAGTACTCCGCTCACCTCGGCGGACTTCAGAACTCTGACGTTACGCCGTACAGCTAAACCGTCCGGATGTGACCCCTGCGGTCTGCGCCGCGCGCCCGAGAGCATCGCGCCTCGCAGTGCTGTCCGCAGGGGCACATCACCTCTGGATGCTCTTGCCCTAGCGCCGTGCACAAGGCATGGCGCATCGCCTCAGCCAGGCACAAGCCTGGCTTGTGCCCGATCACGTAAAGGACGTGATTATCAGTGGCCCTGTTCGATGCAGGCTCGCCTGCATACCAGACCAGCTCCCCCGGCACTGCCGCGACGCTGGTGTGGTCGGGAACCGTAACCGCGCTGGCGAACATCTCGCCTGCCGTTGCGCTCCGCGACCTTTCCATCATCAACGTCGGCACGATTACGTGCTTCGTCGGCGGCTCATCCGTCACGACTGCCGCACTCCCGTTGCTCGCTGGCCAGCAGGTGACCATCCAGGGATGGCTGGGAACCAGCAACACCACCACGCGCGACGTGTACGCGATTACCTCGTCCGGTACCGCTCAGCTCCAGGCAGGCCTGGCTTCAGTCGCATCGGTGGTGTGACATGCCGGGAACTTGGTCACCGGGTGACGCCGCTATTGGCCAGAGGGTTATCCCGGAAACGACCGTCTTCGGCGCGGTGCCCACGTTCCAGCAGGGCTTTGCGACGTACCCGAAGACAGTCACAACTCCGGGCACCATCGCGTCTGGCGGTACTGTCACCAACACCACTGGCGTGGATGTCATGGTCTACATGTCCGCCACCGGCGGCATCGGCACTGGCATCTCGGTCAGTGGTAACCAGTTCACGCAGGGAACTTTCCCTGCCAACCAGCTCGCTGCCATCTACCTGCCGGCGAACGGCTTCATGACCTTTACCTACTCCACTGTCCTGACATGGAAGTGGCTGGCGGTCTGACGTGATTTCCACCGGGCAGGTCGCGGTCGGGACGGCAAGCACTTTCGTGTGCGCCATCCCGCCAGGGGCGTGCAGCTACGCCTTCTCTAATTCCGGTGGCACTGCTGTGTACGTGGGGGCTCAGTCCGGAGCCGGGACGGTGGCGCAGACTTCCTCGTTTGTCGTCCCGTCCGGGCTGATGTCCCCCGTATTCAACTGCTACCCCACAAGTCCCGGCGGCACCATCAAGGCAATCGTCGCCGGCGGCACCGGAACCTTGTCGTACATGATCTCTGATTCGCGTGGCTTCCCGCTGCCAACGCCGGGAACGCCGTAAGTAAGGACCGCCTGTGAAACTGTTGTGGTATTCGAACGCCCCCTGGTGCGGCTCTGGCTACGGGACGCAGACCGCCACGGTCGTCCCGAAACTGATAGAGTTGGGACACGAAGTCGCAATCGCCTCCTTCTTCGGACTGTCCGGAACTCCGCTGAAGTGGGGAGATCCGTCGATAACCGTCTATCCAGGCTCTCCCGAAGATCCCTGGGCCCAGGACCTGATGCTCGGTCACTACCAGTACACGCAGTCCGAGCTGGCGATCACGCTCATGGATGCCTGGGTGCTCGACCCGGTCAAGCTCAGCGACATGCGGCAGCAGGGCATGAACCTAGCGCACTGGATGCCGGTGGACTGCCAGCCGCTCGGACGGCTGGATTACAGGGTGCTGACTCAGGCAGGGTCGCGCGTCATCGCCATGAGCAAGCACGGCATGAAGGCACTGGAGGAGTTTGCCCCGGTTTACGTCCCGCACGGCATCGATACCACGCTGTACTCGGCGAACCCTGACCGTGATGAAGTCCGGGAGAACGCCGGCTTCACCGACTGCTTTGTCATCGGCATGAACTCCGCGAACCAGGACCCGGTCCGCAAGGGCTTCGGTGAGCAGCTTCAGGCGTTCAAGCTGTTTCACGATGAGCATCCCGAGGCGCGGCTGCTCATCCACACCCGCAAGGGCACGCGCCAGGGCGCTGACCTGGATGTCCTGAAGGGTGATCTCGGACTGCCCGAGGAAGCAGTGCAGTTCGGTGACCAGTACCTCACTGCTGCCGGGCTTACCTCCAGTGGTGAGATAGCACGCTGGTACGGGATTCTCGACTTGCTGTCCAACTGCTCCTATGGCGAGGGCTTCGGGCTCCCGATCATCGAGGCGCAGGCATGCGGAACCCCGGTCGTGGTCACTGACCACTCGGCAATGAGCGAGATCTGCGGCGCTGGCTGGAAGGTCGGCGGACAGAAGTACTGGAACGCAGGTCACGGAGCCTGGTGGAAGTGCCCCAGTGTCACCGAGATCTACCAGGCATACGAGAAGGCGTACGCACTCAAGAACGGGAAGCTCACCTGGAACTCCGACGACGAGCAGATCGACTGGCCGGAGTTGAAGCAGCGCGCCAGGGAATTCGCTCTCGGCTACGACATCAACCGGGTCGTCAAGGAGTTCTGGATTCCCGCTCTTGAGGAGCTGGCATGAGCAAAGTGACAACAGCTCTTGTCACCGGGTCTGCCGGCTTCGCTGGTTACTGGCTGGTACGCGAACTGGAGAACCACGGCTGCCGGGTCATCAAGTTCGACTACCGCGAGGGCAACGACGTGCGCGACTATGAGCGCGTCCGTGCCGCCATGGAGACAGAGCCGGATCTGATCTTCCACCTGGCGGGCGTTTCGCAGCCTGGCGAGGCGCTGAACGATCCCCGGCGCACCATGAACGTGAACATCATCGGCGCGCTGAACATCCTGGAAGCAGTGCGCAACACCCGCAGCTCAGCCAGGGTGCTGCTGGCCGGCTCCAGCGAGGAGTACGGCTACGAGAAGCGCGACGCGGATGAAATCCTGACCGAAACCTCTCTCTGCAGGCCTTCCTCAAGCTATGGTGTCTCCAAGCTGGCTGCCACCACGCTGGGAATGTCGTATGTGCAGCGCCATTCAATCCCCGTGGTGGCAGTCCGGCCCTTCAACCACACAGGCTGGGGCCGGCAGGCAGTGAACGCTGAGTCAGCCTTCGCACGCCGGATCGTCGCCGTTGAGCGCGGCGAGGCGGACGTGGTAACCCACGGTGACCTGTCGGCCTCACGGAACTTCACCGATGTGCGCGACATGGTGCAGGCATACTGGGCGGCGATCCACTGCGAGCCGGGAATCTACAACGCCTGCTCACCGTGGACGCTCTCCCTCGCTGAGGTCATGGACATCCTGGTAAGCCGCGCTGAGTGTGCTATCTCGCTCAAGCAGGACGCTTCTCTCGGGCATCGGGTGCCAGGGCCGTTCCCGAAAGTGTCTGCCGCCAAGCTCTGCGCTGCAACCGGCTGGGAAGCCAGGCGCCCGCCGGCTGACATGTTCGGGTGGCTGCTGGCTTACTGGCGCTCGCGCTGAGTGCTACGGTTCTCAGATGACTCAGGCATGCCGTGGATGCGGCAACTTGCGCCTCCAGCCAGTCGCCGACCTTGGTGACCAGAGGCTCCCCGACTTCTCAGACAGCCTCTCGAAGGCTTACCCGCTGAAGCTGGTCATGTGCGGGCTGTGCTCGCTGCTCCAGCTTGAGAGCACCACGCCGCGCGATGAGCTCTACCACGAGCGGTACGGCTTCAAGTCCGGTATCAACGAGGCGATCCGCAGGGATCTTGAGTCCGTTGTCAACGCTGCGCTGGACGTGAAGCCGGACGCTAAGAACTGGCTGGACATCGCGTGCAACGACGGAACGCTGCTGAGTTTCGTGCCGGAGGACATACACCGCTACGGTGTCGATCCGCTGCTGAAGTACGAGACCTTCAGTGTCCCGGCCAGCGAGCACATGGAGCATGCGACAGCGGATTACTTCCGTCCGTCGCACTTCGGTGCCTCAAGCCTGGACATCGTCACTTCGGTGTCGATGTTCTACGACCTTGACGATCCCGGCGAGTTCGTGCGCGGCGTCAAGTCGGTGCTGGCCAGGGATGGCGTGTGGGTTATCCAGATGAACTACTCGCTGGACATGCTGAAGTCTCATGCCATCGACAACGTGGGTCATGAGCACGTCACCTACTTCGGCGTCCGGCCGCTCGGTGAGCTTCTGGCTCACAACGGCATGGACATCTTCGAAGTGAGCTACTCCCCGGTTAACGGCGGGTGCTTCAGGGCGATGGCGTGCCACCGCGGCCGCTACCCGATTCAGGACTCGGTCGATAAGGCACTGGCTGCCGAGTACACGCACAGGCTGAGCTTCCCTGAGACGTGGCGGCTGTGGTACGAGATCGTCACCTACGAGCTGGAGAAGACCAGGGAGTTCCTGGAGGCGATCCAGGAGTCACGCAAGCAGTGCTACCTCTACGGTGCCTCAACCCGCGTAGGGACGATCCTGCAGCTTATTGACGCCGGTCCGGGACTCGTCCAGCAGGCGGTCGAGCGCAACCCCGAGAAGGTCGGCAAACTCATGTCGTCCACGGGAATCCCGGTCATCTCCGAGGAGGAGATGCGGATACACCAGCCTGAGTACCTGCTGATCGGGCCGTGGTTCTTCAGGGACGTGTTCGTTGAGCGGGAGCGCAGTTACCTTGAGAACGGCGGCGCGATGATCTTCTCGCTGCCACGGTTCGAGGTGGTGCGGGCATGATCTCTGTGCTGTGTCCCTCCCGTGGCCGTCCCGACTCGCTGATCAGGTCAATCGTCAGCCTGCTCACCACTGCCGACGATGTCTCGAACATCGAGATCCTGGTCGCGGCTGACCCTGACGATGCCAAGACCATGCAGGTGCAGTGCACTGCCACCACTGTATGGACTGCTCCCGAGCGTTACGGGTACTTCGACCTGAACAAGTACTGCGACGCACTGGCAGCGCAGGCGCACGGCGAATGGCTGATGCTGTGGAACGACGACGCGATCATGAAGTCGAAGCACTGGGACACGATCATCCAGGCGCGCAAGCCGGCCTTGCTGTGGGCGACGGTAAACCACACCTTCCATGCGGCTACCTTCTCGATCTGGCCGAAATCCTGGTTCGACGCGATGGGCTACACCGCGCCGACCATGCACATCGACACCTATCTGCACCACTTGTCCAAGATGACTGGACTGGTACAGAAAATCCCGGTCACGATCTACCACGACCGCTTCGACGTGACAGGCAATGCCGATCACGACGATGAGACCTACGCCGAGGGCCGCAAGCAGCTAGGTCCTGAAGGGATGCACGGCGAGTTCCCCTACAGGAGCCTGAACGACGACGCCGCGAAGATCCTGGCAATCCGGTGATGCGCATGCGCCACCGTCCCGCCTACACCGGGACGGAGCTGGAAGAGGTTTACCCGGCACCGCACTGCCACTGGAATTTCCCTGACCATGTGCTGCGGGTCGAGCACACCATCTCGATAGCACGCCAGCTCATGAAGATGCGCTTCAATCAGGCGCACCTCATGCACCTGCTGGACAACTACAGTGTCGCTGATCTTGCCTGCGGCGACGCCACCATCCCGCGAGCCCTGTGCAAAGATCCTGTCCTCGGGGACTTCGCGGCTGGCTACCCGATCCAGGGTTCCATCGAGGAGACCATCGAGGAGATCGATCCGGTACGGCTCTTCGTGTTCTCCGAGATCGCCGAGCACTTGGACAATCCTGACAAGGTGCTGTGCCAGATCCGCAAGCGCGCCGACTGCCTGATCATGTCCACTCCTATCGGCGAGTTCTGGAACCCGCATCCCGAGCACTACTGGGGCTGGGACATGGACGCGGTGAAGGACATGCTGGTCAAGGCACGGTGGGAGCCCGTCATCTGGGGCACCGACTACATGCCGAACGCGGCATTCCAGTACTGGGGGTGCTGGTGAGCCTGGAGACGACAGGGTGGGAATTGCTCACCCCCGGCTGGGACCCGAAGCCTATCCTGGACGAGGCCATCCCGAGGATGGTCTCCACGGGAACCCGTCACCATGTCAGGGACGTGCTGCAGTACGAGCGCACTGACGGCGGAATCTGGCTGCACTCCAAGGAGAACAACTGGTTCTGGCGCGCCCCGCATGCTGACCCGGAGACACATGTTCCCCGATTCGATTTCCTCTCGGTGGTCGCTCAGACTGCAAGCGACATCCTGGAGATGATCCCGCAGGACGCGCAGCGTGACACCGGCGAGCTTCACCTGGACGTGTTCCGGTCCTTCAAGGGGACCGTAGTCGATGAGCATGCTGACCGCCACGGCGGCTGGATCATGTCGTGGGTCATGGACCGTCAGGGCGGTGGCGGCGCACTCTACCTGCGGCGCTGCAACACCGGGATCATCGAGGTGGAGCGGGCGCTGGAGACAGGCGAGGCGCTGATGTTCGTGGATTTCCTGTTCTTCCACGGCGTGCGCGCGCTTGACGGCGAGTACCGCGACGTGCTGATTTTCACGACCATCCCGTGAGCCTGCACATAGAGCCGCTGGATCTGGCAGGCGCGAACTTCCTGGTTGCCAGGTGGCACCGCCACCATGTCCCGGTTCAGGGTCACAGGTTCTCGATAGGGATCTTCGACGAGGACGGTGTTCCTCACGGTGCCGCCATCGTCGGCCGCCCGGTCGGCGGCGGGAAGGATCAGGCGGTGGTTGCCGAGGTAACGCGCCTGGTCACCGACGGAACCCCGAATGCCTGCTCGATGCTTTACTCGGCAGCCGCCCGTGCCGCAAAGGCGATGGGCTACACCAGGATTCAGACTTACATCCTGACCGAGGAGCCGGGGACTTCCCTGAAGGCTTCCGGCTGGAGGTACGCACGGCTGTCTCACCCCGTGGGATGGCACCACGACGGCCCGCGTCCCGCACGGAACATCCGTGACGGCCTCGCCGGGCGCAAGCAGCTCTGGCAACTCCCGCTCAACAAGGAACCCGATGCGAACAGTCAACTTGCCGCCTGGATGCTCGAGAATCAAGATGGAGGACGGGAAGCTCTACCGGGCTTCTAGGCCGGGCGGCAAGATCGTGGTTTCCGACCAGCACGGGGATGACATCAACAAGCTCCGTGGCAACGGAGAGGGCGGACTGATCAACGCCGACGGCGGGATCTACGGAGCCGGCGCTATAGGTGGCAGGATCTGCTCCTGCTCCCCGACGATCTACTACGAGTGGACTAAGTCCTGTCCTCGCTGCGGCAAGGAGACTACTGCGAGGTAGCCATGATCAAGACTCCGAGCGGCATGCTTGTCCAGCCAGGTGACTTCGCCGCAGTGAAGATGAAGGGCGATACCGGAACCCTCATCCACATCGGCGAGATCCTGAACGGCGACGGCTTCCGCAATTACGAGCACGCTTTCGTCTACGTCGGCGGCTCGCAGGACATGATCCTGGAGGCTGAGCCAGGCGGCGCGGTGATCCGCGTCTTCCACTACCCGCTCAATGATGTGCTGTGGTCCACGGACAACGTCGGGCTGAGCCTGACCATCCCGCAGCGCAGGGTTATCCCGCAGATAGCGGAGAAGTACAAGGGGACGCCGTACTCGGCGCTGGACTACTTCGCGCTGGCAGCCAGGCGGCTGCACATCCCCGCACCGCAGCTTCGCGGCTATATCGCGGACACCGGCCACATGATCTGCAGCCAATTGGCTGACCAGGTGCGCCTGGATGTCGGCAGCCACCTGTTCAGCGACGGCCGGTGGCCGGGGGACGTGACGCCAGCCGACTTGGCGAACCTGATTGCCAGCTAGAGCAGGCTGTCGAGCGCGATCCCGGTTATCAGCAGCGCCACTGTCGCACCCATAAGCAGCAATACGAGGCTGATCTTGTCGAACTGCCGCTTCCGCTTGCCAGGACGCTTCCAGCTACCGTCTGGCTCAAGCTGAAACCCGGCGTTATTCCACACGGCAATCGTTTCTGCTGACGGCTTCGCAGGCTCAGGCAGGATGTCAGCCCACGCCTTCTCGATTGTCCAGCCCTCTGGCAGCGTGACAGCCGCGACCATCTTCTCCTTGTCGGCGATCAGCCCGGATTTCTCGTACTTCGCGCGCAGCGTCTCGTAGCTTTCTGCTTGCACGCGCACAGGTGAGAGCACCGAGGCAAAACCGTTCTGGCACGGACAGCGCACTTTGGGCAGCCGGCAGTGCTCCTCGCACAACTCGGCACTGAACATCCTGTGACAACTGTCGCAGCCGCCGATGTAGGTCTTCGCGTACTTTGGCCGGGTGCAGTCACTACGCCAGTACTCGCAGGTGGTGATCACTACTTTCTCCTTCCATTCCTTACACAAGAAAGGGTACCGCATATGACACTGCATGCACGCTCGGATGTTGTGAGCGTGTCAGTTCCCGTCGAGAGCGGAGGGTGTGGTCAGGCCCACATCCGACCCGTGATCAACGGAGCCCCAGCTAAGGACTGGGTGCTGGATTGCTTCGCTTGCGAGCAGTTCCTCCGTGCTGACATTGCCGCGTCCGGCAACAAGAAGCTCCGCACCGTCAACGAGAACGCCGGCATGAAGCTGGCTGACCGTTACGTCGGATTGTGGGGTTCCACGGTCAACACCGTTCCAGAGACTCCGGACGAGGAGAAGAAGCGCGAGTTTGACGAGCAGGCGAGCGTGACCAAGAACGCTGCCTCCACTGCGGAAGCGTTCGCGGAGATCGGCAACGCGCTCAAGGGCAACCAGCAGCTCATGGGCAAGTTCATGGAGCTGCAGGCTGCACTGCTCGCGCAGCAACTCCAGCCAAGGGAGATCTCGTCAGCCGAGATTCCCGAGACGGTCCTGGTCCACGACGGGTACAACTCACGTTCCTGCCAGGACTGCGGGACGGACATCATCCGTGCTGAGGGGCAGAAGGGCGCGCTCCCCATCAGGTGCCCTGACTGCCGCCAGGCAGCACGACGTGCCTCTAACAAGGCATACGCGGACAGGAAGTCCGGAAAGGTGGCTTAATTGTCGAGAGCGGCTGGCCTGTGCAGATGCTGTGGCGGTCCCCGCCGTGGGAAGGCTGCCAGGCTTGCCGCTCCCGTAGCCGACTGCGCCCGCTGCGGGATACCCATCTGCGAGCGGCACCAAGTGTGGGACAACGATCACTGGCTGTGCATCCGCTGCGCCAAGAAGCTAGGCAAGGTGAGGACTAGGTGACCACTCCTGCCTTTGGACCATTGACTCCTTACATCACGCCTACTATCCTGCAGTCGGCACCGACCGGGATTTCCTGGAACACCATCCCGTCGGGGTCGCAGGTATCGCCCGAAGCTAAGGCGTCAGAGATCTACAACATCTGCCAGCGTGCTACCTCGATGGCAGAGGGCTATACCAACCAGGTGCTCAGGGCATCACTGAACACTGAGTTCGTGCAGGGACCGGACTACTACTCGACGCTCCAGCCGTCCACGGGAAACGTCAGGGTCATCCTGTCCCGATGGCCGATCATGAACATCGAGGCTGTCTCGGTCTCGCCGAACACCTTTCCCCGCACCTTCACCTCGCTGCCGACTGGCTACTGGGCGGCCGAGCAGCCAGTCATCGGCGTGTACGGCTCAACGGCGGCTGGCGGCTCGGCACAGGGCGGCCAGGCGGTCATCATCAGCGGCCAGGCCGGTGGTGGCTGGGCGCTCGGCAGGAACGGCTTCGTCATCCAGGTTCAGTACGTTTCCGGATGGCCGCACACCAGCCTCACTGCAGCCTGCAACTCGGGAGACGGAACACTGCAGGTAGACGACTGCACTGGCTGGGCGGTCACCAACGACATCGGCGAGACCGGAGCACGCGGCACCATCTACGACCCGGGCGGTAACCAGGAGCAGGTGACAGTGGCATCTGCAAGCGTTACCTCGGGACCTGGCACGCTGACCCTGGTCTCGCCGATGCTTTACGCACACGCGCAGAACACCCTCTACACCACGATGCCTGCCACTATCCAGTGGGCCTGCGCTCTCTACAGCGCCTCCATCGCGCTGACCAGGGGCGCTACGGCAACAAGCATCCACACGATCCCTGGCGGCGGTGCTGGCACTCCGGCGCTGCGGGGACCGGAGTCGCTGCTCGAAGAAGCCGAGTTGCTGCTTCATAGTTACATGCGTGTCATTTAGATTGTTCTACACTTACTCCTATAATATGCTGCCGATATGGCACAGACAGATGGCGTTTGCCAAGAAGAAGGCTGCGGCAAGCAGCGATTCAGGCGGGGATACTGCGCGATGCACTACTCGCGCCTCCGTCGTCACGGAGACCTGGACACGGTCAACAAGCCTGGCAGTCCGCGCTCCCTCGGTGATTGCTCAGTAAGCGGCTGTGACCGTCCCGCAATCGCACGGGATTTGTGCGGCAGGCACTACCAGCGATGGTCTAAGTTCAGCGATCCGCTGATTACGAAGCTAGACCGGGACAGTACGCCCGAGGAACGCTTCTGGTCGTTCGTCAACAAAAGCGGTCCGGTTCCGGCGTACCGTCCGGATCTTGGCAACTGCTGGATTTGGACTGGCGGTACCACTGACGGCTACGGAATCTTCAGCTTGCAAGGCAGGTCGATCCGGGCTCCCACGCTTTCGTGGAGGTTGTTCGCTGGTGCCGTGCCAGAAGGTGCCGAACTGGATCACCTGTGCCGCGTGCGAGCCTGCGTGAGGCCGGAACATCTCGAAGCAGTCAGTCATCGGCTGAATGTTCACAGAGGGGTATCGCCATGGGCAATCTGCGAGCACGGGAGTACGGGAGCATTCGACCGTGCGCGTGGTGCGCGCATTTGTGCTCAGTGTGCGCGGGAGCGCCGGGAAGGGTGAGCTAGTGAGTGCCCGCCGTGCGGCACATGGTCAGCGCCGTGCGGCAATCCACTGCTCCCGCCGCCAGCGGACTCCGATCCGGTCACGGCGGCGTTCCAAGCCAGCCAGGCACAAGCGGAGGCTCAGCAAGGCAACGCTGCGCAGGATTGACAGGGCCCGCAGGCGTGCCAGGCGCAGGGCACGGCGCAGCGGAACGAAGGTCACATGTCCTAACCGCACGCTCGCGGCGGTGGTCAAGAGGAAGAAGTCAACGGCGGCTCCTGCCTGCCGCAAGGCAGCGCAGCCAGTGTCGTCGTCTAAGGCAACGAAGGCAGCTAAGTCCGCCAGGGGCCGCAAGCAAACCAAGTTCGGCGGGACCAGGCACCACAAGAAAAGGTGCTAATTGCCAATCAACTCGACCTGCCAGTACATCAAGGGACTTCTCGACCAGCTCCCGATGCCGGGCGGAG
>Ga0126371_10004997_pt1 | contig 11754 bp, 10 predicted proteins | sample PanSoiMetaPlot_4_FD_110145 | JGI IMG/M metagenome (GOLD analysis project Ga0126371, IMG submission 110145) | Tropical forest soil microbial communities from Panama - MetaG Plot_4 | ecosystem: Environmental > Terrestrial > Soil > Tropical forest > Bulk soil | place: Panama | collected 2016-02-17
CAACGCCATGACCCGCGCCCACGAAGGCACCGGCCTGGGATTGCCCCTCTCCAAGAGCCTGGTCGAGCTCCATGGCGGCCAGTTCTCCATCGCCTCCACCCCAGGCCACGGCACAACCGTCACGATTACACTGTCGGCGATAGCCTCGACCGACGGTCGTGACCACGCCGCTCTGTGGCGCGGGGTCGGCTGATCGACAGACTGATGGCGCTTCGATGTGGTGTTAGAATGCTAATTGAGGATCAGCCGATGACCGGATCCCGCCCTCGCCTGCGTTTCACATTCCACGCCACGATGGCCGCATTGGCCATCTTGCTGCTGACGCGGTGCAGCGACACGGTGCACGGCTCGGCCGGCGCCAACGGTAGCGACCGTAGTTCGGTCGGCCAAGTTCGGCTCGGCTTGCCGTTCTAATTTGAACGCGATTTAGAGGTAGGCGACGCAACCGTCGGAAGAGACGCGAACTGCGGCCGCCGGCGTCAGACCCGCCGACGCCGTGGCAACCGTTTAATAGCCGGATTGGCTCAGATCGAGCAGCGGAAAGGCCGACAGCACGTGCGGCGGATGGACCGGTGGTGCTGCCGCCACCATGTCGCGCTCGAGGTCGGCATAGCGCGTAACGCCCAAGAGGCCGAGGCACATGCGAATCTCGGTCTCGAGCAGCTCGAGCACACGGCGGACGCCGACATCGCCGGCCGCCGCCAAGCCGTAGCAGTACAGCCGGCCGATGCCGACCGCTTCGGCGCCGAGCACCAGTGCCTTGACGATGTCGCCACCACGACAAAAACCGCCGTCGACGGCGACCGGCACGCGGCCTTTGACCGCCGCCACCACCTCGGGCAGCGCATCGAGCGCGCCGCGCCCCTGATCGAGCTGCCGGCCACCGTGATTCGAGACATACACGCAGGCGACGCCGAGCTGGCAGGCAAGCTCGGCATCCTCGGCCGTGGCGATGCCCTTGAGCACGATCGGCAGCTTATGCTTGGCCTTGAAGCGCGCGACGCCGTCCCAGTCGAACGCCGCCTGGAAGCGCTCCTTCTCGGGCACGACATGACGCCGTCCGCCGACGACGTAGCGCTTGGCGATGTCGCGCTCGCGGCGTCCGTACATCGACGTATCGACGGTGAAGCAGAACGCTTCGTAGCCGTGCGCGATGGCCCGACTACCGAAGTCGTCGACCCACGCCTCGTCGCCCCGGACGTAGAGCTGGAAGATGCGCCGGCTCGCTGGCGCGGCCTGCGCCGTCGCCTCGATCCCGGGTTTGGCCACTGAGCTCACGACCATCGGCACGCCGAACGCGGCCGCGGCGCGCGCCACCGCCACCGTGCCTTCGGCGTTGAGATTCTCGATCGAACCGATCGGCGCCAAGATCACTGGCAAACGCGCCGGCTTGCCGAAAAGCTCCGTCGTCGTGTCGATCTTCGACACATCGCGGAGCACCCGCGGCCGGAAGCCGAGGCTGTCGATCGCCAGGCGATTGCGCCGCAGCGTCGTCTCGGTCTCGGCGGCGCCGGTCAAATAATCCCAGAAATTCGTCGGCAACGCGTTGCGCGCTGCCCGCACGATCTCGTGCAATGTCGCAAACCGCTCGCCAAGGCCGCTGTCGGTTGGTGCTTCGGTCATCGGGATTTCCTGCGCCGCACGGGCTCGGCTGGAATGATCGGCAACAACAGATAGGCGGCCGCGCCGGCGCCGAAATGGAGCGTGGTATCGCCGCCGAAGAGCGGTGCCGGCCGGTCACGCGGATCGTTGTGGAGGAACGGGCCGCAGCCGCGCATCGGATGTTTCATGTTCGAGAGCACCGCCGCCGATCCGTCATGCTCGTAATCGCGGCCGCGCACCGACAGGCCGAAGCGCCAGTTCTTGGGGACGACGATCGAGGTCGGCCACAGCTCAATATCGAGCGTCACCTTGTGGCCGGGTTTCAGCGGCTCGGCCTTGGCGTGCGTGTGATAGGGCCGCCACGGCCGCGTCAGCCGGCGGTCCAGACGACGATGCGAGGCGCGCAGCCAGCCTTGCGCGACCGGCGTATGCGGATCGAGCGCGCCCTGGAACGCGACTTCCTTGCCGGCGGGATCGAAGAGTCGCAAGACCAGGAACAGGTCGGCGTCGGCGGTCGACGACGAGATGACGAGCCGCGCGGCAATCGGCCCGGTGATCTCGGTCGCCTGGGCGACCGGCGTACTCATGAAGGTCAAGCCATCGCCGAGGGCGGCGAAGGCACGCGGCGTCTTTTTCGCCGCCGGCTTGGCCGCGAGCGTCAAATCGGGCCGCAGATGGAACTTGGTCCAGCGTGTGCGCTTGAGCGGCCATTCCTTCTCGAAGCGCTCGCGGTAGCCGTCCACATGCCGAACCTGGAGCCGCACTTTGGGCTCCTTGTCCCAGCCGTTCTTCTCGCCTTTGAGGAAATAGGCGAAGAAGCGTTTCTGCAAGCCGACGCCGTAATCGGTATAGAACTCGACCCAGTGCGTGCCGCCGTGCGCTTCGAGCCATTTGTGCTTGGCCGCGGCGCGGATGAAGGCTTCGAAATTGCCGCGCGGATGCAAGCCCTGTCCGCCCCAATTCGCCGCCGACAGGAACGGCACCTTGACCTTGTCCCAGCTTGGCGAGCGCGCCTTGTACCAGGCATCGTCGAGCGGGTGTGCCAGGATGTCGTTGCCGAAGTCGCAGCGATTGGCCGCGAGCTCGGCGTCGCTCAGCGTTTCCGGACCGCAAACCAGCTCGCCGGTAACTGCGCTTTTCGGCCCGCGCGTACCGAGTCCGTGCTGCACGGTTTTCACCTGCATGTCGTACCAGTCGGCCCAGAAGGTCGACAGGATGCCGCCGTGATGAGTCGAATCGCGGTACCAGTCGGCGGCACCCTCCCAGGCACAGACTGCCGCCAAATGCGGCGGCTGCCGCGACGCCACCGCCCAGGAATTCATCGCGTAATACGATATCCCGTTGATGCCGACCTTGCCGTTGCACCAATCCTGGCGCGCCGCCCATTCGATGCAGTCGTGGAAATCCTGAGTCTCGCGCGGTGAGAAATGATCGATAGTGCCCGGCGAGCGGCCGGCGCCGCGTGAATCGACACGCACGCAGGCATAGCCATCGGGCACCCATTTCTCCGGATCGACGACTTCCCAGTTCTGGTACTTGTTCGACGAGCCCGCGGTTACGTCAGGATGATTCGTCGCCATGATGTCCCAGGCGGTCTTGTAGCCCTCCTGGAAGGCGAGCCCTTTGGCGTAGGGTCCGTAGGTGACGATCGCCGGCACCTTGCCGGGCTTGAGCGGGCGGAAAACATCGGCGCGCAGCACGACGCCGTCATCCATTGCAATCGGCACGTCCCAATCGATCCGCATGCCGTCGCGGATTTCGCTTTGCGCCGCCAACCAGCCCTCCCGGGCCGCGGTCTTCTCGACGCCGCGGCCGGACGCGATGATACCGTTTTCGCGCGCCATGACAGCGGCAAAAAGAGGCGGCGATCCGGCGCCAAGCCGAACCGCCACCCTGCCCCTTGGGGGGAGGCATTAGTCGTCGGGAAAAAGCCGGACCGAGAGGGCTGCCCCGGCCCGGATGGTCGTCGATCGCGCCGTCGCGCGACTTCGCCACTCTGCGCCGCACCAATGACGATAGCGTGACGCGTTGGTGGCGCTTCGGTGACGGAAACGGATAACCCGCCGGCTTCAGCGTCGCGCCGTTACCGCCGCCGCAAAGGAGCGTGCGACCGCGTCCCGGCCGAGACCGCGGGTGATGAACACGAGACGCGTCTGCCGGTCGGCGTCGGGCCAGCGCGACAACGCGCGCGGCGCATGGACAAGGTGCTGCACCGCGTCGAGCGCGACCGGACCGCTGCACCCGGCAACGTTGGCCAGACCTTTGAGCCGCAGCAGTGCCGGCCCCTTGAACGCCGCCACGGCTTCCAGCCACGCGGCCAGCGCCGGCCAAGCAATCGGCGCATCGTGCGTCAATGCGAAGGTCGAAATTCCGTGATGACGCAGCAGATGATCAGGCGACGGATCGTGGTCATCGTGCTTGTCACTATTACCAGCGATGATCCGCGACGCGGATGGCGTCGCCGCAAAGAGAATGTCGGCTGCGATCGCGCCATTGACCGCGGCGACGATCGCCGCCGACGGATTGAGCGCACGGAGGCGGGCCTCAAGGTTCGCACGTGCCGCCGGCGCAATCAGATCGGTCTTGGTCAGCACCAAGACATCGGCGAGCGCCGCCTGCTTTGCCGTTTCGTAATTCGCGTCGAGCTGCGCCACTGCGTTCACGGCATCGACCGTCACGACGACGCGGTCGAGCCGCACCAGCGGCGCAAGCTGTGCGTCTTCGAGCAGCGTCGCAACGATCGGCGCCGGATCGGCGAGACCGGTGGTTTCGATCGCGATGCGCTCGAAGCGTGGGATCTCGCCGCGGCGGACGCGCGCGTCGAGCGTCATGATGGTATCGGTAAGGTCGCCGCGCACTGTGCAGCAGATGCAGCCGCTTTTCAGCAGCACGGCATCCTCGAACGCGGTTTCGATCAGCAGATGGTCGAGACCGATCTCGCCGAACTCGTTGACGATGACGGCGGTGTTGCGTAGCGCCGGCTGACGCAGCAGGGCGTTGAGCAGTGTCGTCTTGCCGCTGCCAAGAAAGCCACTGACCAGAGCGACCGGCGTAGGCTCCGCAATCGCCCCACGAATCCTCGATTTTTCGCGCGTTTTCATCGCCTGTCGCTCTGTTAAGATCGCGCCAAGCGGCACGTGCCGCAAGAACGCGACGAGGGGGAGGACATGATCCGAATTCGCCCTGCGGCCGCCGGAGCCGCGCTGCTCGCCATCTTATCCTTTGCCGGCGCACCCGCTGGCGCCCAGACGCCGGTCCAGATCAACGTCGGCTGGGCGCAGGCGCCTGGCCATCTGGCGCCGCTGCTCGACATCCTGGCGCAAAAGCATCCCGAGATCATGCCGCACGACGGCAAGACCTATGTCGCCAAGGCGGTGCGCTTCGCCGGCTCGACGCCGCAGATCGAGGCGATGGCGGCAAACGAGCTCGAAGTCGCGGCCTTCGCGCCATCGTCGCTGGCGCTTGCGATCACCAACGCGCATCTCGACGTGCGCGTCGTCGCCGACGTCATCCAGACCGGCACGCACGGCTATTTCGACCAGCCGTACATGGTGTTGAAGTACGGGCCGATCAAAAGCGTCATCGACGTCAAGGGCAAGCGCATCGCGACCAACGCCATCGGTTCGGCGAGCGACGCGGCGATGCGCGTGATGCTCCACAAGCATGGCGTCGAGGACAGCCAGTTCACCACCATCGAGGCCAACTTCGCCAACATGGTGTCGATGATCGAACAGAACAAAGTCGATCTCATCGCCGTCATGCCGCAGTTCGAGCATCGGCTCGACGAAGCCGGCAAATACCGCACGCTGTTCACCATGGGCCAGGCCATCGGCCCGTCGCAGACCGTGCTGTGGGCGATGCGCGAAGATTTCATCAAGGCGCATCGTCCCGCGCTGGTCGATTTCTTCGAGGATCATATCCGCGCCGTGCGCTGGTTCCTCGATCCGAAGAATCGCGACGAGGCGCTGGCGATCGCCGAGCAGGCGACCAAGCAGAAGCCTGAGGACCTCGCCTACGCCTTCACCAAAAAGGACTTCTATCGCTCGCCGGACGCCATGCCAAACATCAAGGCGGCGCAGGACGACATCGAGCAGGCGGCGAAGCTGCATGTCATTCCAAAAGTGGTCACGCTCGAACCCAAATACGTCGATTTGTCCCTGATCGAGGAGGCGAAGCGCCGCATCGACGGCAAATAGCCGCCGACGATTTCATCGCCATGCCCGCCCAAGCCCACAATCTGAAGCTGCTCGCCCATCACGATCTCGCCGGCTTCGGCGGCATCGGCGAGGGGATGAGTCTGCAGCTCACCCACGACGGCCGCCGCATCCTATGGCTGGCGCACGAATCGGCGCCGAAGAACTTCACCGCCATCGACGTGACCGATCCGCGCAAGCTTTCGCTGGTGGTGCAAACCGACCTGCCGCACAAGCAGGTTCGGTCGAATTCGCTCGAAGTGTGCGGCGACATCCTGGCGGTCGCCTATCAGACGGCGACACACGGATTGAAGCCTGCGGGCGTCGAATTGTTCGACATTTCGAAGCCCGAACAGCCCAAGTCGATCGCGTTTTTCGATTGCTCGGGTCCGTTTTCGCGCGGCGTGCATCAGCTTTGGTTCGTCGACGGCAAGACCGTGCATTTCTCCGGCGGCGCGGCCGACTTCAAGCCGCGCGATCCGAAGGACGATCAGTTCTATCGCGCCATCGACGTGAGCAATCCAACGAAACCGCGCGAGATCTGCCGCTGGTGGATGCCGGGCCTGGCCGAGACCGACAGCGCGCCGCCGCCGCCGCGCCATCCCAAGTTCGATTCCGGCTTCCGCACGCACAACACCAACGTCTATCCCGACCGGCCCGACCGCGCCTATCTGGGCTATATCGACGGCGGCGTCTGGATTCTCGACATCGCCGACAAGGCCAAGCCCAAGCCGGTCGGCCATTGGAATCCGCATCCGCCCTTCCCCGGCTTCACTCACACGGCGATGCCGCTGTTCGATCGCGATTTGCTGGTGGTGAGCGATGAAAGCGTGCGCGACAAGGCGTCGGACTGGCCGAAGCTGGTCTGGCTGCTCGACATGCGGCGCGAGGACAATCTGGTAAACATCGCGACGCTGCCGCTGCCGCCGGTCGAGAAACACCGCAACGTCGGCGGCCGCTATGGCGCGCACAACATGCACGAGAACCGGCCGGGACCGGCCTTCCGTTCGAGCACGCTGATCTTCGGCAGCTACTTCAACGGCGGCGTGCGCGTGCACGATATCAGCGACCCGTTCCAGCCGAAGGAAGTAGCGTTCTTCGTGCCCGAGCCGCCGGCGCGCTCGCCGGCCGGCGCGGCGCAGATCAACGACGTCTATGTCGATGAGAACGAGATCGTCTACGCCGTCGACCGCTTCACCGGCGGTCTTTATACGCTCGAATTGCAGCTCTAGCGCGCAGCCACGATCGTCAGATTATGCGCGCCGAAAGGACTGCGCGGCAGCGGAGCGCCACGCCAGAATTCAGCGAACTCGGCCGGCAACTTGACGCCAAGCACCGCCGTATCGGCGAGATCGGCCGGCGTCAGTTCGATCACCGTCGCGCCCGCTGCCGCCAACTGCATCAGCTCGCTACGCCGCCGCGCGCGCCGCTCACCCGGCAGCTCAATCGCGACAAAACCGGTACCGGTCCAGAAGGCAAAATCGGCGCGGATCGTGGCGTCGCCCGCAGGCAACAGCGCCGACGGCAGCGGCCGCGGTGCGGCAAAGCTCCAGTCTTCGGACACGAATAGACCGTGGCCCATCTCGGTCAACACAGCTTGGACCGGCGCGGCCGCGAGCGTCGCCCCGATCCACGCGAAGTACGCGTCGAGAAACGCGAGCGGCGACTTGGCCCACAGGCCGCACAGCGACCGCAGATGCTCGCGCAGGAAATCGAGCCGTGCCGCGGTTGTCGCGAGGCGGATGAGATCGGGTGGCTCGGCGAAGGAATAGTGCCCGTCGCTCAGGCGTAGCAGCGCGCCGCGCCGAACCGAAACCGCCTGTGCATCGTCGCGCGTTGCCGCGCCGTAGAAAACCGTGATCGCCTCGGCCACGCCCGATTAGGCCAAGACCCGGTGGGCCCTGTCCAGCCGGACCGCACTTAGTAGCGGTAGGTGTCGGCCTTGAACGGACCCTCGGCCTTGAGGCCGAGATACTGCGACTGCTTGGGCGTCAGCTTGGTCAGATGCGCGCCGACTTTGGCCAGATGCAGCGCCGCCACGCGCTCGTCGAGATGCTTCGGCAGCGTATAGACCTTCTTCTGGTACTTGCCCTGGTTGGTCCACAACTCGATCTGCGCCAGCGTCTGGTTGGTGAACGACGCGCTCATCACGAAGCTCGGATGACCCATGGCGCAGCCGAGATTGACCAGCCTTCCTTCGGCGAGCAGGAGAACGCGCTTGCCATCCGGAAATTCGATCTCGTCGACTTGCGGCTTGACGTTGTGCCATTTGAAATTGCGCAGGCCCGCAACCTGGATCTCGTTGTCGAAGTGACCGATGTTGCAGACGATGGCGCGATCCTTCATCTGCCGCATGTGATCGACGGTGATCACGTCGAGGTTGCCGGTGGCGGTGACGAAGATGTCGGCGACGGGCGCCGCCTCCTCCATCGTCACGACCTGATAGCCTTCCATCGCCGCCTGCAATGCGCAGATCGGGTCGATCTCGGTGACCAGGACGCGCGCGCCGGCATTGCGCAAGCTCGCCGCCGACCCCTTGCCGACGTCGCCGAAGCCCGCGACCAGCGCGACCTTGCCGGCCATCATCACGTCGGTGGCGCGGCGAATGCCGTCGACCAGGCTTTCGCGGCAGCCATAGAGATTGTCGAATTTAGACTTGGTGACGCTGTCGTTGACGTTGATTGCCGGAAATAGCAACCGGCCGTCTTTCTCCATCTGATAGAGGCGATGGACGCCTGTCGTCGTCTCTTCCGAGACGCCCTTGATCGAAGCACCCAGCTTCGCGTACCAGCTCGGCTTGGATTTGAGCCGCTGAGCGATCGCCGCGAACAGAACCTCTTCCTCTTCGCTGGTCGGCTTGGCCAGCACCTTGGCGTCCTTCTCGGCTTGCATGCCGAGATGGACGAGCAGCGTCGCGTCGCCGCCGTCGTCGAGGATCATGTTGGGCGCGCCGCCGTCGCCCCATTCGAAGATGCGGTGGGTGAAGTCCCAATATTCCGTCAGCGATTCGCCCTTATAGGCGAACACCGGCGTGCCGCCGGCCGCCACCGCGGCCGCGGCATGATCCTGGGTCGAGTAGATGTTGCACGACGCCCAACGCACGTCGGCGCCCAACGCCTTCAACGTCTCGATCAGCACCGCCGTCTGGATGGTCATGTGCAGCGAGCCGGCGATGCGCGCGCCCTTCAAGGGCTTCTGCGTGCCGTAGGCCTCACGCGTCGCCATCAGGCCGGGCATTTCGGTCTCGGCAATGGCGAGTTCACGGCGGCCGAAATCGGCCAGCCCGATATCCTTGATCTTGTAATCGGCGGTCATCGTGAAATTGGTCCTTGGACTAGAAGGCGCGGCGCAGCTGGTCGGCGAGGTCGGTCTTCTCCCACGAGAAGCCGCCATCGCTTTCGGGCGGACGGCCGAAATGGCCGTAGGCCGCGGTGCGCGCGTAGATCGGCCGGTTGAGCTGGAGATGCGTGCGGATGCCGCGCGGACTCAGATTGACCATCTCCTGCAGCACTTTGGACAGCTTGGCCTCGTCGACTTTGCCGGTGCCGGCGGTGTCGATATAGACCGACAGCGGCTTGGCGACGCCAATCGCATAGGAGAGCTGGATCGTGCAGCGTTCGGCCAGGCCGGCGGCCACCACGTTCTTGGCGAGATAGCGCGCGGCATAGGCGGCCGAGCGGTCGACTTTCGACGGATCCTTGCCCGAGAACGCGCCGCCGCCGTGCGGCGCCGCGCCGCCGTAGGTGTCGACGATGATCTTGCGGCCGGTGACGCCAGTGTCGCCGTCGGGACCGCCGATGACGAAGCGGCCGGTCGGATTGACGTAGAAATGCTCCTCGTCGCACATCCAACCGTCCGGCAGCACATCGAGCACATGCGGCCGCACGATCTCGCGCACGCCATCTTGGTCGACTTTCTCGCTGTGCTGGGTCGAGACCACCACCGACATGGCGCGCACCGGCTTGCCGCCGCGGTATTCGAGCGTGACCTGGCTCTTGGCGTCGGGACCGAGTTCGGGCGTGGCGCCGGAATGGCGCGCTTCGGCGAGCGACTTGAGAATGGCATGTGCGTAATAGAGCGGCGCCGGCATGAGCTCCGGCGTCTCGCGGCAGGCATAGCCGAACATGATGCCCTGGTCGCCGGCGCCTTCGTCCTTGTTGCCGGCGGCGTCGACGCCGACGGCGATATCCGCCGACTGGGCGTGAACGATGCATTCCACCTTGGCCTTCTTCCAGTGGAAGCCTTCCTGCTCGTAGCCGATGTCCTTGATGGCCGCGCGCGCGATCTCGACCAGCTTGTCGTGGCTCACCGAAGCCGGGCCGCGCGTCTCGCCGGCCATGACGACGCGATTGGTGGTGCAGAGCGTCTCGCAGGCGACGCGCGACATCGGATCGGCGGCCAGATAGGCGTCGACCACGGCATCGGAGATGCGATCGGCGACCTTGTCCGGATGGCCCTCGGAAACCGATTCACTGGTGAAGACGTAATCACGCAAGCTCACCGTCGTGCTCCCTTGGTAATTCCTTGGCCCGTCGCGACGGGCGGCCGGATAATGGGTGAGGTGCCGCTCGACCGCAACCACGAAGGCGCGGTCAATTTTGGGGCATGCCGTGACAATATGGGCGACGACCGGGGGCCGCGCCTGTCGCGGCCTGCGTCAGGCGGTCGCGCCCGCGCCGGCTTTGCGAGCCTGCGCCGCGCGGATGCGACGCTTCAACCGCCGCGCGTCGATGGGCAATTTCCCATCCGGCGTCGCGCCGAGATAGGCGTCGAGGCCGCCGTTCTTCTCGATGGTGCGGATGGCGCGTGGGATCAGTCGCAACTGGACCGCATGGCCGAGCGCGTCGGACAGCAGCGACGTCGTCTGCAAATTCGGCAGGAAGCGCCGCTTGGTCTTGTTGTTGGCGTGGCTCACATTGTGGCCGACGAGCACGCCTGTGCCGGTGATGCCGCAGCGTCGCGCCATGATCGCTCGATCCTTGAAAAGATTAAGGCCGGGGCGAGCCCCGGCGGTTGGCGGGTTTTGTAAGCGAAGCCGCCGGGTCCGTCAAGCCGCGTTGGCCTAGGACGGACCGCCCCGGAAGGCCGCCAGAACGCGGCTGGCGGCGGCTGACGGCGTCAGCCGAGCGGCGGCGACCTCGGCTTCGAGCGCCGGCAGCCGTGCGGCGACCGCTGGATCGCGCTTCAGCGCCTCGAGCAGGCTTTCGCCAAGCTCGCTCCACAGCGCCGCACGCGCCTGGGCGATGCGCTTGCGGCCGAGCGAACCGTCCTGTGTGCGGGCATGGGCCGTCGCTTCGACATGCTGGCGCAGCTTTTCGACGCCGCGCTTTTCCAGCGCCGAAATCGCAAAGACCGGCGCCGCTTCGCCCGCCGGACGCAACAGCCGCAGCGCATGGCTGTATTCGGCAGCCGCCCGCTGCGCTGCCGCCGCCAAATCGCCGTCGGCCTTGTTGACCGCCAGCAGGTCGGCGACCTCGATGATGCCCTTCTTGATGCCTTGCAGCTCGTCGCCGGCGCCCGGCGCGATCATCAGCAGGCAAAGGTCGACCAGATCGGCGACCGCGGTCTCGCTTTGGCCGACGCCGACGGTTTCGACGACCACCAGATCAAACCCCGCCGTCTCGCACAGCCACACCGCTTCGCGTGTGCGCCGCGCTACGCCGCCAAGCATCGGCCCCGCCGGCGACGGCCGGATGAACACGCCAGCCTGGCGCGCGAGATCGCCCATGCGCGTTTTGTCGCCGAGGATCGAGCCGCCGGTTGCCCTGGACGACGGATCGACCGCCAGCACCGCGACGCGCCTTCCGGCGGCCAAACTCATTAGACCGAACGTCTCGATGAAGGTCGACTTGCCGACGCCGGGCGCGCCGGTGACGCCGAGACGCAAAGACCGACCGCTCGCCGGCAGGATGGCCGCAAGCAACGCTTCGGCCCCATCGCGGTGATCGGCGCGCGTCGA
>Ga0126371_10004998_pt1 | contig 11752 bp, 9 predicted proteins | sample PanSoiMetaPlot_4_FD_110145 | JGI IMG/M metagenome (GOLD analysis project Ga0126371, IMG submission 110145) | Tropical forest soil microbial communities from Panama - MetaG Plot_4 | ecosystem: Environmental > Terrestrial > Soil > Tropical forest > Bulk soil | place: Panama | collected 2016-02-17
CCCAATGCATCGTTGAGATTGCTCACATAGAGAAACTTGCCTGTTGGGTCTTCGATCGCCTGGATCGGAGTGTCTCCTGCGGGAAAAGGCGAACCGGGGATCGGCGTCAGAACACCCGTGCCGGCTGCAATGGTGAATCCGGCGACCGCCGAAGAGTTCATCAGCGTTACATACAGGTATCTAGTGCTCGGGTCAATGGCAAGTCCACCGGCTCCCGGCGCCGGACCCGCAGGGAAGGGAGAACCTGCTACGGCTGACAATTCCCCATTCATCGGGTTGATCGTGAACGCTTCGACGGCTCCGTTCTGGAAATCCGACACAAACACAAAGGAAGCGGATCTATCGACAACGACGCCTTGGGTCGAGTTAGGCCCTGAGACGTTTCCGACGAGGCTCGGCACACCGGAGGTAGCGAGCGTAAAACCGGAGACAGAATTCGATTCGCCGGCAACCAGGAACGTCAGCGGGGCGCAAGTACCGCAACCGTGGTGCTGATCGAAGAAGCTTCCGCAACCTGCTTGCAGAATCATTAGGGCCAGAGCGATCACGAACGACAGGTGCAGCAAGTGTTTCGACATGACGCCGCCTCTCAGAACGCTCAAGCTCGTTCATTGCGCGGCAATTCTGATTTTGCGCTCTGGGCTCTAACAAGTGAGCGTTTCGTTTGTCAACAATCCGTGTTCGCTCAACTTGAACACGGTCAACAATCAATAGTTGTGTTTCGAGCGTACAAGATCGTTTCGAGTTGGGAAGCCCACCCTCGCGAGCAAAGCAAGGGTGGGATTAGGACCCTAATCATCATTATTCGTGCGTGGCGCCAGATAAAGATTTCCCCAATCTGCCTCGGAGAAGATGTACCAGCCGACGCTTCGGCCGTCCCAGGCGGTAGCGCTGTCCGTATGCGGCGCGGGTTCGGTTCGAAGGTGGCCGGGCACCTTCCAGGATTTTCTTCCAATCACGATGGTTCGACGAACGGTGCCTCCGAGCGCGGCAAGGAGAAAAAGCAACGCCTGCTTCAGTATCTCCGAGACCACCCTGAAGAACTCCGTCCTGCCTCTCCCTAGGTCCATAGGCTCTAACCCACCGGAATCCTACAGCCCAGTGTCTTCGTTGTCGATGCCTCGAAGTCATGAGTACCATCTAGAGTTCGCAATCAGCTGCATAGCAGTCTGCCGGGACTCTTTCAGGTTGTCTTAATGTTCGCGGCTTAAGGTCTTCTAGGAGCTCTACTGATCGGCTGTACGACAACACAAACTCTTGACTGGGAGACTTTCTCTTATGACAGTCAGACGATTGCCTCGCATCTTCATCACCACGTCGATTCTTGTCGCGAGTGCCTTCGCGGCGACTGCGATCAGCTATCACTTGGCGCATACGTACAAGTTCGCCGCCGCAAACGGTGGTCGAGAATATTTCGATTACATTACCTTCGACGGCGCATCGGGCAGACTCTATCTGTCGCATGGAACCGAGGTCCTGGTTGTGGATTCACAGAGCGGGAAAGAATTGGGAAAGATTGACGGCCTCAAGGTTAGCCATGGAGTCGCGGTGGTGCCCGAAGTCGGGCGCGGTTTCATCACTGACGGCGCCCAGGGCAAAGTGATCATATTCGATCTGAAAACGCTGCAGAAGGTCGGCCAAGCAGATGCCGCACCCGACGCAGACTGCATCATCTACGATCCGGCATCGAAACATTTGTTCACGTTCAACGGTGACAGCCACAACGCATCAGCCATTGACCCTGCAACCGGTAAGAATGTCGGCAGCGTTGAACTTGGTGGAGGACCGGAATTTGCCGTCGCCGACGGTCAGGGCATGATTTACAACAACCTTGAGGACAAGAGTGAAGTAGTCGCCATCGACTCACGAAATATGACGGTAAAAGCACACTGGCCGATCGCACCCGCAGGCGCTCCCGCTCCAATCGCGATGGACCGTGAACACCGTCGGTTGTTCGTCGCAGGCCGCGAACCGGCAATGCTCGTCATCATGAATGCGGATGACGGCAAAGTGATTCAGTCATTCCCCGTCAGCAATGGGGCGGACGCCGACATCTATGACCCGGCAACGGGACTCATTTTTGTGTCCACGCGTGACGGTTTCGTCCACGTTTTCCATGAGGACTCGCCCGACCATTTCAGCGAGGCTGGAAAAGTCAAAACCGAATTTGGCGCCAAGACGATGGCTTATGATCCTGCGAGCAAGCGCGTGTTTGTCGACACTGCCGATTTCGAAAAAGCTCCGGCTCCTACGAAAGAAAATCCGCATCCCAGAGCCACTGCCAAACCCGGGACTTTTCACCTGCTGGTCTATGAACCTTAGGCATTCTTCTGATTGGTTCAGTCACCAGAAAAGAGAAATCTGGGTGCCCCACTTCTGGCCGATTTTGTCAGAAGTGCGGATTTTCGATTTAGCGAAGCCGAAGGCATCGTGCTTTTCTTTATTCCGTGCGCAGGGCGTTCATTGGTTCGATACTGGCGGCGCGGCGGGCTGGGATGAAACCTGCCAGCGCCGCGGCCGCTGCCAGTACCACTACTGCGCCGCCGAGCGTGATCGGGTCGTAGGTACTGACACCGTAGAGTTGAGTTTTCATTAAGCGGCCGCCGACTAGCGCGACGGGAATTCCGATTGCTAGGCCTATCCCGACTAGCACCAAAGCGCGGCGCATTACCATCGCCACTACGTCTTTGCGATTGGCGCCCAGGGCCATGCGCACTCCAATCTCGTTGGTGCGGCGAGCCACTGAATATGCCGTGATGCCGTACAGTCCTACCGAGGCGAGCACCAGCGCGAGCACGCCAAACAGTCCCGTGAGCCGCGAGATCAAGCGCTCTCCGTTGAAGTTGTCGGCGACCTGGTAGTCGAGCGATTTGAAACTAACGATGGTCAAGTCAGGATTGATGTTGGCAAGCGTGCGGCGGGTCATCGACTCCAGAGACGATGCGTCGCCGGCGTATTGCACTGTGATCGAGTTCGGATAGACAGACCGGCTCTCAGCCATGAAGAATTGGCGCCCGGTTACTTTGCGATTGAACTGCGTCATCGGACGGAAATACATGGGGCGGTATGGATCGCGCGGGTTGTTGTACTTGGCGTCGGCGACGATGCCGACGATTTCGAAGTTGTCGGCATATTTCTGATCGAACACTCCGAAGTGATGCCCGATGGGATCTTCCTTGGGAAAGAACTTCTTGACGAATGCCTGGTTCACGACCGCGACCATCTGCGACGTAGCCGTGTCCTGATCGGTGAATCCGCGGCCGCGGACGACGGGTTGGCCGACGGTCTGGAAGAATTGCGGAGTGACGCGATCCCAGGAGGAGCCATTATGATCCTCCGGTCCAGGCGCAGGGCGGCCTTCCACATAAACCGATTCTCCCCAATTGTTGCCTTCGAGCGTGCTGTACAGAGCAAGTCCCACGCTTTTCACGCCCGGCAGAGCTTTGAATTCGTCTTCAATTCGTTGATTGACGGCGCCAATCGTGTCGAGGTTGTATCCGGCACCCATGGGGTCGATATGGATGACGTAGCGGTTCGCAGTCGTGATGCCGAAGTTCTGGCGCTCGAGATTGCGCAATGTCTGCGTCATCAGGCCGGCGCCGACGAGCAGGACCAGCGAGAGCGCGCCTTGAAGAACGATCAGCGCCTTTTGCGGAAGCAGGGAGCGATCGCCAGTGGAGCGGTTCAATCCGCGCAAGGCTTCGGCGGGATCAGCGTGCGAGGAGATCCAGGCAGGGACGATCCCGAATATGACTCCAGTGATAAGAGAAAGCAGAAATGCGAAGCCAAGGATCACCGGCGACGGACTGGCTTGAACGGGCATTTGCGGGGCTTCGGGGAATGCCAGACTGAGAATCATCCGCGCGCCGAGGTAAGCAATGCCGATCCCGATGACACCTCCGGCCACTGCCAGGAGAATACTTTCTGTGAGCGACTGTCCGATCAAGGCGGTGCGGGCAGCGCCGAGCGCGGTGCGGATGGAAGTCTCGGCGCGACGAGCGGCTCCGCGTGCCAGCAGAAGGTTGGCTACGTTCGCACAGGCCACAAGCAGCACGAGAGCTGAGATCCACGTAAGCAGCCGGAGCCCGTCTCCGGCTTCCTGCTGAAGGTTCTGAATGCCGCCTCCACCTGGAGCGAGGATGACGTGCTGCTTGGGGATTTCCTTGTCGTTGCCGTTTTGAGTATAGGCGGGCTGAGTGGCGAGCCATTGCCGAAGCGTGTTGGAGATCTTGCTCTCGAGGGCTTTAGGAGCAACGCCCGGTTTCACGCGACCAAGAATATAGAGCCAGTTCGATTCGGCTACCTTCAGGAGAGTAGTCTGGCCCTCAAGCACGGGCTCGGCGTTCAGAGGAATCCAGAACGCGGGTGGGTTACTGTTGACGCGGTCGCCGAAGAATCCCGGGGGCGCAATGCCGACAATCGTTACAGGACGGCTCTGGATGTAGACCGTTGAGCCGACGAGATTGCGATCACCAGCGTGGGTCGATTGCCATGCGGCGTAGCTAAGGACGGCAACGGGAGCGGCTCCGGGGATATCGTCGGAGGGCTCAAACAGACGACCGGCGTAAGCCCCAATTCCAAAGGTGGAGAAGTAATTTCCCGAGACGTATTCGGTGCGCTCGGACTTCGCCAGATTGTTGCCGACACGCACGTTCATCATGTTCTGGCCGGATTGAAAGGCGGCAAGTTGCTCGAACTCGGGGGTGTTGTCCTGGATGTGGCGGTAGAGGTCGTAGGAGAAGAGATCGAAGTCGCCGTTGTCATTGATGAAGCCGCCATTGACACAGCAGTCATCAAGGTCGCCGACGCGATAGAGGGTCGCAGGATTCGTCACCGGAAGCGAGCGCAACAGAATGGCGTGGACGAGAGTGAAGATCGCTACATTCGCGCCGATGCCGAGCGCAATCGTGAGCATGACCGTGGCGGCGAATCCAGGAGCTTTTGCGAACTGGCGGAGGGCGAATTTGATGTCTGGCATAGTCAAAGGTATGGACGAGCGGAAACGTCATCTGGAAGCAGGTACGGTTGCGAAAGGGCGCAAGTTCCTAGTTCTCGGAGCCCTGGGTGAATTCAGATCGATGGGGTGATCGGGGCATTCATGTGCGAGAGCGGGAGCTCTCCACCTCCCGGTCTATTTGAATCAGCAAATAAGGGGAAGGTTATGAGCCGCTGGGACTTACGCCCCTTGGGCGCGCAGTGCGCAATAGCACGGTCGCATGGCTTCACGACGCCGCAAGTCTTATCCGATGATCGTGAGATACTCGCGGCCGGGAGTCTCGATGACCACAGATGATTTTCGCAGGATTGCTGTGACCCTGGAGGGCGTCGAAGAGTACTCTCACGCGGGTTTACCCGCTTTTCGTGTAGGAGGCAGGAAATTCGCTTCGCTTGCTTCGCAAGCACAGGGGTACGGAAATCTGATGCTTACGATGGAGCAGCAGGCGGCGTTTGTCGAGGAGGCACCCGAGATTTTCTTGCCGATTCCAGGTGGTTGGGGAAAGATGGGACACACGCATATCCGCCTGGCAGCGGCGAGCGAGGATGTACTGAGGGGAGCACTCCAAACCGCGTGGAAAGCTCGAATTGAGAAGAACGCAAAGACGGCTAGGAAAAGGGGTCCGTCGCCGCCGCGCGACGGAGCAGTAAAGAAGAAACGTGGGAAGCGTTGATCTGTGAGGGTGCTTGATCTATGCAGATGTGCGTAAAGCTTGAATCCTTCGCAACTCTGGGACCAAGTCTCTACCAACATTGCTCTTGATGATGTATCCACTTACGCCAGCGGCTAAGGCGGCCCATTGAAATCCGCGAGAATCATGTTGGCTGACGATTAGAACCTGAACGGAGGGAAATTCTGTCTTGATTATTTCGGCTACCTCCAGGCCATCCATGTTAGGCATTGTGATATCGAGAAGTACTACATCAGGCTGATGCTCTCTGATTTTAGGGACGGCATCAGCTCCGTCGACGGCCTCGCAAACAACTTCGATATCGCCTTGGGAATGGAGAAGCAGGCAGATACTGCGACGGACGCTTTCGTTGTCATCTACGACGAGCACACGGAGTACGCGTTCAGCCATAGCATTTCGGGTGAGGGACTTTTGTCTGCGACTTGCCTGATCCGACTGAATTCCGATTGGCCTTGCAGGGATATTGGATAAAAAGTAGGGCACCCGACAAAAGCGTTCCATAGGGAAAAGTCTTAGGGATTCCTTAAGGGATTTGCTGTAGTGCCCAAGCGTCGTGCTTGGGGTTTATCGGCGTGAATGAAGTCGTGCCGTTCTCGGTTGTGGAGAGTAGTGGTTCCTCGCCTAGGACTTTTGTGGCTCTTTGGGTGGAGCCTGCGATTTCTCATCTTCAGGGTGCAGGCCTGCCGCGGCCATGATCGCTTGACCGAGTTCCTCGAGAGAAACCTTAGGGCTATCTGCGCTCGCCGAAGCCTCCTCTAGCGGGCCGAACTCAGCGACAAAGCGGTATCCGTGCCCGACGACCGTCTGCAAATATTGCGGCTGCGCCGAATCGTCTTCCAAAGCCATGCGAACTTTGCGGATCGCCGTATTGATGCCCATCTCTATGTCAACAAAGACGTCTTTTCCCCACAGAGTATCGGCGATCTGCTCTCGCGTCACGAGTTCGCCTTGTCGCTCGACCAGGTACATCAAGAGCCGCAAAGGGAGGCCTTCCAGCCGCACTGGCTGTCCAGCGCGAAAGAGCTGGAAACGACTGAAGTCCAACTCGAACTGCCCGAAGGTGACTTTTTTCTGTGCCATCGCAACCCACGCCCCGACGTGCTGCAATTCTTGTCCTCCGTGTCTGCCCTGTCAAGATAGTGCTTGATTCTTCACACCGTTTCATGCCGTTTCAGACTGTCTCCATGGACCTTCGGGAATTCCTGATGCATGATGCAAACACTTTCCCCGATCAAAAAAAACTCAAAGAGGTGGCTTATGAAATACGCAAAAAGGATGCTCGCGTTGATGTTGATCGCTCTGCCGATTCTGGCCGTAGCCCAGATGGCGAGCAACACAAAGATCGTGGGAGACGTGCCATTTCCGTTCATAGTCGGCAACAAGCACGTACCGGCCGGCGAATGGACGGTCGAACGGGGTGCAAAAGATGCCAGAACACTCGTGATCCGGAACTTCGACGCGAAGCTAGGTTTCTTCGTCCCGTCGACGCCGGACACGGCTAAGAAGGCTTCAGACCGTTATGCGCTGGTGTTCCATAAGTACGGCGATAAGGCCTTCTTGGCGGGTATCAAACTCGCTGGAGATCGAATGATCTATACGATTCCAGCGGGTCGGGAGGAATCCGAGTTGCGTGCTCAAAATGTAACTGCAACCGAAGAAATCCTGCTCGCCTCCGCGAAGTGACGCATGATCGACTGGAGATGGGACAGACGGAACGCTCCTCGCGTTTCCTGGTTGTTCAGTGAACAGGAAACTTGTGGACGTCCCGTCTGTTTCTAAGTTGTGTCGTTGTGTTGTCCGCCCGCTGCCCTGCTCACCCTGCTCTCACCTTAGCTGTGATCTAAGCGACTCGATGTGGAGAAAGCGAGACTCACGGAGCGAGTGGCAACAGCGGGCGTACGCTTCCCGAGCATGCCCGCCGGTCTGCGACGATTCTCAGAGCGTCGTCGAATCGTGTTCGCCGCACGTTGGTCAAAAGCTGTTCCCAATGAACCAAGCCATAGACAATTTTCTGATCGTTGTCTGCCAGATCGATCTCGCCTGCCCAGATGCGATCGTGAAATATGCGGAATGAGGGCGGGTTGTCGCTTCGTGGGATCGGCTTGCCGGCAGAACCAAGCAGCAAAAACACAGTGGCAGCGAACATGTGCAGGACTTGGCGCATGAGAAAGAAACGCGCGAGTTGGTACTCGTCGGGCAGTTGGCCAAAATACTCGGCTAGGTAGGTCCGTTCCTCCGCGTCGTTGGTGACCACGAAGTTAGCGACAATCGACAGGTCGAAGTAGCGGTCGTTTACAGATGCGGCCATCCAGTCGATGAGCCAGGCGCGGCGTCCGTCGAACACGATGTTTTCCGGCTTCAAATCCATGTGGCACGAAACCATATCCGCATCGACACGCGGGTAAGCGGCGCAGATCTGTTCGTAGCGGCGAAAAACCTCTTCGATCTCATCATGAGGGAGAAGCCCAGCCGTGCGGAATCTCCAGATGAAACCCTTATGCGCGGTGACGTAGTTGAATGCTTTGGGAAAAAGCGGCAGTGCGTGGAGCCTCCGGAGCGTTCGCGGAAGAAGGACTAGCGCATGTGTCGAGAGAAAGGAGACGGCTTCGATAAAGTCGATGATCGCGATGCCATCTGGCACGTTGGAATACAGGACACGAGGCGCCAGACCTGCTTCCGCCGCGGCTTTCATGCAGGCGAAGATCCGTTCGGGTTCGTATATCTCATTGATGCGGGTCGTGATCCGCAGGAGAAACGGAGATCCGTGCACCACGATACGAAAGACAAGGTCCGAGCTAAGACCCTTGGTCATCCGACGAATATCTTCGAACTCCGTTACACCAAATGTTTCTCGCAGAGCGCGTGCTACGCCCGCACTTTTTTCTTCTGGAATCATGGAAGCCTCTCTGAAAAAGGGTGAAGGGTGGTCTAACTGCTGGACGCTGTGCTGAATGATTGAGTCAGGATTCTGGTTCGGATTCCGACGCTATCAGAAGAACGTTTTGGAAAACAGACTGTATTAATCTGTCGCGCTTGGTATGATTTAAGTAGTAGATGAGTCGTTGACGCCTCGAAGCCTCCCGAAATTCTTCCCATCCACAGACAACGTTACAGGCTGGAGCCTTCATATGCTTGTGTTTCGAGAGGAAAACCGAGACGCGACTAAGGGTCCGCACCGAACGCTGGCATGCGGCCGCGGTAGATCTGCTTGCCTATCGGAAGCCTTCAACCAAAGTGATGTCACCCTCAGAATGCTCGATTCCGGAAAACAGCAATGTGTGGGCATCGGGCGCGAGAGTGGCGCCCCAGACCGTGAATAATCCGGGCAGGTCGCAGAGCTTGTGGAGTCGGCGCGTAGTCGAATGTAAATACTGGATGGAGGAGTGGCGCGGAAGACCGTGGATAAAGTACGCACCGTTAGGCCCTTGCGTCCAGCCGACATCGGGCGGAATACCGGCGACGGGGCGTTCGTCGCCGCCATTCACCGAGCCGGACCATGCACTGGAGTGCTCCCCCTCAATCTTGTAGAAGAATAGGCGGGTGCCATCGGCAGACTGGCTGGGTTCGAACACTTTTGTGCCGGGTGGGCTAACTCGAACCGCGTTGTCACCATCCAGCGACGCTTTCCAAATGCCATCCGGCGGTTCCGTGGAGAAATAAATTGAGCGGCCATCGACGGACCAAGAGGGATGCGAAGCGCTGGGAGTTCCCGTGGGAAGGCGGCGGGGCGGACCTCCTTCGACGTTGACGAGGTAGAGCTCGGCATTGGCGGAAGCGCGCACGTCGAAAACGATTCGGCGGCTGTCGGGAGACCAGCTGGGCGGGCCGACCTGAGGCCCGCCAAATGTAGTCAGCTGCAGCGGATTCGAAGTGTCGCGGTCGCACATCCAGATCTCCGGATTTCCAGATCGCCAGGATTGGAAAGCGATGTACTTGCCGTTGGGCGAGATGCGAGCGCAGCTATCGCCCCGGCTGGAAGAAATCAATTTGGTGGGTGGGCCGACGGGTTTTGCCTCACTCGTCAATTGGAGTTGCCAGACGCTGGCGGGATGCCGGACTTGGGCATAGGCGATTCGATTGCCGACGCGCGCGACGGCCACTGATTCCACATCCTGCGCGAAAAGAAGCTGTTCTGGTTTTCCGCCAGCGAGTGGAACGCGCCACAAGTGTTGGTTCGAGGCATAGAGAAGCGAGCGGCTGTCGGCGGACCATGCGATGCCAGAAAAGCCCTCTGACGATTTGGTGTCGGCGATTTCACGGGCGTTTGTCCCATCGGTACGCTGGACGTAAATCTTGTACACAGCCTCTTGCAGCACGCATACGGACGCAAGGTACTTCCCGTCGTGCGAGAATGCCGGCGACCACGAGTTCACGCACGTGGAAGAAGGGGCGGGCAAAACGCGTTCCTCGCTCGTATCCGCATTCACCAGATGAATACGGAACTGTGCAACGGGTGTCGCCCCGCTTCCCGGCGGAGCGTCTGCTTTCGAGAATGCCACCCACTTGCTGTCCGAAGACCAACTGACGGCAATGGGTTCCCAGCTTCCATAGGGAGTAATGTCGGCGAGTTTGCGCTCAGTTCCTCCAAGCGCTGGAATCAGGTAGATGCCTGTTGCGTCAGGTTCGGCTTGGCGCATGAAGGCGATAAACCGGCCATCGGGAGACCACGCCGAAGCCAGGAATACGGCCGGATGGTGTGTGAGCTGCACCACACGTTCTTGCCCAACCTGTTTGACATAGAGATCGAACTGAAACTCCTTTTCATATCCGAACCAGGAGAACACGATCTGATTCCCATCGGGCGAGAAGCTGGGTGCGATTTCGAAACCAGGAAAAGTTGTAAAAGGGGTGATGCTTACCTTGTCCGGCTGCAATTTTGAGCGAAATCGAAGCTGGTAGCCGGCTATTGTGGCAAGTAACAGCACTCCGAGAGCGATTGAGACGAAGAGCCACCGCCACTGTGATCGAGGACCATCCACGCGCGCGGCCGGTTGAGGAACTGCTATCGGCCCCGGCGATTTCATCGTCACTACACGAAGTGAGGGAACCTCCTCATCGTCTGTGACCCATTCCACAGAACCGATAAAGCGATACCCGACTCTTGGGAGAGTTTCGATGTAGGTTGGATCTTCGGGCGAATCTTGCAGCGCCTGCCGCAGCTTCTTGATGGCCGTATTGACCCCGTGTTCAAAATCAACAAAGGTGTCTTGCGGCCACAGCGCGGCGCGCAGTTGTTCTCGGCTCACGACCTTGCCTTCCCCGTCCAGAAGCAGTCGCAAGATGCGCAGGGGCTTATCTTGAATCGGAACCGGCACGCCTTCTCGAAGCAGTTTGTTGCTGTTCAGGTCGACCTGAAACGAGCCAAAGCGCGCGAATGTGCGACGGATGGAACCGTAGGTAGCCATTCCTGCCCCAAGCAAGTTAGGGCAGTGTACCTCAATTCTCTGCTGAAGCAGCAGTTTTGTTCCCGCAGAACAGCAGGAACTGCCCGCTTTCCAAGCATTTGCGCAGTTCACCAAGAGTTCACCGATCGATTCACCCTCGGTTCATTGACCGGCTTTTGAAATGCGACTGTGCCCGCCAGACGGGACGAGGATCGACAGTTGTTCGGATCCTCAATACAAATCCCGCGAACTTTCGAGGAAAAAATGAAACGCTTTCTGTGCCTAGCAGCTACTGTGCTCGCGGTTGCCCTGGTCGCCAGTTCCATTCCAGCCAGCGCGAGTTCCTGCAATGACGGAACTATCAGAGGAACTTACGCCCTTACCCTTCGGGGGCAAATCTTTCTTCCGGATGGTTCCACAATAGTTCTTGATGGACTCGCCAAACAGACGTTTGACGGCCGGGGAAACTTCACTCAGGTCGATGCGGTCGCCGAAAATGGTGTACTCACCCCCGGTTGGAGACCGGGCTCCGGTACATACTCTGTGAATGCTGACTGCACGGGAACCCAGACAATCTCCGTCGCGGGTCTGCCTGACGTGCACCTGCAGTTCATCATCTCTCAATCGGGGAACAAGATCCGGCAAGTCGTGACTGATCCGGGCCTGGCAACCACGGCCGAA
>Ga0126371_10004999_pt1 | contig 11751 bp, 8 predicted proteins | sample PanSoiMetaPlot_4_FD_110145 | JGI IMG/M metagenome (GOLD analysis project Ga0126371, IMG submission 110145) | Tropical forest soil microbial communities from Panama - MetaG Plot_4 | ecosystem: Environmental > Terrestrial > Soil > Tropical forest > Bulk soil | place: Panama | collected 2016-02-17
AAGCCACTTACGTCTATTAAAGCATCTGCCGAGACCCTGCTATCCGGACCGAAGCTGAAGGAGGAACAGCGGAACGAGCTATTGCAGGTGATCGATGAAGAGAGCGACCGGCTTAACCGACTGATCGGCGAGGCTTCTGAAGTCGCGCAGCTGGATTCCCATCAACTCCAATTTAGCTTTGAGATACATCACATTCGTGAGGCGGTCGCTGCTGTTAAACGCTCAGAGCAGGCGCTTCGCCGACATCACCTTGAAATTGAGGTGCCGGAAGATCTTCCGCCCGTGCGAATGGATTTGGGTCGCATCACCGAGGTGCTCGTACATCTCGTGGACAATGCGGCGAAGTATTCTCCGCCGAGCACTCCCATTCAGATCACTGCGGAGGTTGCGAGACTCTGCAGTATTGACGAGCGTTGCGGATCATGGACCAGGGATCGATCAGATGGAACAGGAGATGATCTTTGAAAAGTTCTATCGCGGAAGAGACCAACGACTGATTATCCAAGGGACCGAGATGGGATCGCCGATTGCAAAAGCCATTGTTGAGCTGCATGGCGGGAAGATCGGTGTCACAAGTCAACTCGGGCGAGGATCTTTGTTTTACTTCTCGCTGCCGACCGCTTCATGATTCCAAGCGAACGAGCATTCAATTCATTCTCGCACCTATTGATTTGGAGGCAAGATTTTGCAACCACCGTTCCGATCCAAGCAGGAAGTCATCATCAACGCGCCTTTGGAAGCAGTGTGGTCGTTCAGCATGGATCTCACGAAGATACCTGAGTTCCATCCTCGGGTGGTCAAGGTCGGTCTTCTTTCTGGCAAAGCCCTCCGCGAACCTGGCGCTTCATAGGGCGGGAAGCATACTTGTATTGAGAGGGACATCGAAATTATCCCGCTGCAGAAAGATCGTAACAGTCTTGCCAGAGGACACATTCGGCATCAGCAGGATTCTCAGCGATTACAGGGTAGAAACGACGTTCCAAACGCTCGGCCATCGGTCTACCAAGGTGGAAATTAGCCATTATTACTCGACGACAACACTGAAAGCCAAGCTCCTCAATTTAATTGCAAAAGGTAAGATTGCCCGCGAGACCCAGGCAACTTTGAATGCTGCCAAATCCACAATAGAGGCTTCCTGCCGTGCGTGATATTAGCTGAAGTTAGCGCGATTGCTAGAACCAGCTTTATAAACCTCTACCCGATTTAAGCGATGGGAATACCAGCATCAATTGACTGCCAGTATGAGGACCCGAAATCCAGCAGATTCGAGTTTTCGGCCTAATCTCCGTTCCCAGGTTATCCACCGCCTTTTTCGGGTGCCAACAACTAGAAGCGAGCGGGGCTTCAAGACTGACGTTAGTGTGTCGAATGGACAACGGCAGATATAGAGATGCGCTGCGGTCTCAATCGGACTTCGGGAGGCGATGTCCTCGAGACGCTGCTCGTTAAAGGGTACTGAAACAGGAGGGTTGTTGAGCTCGAGCGCATAAGGGACGGTTTGCAAAGCAACCAGATTTATTCGGGCATTCAGGCCGGCGAGGAGGGCAGCAGTCCTTTCAAGGGCGTTGATGGTTACCTCTGGAGAAGTGAAAAGAAGAGCAACCTCCAATTGTCCTCTCGATCCAGATCTCCATAGTGGAGTGGCTGATACCGGTGCCTCTGGAAGTGATTTCTTCGTGCGAACCCGAAGCTGGTGAGGAACGCCCATTTCGATTGTCCAGTTCGATCTTGGGCGAAAAGCCGTAAAGAAGTAATGGAGAAGGCATGAAGATTTTATAAGGACTCGATGGGGCCATTAAATCGGTACCCCACCCAGGGCTCTGTAATGATGTATTCCGGGTGTTCTGGGTTGGGCTCAACCTTCTTTCGCAGGTTTTTGATAAACACTCGCAAGTAGTCGACCTGATCTCCGTAATCCGGCCCCCACACTGCTTGTAATAATTCACGATGGGACAGCGCCTGATTCGCATGGAGAGTGAGGTGCCTGAGAAGATCCAGCTCTTTGGGAGTGAGATGTATGCTCGCGCCACGATTCGTTACCGTGCGCGCGCCAAAATCGATCACAATCTCTCTTACACGTATCTTGTTCGGCGAGGACTGAGGAATCTGAACCCTCCTGAGTGCCGCTCGGATGCGGGCGAGGAGTTCTGGCGTGCTGAATGGTTTGGTAACAAAATCGTCAGCTCCGGCGTCCAGCGCGGCAATTTTGTCTTCTTCAGAATTCCGAACCGTAAGCATAATGATTGCCACGTTCGTGTCATTCCGAATGGCGCGGCATGCAGCAAGTCCACCCATTCCGGGCATGTTGACATCCAGCACAACCAACTCCGGGCGAAAGTCACGTATCTTTTCGAGCGCGTCTTCGCCCGACTTTGATTCGTCTACCTCATAACCATCCCGTGCCAGGGTTGTCCGCATGAAACGGCGGATTTTGGGTTGGTCGTCAACCACTAGAATGCGCCCGGCGCTCATGCAGCCTCCGTCGCTAGGATAGGCACGGTCATCCGAAATGTAGTTCGCGCTGCTTCACTGGAAACCGACAGGTTACCCCCGTGAGCCTGAACAATACTGTTAGCGATGCTTAGACCAAGTCCGGAACCTGGTATTTGGTTCTTTATTGACGGGCTCCTGTAAAACCTCTCGAAAATTTTTTCTCGCTCCTCAATTGGTATGCCTTGGCCATGATCGGTGATTTCCATTGTCACCGCGCCAGTGCCCTCGTGTAGCTCGACTTCGATGGGAGTATCAAAAGGTGAGTATTTAATAGCATTGTCGAGGAGTTGCTTGATTGCAAGTTTCATGAGCCGCCTGTCAAAGGTGATTGCGGGCAGTCGTTCAGAGCACATGACAGAGACTCGCCTTTCGTCAATTTCCGTCTGCAGTGAGGCAAGCACATCATTGAGTGTCTCTCGGAGTTCGGACATTTCTGGATGGATCTCAATATGTGCCGTGTCGAGCCTGGCCATCTCAACCACGTTATCAATAAGCTCTCTCAAATGCTCGGCTTCCTCATCGGCAACTTTGAGCTGTTCCTTTGTACTCTCCTCGATTTCGTTCGGATTTGCTAGCACCGATGTCGTCGCAGCCCTGATCAAAGTGAGAGGTGTTTTGAACTCATGTGCCATGGCGTCAATGAGAGTGGTTCTCAGTTGTTCACTTTGCCTCGCGGCCTCCACTTGTTGCGCCAGATCTTGAGCCCGAGCGCGCTCCAGGCCGATGGCAACCAGATTAGCGATACCTTGCCGAACTGAATCAGGCGTTCGTGTACCCCGCAGCGCGAGACTTGCTACCGGCTCAAAGCCGAGATGAATTCCCATGACGACGTTAGCGCCGTCCCTTTCCGAACCACTCTTCTTTAGGGCCGTTCGCAGCTGATTCTCGATATCGTCGAAAGGTGATGCGCCTGCGCGATGAAATTCGCCGGTCCTGCTGTCAAGAAGTACAACCGCATCTAGGTTGAAAATCTCCGCCAGCTTTTGCGCGAGTTGTTGGCCAAATGGGGCACTTCTGTCACTCAAGAGAATTGCGCGGCTGAAGCTATACAAACGCTCGACATCCTTCTGCCGTTCGATGGCCTCAAGCGCTCTCGCTTGTGCCTTCGCAGACAGGCGGCTGGCGATGAGCGCTGTGGCAAGGAAACTGAACAATGCTACCCAATTTTGAGGATCTGCGATCGTGAAGGTGCCCACTGGCGGGAGAAAGAAGAAATTGAATAGGAGCGTCGCCAAAATCGAAGACAGGGCGGCCTCAACAAACCCCCATATGCTGGCTAGGACCAGAACTACAAGTAAGTACGCGAACCCGATGGTCGTCGCGTTCAGTGGAATCAGCCGATGTCCCACGAACGTAACCACTGCAACGGCACTCAGCGAAGCGACAATCCGCAAGGAACGCTGCCACACGCTCTAACCTCCGGCTTGGTATTTTAGGCCATCATTTCTGTTTTCCACGAATTCGGCGCATGCGGCTGTTCCTGCCTATCCGAGCCTTATGCAATTAGAAGGAAGCTCTGGCGCATTGTCCGCCCCGCCAGCTTTTACGAAATCTTTATGAAATCTTTAGTAGATTTTCATGGATTGTCGCTAGAAGGGCAAACAGATTTCACTGGGAATCTTTCTGGGAACAATTTGCGAATGCCTTCTGGAGGTTGCGGACATTGCTTCTTCGCAGTGTGCGCGGGTAGGGGTAAGCGTCGAAAACTCGGATGAAAAACCACGGAAACGGTCGTACTCCAGTTCTCAATGGCGCGCCGCGAGTACTCATCGCCTCGACGGCAATGCTTGCTTTCATTTCCTTCTGGCAAGCGGCGGCGGTGGTGCTCAACGACATGGGTTCGTCCGCATTTTACGCAGGTGCTATCGCGGAACACTTTGTCGGCAGAACCGCTCCCTGGTTCATTCTTGCGATCATGTTGCTCTCCTATGCTGTTCGATCGATCTATATCGAGAGCTGCAGCATGTTTGTACGCGGAGGTGTGTATCGAGTCGTAAAAGAGGCAATGGGTGGAACTCTGGCAAAGTTTTCCGTTTCCGCTCTGATGTTTGACTACATCCTCACCGGGCCGATCAGCGGTGTGTCTGCAGGCCTTTATCTGACGGGTTTATTGAACGAACTCCTTCACTATACCCATTCGAGTTTGACGCTGCCGATGAACTGGACGGCTGCGATCTTTGCGGCTATCGTGACGATCTACTTCTGGTGGGAGAACATCAAGGGAATCCCTGAATCCAGCGAAAAGGCACTGCGCATTATGTATATCACCACCGTGATGGTGGTTCTCATGATTGCTTGGTGCGGCTATACGCTATGGATACGTGGCGCTCACATTCCGCAGTTGCCTCAGCTCTCGAATCTTACATATTCAAGTGATGCGCTCGGATGGCTGCGACACACATCCTTGCCTTACACCGTAGGCTTTATAGGTATCCTGATCGGCCTGGGACATTCCGTGCTCGCCATGAGTGGCGAGGAAACGATGGCGCAGGTCTATCGCGAAATCGAGCATCCGAAACTTAAGAACCTGGAGAAAGCGGGATTCGTCATTTTTGCTTATAGCCTGATCTTCACAGCAGGCGTCGCGTTTTTCGCGGTAATGATCATTCCTGACTCGGTACGGGCCAACTTCTTCGACAACCCGATTGGCGGATTGGCCATGTACCTCGTCGGACCTATGTCACTGCGCTTGGCGTTCCGGGCCTTCGTAGTGGTTGTTGGTGTCTTGATGCTGGCGGGGGCCGTCAATACTGCAATTGTCGGCTCCAATGGAGTATTGAATCGGGTTTCTGAAGATGGGATCCTCCCGCACTGGTTTCGGCACCCACACCGCCGTTATGGAACATCTCACCGAATTCTGAACCTCGTCGTGGGACTGCAATTGCTCACGATCTTCTTGAGTCGCGGCAACATCTTCGTGTTGGGCGAGGCGTATGCATTCGGCGTAATGTGGAGTTTCGCTTTAAAGGGCCTGGCCGTGCTTGTGCTTCGATACAAACAACCAGGCAAGCGAGAGTTTCGTGTACCCCTAAATCTCAAGATCGGATCATTGGAGATTCCTATTGGCCTTGGCTTGATAACAGCGATTCTATTCGCTCTCTGTTTCATCAACCTTTTCACCAAGCAGGTTGCGACGGTATCAGGAATTGCGTTCACAATCATCTTTTTCGCTGTATTTACCACTTCCGAACGAATGACCAGGAAGAGGGCCACTGAACATGCCGAACTGGACCAGTTCAATTTGGAGGCTGGCGAGTATCTTACTCCCGAGGCACTTCGAGTGCGGCCGGAAAATATCCTCGTCATGGTTCGCAATTACAACTCGCTAAATAACCTGGTAACAGTTCTCAACCGAACGGAGACACGTAAGCAAGACATCGTCGTGCTTCATCTTCGGTTTCTACGCGGCGTCGGTGAATATGAATTGGCGCCGGAGCAACTCTTCAGCCTTGAAGAACAGAAGCTTTTCACGCGATCGCTTGAGCTTGCTGAAAAGAAGGGCAAGACGATTCACTTAGCAGTTGCCGCAGCTACAGAGAAATGGGACGCCATTTTACGAGCGGCCCAGAGTATGCAATCCTCAACTGTGATCCTTGGGCCTTCGCCGACCAAGCCGGTCACCGAGGAAGCCCGTACCGCTGGGCTTGCCTGGGAGCGCCTTCAAGACCCAAAGCCTCAGTTGATGCTCGAGATCATTTTCCCGACTGGTCAAGAACACATTTTTTATCTCGGCCCACATGCACCCCGACTCACGCCTAAAGAAATCGATCTATTGCACAGCATTTGGCTTGAATTGAGCAGCGAAGTTGCTCCCGAGGAAATTCATCATCATGATGTCGTCCACTTCGCTCTCAATGAGCTGCGCCAGGAACTCACCGACAGTCAGCGAAAAGCAGTCATTGATAGACTTCGTCTTCACCTTCAGGAAATCAAGGACTGTCGAGAGATCCGCTCATAGCCTGCTCCAAAATCCGAGGTAAGCCATAAGACTGACCGCTTCCACTTTAGACACATCCACTTCGGGAATTGGTGAGCTATCATTGAGCCGTTCTCACGATCGAGTGCGGAACATTGCGAGTTGCTTCCGTGCGGGCAGTAAGGAGGAGACTCGTGAAGCTCTTTAGGAAGCCGAAGTCGAGGTTTTATTGGTACGACTTCACAGTACGAGGCCGTCGCTACCGAGCGTCGACCCAGGAAACGAAGTCAGTTAAGGCGCTAAGAATAGCAAGCTTGAAGCTGGCTTCGGTAATTGAAAACACCGATCCACTTCCAAGTAAGTCCTGGGCCCTCGCTGACTTTGCAGAGCGCTTTTTGGATTGGGTGGACACCGCCAGGCTGGAAGAAATGACAAGAAAGTCCTACCGTAACGGCTGGCGGCTGCTGAAGGCGACATCTGTTATAGAGATGCGAGTGAACCAGATCACAGGCGATTGTGCCGGGCAATTGAAATTTCCCGGCTCGGCCGCGAATGCCAACTGCGCTTTGAGGACATTGCGACGAATGCTCCACAAAGCGGAGGAGTGGAAGATAATCGGCCACGCTCCAAAAATCAAAATGATGAAGGAACATGGGCGGCATCTTCGACTTGATGATGAAGCAGAAAGGAAGTTGCTTGAAGGAGCTCAGGCCTGTAGTTGGAGAAGGCGAACCTTTGAGCTTTTCCGCGACCTCCTCATCTTGATGCGCGATACGGGAATGAGGAACCAACGTGAACTGTATCGCATGCGCATCGAGAATCTTGATTGGCAAAATCGCGTGATTTTCGTGCCCGACAGTAAGACCGCCGAGGGGCGGCGAGTTGTTCCAATGAGCCGTCGCGTCAGCGATCTTTTGCGTGTACGTTGTGGTACAACGTGCGAGGGATGGGTGTTTCCATCTGACCGTTCCGCTTCTGGGCACCTGCGTTCGATCGATCGCCTCTTCAGGCAGGCGCGCCGCCAAGCGGGCCTTCCGAAGGAACTCGTTCTGTATTGTGCCCGACATGACTACGGTACAAGGGTTCTCATGCGAACCGGGAACCTGGCCGCCGTCATGAAGACCATGGGACATCGAGACGTAAAGACTGCGATGCATTATCAGCATCCCGAACTCGATGTCGTCCGCGCCGCGCTGGATTATGGCGTGGCAAGCGAAACTGCTGAAATACGGACGTAGCGAAAAACGGTTACGACACCTTTTACGACACTATGCCGAATTCCGAAATATGCCGAATCTTCTCGCGGTCGCTCCCAACCGAGCCCAGTGACGCTTTATTGATTCGGCATAGTCCGGAAGAATCGAGGGGGTCGTTCTGGGCACTTGAGAAAGAATCGATCGACACAGCCCATACCCGTTTACCGGAAAGAAGGTCATTCCTGGAAAGAAGCGGAGGGGTTAGCTTTCATTCAGAGCCTCTGAGGCACGTCGGATTACGCCGAATGCATCCGAAATAGCGAACTCGGTTTAGCTGCGGATTCGCGTACTTATCCCAGTTTCAACCGACTTGATTCGGCATATTCCCGGATTCGGCATAGTGACCGAAAATGTGCCGTGACCCCGTTTTCGCTACACCCGCGTTTCAGCAATGTCGTTCGGCGCGGCGTAGTCCAACGCAGCGCGAACGGCTTCTATTTCAGGATGTTGATACTGCATCGCAGTTTTTACGTCTCGATGCCCCATCGTCCGCATGACAGCAGCCAGGTTCCCGGTCCGCGTAAGGACCCGAGTACCGCAGTCATGGCGCGCACAATAAAGAACCAGTTCTTTCGGAAGCCCGGCTTTACAGCGCGCCTTCCTGAACAGGCGATCGATTGAACGCAGGTGGCCAGAAGCTGCACGGCTGGAGGGAAACACCCAGCCCTCACTCCTGGTGCCGCAGCGTGCCCGCAATAGCTCAGTGACGCGACGGCTCATCGGAACAAGCCGTCGCCCTTCGGCGGTCTTACTATCGGGCACGAAAATCACGCGGTTTTCCCAGTCGAGATTCTCGATGCGCATCCGGCAGAGTTCCCTTTAATTTCTCATTCCCGTGTCGCGCATCAAGATGACGATGTCACGAAAAAGCTCACGCGTCCGCTGTCTCCAAGCGCAGGCTGCAGCTCCCGTTAGGAGTCTCTTTTCTGCTTCATCGTCAAGCCGAAGATGTCGTCCATGGTCCTTCATCATTTTGATTTTCGGAGCGTGGTCGATCACCTTCCACTCCTCCGCTCTGTGCAGCATTCGTCTCAATGTTCGAAAAGCGCAGTTTGCATTCGCGGCCGAGCCGGGAAATTTCAATTGCTCGGCATAATCGCCAGTGATCTGGTCGACTCGCATAAGCGCAACAGAGGTGGCTTTCAGTAGCCGCCAACCATTGCGGTAGGACCTCTTGGTCATTTCTTCCAGCCTGCCGCTGTCTACCCAACCGAGAAAGCGATCAGCAAACTCACCGAGAGCTGTAGGCTTGCCGGGAAGTGGATCACTGTTTTCTATCATCGAAGCCAATTTTAGGCTTGCTACCTTCAACGCCCTAACTGACTTCGTTTCCTGGGTTGACCCTCGGTAGCGCCGGCCGCGCACCGTGAAGTCATACCAGTAGAACTTCGACTTCGGTTTCTTAAAGAGCTCCACGAGTTTTCCTCCTCGCTACCCGCACGGAAGCAACTCGCGTGTTCTCATTATGCAATCGTGAGAACGGCTATATGATACCTCACTGGCTCCCGAATGGATGCGTTTCCCCTCCGAATACCGCGCCACGGAAAATGAGATGAGCATCTGGTTTTTCACCAGGGCTTCACCACCTAAGCTAACAGTCCGTGGTAGAAGTGGTCATGTCGCTCTGCTGCGAAACGATCAACACTTACCCTTGCGGACAGCATGACTTGCCCTAGAACGCATCTTTCTCTGCGTTTCTCGATGCCCATGAATCTGCCGTTCGCGCCGCTGGCTTTGTGCGACATTGTTATTTCGAGCGGTTTACATCGTGGGACGATACTCTATTTTAGCGAGCGGTTAGCGCGGACGTGCGTGAGGGGGACATTGCAGGACGCGAACGCACGCTAGCAGCGCTGCGCGCGGCGAGCGCGAGCACGCGCGAATAGGGAACGGGTGTACGAAATTGGCGTGCGTGCGCGGGTCGACCGTACCCCGAAAATCTTCGGATAAGGAATTTCGTAAGTTTCGAATGTTCCCGATACAGGAATAGCCCTAAGCTGAAACGGGAATCCGGACTCGCTAACTACACGTCTTTTTGTACCTGGTCTTTGCTGACGGTACAGAAGTTCTGAAAAAGCCAAAGCACAAGTGGAGTTAAACGCATGCGGAATGCACAGAAGGTCCTTGGACGCAGTCTCGTTCGATTGGTTATAGTTTCTATGGCGTTCTTGCTGACGGCGGTAGCCGTTCAGGCTCAGCAAACAACGGGCGTACCGTGCTCACCCAGTGCCACCACCACGGCCGACGGCAGATATCTTCCGAATCCGCCTGCGCCTTTCGGTGGAGTCATCGACCTGAACGCAAACGGTTCCAAGCCGTGCTGGCCCGCCACCGTGGTTCCCCCCAAGGGCGCGCCCAACATCCTGTTGATCATGACCGACGATCAGGGTTACGGAATCACCAGTACGTTCGGCGGTGTAATTCCGACGCCGACCATGGATCGCATCGCCAGGATGGGGCTGCGGTATACGCAGTTCCACTCGACAGCGCTCTGCTCGCCGACGCGGGCGGCCCTCATCACCGGACGTAACCACCATTCAGTCGGCTACGGCGTGATCTCCGAACAAGCCACTGGCTACCCTGGCTACAACTCCATCATCACTCCCGATAACGGGACCATCGGTGAAATTCTTAAGCAGAACGGCTATGCCACCTCGTGGTTCGGGAAAAATCACAACACTCCTGATTACCTTTACAGTACGGCCGGTCCATTCGAACAGTGGCCCATCGGTATGGGCTTTGAATATTTTTATGGATTCATGGGGGGAGAAACTGACCAGTGGACGCCCTTCCTCTTCCGGAACACAACGCAAATCTTCCCCTGGCGCGACCAGCCCGACTACAACCTGACGACGGGTATGGCGGACGATGCCATCCGATATCTGAACGAACTGAATGCCGGTGCACCAGACAAGCCGTTTTTCCTCTACTACGTTCCCGGTGGCACTCACGCGCCGCACCAGCCCACAAAGGAGTGGATAGACAAGATCAGCGCCATGCACTTGTTCGACAAGGGTTGGAACGCGTTGCGCGAAGAGATCTTCGCGAACCAGAAAAAGCTGGGAGTCATCCCGCCGAATACAACGCTGACGCCGTGGCCGGAAGGTCAGCCTGAATTTGGCGGCGCGAAGCTGCCCCGCTGGGACACTCTCGGTGCCGACGAGAAAAAGCTCTACGTGCGCCAGGCAGACGTGTTCGCCGCCTACGTCGCCTATACCGACCATGAGATCGGCCGAGTAATTCAAGCAGTAGAAGACATGGGCAAGCTCGACAACACGCTCATCGTCTATATATCAGGTGACAACGGCACAAGCGCTGAGGGATCGGTCTATGGCACGCCTTTCGACATGGCTGCCATTCAGGGCATCAATGTTCCAGTCCAAGAGCAACTGAAGTTCTATGATGCCTGGGGCTCGCCACAGACTACCCCGCACATGTCGGTGGCATGGTCGTGGGCCTTTGATACGCCGTTCAAGTGGACCAAGCAGGTCGCGTCACATTTTGGCGGCACACGGCAGGGTACGGTGATCGCTTGGCCCAACCGCATCAAGGATGCGGGCGGCATCCGCAGCCAGTTCCACCATATGATCGATATTGTGCCGACCATTCTTGAGGCTACCGGTATTCCCGCTCCCGCCATGCTGAATGGCGTCGGTCAGAAACCTATTGAGGGTGTCAGCATGGTGTACACCTTCGACAAAGCCAATGCCAATACGCCGTCCCACCGCACCACGCAATACTTTGAGATGCTCGGTAACCGCGCCATCTACAACAACGGTTGGATCGCATGCACCACACCACCATTGGGGCCCTGGCTGGTGGGCCTGGGCAAACTGCCGGATGTGGTCAACGGCTACAAGTGGGAGCTTTACAAGATCGCCGACGACTACTCGGAATACCACGACCTTGCCGCCCAGCAGCCAGACAGGCTGCGGTCGATGCAAGAACTCTTCCTGGTGGAGGCTGCGAAGTACAACGTCTTCCCGCTGGATAATGACTTCCTCCATCGGGTTCTCACCCCTCGGCCGAGTGCAACTGCGGGAAGGACCTTGTTTACCTATTCCGGCGAACTGTCCGGTATTCCAA
>Ga0126371_10005000_pt1 | contig 11749 bp, 11 predicted proteins | sample PanSoiMetaPlot_4_FD_110145 | JGI IMG/M metagenome (GOLD analysis project Ga0126371, IMG submission 110145) | Tropical forest soil microbial communities from Panama - MetaG Plot_4 | ecosystem: Environmental > Terrestrial > Soil > Tropical forest > Bulk soil | place: Panama | collected 2016-02-17
GCTCGACCCGACGGCTATCTCCGTCGCAATCGCCGCCGTTTCTGTAATGACCATCGCCGCCGCATGGCTACCCGCAAGGCGCGCCACCAAAATAGACCCGATGCAAGCCTTGCGCACCGAATAGCCGGAGAAAACCTGTGCTGGGTTCCAGTGTCGATGAGCCACCCCGATGATTCGGCCTTAATTAGTGCTAAATCGCCATATCGCTCTTCGAGAGGCTTTCGATTCATTGAAAGGCGCTTTCTTGAGTTGGGGTGAATTACTGTCAACCCGGTAATTACCCGAAATTCGGATCACTTCCGGATAGGCGACAACACATCCGCTACGTGGTCGATGAGTGAGTTGCCCTGTAATCGACAGTGGACAGCCGAACCAGTTAGATCGCTGGACACTGGCCGACTCCAGAGAACCTATCCTCACCAGTCCGCTTTGCTTCATAGGAGGCTCTCTATTCGCTGCACAAAGCAACGATAAGACTCATACGCGTAGGGCGATTTGCGGGGTCAATAGCAGTGACGATGCGAAGACAACTGCTTGAGCCAGTTCATTGGATCCTCTCTACTCGTTACGCAGCGCCAGGGCAGGTTCGATATGCGCGGCCCGCCATGCAGGAACGAAACCGGCTAGTGCGGAGGCTAGCAAAAGTAGAGCTGTAGCGAGGGCAATGGTTAGCGGATCTTCGGGCGAGAGGCCAAAGAGAAAGCTAGTGACCATCCGCATTCCGACAATGGACAAGGCGAGGCCCATCACTGTGCCGAATCCAGCCAGCAATAGGGTTTCCCGGATCACTAGCCAAAGAACTGCCGGCCTTGTCGAACCTAACGCGAGACGGACTCCAACTTCGCTCGTTCTGCGTTGCATTAAGTACGACATGACTCCGTAGAGCCCGAGACAGGCCAAGGCCAATGCCAGAATTCCGAAGATTGTCGTAAGGCGGGCGATGAGCCGCGGCTGGGTAAGATTGTTCTGCACCTCTTCCTTGAGGGGGGCAACATTCACAATAGGGATCCTGGCATCGACATCAGCGATTGCTTGACGAGCCTGCCCAGCGACCCATTGCGGATCAGCCATGGTGCGGACTTCGAGACCGTCGATGTTGCCGACGTTCTGGTTGATCGGGAAATAGATGATTGGTGGCGGATCCTCACGGATGTCATTTACGCGGGCGTCTGATACGAAGCCAACGATTTGATATCGGTTCTGTTCATTGTCCACGTAGGAGAACTCCATGCCGATTGGATTCTTGTCTCCAACGTAGTGCCTTGCAAAGGCCTGATTGACGATTGCGACCTTGGGTGCGGAGACATCGTCAGTGGTTGCAAATTCTCTTCCTCGGAGAAGCCGAATGCCCGTGGTTGCGAAGTAATTAGGTGAAACGGAGTTGACCTGCGCATTGGCACGAGCGAGTTTTTGTCCGCCGCTGGTTCTCACGGTTACGTCGCTAGCGTCAAAGCACCCCGCGACAAGCGAGCAACTGGTAATGCTGGCCGAGCGAACACCGGGGATGGCCTCCATCCGATTCACGAGGCGCTGGTAGAGCGACGGTAAATCGCCAATTTGGTAATTCACCAGATGGGTATCGATCTGCACGTTAAGGAGGTGGTCGCGGTCGAAACCAGGATCAAGCATGCTGTAATTCTGAAGGGTCCTGAGGAACATTCCGGCCCCTACAAGCAAAAGAAGAGAAAGCGCGACCTGGACGATCACAAGCATTTTGCGTACGGACAAGCGGGAGACTCGCACGTTTCCTGGGACGGACTGGACGCCTGCCTTCAATATGGATACCGGATCGACGCTCGCACTCTGCAGCGCAGGAGCAAGTCCTGAGAGAACACCAGTAGCTACGGCGATCAACGCGCTGAAGATGAGAACACGCGCGTCCGGAGCAAGATTGAGCGGAATCGTCGCATTACTAGTAGAAGCCCAACGAGGCAGTACAGTGGCACATCCATACGCCACGACGATTCCTAGCACTGCTCCTCCGACGGACAACAGCAGACACTCGGCGAGGATTTGCTGCATGAGACGTGTTCGACCTGCCCCGATAGAAAGTTGCACGGCGAGGGCGTGCCGGCGCGCGGTGGCGCGCGCCAGCAAAAGGTTTGCGATGTTGGCGCATGCGATGAGTAGCACGATTACCGCCATGGACATCAGGAGCAGGATTGGCTGCTCAAATTGTTCCCTCAGGTTGGCGAACCCGCGCTGACCCGGTTCGAGGCTGAGGTGACTCCGCTGCATAGCCTGAAGTTCATCCGCATCATGCAGGTAGGGTGCCAGGGATTCAAGACTGCTCCTGTATTGCTCATTCAGGGCAGTCATTAACCGAGGAACTGCAGCGGGCGATTTGACCCGCACGACCAGCAATAGCCAATTGATATTGCCTTGCGGGATCCAGGGTTTCAGCGGTTGTGCGCCAAAGTCGCTGTAATGGTCGTGATACTGCACAACAGACTGCATAGTCAGTGGTATCCAGAACCCGGGCTGGGTCCCGGCACGTGCGCCGAAGAAGCCCTGCGGCGCGACGCCAATGATCGTGACTGGGACGCGGTTCACTTCGAGTTTGCGGCCGACTACAGCGGGATCAGCTCCAAATTGGCGCTGCCAATAGCCATAACTGATCACGGCCACGGGACTGCCGCCAATCTTCTCGTCGTCGGCAGGAGTGAGCAGACGACCGAGCACGGGGTAAGTTTCGAATACCTGGAAATAGTTGCCCGAGACGAGCTGCCCTTGTGCGAGCTGCGGTTGTTCGCTCCCGAGGCTTACATAGAAATCGTCGGGCCACCCCATGGCTGCTATTGATGCCGCGTATGGAAGCTGCCGGCCAACGCGATCAAAGAAAGGATAAGAAAAGCGGCTCTTGTCCGCAGGATGGCCGCTCTGCTTCACGATGAACAATTGCTCAGGATTCGGCACGGGTAAAGACTTCAACAGGACTGCGTCCAAAAGTGTGAAGATGCCGGTATTGGCTCCAATGCCCAGGGCAAGCGTGAGCAGGGCGATGGTCGTAAAGGCGGGAGTCTTCCGCAATCGCCGCAACGCATATTTGGTATCAGCCCACAGAGATTCGAGTTTGGGCCATTGCCATACCTCACGACTGCGCTCTTCGATTTGGGTGATGTTGCCGAACTCGCGGCGTGCTGATTTCTCTGCCTGCTCCTGACTCATTCCGCGATCGATGAGGTCGGCGATCTTTTCCTCGAGGTGCTCGTGGATCGATGCGGAAAGCTCATCATAACGACGGCGCCGGGAGAACAGCTGTTGGAGCCAGCCCATCAGGCCTCCTGGCGTCCCGCCAGTTGAAGGACGCGGTTAAATCCGGCGAACATCTTCTTGACGCTCTCCAGCTCCTGATCGAGATGTTTTCTGCCTGCCTTGGTTACCCGAAAAACCCGTACCGGGCGGTTCCGGGCAGAGAGGCCCATCTCGGTTTCTAGCCAGCCAGCCTTCAACATCCGCTGCAGGGCGGGATAGAGGGAGCCTTCCTCGATCTGGAGATAGTCCTCAGAGATGTCCTTGAGCCGCTGGGCAAGCGCGTAGCCGTGCATCGGCCTCCAGTACAGGCTCTTTAGGATCATCAACTCGAGAGCGCCGGGAAAAAGGTCGCGGTGTTCCGGCTTCCTTTTCATATGATTGAGACTAGTAGTTTGAAACAAGTATGTCAAGAATAGTATCTGCGAGCGACTACTCTTCGAGCAAAAGAAATATCTGTGGATTGAATTGATTGCCGACACCTCAACGAGGGCATGACTGTCCCGGCGGCCCGACATGACGTTATATTGTCATCATGCCCGCATCGATGCTTTATGCCAAAGTCGAGGAAGTCCTTGCCATGGAAATCGCCCAGGGCGAGTATCGCCCCGGAGATCAATTACTCACCGAAGATGAATTGGTACAGCGATTTCAGGTGAGCCGCATCACGGTTCGTCGTGCGATTCAAAATCTGGTTCGTCGAGACCTGATCGAGATCCGTCGTGGACTCGGAACCTTCGTTCTGTCGCCGCGGATTGAGGCGGAACTCACAAAGCTAACGGGCTTCGTCGAGGACATGCACGCGGTGGGGCGAAAAGCCACTGCCCGAGTGGTCGGTCAGAGTGTCGTTGCTGCCTCGGCACGCGTTGCAGAACGTCTTCAATTGACGAAAGGGACAAAGGTGATGCAGATCAAGCGGGTGCGACTCGCTGATGACACGCCGATCTCTTTCGATGAGACATATCTTCCCCTCGGCCTCGGAAAACAGGTTGTGCGCAACGATCTGCGGCGGCGTCCGATCTTCACTCTTCTCGAAGAAGAATATGGAGTCCCCCTGGTCGAAGCAGACTATGAGTTGGAGGCGGTGATCGCCAGCGAAACCGTCGCCGACGCTCTTCAAGTCAGGGTTGGATCGCCGATCTTCCAGATCGAGCGCACCTCGATGACAAGTGGCAATAAGCCGGTCGACTATGAGGTATTGTCGTATCGAGGCGATCTCGTCCGCTTCGTGACGAGGCTTCATCGTCGGCTGGGAAATGCGGCTGGATCTCGAGCGTTGCGCTCCCGCACGCAATAGCGTGGATGGATCATGCGGCTCTCAAATCAGGCGGCCCCGATTGCCGCATCTGCACCGACGATTCCCGGTTGCAATTCCTGCTGCAAGCCATGTGATGGAGGTCATTGGCATTCTCAGGAGAAGCGCGATTCACTGCGCCTCCTGAAATGATCGCTGATCGCTATGGGCCCGGAGCCACCGACAACCAGCGCTGCGAGGCAAGCAAGATACAGCAGGTCACACTCGTAGCCAGGAGGCCCGAACTGGGCGCGGCCGGAGACTACACTCATGATCTTGATTGAGCTGAACCCATAGGGCAAATGGACAGTAAACATCGCGACCAGGAGAATTCCAGCCATCGGCAGGCTGGCCAAGGGGATAAAGGCTCCGAGCAGAACTGCGAGTCCTCCGAAGACTTCGATCAGAATGGTAAGCCATGCCATTAAGTGAGGGTCAGGTACGCCGATCGCGTGAAGAATCACAGCGAAAGCTTCAGGGCCTTTTGACAGCTTGGCGAAGCCATGTTGCATGAAGCCAAACCCAACAATCAGTCGGAGAGGTATCGGAGCCCAGCGGGCCAGCGACGTTCGGTTTAAGAATGCAAAATGCTTTTGGGGCCCTTGTTCCAATGATTTGAGAGAGTCACTCATGTTCAATACCTCCGTTTTGAATCCTTTGTGGGAATCAAATCTCTTCAATATGACGTTATAATGTCGGCGCGGTTACAGCCTTTTTTCTGACCCTGTCGTACCCGTGAAAGCAGGCCTCGACGGCAACGATGAAGAGATCTGCTACATTCGTCTGACCTCAACGCCTCCAGCGTTTTGCACTCTCGCACTAGAAAATTGCAGCTCTCGCACGTATCATTTCTGTTGATTTTCTTGCCTGGGCGTGGCTAGCTCGTTAAAGCGTCGCTGCGGTCGTGAGAGCCACATGGCTGTCCGATGAATCGGTCGCATGCCTCATAAGCTCCTCGCTCGTTGAGATCCGTCGTGCATTCTCTCTACGCACTTCCAGAAACCGACAGAGGTCCTTCGAGAAGATCAGGTCGAGTGTCCAATCCAAAGCGACACGAAGCTTCTTTTCCAATCGCGGTAATTTGCTGAGGTACATTGTGCGCCACATCCACCATGCCAGAAACCCGGAAAATATCGCACGGAAAAGTTCCCATGAGTGGATGCGGCATGGTTCCTGCAGTCCAAATCAGCGCTCGGGTAGGAATGTTTGCTCCGTTCGTGAGTTGGACCGAGTCTCCGTCATACGAAGCGACTCTGGAGTAAGCGCGCACGTCAACATCGCGTTCCTCTAATTTCCGCTGCGCATAGCTCTCAAGCTGGGGGTTAAATTCCGGCAGAATAACATCTCACGGATGGATGAAAGTGATTCGAAGATCATGCTCCGAGAGGTTTTCACAGGCTGAGCCCCCGGATGCTGTTGCCGGGATCAGAAGCGCAGCAACTCGCGATCGACATTGGTTGATGCAAGGGGCAAGTTGCCCCTCTCCCACCGAGGTTGCGCTATCGCGCATCGGCGATTATCCGCTCATTGACGGGCCGCAAGAGATCGCGGGCCAAAACCCTGTTTGTGAGGACTTATCTCGCATGTTTGCGAAAGGACAAGAGCACGCGATTACGGTCATGACGCTTTCAACCTCCGTGCCGTTTCATCCTGGGAGAGTGAAGAGTTCGACGAGCGCCTTCACGCGCTCTTTTTGACGGCTGCGTGGAAATCGCCTGGTTCTTGTTAGCTCGGCGATACCATGGAGGCTCGCCCAAAACAGTTCCGCTAGAACCTCTGGCTTCGAGCTCTGTCCCTGAAACAACTCCAGGAGCTGAGAAAACGCGAATCGCAACTCCGGTGGAGTAGCCGCCTCATCGAAGGGTACGCTCAGGCTGAGCGAAAACATCACTTCATACAGTGCTGGTGAGGACGCGGAGAACTCCAGATATGCGACCGCGACCGATTCGACCAGATTTCCACGCCTCACCCGTTTCCGCGCCTTCTCCAAAGCGAGGTCTAGCTCCTGGAAACCTTCGACAGCAACTGCGGTGAGAATCCCTTCGCGGCTTCCAAAATGGGCGTACAAAACGGGTTGGCTGTATGAAATTTCGTCGGACAGCCGCCGAACGGTCACATTGGACCAGCCCTCCAGCTCCGCGATTCGTCGTGCGGCACCGATAATCTGTGCCCGGCGGGCCTGGCTGTCACGCAGTTTTCGTTCCGCAATTCGGTTTCTTGACAGTTGTTTCTTCACTGGTAGGAAGTATAGCGCTGCTAGATTTTTCGTGTCGGACGGTGAATCTTTCCCAAATGCCTCACATCATATATAGCGTTGCTAGATTTTATAACAAGGAGAAATCAAATGACGCTACAAGCCAAGTCAACCGTGGACTTTCCGCATTCCAACCAGGCAAGGCATGTTCCCGCAGGGACTGGCACAGCATACTGGGGCCCCGGTGAGTTGATGACGTTTCTCATCACCAGCCAGGAGAGCGGCGGCGCGATCTTCGTGTCAGAAATCACTGTCGCGCCCGGCGGAGGCACCGCGCCCCACATTCACCACCACGAGGACGAGGCGTTCCGCGTACTAGAAGGCACGCTGACGATCCAGGTGGGCGGGGATACCATCACTGCATCCGCCGGAGATTTTGCTTTTCTTCCCCGTGGAATCGCTCATTCATTCAAGAACTCGGGCGACTGCGACGCGAAGGCGCTGGTCCTGATCACTCCCGCGGGCCTTGAGGGCTTTTTTTCGGAAGTATTCGAGCCTGCGACAGATCGTTCCGCGGTACCGCCGCCTGCCACGAAAGAGATGATGGACCGGGCGCGCGTAGCGGCCCCCAGGTACGGACTGGAGCTTCTTCCACCTGCATAACGAGTTCCATCGGATTCCACGATTTTCCAACAAGGAGAATGTTTTATGCATAACGCTATTACGCTCATCCTAGCGGCTCTCATAGCCCTGGCGATCATTGTGATCGGTTGTTTCTACCTTGCATCGCCTGAAGGAATCTCAGGATCGTTTGGCCTCAAGCCTCCTGCATCCGATGCTGACATGTGTGCCTGGCTGCGTCTCAAGGGAATTCGGGACGTTGCATCGGGATTGATCGTGCTGATCATGATGCTGACCGCGGACACGCGGACAATAGGCATAGCTCTGCTCGTTTTAGCCATCATCCCTTTTGGCGATATGTCCATCATCCTGGGGTCGGGTGGGCGGAAGGCGACAGCGTTCTCCGTTCATGGCGTCACCTGCGCGGTGATGCTTGTTGTCGGCCTCTTGTTGATCCACGCCATTTGAAAGAAATGCCTCTGGCTGTTCATTCGGCCGTGAGGTGAAAATGGAATCTTTGCACAAGCGTCTAGGCGAAAAACAACTTGACTCTTCGACGAGTTCCAACACTTGGAGGGAATATGAATCATTGGATGTGGCCGGTATCTCTAATTGGAATTCTAGGCACCGCAGTGGTGTGTGGTACGGACATGTTCTTTTTGACCTGCGCCCGTCCCGCTCTCAGATTGGCTTCATCATCTGCCGGAACCGAAGTTATGGGTTTTTTCCACCTGTTCGGCGACGCGCGGATGCCGATCTGGGGCGTCGCGGCGATCTTGTCCAACATCGTGCTGGCCGTCTTTGGCGGGGGTGAGCAGCGCTGGTTCTATGTCGCATCGCTTTTAATGCTGATTCTGTTCGTCATCGGCTATGCTCGCTTGTCGAAACCGATCAATCAGATTCAAACCAAAGCGGCAAAAAACCGAGAAAGCCTTAACAATGGTCGAGAGCTACAGGCCTCGTGGGATAGATCGTTAATCATCCGTGTTCCGCTGCTCGTTGGCTCCCTGCTTGCCCAGTGCCTCGTATTGTTAGTCACTTCGGCGTAAATGTGGCTGGTGCGCTCCCTTTTCGTTACTTGCGATATTTCTGAATCTTCTCCGGAAAATGACAAATCTATCAATGATAGCTTTGTTGCAGGAAGGAAAGAAAATGATCGCTACCGCTCGAACTGCTCTTGTCTTGGGTGCAACCGGGGGCATTGGACGTGAAACCGCCAACGCACTCAGCCGCCATGGCTGGAAGATTCGCGCACTGGCCCGGAACGGGCGTCCGGAGAATTCCACCGAGTCGTGGGAGTGGATCAAGGTGGATGCTCTTGACCGCGATTCCGTCGTTGCCGCCGCGCGGGGAGCCAGCGCTATTGTGCACGCCGTGAACCCGCCCGGCTACCGGAACTGGGAAGCCCTTGTGGTGCCCATGATCGAGAACACGATAGCCGCTGCAAAGGCCAGCGGAGCTCGCATTCTGCTGCCGGGAACCATCTACAATTTCGGCCCGGATGCGTTTCCGGTTTTGCGAGAAGACTCCCCGCAACTAGCCACTACACATAAGGGGAAGATCCGAATTGCGCTCGAGAAAAAGATGGAGATGGCTGCCCGCGAGGGGGTTCGATCCCTGATTGTCCGGTTCGGCGACTTCTTTGGACCCAAAGCGGGAAACAACTGGTTTTCGCAAGGACTGGTGAAAGCGAACCAGCCAGTTACCAGCATTGTGAATCCGGGAGACAGGGGAGTTGGCCACACATGGTGCTACCTGCCCGATGCAGCGGAAGCTTTCGCTCAACTGATGGATCGCGAGGATGAGCTGGCCGACTTTGAGCGTTTTCACTTCCGCGGCCATTGGGATGCGGACGGGAGCCAGATCATTGCTGCGGTTCGCAGGACTGTGGGGGATGAAAACGTCCCAATGCGCCCCATGCCCTGGTGGTTCTTCCGATTGGCTTCACCATTTAACGAGACATTCCGCGAGCTCTATGCGACACGGCCGCTTTGGCGCACGCCAATTCAACTGGACAATACTCGCCTGGAGCGCTTTCTTGGTCAGGAGCCGCATACGCCATTGCAGACGGCGATCGAAACGACACTCCGCGGAATGCATTGCATAGAATAAGGAGAAATTTGGCTGCCACCAAGACAAGAATGAGCCGCGGTGAGAAGCGCCCGATCGCAGGACGGGAGGAAATTCTCTCAGCGGCTCGGGCTATCGGTGTCTGTGAAGGATGGAAGGCGCTGACCATCCGGTCCGTTGCCCAGAAACTTGGCTACGCATCGCCGCTACTCTATGAGCACTTCCGAGACAAAGAAGACCTTCTCACGCAGATCGCAGTCGATGCGCTCAGGCAGCTTGAAGCGAAACTCATTGAGCGTCCGTCTTCGGATCCACGAACCACAGTCGCGAGCATGACCGAACGGTATTGGACCTTCATGCTCGAGCACACCCAGCTATACCGACTCGTGAATGGCATGGATGGCGTGCCAGTCGACAAAAATGCGCTGAGCAGCTCCGCCCAATCCATTTGCAAACTGGTTGCAGAGGCAGTGCGGCCGCTGCTCGCCGAAAACGTCAGAGAAGCCGATGCGCAGGTTCTCGCAGACGAGCTTTGGGCTCTGCTGCATGGGATGGCCGCACTTTACATGGACAGAGTCGTGCCGTTTGACCTGGCAAGGGTCACCAATTCCGTGATGAAGTTGATCCGCGGTGCTCGTATAGGACAAGGTGCACTCCGGCCTAGACCAAGGAATTAGGCCCCGATGAGTCGTCGAGTGTACCGCTGTCTATCGACGTCCTAGAACTCAACTGTCGCCAACCGGCCAACGCGCTCATCGCTTAAAGCGTCGGCAAGGTTTCAGGCTGGATACCGCCCTTGTCTTAGTATCCCTTCTGAGAGGAGATGCGGCCGCTCAGGAAATCCAGCTTGCAATTGAATACGCACCGGACCCTGTCTTTCAAAGAGGAACTCTGGACACGGCGCCGACTGGTGTGCTTGAGAGTTTTCAGAAAAAGTACGAACCGATAGGAGCCGCGAGAGAGGCGGAAGCGCTTCGCCATGCGGCAAGCTATGCAGGCTCTCGGAACGGACGATGACACTCAGCCTCTGGAAAAGTACCCGGCGATGATGCGTCAATCGAGTCCAATGTACGATTGCTTCCATGACTGAGAGCTTTCTCTCCCCTTTTTCGCAAGTTGAAGTGGATGACTTGCGCGCTCGCTTGCAACAGACGCGATGGCCGGAGACCGCAATTGGAGAGGGAACTTCTCTCGGAGTCAATCGCGATTTCCTGATCGATCTTTGCCGCTACTGGGCCGACACTTTTGACTGGAAATCGCAACTTGACCGTCTAGCGGCCCTCCATCAATTTCGCTACCGGGCCCAGGAAGGATATATCCACTTCATTCATGAAGTAGGTCGCGGCCCATCTCCGATACCGTTGATTCTTACCCATGGCTGGCCTGGGTCATTTCTGGAGATGCTGAAGATTCTGCCTCTCCTAACCGACCCTGCGGCAAACGGAAAGGATGCCGGAGACTCGTTCGATGTCGTGATTCCATCGCTTCCCGGCTTCGGCTACTCCGACCAGCCGCACGACATTGGAATGAGCTTCTTTCGCGTCGCGGAAATTTGGGCGGAACTCATGGGCGCTCTCGGGTATAAGAGATTTGCTGCACAGGGCGGAGACCTTGGAGCCGGCGTCTGTACCGCGCTCGGCTTGCGCCACAGCAACCGCATCATCGGCATCCATCTCAATTACATCCCCGGGTCCTATCGTCCTCATCTGCCTCAAAAAGAAGCGCCGGCGGCCTCCGAGGAACGCTTTCTGGCCGGCGCTGCAAGCTGGTTCGACGAGAACGGTGCCTATGCGCATCTCCAGGGAACGCGCCCGAACACTCCGGCTTACGCTCTCAACGACTCGCCCGCTGGCCTTGCTGCATGGATCGTCGAGAAATTCCGCGAGTGGTCAGACTGCGAAGGGGATGTTTATCGCAGTTTCACACGCGACGAATTGCTCGCGAACGTCACCCTCTACTGGATGACGCAGACCATTTCTTCCTCATTTCACATGTATCACGAGGGAAGAAAGTCACCGCTTCGCTTCACCGCCCAAGACTTTGTGCATCCCCCGTGCGCCATCGCCCACTTCCCCAAAGAGATCATGTTTCCTCCGAAGGAATGGGTCGAACGAGGATACAATGTACAGCGCTGGACAGAGATGCCCGTAGGAGGCCACTTTGCTGCAGCGGAACAGCCGGAACTGCTCGCCGATGATATTCGCGCCTTCTTCCGGCCATTGCGCATACTGTGATTTCTCAGACGTGGTCACTGAACAGCAATCGATCTAATCCGCGAACAAGTCCGCGCGTCGTTATAATTTTTGGCCAGCCTTCGA
>Ga0126371_10005001_pt1 | contig 11748 bp, 9 predicted proteins | sample PanSoiMetaPlot_4_FD_110145 | JGI IMG/M metagenome (GOLD analysis project Ga0126371, IMG submission 110145) | Tropical forest soil microbial communities from Panama - MetaG Plot_4 | ecosystem: Environmental > Terrestrial > Soil > Tropical forest > Bulk soil | place: Panama | collected 2016-02-17
TGACGCGGCTTTGCACGAACATCTTCTCGCCCGTGTGGTTGCGCGGCGAGATGTCGGCGCCATGCGGCATCTGTTTGTGCTCGCCGACATAGAACGGGCCGAGCACGGTGGTCTCGGTGGCGCCAGCGCGCTCGCGATGGTTGACCGCATCGACCAGCATCGAAACGCCCATCACATCCGACAACAGGATGAACTCCTGGCGGATCGGCGTGCATTTCTGGCCGACCCTGGTCAGGAAATCGATCGCATATTCCCATTCCGCGAAGGTGAGGTCGGTCTTGCGCACGTAGTCGTGCAACGACTTCACCAATTCCTGCAGAAGGAATTTGACCCGCGGATCGGGGGTCTCGTCGAAGCTCTTGATGACGGCGGCCGTGAGTTCGGATTCGCTGAATTGGGGCATGGGCTGGTCCTGCGGGATACGCTTGTGACGGACCATCAGCCTACACCAACGCCGGTTCCGAGGTAAGCGCATCGCGATTGGAACGCAGCGCGGTTTTGGGCTAATGAACCTAGAACCTAAGTCCCCCGCCATCACCCCCACTTTGAAAGCGAAACCGCCCGATGCTAGCCCCCGCCTCGCCCGAATCCGCCGGAATGTCCAAGGCGGCCCTCGAACGCCTCGAAGCGCATCTCAAGCACAGCTACATCGATGCCGGCCGCTTTCCGGGAACCCAGCTTGTCGTCTACCGCCGCGGCAAGGTGGTGCACAGCACGGTGCAGGGCTATGCCGACCTCGAACGCAAGGTGCCGGTCAAGGACGACACCATCTTCCGCATCTACTCGATGACCAAGCCGATCACATCGGTCGCCTTCATGATGCTGGTCGAGGAGGGCCGCGTCGCGCTCGACGAGCCCGTCCATCGATACATTCCGGAATGGAAGAATCTTGGCGTCTTTGTCGGCGGCATGGCGCCGAACTTCATCGCCAAGCCGCCGTCCCGGCCCATGCTGATCGTTGACCTTCTGCGTCATACTTCGGGACTGACATACGGCTTCATGCAGCGCACCAATGTGGACGCCGCTTATCGCGCGGCCAAGATCGGCGAAGTCGAAAAAGCCGGCACGCTGGAATCGATGATCGCGGATCTGGCGAAGATCCCGCTGGAATTTTCGCCGGGCGAGGCCTGGAACTATTCCGTCTCGACGGACGTGATCGGCTATCTCATCGGCAAGATCAGCGGCCGGCCGTTCGAGCGGTTCCTCAAGGAGCGCATTTTCGATCCGCTGGGCATGACCGACACGGATTTTTACGTGCCGGCGAGCAAGGCTCACCGCCTGGCGGCCTGCTATTCGGCCGACCCGCAAGGCGGTCTGGTTTTCCAGCCAAAGGAGCGCACGGGCGAACTGACGCTGCAGGATGATCCGGCGACGAGCTCGTTCCTGTCGCCACCTGCCTTGGTGTCCGGCGGTGGCGGATTGTGCTCGACCGTGGCCGACTATCTCGCCTTCTGCCGCGCGCTGATCAATGGCGGCGAGCTCGACGGCGTCAGGCTGCTCGGACCAAAAACCTTGAAGCTGATGACCTCGAACCATTTGCCCGGCGGTTTGGACTTGCCCGGCTTGTCGCGGTCATTGTTTTCGGAAGCGACCTACAATGGCATCGGTTTCGGCCTCGGCGTCTCGGTCACGCTGGACCCGATCAAGACGCTGATCCCGGGCAGCGCCGGAGAGTATGCCTGGGGCGGCGCTGCGACGACATCGTTCTGGATCGATCCGGCCGAGGAGCTGATCACGATCTTCATGACCCAGGTGCTGCCATCGAGCGCCTATCCGCTGCGGCGCGAGCTGCGCACCATGGTCTACGCCGCGATCACCGACAGCAATGTTTGAGGCGCGCGCGCGCCCCGCTTCGATCGGAACTTGCGGAGCGTCTTGAAATGCTGTCCGGGATCCTTGGCCGATCTCGGAAGCTTTTCCTATCTTTGTTCTGTGTTGGCTATGCTTCGGCCAGTGCGGCGCAATTGCGGGGACGGCGCGGGAACCCGAACGCGCAGTTCGAAGTTTCGTCACTGCTCCGCCTCAAGATGCGCCACGGTTGAAAGATAGCGCCAGCGTTGAACCGATGTTTTCGGAGTTCGTCTCAGGGACCGCGCGATGATCTGCGAACTTCGAAAACCGGGGCGCTAGCGTGCCAAGACCGTCGCTCCCCGTGCGGCTCGTCCTCCTCGTCGCGGGGACCACATTGCCCTTGATCGTGTTCGCGGTCGGCATCGTGCTTCATTATTATGAACAGGATCGCAAGGAGGCGAGCCTGCGCGTGCTCGAAACCGTGCGCAGCATTCGCCTGGTGCTCGATGCCGAAATGCAGCGCATGACCGGCAGCCTTCAGGTTCTCGCGCTGACCGATTCGCTGCGCAACGGCAATTTCGAAAATTTTCGCCGCATGGCGACGGGATTTCTCCAGCAGTATGGCAAGGATGGCGTCATCCTGGTGGCCGATCGCGACGGCCGCCAGCTGTTCTCCTCGGCGACCGAGCAGACCGCAACGCTGCCCCCGCGCAACAACCGCGCGATTGTCGACAAGGTGTTCTCGACCGAGCGTCCGCAATACTCAAATCTGTTCGTGGGTTCCGTGAAGAAACAGATGATCGTCACCGTCGAGGTGCCGGTCATGCGCGACGGCGAAATGCTTTATGACATCTCGTTCAGCCCGCCGATCGAGATGTTTCAGAGCATTGTCGAAAAGCAGCGCCCAAGCGGCGACTGGACGATCTCGATCTTCGACGGTGAAGGCATCAATTTCGCCCGCGTGCCGAACCCGCAGGAAACGATCGGCAAGCGGGCCTCGCCGCTGCTTTACGCCGAGCTGTTCCGCAGGACCGAAGCAACGTTGCCGACTGTGTCGCTTGAGGGCGTGCCATTGATCACGAGCTTTGCGCGCTCGCCGCTGACGGGCTGGACGGTGGCGGCGGGAATCTCGCAAGCCTCGCTAGTTGCGCCTTTGTGGCGCAATCTCGCGATCACGAGCGTCATCGGCTGCCTGCTGCTATTGACCGGGCTCGCCTTCGCGGTGCGCATGGCAACGACCATCGCGCGCGGCGAAACCCTGCACGACCTGCTGGTCGAAGAGCTCAATCACCGCGTCAAGAACACGCTGGCGATCCTGCAGGCGATCGCGGTGCAGACCTTCCGCAGCGCAACGCGGGCCGAGCGCGAAAAATTCGAGGGCCGGCTTGGGGCGCTTGCGGAAGCGCACAATCTGCTCAGCAAGGTGAAGTGGCAGGGCTCGGAGCTGCAGGATGTCGTGGAGCAGGTCTTGCAGCCCTACCTCCTCAACAATCCCCAACGCATCAGGATGTCCGGGCCGAAGGTGCCGCTGTCGCCACGGCTTGCGGTGGTGCTGTCGATGATCGTGCACGAGATCGCGACCAATGCCACAAAATACGGCGCGCTCTCCAACGAGACTGGCAGCGTCGCACTGGATTGGGAGGTCACCCACGACAATGCGAAGCGGAAGCTGCGGATGATCTGGGCCGAGACCGGCGGCCCTCCGGTCACGGCACCCGTCCAGCGCGGATTTGGATCGCGCCTGATCGAACGCAGCGCGCGCGACCAGCTCGGCGGCGAAGCCACCGTGGACTTTCTGCCGCGCGGCGTCGTCTATACGGTGACCTGTGTGCTGGAGGGATAGAGCATGATGTGACAACCGATAACATGCTCTAGCCGAAGCTCTGCAGCGACGGGAACGTCTCCAGCAGCCAAATGCTGACGCCCGAGATCGCGCCGGTCAGGAAGGCGATGCCGGTGATGATCATCAAGATCCCCATCGCGCGTTCGACATTGACGAGATGCCGCTTCATGCGCGCGAACAGCGACGAGAACTGCTCGACCATGAACGCCGCGATCAGGAAGGGAATCCCGAGGCCCGCCGAATAGACCGCAAGCAGCCCCGCGCCCTTGGCAACGGTGGCTTCCGCCGCAGCGATCGACAGGATGGCGGCGAGGATCGGGCCGATACACGGCGTCCAGCCGAACGCGAACGCCAGGCCCATCACATAGGCACCCCACAGGCCGATCGGCTTGGGAATGGGCAAGCGGCCTTCCCGCATCAGAAATCCAATCCGTGTCAGCCCGAGGAAATGCAGCCCCATGACGATGATGACGAGGCCGGCAATGATCGAAAGCTCGGCCGACCAGGCGCGGATCAGGCCACCGATCAGCGAGGCGCTGGCGCCCAACATCACAAACACAGTGGAGAAGCCGAGCACGAACAACAGCGCCGAGGTCATCACCGCCCGCTTGGAGGCGCGTTCCGGCTCCTCGCTGGCGACGTGTTCGATCGTCGCGCCGGTGAGATAGACGAGATAGGGCGGGACCAGGGGCAGCACGCAAGGCGAGAGAAAGCTGACCAGACCGGCAATCAGCGCCGCCGGGATCGAGACATTCTGAATCATGTCGTCATCGCCATTTCTCAGCCACAGCTTCGTCTGGCCAAAGGTACGGGTTAGAGGATGATCTGAAAAAGGATGCCCCCGGCTACGACCCGATGGGCGTTTAGCGTTTTGCGGAAAAGATCATGCCCACTCAAGAACTGAGCAGCGGGTAACCCGCCAGCCTGATGTAACGGATATGCGGAAATGCGCAACAGAGGGCGACTTCACAAGATAGGCAATACCAGCCACTCGCGCCGGCAGCGTTGCGAAATCCGATTTGAAAAGGTTTCTGTCGATTGCAAATGCAGGCATCGCAACGGCAACGGGCCAGGCGTCTATTTTGCGTCTATTTGACGACCCGCAACAGCGGACGCCGACGCGGCGCCGACGAGGACTTCGAATCTCGCACCCGCTCCGCCGGCGCGTTCTCATCGGCCACTATTTGCTCGCACAGCGCCTTCAGCTCGGCGTCGTCAATTCCATTGAGCTTCATCCGCAGCTCAAGGACGGCGACCGAGACCAGCTGCGCCGTATCACGGTGGCCGCTCGCGACGAGCGTAGCCCGGCATGCTTCTAGCGTAGCAAGAACCGAAAGCAATTGTTCGTCTGAGTTAATCACCGGCGTTCTTTCCATGACCTAAGCTTGCCACATGACTTAAGCTTGCGAAATGTGCTCGAGGCGAACTGCTCAGTCGTTTCGTCCACCCTTCCGTTGAGGTCCTCAGTGTGGAGCGATCCGATGCGCGCGGATAGATCACATTGCAGTTTCCGTGATAACGCGTCGACACAAAGAAGCAAATAAACTCAACTGCCACCTCTAGCCAACACGATGACGCCACGCTCTTGGTTCACCACACACAATGAACCATCCGGAGACTAGCACGACGGGCTCGTCCGTTCGAACATCAAATCGTTGCAATCAGACTCAAAAATGCGCGCGGTCCGGCGAACAATATGGGATTCGCAGCCATCAAAAGAGCATCAGAAAGCGCTTTGCGCGGACCGATTTGAGAGGAAAACTTGAAATCTCGTGGCGATCTCGATCGCGTCCGCAACTCCCAGTCGGCATCCTTATCTATTAGCGTCTGTTATCAACATCGTTGGAGCCGCGCGCAATTGACGGCACACTTCAGGCGCCCTGGTCGTTATCTCGGCAGTTCATTTGGCAGTTCTTTTGGCAAGTATCCTGGCAGTCCTCTTGGCGAGAGCGCCCACGCGATTTGCGAGCACAAAATTGCAACCGAGCGCGATTGCAACGATGAGAGCATCCGGCCCTAAATACCTCCAAGATGGTAAGTATATGCGACAAAAACCACGACGGCAGACGCGCCGTGGTTGTGAACAGACCCGTATTCTGCCAAGCTTTAGCAGGAAGAAAGGGCTTGTATGCATCTGGCGGTGAAAAGGGGTGTTCCGCAGGAGGAACGCCAAAAAGTCGCCCTCGGCAGTTTGACCGATTGGGATGCGGCCAGGATTTTCCTGGAAGTGACCCGCTGCGGCAGCTTCAGATCCGCAGCCGAACGGCTCGGACTGTCGATCAACGCTGTGCGCCGGCGCATTGATGATTTCGAGCGTCAGATCGGCGCCACCCTTTTTACGCGCGATGTTCACGGCGCGCGTCTGACCGACGAAGGCACGGTGGTTGTTTCGGCCGTCGAGCGCATGGAAGCGGCGTCGTTCGATCTGCTGCGCGCCAGCGACTCCGTCGCCAACACGCTGTCCGGCGAAGTCCGCGTGGCCGTCACCGAGGGGCTCGGCACGTTCTGGCTTTCGCCGCGCCTCGTCGAATTCCAGCGCTCGTTTCCCAACATCGTTGTCGACTTGCACTGCGCGATGCGCTCCGCCGACGTGTCGCGTCACGAAGCCGATGTTGCGATCCACCTGTCGCGGCCCACGGCGCTCGACGTCAAGCTGGTTCGTCTTGGCCGCATGCATCTGATGTGCTTTGCGAGCGAAGGATATCTCGCGGCTCATGGCAGCCCGAAGACGCCGGCGGATCTGGTCAAGCACCGCCTCGTGCTGCAGGACGCCGATGACGTCTCCGCGCGCCAGGGCTTCGAGAATCTGTTTCCGGGCCGCGCGCAGCGCGATCTTGTCGTGATGAAGACCAACGTCAGCAGCGCCTATTACTGGGCGGTCGCCAACGGCGCCGGCATCGGCGCGTTTCCGACTTACGCCTGCGCGCTCGGGGGAAGGATGATCCCCATCGACGTCGAGGTGAGCTGGTCGTTCGACATCTGGCTGTCCTTCCATCCTGGCAGCGGCCGCATCCCACGGGTGCGTCGCATGATCGACTGGCTGGTGGAAGCCTTCAATCCCGCCAAATACCCCTGGTTCAAGGATGAATTCATCCATCCACGGGAATTGAAAGCGGTGTATATGGGTGAACCCCTGACCCATCTGTTCGGGGGATTTTCGACTGAAGGACGGTAATAAGAGAATGAACAAATCAGCAGCTAAGAAGATGAAGCAACGCAGTGCCGGCAAGCCCGACATTGAGCTTGGCAAGCGGATCCGGCTGCGACGCGTCGAACAGAAGATTTCCCAGGCGGAGCTTGGCGACAAGCTCGGCGTCAGCTTCCAGCAGGTCCAGAAATACGAAAAGGGCGTCAATCGCGTCGGTGCCGCCCGCCTTCAGCAAATCGCCGCCGCGCTCGATGTGCCCGTCACGTTCTTCTACGACGGCGACAGCAAGGCGCGCGAGGTCGAAAGCCTGCTGTTTCTCGACAGCGCGTTCAGCTTGAGGCTGCTGCGGGCCTACAGCAAGATCAAGGATCAGACCGTGCAACGTCAGCTTGTGTCCTTGATGGAATCGATTGCCGCCAACGAAGAATAGACGCCAAACCACGGCGTCTTGACGTAGCACGTTCGCGCGGGGAGACGACTGATCGGGGTCGCCGGAGGATGAGCCGGCAAACGATCGTTGCGCCGGGCCGGGTGCCGGTCCAAGCGCGACAACACTACGCTGCCGCCATAGGAAGTGGCGGTTTCGGTGTTTCGAGAACGTGAGCGATCAGCCTGCGGGGACACAGGCGTCGCCCGCCCTTCCCAGTCTGCCAAGACGCTAGTCCAATCAAGACACTCTACCAAGGCCGACTGCCAGGGCACGCGGGGCTGCCAAGACAATTCCGCTGTCGAGACAATTCCGCAGTCGAGACAATTCGGCTGTCAAGACAATTCGGCTGTCAAACGATCGGTTGCCCGGATGCGCGCAATCCGCCGCCTTTCGTCGTTCCAGTTTGACCCCGGAATGTTTCACGATTCATCGCCCGTTGATCGATTTCCGTTCCTATATGGATTGTATAGAGACCGCGCCCCGCTTCCGCCAAGCTAGCTTCGGCGCATCAAGCCTGAGGAGTCGACCATGCTGGTGGGTGTGCCCAAGGAAATCAAAGACAATGAGTTTCGCGTCGGCATGACCCCGGCAACCGTCGCCGAGCTGACGCATCATGGTCATTCCGTTCTGGTGGAGACCTCGGCCGGGCTCGGCTCGGGCCTGACCGACGACGAATATCACGCGGCGGGCGCCGCGATCGTAAATGGCGCCGCCGAGATTTTCGCGCGTGCCGACATGATCGTGAAGGTCAAGGAGCCGCAGGCCAACGAGCGCAAGATGATGCGCAGCGGCCAGACACTGTTCACCTATCTGCACCTTGCGCCGGACCGGCCGCAGACCGAGGACCTGATCGCAAGCGGCGCGGTCTGCATCGCCTATGAGACCGTCACCTCCTCGACCGGCGGGCTGCCGCTCTTGGCGCCGATGTCGGAAGTCGCGGGCCGGTTGGCGCCGCAGGTCGGCGCGCATGCGCTCGAGAAGGCCTCCGGCGGCCGCGGCATCCTGCTCGGCGGCGTGCCCGGCGCGCCCGCGGCCGATGTCGTGATCATCGGCGGCGGGGTATCCGGCGCCAATGCGGCGACGATTGCGCTCGGCATGGGCGCCCATGTGACGATCCTCGATCGCTCCATCGAGGTGCTGCGGCGCCTCGCCGCGCAGTTCGACGGCCGGGTTGAGACGATCTTCTCCACCCGCGCAGCCATCGCCGAGTTCGTCCGAAGAGCGGACATGGTGATCGGCGCCGTGCTCGTCCCCGGCGCATCCGCGCCAAAACTGATCACGCGCGAGATGCTGGGCTCGATGAAGCCGGGCAGCGTGATCGTGGATATCGCGATCGACCAGGGCGGCTGCGCCGAAACCTCCCGGCCCACCACTCATTCCAATCCGACTTATGTGGTGGACGGTGTCGTGCATTACTGTGTCGCCAACATGCCGGGCGCCGTTGCGCGCACATCCACCTTCGCGCTGAACAACGCGACGCTGCCGTTCACGCTGGCGCTCGCGGACAAGGGCTGGCGCAAAGCGCTGTCAGAGGACCCGCACCTGCGCGCGGGCCTCAACATCTGCGCCGGCCAAGTCACCTGCGAGCCCGTCGCGATCGCCCATGGCCTGCCCTACCGGCCCGCGGAGGCGGTGCTGTCCTAAGCCGTGGTCTGCCGACCGGGCTAAAGCGCTGACAGCACCGCTTTCGTGATGTCGGCGGTGCCGTCGTTTCCGCCGAACTCGAACGGCCTGATGCCGGCGGCATAGGTCTTGTCGACCGCGCGCGCGATCGCCTCGGAGGCCTCGGCTGCGCTTTCCAGGCCGTGCTTGTCGGCGAGCCAGTCCAGCATCATCGCTGCCGACAGGATCATCGCGGTCGGGTTGGCCTTGCCCTGTCCCGTAATATCGGGCGCGGTGCCGTGGCACGGCTGGAACACCGCATAGCGATCGCCAATGTCCGCCGACGGCGCCATGCCCATGCCGCCGATCAGGCCAGCGGTCAGGTCGGAGAGGATGTCGCCGAACATGTTCTCCGTCACCATCACGTCGAAATCCCAGGGCCGCCGCACCAGCATCGCCGCGCAGGCGTCGATATAAAGGCGTTCGGCCCTTACCTCGGGATGGCGTTGGGCGGCCTCGTCGAACATCTCGCGAAAGAACGCAAAGGCCTTGAAGACATTCGCCTTATCGACACAGGTCAAACCGCCACCGGCGCGGCCGCGCGCTTTGCGGCGCTCGGCGAGGCGGAAGGAGAATTCGAACAGCCGCTCGGAGGTCCTGCGCGTGATGACGAGCATCTCGCGCGCCTCCTCCGGCGTGACGACGCCCTTTCCCATCGAGGCGAACAGCCCCTCGGTGGATTCCCGGATCACGACCAGATCGATGCCGCGCGCGTCCGCGCCGACGATCGGGCTCGGCACACCGGGAATGAGCCGCGCCGGCCGCACCCCTGCATAGAGGTCGAAGAGGAACCGCAGCTCGATCTGCGGCGCGATCTCGGTGTTATCAGGGTAGCGCACCGACGGCAGGCCGCAGGCGCCAAGCAGGATCGCATCCGCTTCCTCGCACAGCCGCACCGTGGACTCCGGCATCGACTTGCCGGTCTCGCGATAATGGTTGGCGCCGGCCGGCGCCTCGGTGAAGCGGAATTCGAGGCCCGACCTTCCCTCGATCCTGTGCAGGATTTCCAGCGCCGGCGCCATCACCTCAGGGCCGATCCCGTCGCCGGCGAGGACTGCGATGTGAAGGGCATTGTTGGCGGACATGAGTTTCCCAAGCGGATGAGAGGAAAGACTTGTGGCCGCATTGCGAGTGCAAGCGACGACGGCACGGTCATTCCGGGGCGCACGAAGTGCGAACCCGGAATGACGAGCCTAATACTTACGGCGTCAGCACCGCGCGACCGACCAGACGGCCCTTCTGCAAATCGAGCAGCGCCTCGTTGGCTTTGGCGAGTGGCATCGGCGTCACCGGGATCGGCGGGATCTTCTTGGCGCGGACCAGGTCGAGCAGTTCCTGCGTCTCACGGAGATTGCCGACATAGCTGCCTTGGATCGTGATGGCCTTCATCGGGATCAGCGGCAAGGCCCAGGGCGCACCGCCGCCGAACAACCCGACGATCACAAGCTTGCCGCCCTTGATCAGACAGTCGAAGCCAAGCTGCGTGGTCGCGGCATTGCCGACCAGATCGATCGCCCCGCGGATCGGTTCGCCAGCCTTTTTCAAAAGCTGCTCCAGCGCGTCCGGCGCCTTGCCGTCGACGGTGGCAAGCGCGCCGGCCGCTTCCGCGGCCTCGCGCTTCCTCGCATCAATGTCGACCACGATGGCGCCCTTGCCACCCATCGCCTTCAACAGCGACAGCGCCATCAGGCCAAGGCCGCCCGCGCCGAAAATGACGATCGGCGTATTCAGATCCTTCTCGACCTTCTTCAGCGCGCTGTAGGTGGTGACGCCGGAACAGGCGTAAGGCGCCGCGGTGACGGGATCGAGCCCCTTCAGATTCAGCAGATATTTCGGGTGCGGCACCGTCATATGATCGGCATATCCGCCGTCGCAATAGACGCCGAGCGCGTTCGGCTTGATGGGGCACATGTTCTCATCGCCCGCAAGACAGGTCGGGCATTTGCCGCAGCCGAGCCATGGATAGGCCAGCGCGATGTCGCCGACCTTGATACCGCCCTTGTCGCTCTCCTTCACGTCGGCGCCGAAGGCCACGACCTCGCCGACGGTCTCATGCCCCATCGTGCGCGGCAGCGACACGCCGCGGTCCTTCAGCGACAGCGGCTTGCGGCCGTGCCCAAGCTCGTAACCGCCCTCCCAGATATGCAGATCGCTATGGCAGACGCCGGCGGCCTTGACCCTGATCAGCACCTGCGTTCCCGCAGGGCTCGGCGTCGGCTGCTCCACCTCTTTCAGAGGGGCGTTGAAATCGACAACCTGGAAACTCCTCATCGTCTCTCTCCCGCTGTTCTTGCTTTTGCGGGGACCTTGCCACACCGGTCCCGTGCGCGAGAGTCTTTTTTACATCAGCGGGTGATGGCACGCCGCGTACTGGCCGGGCGCCACGAGTCGCAGTTCCGGCACCTCGTTCGCGCAACGCTGATCGGCGTGCGGGCAACGGGTGCGAAAACGGCAGCCGGAGGGCGGCGCGATCGGCGATGGCGGCTCGCCGGCCGCAACCCTCTCGGCCGGCCTCACATCCGGGTCCGGCACCGGGATCGCCGCCAGCAGAAGGGCGGTATAGGGATGCGCCGGGTGAGCGAACAACTGCTCGGATGGTCCGACCTCGCAAAGCCTGCCGAGATACATCACGGCGACCCGGTCGCTGATTGCTTTCACGACCGCGAGATCATGCGCGATGAATAGCAGCGTCAGGCCGTAGCGCGCCTTCATCTCTTCCAGGAGATTGAGGATTTGCGCGCGGATCGACACGTCGAGCGCGGAAACCGGCTCGTCGCAGATGATGAATTCGGGCTTCAGAACCAGCGCACGCGCAATGCAGATGCGCTGGCACTGGCCGCCGGAAAATTCATGCGGCAGCCGCCCGGCGACCAA
>Ga0126371_10005002_pt1 | contig 11748 bp, 11 predicted proteins | sample PanSoiMetaPlot_4_FD_110145 | JGI IMG/M metagenome (GOLD analysis project Ga0126371, IMG submission 110145) | Tropical forest soil microbial communities from Panama - MetaG Plot_4 | ecosystem: Environmental > Terrestrial > Soil > Tropical forest > Bulk soil | place: Panama | collected 2016-02-17
CCTCGGCAAAGGCCGTGGGGCCGGCGACGCGGAACGCGCGCGAGGAGGTGAAATCCTCCATTTGGCTGACCATCGGCGTCTCGACGCTCTCGCCGGTGCCGAGCAGGTAGACCGGCTTCTGCGGGAAGTCGCGAGCGCGCTCGGCGGCGACCAGGATCAACGCGCCGCCGCCATCGGTCACGAGGCAGCACTGCAGTAGGCGGAACGGGTAGGCGATCATCCGCGAGTTCAGCACGTCCTCGACGGTGATCGATGTCTTGAACGTGGCGCGCGGGTTCTTTCCTGCCCATTCGCGCTGCACGACCGAGACCATGGCCAATTGCTCGTGCGTCAGGCCATAGGTCTTCATGTAGCGCAGCACCGGGATCGTGAACAAAGTCGGCGGCCCCATCGGCCCATAGGGCTGCTCGAACTGACCGGCGAGGCTGGTCGGCGCGACGATATTGCGGGTGCGGCCGACGCCGGAGCGGCCGCTCTCGCCATGCGTGATCAGCACCGTCTTGCATAGGCCCGAGGTGATCGCCGCGGCGGCGTGGCGGACATGGATCATGAAGGAGCAGCCGCCGACCGCGGTGCCGTCGACCCATTTCGGCGTCAGGCCCAGGTAATGCGCGACGGTCACCGGCGTCTCGCCGGCGGTCGCGATGCCGTCGATGTCGGCGGGTTTGAGCCCGGCATCGGCCATTGCGTTGAGCGCGGCGTCGGCATGCAATTGGATCTGCGACATGTCGGGGATGACGCCGAGCCGCGTGGTCTCGGCGGCGCCGACAATGGCGATCGATTTCGGTTTCATCGGCTCAGCTCCGCGCCGGGCGGAAGAGGGGGAGGGTGATCTCGTCGTCGAGTTTCTCAAAGGCGACCTCGACCGGCATGTCGAGCTCGAGCGCCTCCGGGGTCTGCGGGCAGCCGATGATGTTGGTCATCATCCGCGGCCCTTCCTCGAGCTCGACGACGGCGATCGCATAGGGCGGCGTGAAGCCGGGCACCGGGCGGTGGTGGATCACATAGGAATAGAGCCGGCCCTTGCCGTTCGCCGCGAAGACGCTGACCTCGCGCGCCGCGCAGGCCGGGCAGAACGGCCGCGGCGGGAAATACACCTTGCCGCACGCATTGCAGCGCTGCAGGCGCAATTCGCCGGCCCTGGCGCCCTCCCAGAAATGCTGCGTCTCGGGTGTGGGCTGCGGCCGCGCGCGTCGCCCTTCGGACATCTCGGCTCCCCTTGCAGTTCCAGGCCGACTCTGACGCCTGCGACGCTTTCCGGCAAACGGATTGAACAATTTTTACGGGCTACGGCTCGGTGGCCCAGGGGTTGATCACGGAGAGGCCGGCGGCGCGAAATGGCGCCTCATCACGCGATGCGATCCTGAGATTGCGCGCGGCGGCAATGGCTGCGATCTGTCCGTCCGCAACCGAGATCGCACACCCGTTCCTGCGAGCAAGGACGACGAGCTGCGCGTAGGCTTCAGCGGCCGCGATATCGAATGCGACGATGCGATCCTCGAATAGGCTCACAATCTGCGCTTCCAGCGCCGCTGCGAGCCCTGTGCGGCGCCGGCCAACCGGCAGGCTCTCGATCCCGAGGAGCAATTCGGACAGGCTAACCGTAGCGAGATACAAAGTTTCCGCCGCTTGAGCGTCGAGCCAGTCCTGCACCCGGCGGTCGGGACGCCGCCGCATCGGCTCCGAGACGACATTCGTATCCAGCAGGATCATCCGAGCTCGATCGGCTCGGCCGGTGCCTTGTCTCGTGAAATGTCGAGGTCGATCCCGCCGAGTTGCCGGCCGAACGCGGCGAGCGCTGAACCCAGCCTCGGGCGTCCCGGCGGGCGAACGGCCTCGTCAAGAATGGCGCGGACTTCCGCTTCTGTGCTGCGGCCGTGCCGCGCGGCGCGCGCCTGCAATGCCCTATGCGTTTCCGGTGAGAGATTGCGTATGATGATGGCGGCCATCTTCTTCTCGATCCGACTGTGTTGATATCGCCATCCTCAAGTTGATATCAAGTCCGGACTTTGACGGTTGCCAAGAATTCGGGCAAACGGAATGCAGCAGCAACGGAGGAGGGCAGAGATGGCCGGCAGCATCACGCCAGTCGAATTGCGCGAGCGGTACCACTCGGGCGGCGAGATCGCGATCGTCGACGCGCGCGAGGAGGGCAGCTTTCACGAGCGCCACCTGCTGATGGCGTCGTGCCTGCCGCTCTCCCGGCTCGAATTGCTGGCGCCGGGCTTGCTGCCGCGGCGCGCGGCGCCGATCGTCGTCTGCGATGCCGGAGAAGGACTGGCCGAGCGCGTCGCCACCAGGTTGATCGAAGGCGGGTACACCGATGTCGCGGTGCTGGCCGGCGGTGTGGGGGCGTGGGAAGCGGCCGGGTTTCCGGTCTATAGCGGCGTGCACGTGCCGAGCAAGGCGTTTGCCGAAGTCGTCGAGCACGAATACGGCACGCCGTGGATCAGCGCCGAAGAGCTCGCGCAGCGGCAGAAGCGCGGCGAGCGCTTGGCGATCTTCGACAGCCGCTCCTACGAGGAATACCACTCGAACAGCATCCCGGGCGCGATCAGCGTCCCCGGCGCCGAGCTCGTCTACCGCTTCAACGAGCTCGTGCCGTCGCCCGACACCTTTGTCGTCGTTAATTGCGGCGGGCGCACGCGCAGCATCATCGGCGCGCAGTCGCTGATCGACGCCGGCGTGCCAAACCGCGTCGTCTCGCTGAAGGACGGCACGATGGCCTGGCACCTCGCCGGGCTTGGCGTCGCTGCGGGCGCCACCGCGCGGGCGCCGGAGGTGCCGCCCGACAGTATCGCCGCCGCCCGACGGCGGGCCGACGCCGTCGCCCGGCGCTATGGCGTGCCGGTCATCGACCGTGCCACGCTCGCTGCATGGCAGCACGGGGCCGACGGGCGGACCCTCTATGTAGTGGATGTCCGCGACCCCGCCGAATACCGCGCGGGCCATCTGCCGGGCTCGGTCATGGCGCCGGGCGGGCAATTGGTGCAGGAAACCGACAATTGGCTCGGCGTCTGGGGCGCGCGCGTCGTGCTCGTCGACGACACCGGGGTCAGGGCGCGCATGACGGCATCCTGGCTGCGCCGGATGGGCTGGGATGCATCGGTGTTGGAAGGCGGGCTCGACGGCGTGGATCTGGAACGCGGCGAGCCGGCGCCGAAGAGCGACATCTTTCCACTCGCCGGACCCGAACCGGCGACACTCCGACCGGCGGAACTGCAGGCGAACCCCTCTATCGTGGTCGATCTGGCGCTGAGCCGGCGGCACCGCCACGGCCATATCCCGGGCGCGTGGTTCGCGATCCGCGCCCCCCTCGCCGAGGCGCTCGAAAAATTGCCGGAGGGCGAGCTGGTGCTGACGAGCGAGGACGGCACGATTGCCCGTTACGCCGCGGCGGAACTGTGCAGCCGGCGCTCGGTGAAGGTGCTGGGGGGCGGCACCGCCGCATGGGAGGCGGCGGGTCTGCCGCTCGAAACCGGCATGGGTCCGCTCGCCAGCGAGCCCGACGACGTCGCGCTGTCCGCCCGCGAGCGCGCGAGCGACCGCGAGCGCTATATGCGCGAATACCTCGCCTGGGAGGTCGACCTCGTCAACCAGATCGCCCGCGACAGCGATTGCCGCTTCCGCCTCGCGCCGGTCGCGGCGTAAGCTCTCCGAATAAAATGGAGGAAGTCCGGAGATGTGCGTTCCGCGCCTGATTGTCTTTCTGGCCGCGCTAAGTTTGGCGATGCTGCGGCCGGCCTTTGCGGAGGAGACCGTGAGCGGACCCGTTTATCGCGTCACTTACTTCGATGTCGGGCCAACCGCGACGGCGCAGAGCGCCGCGATTGCGCGCCAACACGCCGAAGCGGCCCGCAAACAAGACGGCAATGCCGAATTCGAGGTCTTCGAAGAGCTCGGCCGGCCGCGTTTCGCGACATTGGAGGCGTGGCGCGACAAGAAGGCCGCCGACGCGTATAGCGAGAGCACCGCAGCCGCTGCCTATCGCGACAAGCTGCAGCCGTTGATGGTCGGCGGTTTTGGCGTCCGTCCTCATAGTGGCCTCGCGGTCGCGGCGCCGAAAGCGCCGCTTCCTCAGGGCGCGATTTATGTCCTCACGCATGTCGATGTTTTTCCGACCTTCAAGGACCAAGCGGTCGAACTCGTGAAGGCGCAGGCCGAGGCTGCCCGCAAGGACGCCGGCAATGTGCGATACGATGTCTTGCAGTGGGACGGGCACCCCAATCATTTCACACTGGTCGAGGTGTGGCGCGACCGCAAAGCCTTCGAGGCCAGCGTCGTGACGGCGCATAATAAGGATTTCCGCCAGAAGCTGACGCCGCTCGAAGGCGCCTTATATGACGAGCGGCTGTACCAGCTGGTTCGCTAGTCTTCCTCCTCGCGGCTGGGCGGGCAGCTGCAAATATCTGCTCGCCGTCCTTCTGTTCGCTTCCGAGCCGGACGCCGCCCAGGTCGAAGCCGAGCATGGAATGGTCGTCACCTCGCATCGCCTGGCTTCTGAGGTCGGCGTGGACGTCCTCCGTTCCGGTGGCAATGCGATCGATGCCGCGGTCGCGGCCGGATATGCGCTGGCCGTCGTTGACCCGTGCTGCGGCAATATCGGCGGCGGCGGCTTCATGACGATCCACTTCAGAGACGGCCGCGACACCTTCATCAATTTTCGCGAGACCGCTCCCGCGGCGGCGAGCGCGTCGATGTATCTCGACGCCTCGGGCAAGCCCGTGGACGATCTCAGCCGCTATGGCTACCGCGCCGCGGGCGTCCCGGGCACGGTCATGGGGCTCGATCGCGCCGCCAGCGAATACGGCCGCCTGCCGCGCGCAGCCCTCCTTGCGCCGGCGATTGCGCTGGCCCGCGGCGGCTTTGTCTTGACCGGCGCCGATACGGAGCTCCTCGACAGCAAGGCGAGCCGGCTCGCTCAGGATCCCGGAGCCGCGAAGATCTTTTTGCGGCCGGACGGCCACCCCTTTGAGCCGGGCGACCGGCTCGTGCAGACGGATCTTGCGGCGACGTTGGAGTTGATCGCCGCGCAGGGCGCGGACGGGTTCTACAAAAGCCCAGCCGCCGCTGCCGTCGAGAAAGCGAGCGGTGAGAATGGCGGAGTTCTTACAGCCCGCGATTTTGCCGACTATTCGGTAACCGAAACGCCGCCGCTCACCTGCTCATACCGTGGTTACCGCATCGTCTCCGCGCTGCCGCCGAGCTCGGGCGGCGCGACGATTTGTGAAATTCTGAACATTCTCGCAGACTACGATGTCGCTGCTTTGGGTTTTCATTCGGCAGCGTCCGTACGTTTGCTGACCGAGGCAATGCGCGCCGCCTTTCGTGACCGCAACGCCTATCTCGGGGATCCCGCTTTCGTGGCGAACCCTGTCGACCGGCTGCTGTCGAAGGATTATGCCGCCTCTATCCGCAGCGAAATCGACCGTCAGCGGGAGCCGAATACCGGTGCACAACCGGCAGAAAAGCTTGAGACCACGCACTACTCGGTCGTCGACGGCGAAGGGAATGCCGTGTCAGTGACCTACACGCTCAACGGCAATTTCGGCGCCGCGGTCGTGGCGCCGGGCACCGGCTTTCTTCTCAACAACGAGATGGATGACTTCGCCGTTAAGCCGGGAAGCCCGAACCTCTATGGCTTGGTCCAGGGTGAGCCGAATGCGATCGCGCCCGGCAAGCGGCCGCTTTCTTCGATGGCGCCGACCCTTGTCGAGAAGGAGGGCCGGGTCCTCTTCGTGCTCGGCAGCCCCGGCGGCCCGCGCATCATAACGGCCGTGCTTGAGACAATCATAAACCTTGTCGATTACCGCATGAGCCCGCAGCAGGCGGTCGATGCGCCGCGCCTCCACCACCAGGGGCAGCCCGAGGCCGTTTATTTCGAGCGTGCGGGGCTGTCGCCCGAGGTGGTAGAGCGCCTTACCGCGATGGGCTACAGGCTCGCCGAGCAGCGGCCATGGGGCGCCGTCGAGTTGATCGCGATCACGGGCGGCCGGTTCTTTGGCGTCAGCGACAGCCGCCGGCCGGCCGGCGCCGCTATCGGGTATTAAGGCTTCGCTGGCACGGTCCATCCCTTCTCGCATGATACAGCTTGCTCGTCGCTAATTTTTGGTCTGAAACGTGTAATTGCAACTTGGAGATACTATATGAGCGATAATTTTACTTCCTTGTACGCTTCCCGTCATTTTTACAACACCCTTTCGCAGGCGAGCAGATGCTTGGAAAGATCCATTTTCATTAATTTGCCCAATTAGTGTTGTGCCGAATCGCGGACGATATATAAACCGAACTTGTCCGTTGGTTATTGTAAGAGGGTAGAGCGCTCCCCACGGAGGCCGGGTGCAGTCACCGCTAATTTCTTTCGTGACGGTAAGTTCTCCCATGTACTGACCATCGAATTTGCCCGCGCCCTGCGGCCACGCGGCGCTCCAAAGCCCTGTGCTCAGCAGAAGGCTCAGGCCCAGCCATTTCGGCATTCCGCTTTTCCCACACGGGTTTCGTTTGCAGGCCACAAAGGACGAAGCCGGTTAGCAACCAGTTCCTGCATTTAAGGATGGCCTCCTGCGCGGTGTTAGAGGTGCCAGTGTCGCATAACGGAGGGTGGTCCGCTCCGTCGCCTAAGTTATTAGGGCTGGTTGAGCCGGCGGTGTCGTGACGCTATAGCCGGTCCGGGCCCGGATGAATGACCCGATCCGCTCGATCGCGCGCCGCGCCTCTGGGATGAGCGGCACGAAAACGTGCCACACATGCGGCATGCGCGGCCATATCTCGAGTTCGACCTGGCAGCCTGCCGCCCGCATGCGGTCGGCCATGCGCACCGCGTCGTCGCGCAGCACCTCATCGCTGCCGACTTGGATGATCGTCGGCGGCAGGCCGGCGGGGTCGCCGTATAGCGGCGAGACGTAGGGCGTGCGCGGATCGGCGCCGGCGAGGTAGTCTTCGACGAATTGCGGCGGGTTTTCGGCATTGAGGATCGGGTCGGATCTGGCGTTGAGCGTGAGGGAGGCGCCGGTGAGCGCCAGGTCGGTCCAGGGCGACAATGCGACAGCCGCCGCCGGAAGGGCGATTCCCTCGTCGCGCAGGCGCAACATCAGCGAGAAGACGAGCCCGCCGCCGGCCGAATCGCCCATAACGGCAATCCGCCGCGGCTCGGCGCCGCTCGCCAGAAGCCATTGATAAGCCGAGACCGCGTCGTCGAGCGCGGCCGGGAAAGGGTGTTCAGGCGCCAGCCGGTAATCGGCGGCCAAAACCCGCGCGCGGGCACTGTCCGCGATGCGCCACGTGACATGACGATAAAGAGACGGCGAACCGATGATAAACCCGCCGCCGTGCAGAAAGAGGACGTGGCGATGAGGTTGCGAGAAGGGGGTGGTTACGAGCTCCCCTCTTACGCCCTCAGTGTCGAGCCGGCGCGTCTCGGTAGTCGGCGGCGGATCGGGAACCAACCGTTCGGCGGCCGATGCAAATTGCCGATGCTGCTGGACGCTGAGCTCGAGGCAGTTGCGCCGCTTGATCATCCATCGCAGACCCAACCTCACCGCCTCGGATCGCAAGCTCATCTCGCGCGATTCTTCTGCCTTGCGTCAAAGCGGGCCAACATACGTGGATAGGTTTCTAGGAGCAATTAGCGTGCAGTTCTCACCATTGGTTGATCGTATCTCGGGCAGGGGCGCCGGGGCATGGCGAATCCATGCGGAGGCCGTTCGGCGGCGCGATACCGGTGCAGACGTGATCTTCCTGACAGTCGGCGATCCGGATCAGGCGCCTCCCGAGCCGGTCATCAGCGCGACGATCGAGGCGCTGCGTCGGCATCGCACGGGCTACTCGGCGACAGTCGGCTATCCGCGTGTCCGCGAAGCGATCGCGGCGCGCTTCCAACGGCGCACCGGACGGCCGTGCGCCGCCGAGAACGTCGTCGTGACGCCGGGCGCGCAGGGCGGCCTGTTTTGCGCGCTGCAATGCCTGGCGGCGCCCGGCGACGAGGTGATCGTGCCCGAGCCGATCTACGCCACCTACGCCGGCGTGGTAGGGGCGAGCGGCGCCCGCCTCGTCACGGTCCCGCTTTGCGCTGGCCGCGGTTTTCATCCCGATGTCGACGCCATCGAGCACGCCATCACGCCGCGAACGCGGGTGATTTGGATCAACAGCCCGCACAACCCGACCGGCGTCGTCTTCACGGCGGAGGAGATCGCCGGCATCGCCGAAATTTGCCAAAGACACGACCTCTGGCTTCTCTCCGACGAGGTGTACGAGAACCTCGCCTATGCCCGGCCGCATATCAGCCCGTGGTCGCTGCCCGGCATGACCGCGCGCACCGTCGTGGTCTCGAGCCTCTCGAAATCGCACGCCATGCCCGGCTTCCGCTTTGGCTGGATTATCGGGCCGGCGGCCCTGTCGGGCCATCTCTTCAACCTGCTGTTGTCGCTGACTTATGGCAGCCCGATGTTCATTCAGGACGGGGTCCTGCCGGCGCTTGAAACGGAACTGCCCGAGGTCGCCGCCGTGTGTCAGGCCTACCAAACGCGCGCTGCTATGTTGTCGGGCATCCTCGCCGCAGCGCCGAATTGCCGGGTGGCGCCGCCCGAGGGCGGCATGTTCGCGCTGCTGGACGTCCGCGGCACCGGCCTCGGTTCCGAGGACTTCGCACAGGGGCTGCTGGAACAGGAGAATGTCGCCGTGCTCCCCTGCGACGGCTTTGGCGCGAGCGCCGCCGGCTATCTGCGCATTTCGCTGACCGCCCCCGACCCGCGGCTCGAAGAAGCAGGCCGGCGGATCGTCCGCTTCGCACGAGGAGTCGAACGTAGCTAGGCCGACGAAGGTCGGGCGGCTTTGAACGTCGCCTTCCCACGATCTCAAAATTGAGACACAAGAGTGGCGGCCTGGCGCGTTGAAATCCTCAGCGAAACCGTCGCCGCTGAACTCGCCGCCCTTCCGGCCGATATGCAGGCGCGGTTTCTGCGGCTGGCCGAGCGCATTGCCTCGGCCGGACTGCACAGCCTGGGTGAACCACACGCAAAGCATCTGGAGGGCAAGCTGTGGGAATTGCGGCTGATCGGGCGAGACGGGATAGCCAGAGCACTCTACGTAACCGTGATGGGCGGAGGGTCGTCGTGGTGCGCGCCTTCCTCAAGAAAAGCCGGGGAACGCCGCGCGCCGAGATCGAGCTCGCGCTGCGTCGGGCCAGGGAGGTCGTGTGACTATTCCATTCGAAGAACTGAAGGCTCGTCTGCTGACGAACCCCGAGGTTAAGGCGGAATACGACGCCCTCGCCCCTGAGTTTGAGATTGCCGCCGAACTGGTGAAGGCCCGCTTGCGCGCCGGCCTCTCTCAGGCCGAGCTGGCTTTGCGGATGGGCACCAGTCAATCAGCTATCGCCCGGCTGGAAAGTGGACAAACTCTGCCAAGCACCAAGACTCTGTTGCGCTACGCCGAAGCCACCGGCAGCAGGTTCCACCTGCGATTGCTTGCGGCTTGAGAACGAGATCCGAGTGAACAAGACGGTGAATGTGGGTATTCCGGTGGACGCTGAGGCCGCGAGAGTTCTCGAAAGCCCGACGCGCCGGGAAGCCGCGGGGCGCTGTCTCAGCGAGCTCTTGAAGAGCGGACGCAGTCACGACACCCTCGTCGAGCCCATTGCCTAGGCGAAACGTGAGGCGCGCACCAGCGGCCTAAGAGACGAGGAGGTTAACGCCCAGCTCCATGCCTGGCTGGCAGGGCACCAGATTCAATCGTAGTGCTCGATGCCTTGACCTTCGTTTCCGCTGCCCTCAAGGCGAACAGCCAAGGAACTCAAGTCGGTCCATCTATCAACTCTACAACAAAATCCATCGGCGTCGCGATGGAATATCCAGAGTTGTTTGCACTCACAAATGTATGGCCCTGATCGACGAAGGGGACGAGTTCGCCTACGACCCCTATGACGGTAAAGCTCTTCTGAACCATGTCTTTGTTCTCTACTTGGATAACTGGGCCGCCACTATTTCCCTAATAAACTGGACAATCTAGAACAATTGATCGCGTCAGCAGGTTCTCACCCGCTACGATCCCCTTACGAAGTAGTGGCCTCCGAAGATCCAATTGCGGCTTCGTTTGTAATCCGAGCGATGTTGGATATCCGAACACAATAATGTCGTTCCCGATTAACATTTGATTGAAAATCTTTATACCTTCCTCAGGTACCCCAACTATTCCGAGCTTTGCCTTTTTGGTAACTACAACACCCGGCTCCATAGACAGCGCGCGTTGTGTCGATTCCTTAGCATTTGCAGATGGCTGATCTTGCCTTGGAATATCACCAATTTTCACGACAGTCACGTCGTGTAGAGGATGATTTTTGATATCGCCAATCCGCTCCAGCGATTCCAGGTTCAACGATATGACATTGCTTTCACCGTCGGAGGGGTCCTTCGAATACGCGGTTAGCTCGGCTTGGTTGTCTATCAATTTCTGGGTATCGGGGTTAAATAAAACATGCTTCGCGGTGACGAGATAGACAGCTTGATGAGTGTTCAGAAAGAATCCTGAGCCCGTGCTGCCGTGGCTGAGAGTTATCAAGACAGGGTAGGCGAGATTGTCGTCCGGCAGCGCTCTTTGTGCTTTCACCGGAAGAACCGGGATTACGGCAATTGCGAGCGCAAGTAGCAACCGTGTGCTCGGGAGCGTGGGGGAAACTCCAGGGTTACACCGCCAGGGGGCAGCGGCATTGGTAACGTGTCAGCATCTACTATTAGTGGTCAAGTTGGACGAAATAGGTACAACATAGTGATCCAGCGTCGTAAGGTTTGCGAGCCGTTCTCCTCCTGGCAGGCCCCGTCTGTAAGGTTTGAGCGGGGTACCAATCCGCGAATCGGCTGTTCGCGGCGCGAACCTGGGCGAAGCACTAAGACAGACACCACTAATCGACCAGGGTTTCTTCTAGGCGACGGCGGACGCGGTGTTGCGCGGGAAAGGAGTGATCGATTACCACGCTGAAGGTCGGCATCGCGAGCTATGAGGAGATGAAGGCACGCACGATGGCGGTGGGGCGCGGCGAGCGCCGCGTTTCCGGCAACAAGCCTAAGGTCTGGTTTACTTCGACGGAGGCTTTCGCCAAGCTCCTGTCGGCCGGCAATCGCGAGCTGCTTCGCGTTATCGCAGAGAAGGCGCCCGGCTCGCTCGACGAGCTGGCCCGGATCACTGGTAAGGCCAAGTCCAACCTGTCGCGCACACTGCGGACAATGAAGGCTACGGCCTGGTCCGCCTCGAACGCGGCGCGGCCGCATCACACCCAAGGTGCTGCACGACCGGGTGGAACTCGACCTGCCTCTCGCGCTGCCGCGTCGGGCGTAAAGCCGCGCTCGGCGTTCGCGGTTCTGTTCCGATATGAAGGCGAGGTTAAGCGGGCGGCTAGGAACTCGTCGTCTAAGGCCGAGTTTTGTGGTAACGTAAGAGCGTTTGTTTGATTTGGATTTTGACCACATTTTGGGAATATGCGTGTGTTTATGGCTTTCAGGTGGGTATTCGCTACACTCTGGGAACGTATTTCCCACAATTCCCGGTTCGCCGAATTTAATTCCCGATTTGTTTTAGTATCTCAACACCCGAAAATTACTGAACCCTGTCAATGGCTTATCCGTCGTTGCTGTCTCACTAATTTGCGCCAGCTACGGACTAGCTACATTGACAGCACCGGGCGGAGGTGCGACAGCGCGCCGCAACAGCAGGGGTATATCCCTGCCGTGCCCGACCACCTTCGGTAAATCGACGGAA
>Ga0126371_10005003_pt1 | contig 11747 bp, 13 predicted proteins | sample PanSoiMetaPlot_4_FD_110145 | JGI IMG/M metagenome (GOLD analysis project Ga0126371, IMG submission 110145) | Tropical forest soil microbial communities from Panama - MetaG Plot_4 | ecosystem: Environmental > Terrestrial > Soil > Tropical forest > Bulk soil | place: Panama | collected 2016-02-17
CGGTGCCTGGACGCGGGCGCCTCGACCGGCGGGTTCACCGACGTGCTGCTGCGCGCGGGCGCGGTGCACGTGGTGGCCGTGGACGTGGGATACGGGCAGCTGGCGTGGAGCCTGCGCACCGACCCGCGGGTGACCGTGCTCGACCGGGTAAACGTGCGCTCGCTTGAGCCCGCGCAGGTGGCCCCGCCGCCCGAGGTTGTCGTCGCGGACCTGTCGTTCATCTCGCTGACTCTGGTGCTCCCGGCGCTCGTCGCCTGCGCGGCACCGGACGCCGACTACGCGCTGATGGTGAAGCCGCAGTTCGAGGTCGGCAAGGGCAGGGTAGGGGCGGGCGGGGTGGTGCGGGACCCGGCCGACCGGGCGGACGCGGTGCGGGCCGTGTGCGACGCCGCGGCCGGGCTTGGCCTGGGCGTAAGAGGTGTGACGGCGAGTTCGCTCCCCGGGCCAGCAGGGAACGTGGAGTATTTCGTGTGGCTGCGCCGCGGCGCCGCGCCGCTCGATCCCGGTGAGCTACAGCGCGCCATCGAGGCCGGACCGCAGAACTAGGGTCGGCGGAAGGATAAGTTGCACCCGATGGGTGAATCACAGCGGACGATGCTGGTGCTCGCGCACACCGGCAGGGAGAACGCGCGGCGCAGCGCGCGGCTGGTCGTAGACCGGCTGACTACGGCAGGCATCGAGGTGCGGGTCATCGAGACCGAGTCGCGCGCTCTCGGCTGCGGTGGCGCGATCGTGGTGCCCGCCGGACCGGAGGCAGCCGAAGGCGCTGAGCTGGTGATCGTGCTCGGCGGGGACGGCACGCTGCTGCGTGCCGCGGAGATCGCGCGGCCGGCCCAGACGCCGCTGATCGGGGTGAACCTCGGCCACATCGGCTTCCTCGCGGACGCCGAACCCGACGGGCTCGCCGAGACGGTGGACCAGCTCGTGGCGGGCGACTACCGCGTCGAGGAGCGGATGACCATCGATGTGGTCGCGCGCGACAACGGGACGGAGCTGGCGAGCACCTGGGCGCTGAACGAGGCGACCGTGGAGAAGGCCGCGCGGGAACGAATGGTCGAGGTCATCATCGAGGTCGACGGCCGCCCGCTGTCCCGGTGGGGATGCGACGGCGTGGTGTGCGCGACGCCGACCGGGTCGACCGCCTACGCGTTCTCCGCGGGCGGCCCCGTGGTGTGGCCCGAGGTCGAGGCCCTGCTGTTCGTGCCGATCAGCGCGCACGCGCTGTTCGCCCCGCCGATGGTGATTTCGCCGAGGTCGGTTCTCGCGGTAGAACTAGTGTACGAGGGTTTCGGTGGTCACGAAGAAGGCGGCAGGCTCAATGTCGCGACCGGTGGCGAGACATCTGGGGCCGTTATGTGGTGCGATGGGCGTCGTAGGTTTGACCTGCCGCCCGGTGGCCGGGTCGAGGTACGCCGGGGTTCGCTGCCGGTGCTGCTGGCAAGGCTGCACGGCCCGGGGCCAGGGACCCAGGGCGGCGGGCCGTTCACCGACCGGCTGGTGGCCAAGTTCGGGCTGCCGGTCGCCGGGTGGCGTGGCAGGAAGGAGACTGCAGGCGGTCATGCTTGAGGAAGTGCGCATCACCGGGCTCGGAGTCATCGACGACGCGCTGCTCGAGCTTTCGCCTGGCTTCACCGCGCTGACCGGCGAGACCGGCGCTGGCAAGACGATGGTGGTCACCGGGCTCGGCCTGCTGTTCGGCGGGCGGGCCGATCCCTCGCGAATCCGGCCGGGGGAGCAGCGGGCCGCCGTCGAGGGCCGGCTGCGCACCGACCCGGACGGGCGGGTGGCCAGACAGGTGGAGGAGGCGGGCGGCGAGCTCGACGAGGACGGCACGCTGGTGCTAACCCGTTCGGTATCCGCCGAGGGGCGCTCGCGCGCCTTCGCCGGCGGCCGCTCGGTGCCGGTGTCGCTGCTCAATTACCTGGCCGACGATCTGGTAGCGGTGCATGGCCAGTCTGATCAGCAGCAGCTGCTCAAGGCCGGCCGGCAGCGGGAGGCGCTGGACAAGTACGCGGGCGCCGAGCTCGCCGAGGTCCTCGCGGACTACCAGCGTGCCTACAACCGGCACAGGAAGGTGCACGCCGAGCTGACCACGCTGATCTCCGAGGCGCGATCGCGGGCGGCCGAGGCCGAGGCGCTGCGCGCCGGGCTCACCGAGATCGAGAAGGTCGAGCCGGTCGCGGGGGAGGAGGCCGCGCTGCGCGCGGAGGAGGAGCGGCTCGCCAACGCCGACTCGCTGCACGCCGCCGCGACCGCGGCGCACGAGGCGCTGCTCGGCGATCCGACGGCCGGAATGGACGGCGCGGACGCGGTGACCCTGCTCGGGCACGCGCGGCAGGCGCTCGACGCGGTGCGCAGGCATGACGCCGAGATCGACGGCTTGGCGACCCGGCTGTCCGAGGCGGCCTACCTCGTTTCCGACGTCGCGGGGGAGCTCGCCTCGTATATCCAGTCGATCGACGCAGACCCGGCGCGGCTGGCCGTCATCCAGGAACGCCGCGCCGCACTGAACCGCCTGATCCGCGCCTATGGCCCAGGCGGAATCGCGTCTTACGTCAACAGTTCGGCGGCCACGCCCGCCGCGTCGGCGGCCGCCTCCGCCACCTGGTCGTCAGCTACCGAGCCGGACGAGCCCGACAACATCGCGGCCGTGCTCGACTGGTCGCGCCGCGCCGCCGCCCGAGTCGCCGAACTCGACACGGACGACGACAAGATCGAGGGGCTCACCGCGGAGGAGGCCGAACTGGCCGCGGAAGTCGCCGAGCTCGCCGCGCGCCTTTCTGGCCTGCGCCGCAGCGCGGGGGACCGGTTCGCCGAGGACGTCACGACCGAGCTGACCGCGCTCGCCATGCCGCACGCCCGGATCACCGTCGTGTTCACGGTGATGGACGAGCCCGGACCCTACGGCGTGGACGAGGTGGAGATCCGGCTGGCCGCGCACCCGGGCGCGCCCTCCCTGCCGCTGCACAAGGGCGCCTCGGGCGGTGAGCTTTCCCGCGTGATGCTGGCCATCGAGGTGGTGTTCGCCGGTGCCGACCCGGTGCCGACCTTCGTCTTCGACGAGGTGGACGCCGGAGTCGGCGGCAAGGCCGCGGTCGAGATCGGCCGTCGGCTGGCCAGGCTCGCCCGGCTGGCCCAGGTCATCGTGGTCACCCACCTGCCGCAGGTGGCTGCCTTCGCGGACAACCATCTCGTGGTGGCCAAGGCCGACGACGGGCGGATCACCAGCAGCGGCGTGCTCCGCCTCGACCACGCCGGGCGCGTCCGCGAGCTGTCCCGCATGCTGGCCGGCCTGGAAGAGTCCGAATTCGGCCAGGCGCACGCCGCCGAACTGCTCGCCATGGCGGCCGAGCAGCAGCAGTGACTTGCGCACACCAGGACAACCAGCGGTATTTCATGCGCGTCTAGTTAGAAACCAGTACATATGTTGTCCGGGGGGCGGGGGCTCTATGCGCATGACCGGTGGTACCGAAACCCTCATCTTTCTCGTCGTGCTGTTCAACATCCCGATGCTGCTTCGCGTGCTGCGGACGTTCAGCCCGCTGGCCATTGACCGCGGCGCGAGCAGGTTCACCGGCCGCTACAGCGGCTGGCGGGTGAGCACATTCACCGGCAAGGTGGCGGCCGCCAACGCCTATACCACGACAACGACCACGACTACTTACCAGCAAAGCGCGTATTCCCACATCCCGGACCAACAGGTAACGACCAGAACGGATGTGCACCAGTCGATCCTGCTTGTAGACGCGGCCGGCCGGCAGAGCAGCTTCAAGCTCGTGAACTTCGGCGCCCAGATATTCGGCGGCCAGGTCGTCACCGTCTGCTGGGCGGACCGCGGGCGCAAGCAGTGGACGTTCGCGACGCTGAACCATTCGACCCGCCGTCAGGCCATCCCGGGCTCGGTGCTGAATAAGATCGCAATGCCTCGCCACGGACTGATGATTTTCTGGATATTCGTCTCCTGCTTCACGATCGTCGGCATACCTGTTGCGGGAGCGTTCGCGCTGCTCAACAGGCGGCAATTGAGGCGCTTCGGTCAATCGGGCGTCCAGCCGCTGTGGGCGAGCACCGCCGCGGTCGCCAGCGCCATCTCCTGACATGGGGCTAGCCCCAGGTGGTCCTATCGCGCCGCACGCCGCACGACTAGCGTGAGAGGCGAAGGCTTTCCCTGTAGGGGAGATGAGGACAATGACTGGAATTGTCGTCGGGATTGACGGCTCCCGTCATTCGGAGCGCGCCCTTGACTGGGCGATGAAGGAAGCGGCGCTGCGGCACGCGGCGCTCACGGTGATCTCCGTGTACCCGCGCGTTAGGAACGTCCTGGGCCGCGCGGACGCGTTTCCGCAGGATGCCAAGCAGCTCGAGAACACCCGGACAGCTGCGCAGGAGGCGACGGACAAGGCGCTCGCCGCGCTCAGCGGCGACCGGCCCGACTCGGTTACGGTCGAGGCGATCAGCGGTATCCCCGCCGAGGCGCTGGTCGACGCGGCCGCCGGCGCCGACATGATCGTTGTCGGCTCGCGCGGCGCGGGCGGATTCGAACGCCTGGCGATGGGATCGGTCGGCGATCAGGTGGCGCGGCACGCGCACTGCCCGGTCGTGATCATCCCGCACGAGAAGGGCTAGGACAGCACGAGCATCATGAAGCAGTTATCCTCGCTGGGCTGGTAGTCGGCGAACGGCCCGCAGGCCACGAAGCCAGCGCTGGCGTACAGCGAGCGCGCCGCGATGAACTGCGTCATGGTCCCGGTCTCCAGGCTCACGCGACGATAGCCGCGGCCGCGAGCGAGGGCTAGCAGGTGGTCAAGCATGGCCCGGCCCACGCCGCGGCCGCGCGCCGCCTGCGCCGTGTGCATGGACTTGATCTCCGCGTGCTCGGCGTCCAGTTCCTTGATCGCGCCGATGCCAAGCAGTTCACCGTTGGCTCGCAGGCTGCAGAACGTTATCGCCGGGTCAAGCAGCCCGTCGACGTCCAGGGCGAAGGCATGCTCGGGCGGCGAGGCGGAAAGCATGAGCGCCAGATGCCGCTCGAGCAGGGCCCGGACATCGGGCCTGCACGGGTCGTCGACCGTGATCTCTCCGGGAGCAGTCACTGCCGCAGTGTACGAGCGTTGTTTTTCGCGCAGGTAAACGAGCCCCGCAACATAACGCTTTGATCAAGTCGTCCATGCGACCCATCCGGACGCCAGCCCCGGCCGAAGAACGGGCGTCAGAGGCCAGCCGCGGACAGCACGGAGCGGCTCGGTCCCGTGCTCGCCCACAGGGGCGATCCAGGAGCGTTACACAGTTCCGCGCCCCGGAAAGGACACCATGTCCCCTCAGAGCCATGCAGATCCGGCCGTGGACACCCCCGCGACCGCTTCGGAGCGATCGCGTCTCATGTCGCGCCGTTCGGTGCTGCGCGGCGCCACTGGTGTGGGTGCCGTCGGGCTCGCCGCGGCCACCGGCGCCGGGACGGCTGTGGCGCTGACGCGTCAGACAACCCAGACCGCGGCTCCGGCCGCCAGGCCCATCGCGATGGCTGCCATGCCGCCGAACGCGATGGCCGGTCCTCTGGTGGTGTACCTGCGGGACACCAATACCGGTGAGATGGACGTCTTCGCCGGCACCGGTCAGGTGCGGGTCAGGGACTCAGCCCTCGTGGCCCAGCTGCTGCGGGCCATGCGATAAGGAAAGGGGTTAGGAATGTCATCGCATCGCGAGGCTCCGGAGATCGCTAAGGACCCGGTCGCCGACAGCACCGACGTGTACGCGTTCGTCAGCCCGGACCGTCCGGACACGGTCACGCTGATCGCTAACTACATACCACTCGAGGGACCAGCGGGCGGGCCTAACTTCTACTCGTTCGGCGATGAAGTTCTCTATGAGATTCACGTCGACAACGACGCCGATGCTCAGGCGGACATCACTTACCAGTTCCGCTTCCAGACCATGCTGACGAACCCGGACACGTTCCTGTACAACACGGGCCCAATCCTGTCGCTCAACAGCCCGAACTGGAACAGTCGCCAGTTCTACACCGTGACTCGCCTGTCCGGCGGGCGCAGCCAGGTCCTTGCGTCAGGTCTCAGCTGCCCGCCGTGCAACATCGGCCCGCTGTCCACCCCGGACTACGCCCGCCTGGCGCAGTCCGCGGTGCACGACATCCCCGGCGGGATCAAGGTCTTCGCCGGCCAGCGGGCCGAAGGCTTCTACGTGGATCTGGGCGCGGTCTTCGATCTTGCTGACCTGCGGCCATTCGAGCAGCTGCACGCTCAGTACGGGATGAACGTTTTCTCTGGCTCCGCGCCGGGTGTCAACGCCACCGCGCAGCTGAACGTGCACTCGATCGCCATCCAGGTCCCCATCTCGCAGTTGCTCTGGGGCGGCAGGCACGGCGACGTAGCAGACCAGGCGTCGGTGATCGGGGTGTGGACGTCGGCCAGCCGACAGCGGGTGAACCTCTGGGATGCCGAGCGCAGCCAGGTCGTCACCAGTGGCCCGTTCCATCAGGTGTCGCGGCTGGCTAACCCGCTATTCAACGAGGTCCTTATCCCACTGGGGCTCAAGGACCTGTGGAACACGCTGCCGCCATCCGATGACAAGCGCTTCGCCGACCGGGTCGCGCACCCGGAGCTGGCCGGATTGCTGCCCGCGCTTTACCCGGGGGTGTTCCCGAACCTGGACAAGCTCGTGAAGTCCAGCAAGCCCCGGGCTGACCTGGAGGCGATCCTGCTCACCGGGATTCCGTCCGGCATCGTGACCGGATTCCAGAACTTCACCGGCCCGGTCCTGGCTGACATGCTCCGCCTCAACACGGCCATCCCGCCGAGCACGAACGCAAGCCAGCTCGGCGTTCTCGGCGGTGACCTCGCCGGGTTCCCCAACGGGCGCAGGGTATTTGACGACGTTGTCAGCATCGAACTGCGCGCGATCGCCGGGGTGACGGTCCCGCTGGTGGACAAGACGTTCACTCCCGATGCCGCGGCGAGCAAGGTCACTGACGGGCTCACCGCTGCCAGCGTCCCGTCCGGTTACCTCAGCACGTTCCCCTACCTAGGCGTGCCGTACAGCGGATTTAGCACACCCTCATCCTGACGGGAGCCGACATGTCGACAGAAGCCGTCCCGGGCCCATCAGGCCCGGGCAGTGTCGTCCTTGATATAGGTGGCGCTGTCGGCGCCCTGGTCCTGGAAACGCCCGCCGCACTGTCCGCCAGCGAGATCGAGATCAGCCTGGTCGGTTCCGCGGGCGGCCGCACGCACTCGCAGGTCCGCGAGCGCAGGACCGCCGCGGGCACGAGCTACGCGGCCGTGTATCCGGGCCTGGCCGCCGGCCGCTACCTCATCTGGCGGACCATCGATACCCCCGTAGGCGAGGTCACCATAGACGGCGGCATGGTGACCCGCTTCCGCTGGCCGGACTGAGCGGGCCGGCCACACTGCCCGCCTGAGCCGCTGTCCGCCGACAGCGCTCAGGCGGCCAGTGTTCAGACAGGCAGCGTCATGACCACGATCGGCGTCGTCGTCGGGCTGCTGGTACCGCCCGCGGGCTCCACGGTCACGCCCACCTTGTCATCGGCTTGCACCCCGGATGCCAGCACCGGCGCGGTCTTCCCGCCGCTCGGAAGCGGCAGCAGCCCAGCCGGCCGGGCCGTGCCCGGGCCGAGCAGCCACAGCTCGTACACCTGCTGCGCCGGCAGCGGCGGCAGCCCGGAACTCGTGAAGACCAGCTGCTCCTGCGCGCGAGAGACCACCACGACAGCGGTCCCGCCGGCTGTCGTCGGCGCCGTCGCGAGCCGTGCGTCCGGCGCCGCGAGCACGGCGGCGATCTGCTGGTTGTGCGCCAGCGCGGAATCGAGCCGGTGCTGCGTCGCGACCTCGACGACCCCGAGCGCCGCCGCGGCCGCCAGGCCTGCCGCGCCCACCGCGAGGGCGATCCGCGGCACCCAGGGCGAACGCGGCGCCGACCGGGCGGCAGGCCGCGCCACCCGCCGCTCTGCGACTTCCGGCGGCGACTGTCTGGTGACCGCGGTGGCGGTGAGCACGCGCTGCTTCAGTCCAGGCGGCGGCTCGGCAGTGGCGACCATGGCCAGCGCGGCGGCGGTCGCGGCGAAACCGCGCAACTCCCGTTCACAAGCCGGGCAGCGCCGCAGGTGCCGCTCAAATCGCTCGCGCTCGGCGCCATCGAGCGCGTCCAGCGCGTACGCACCGGCCAGGGCGTGCAGCTCACGACGGCCCCGCATCACCAGCTCACCCCCAGGCAGTCACGCAACCTGGTCAGCCCGTCGCGGATCCGTGTCTTGATCGTGCCGAGCGCGGTCTCGAGCAGCGCGGCGACCTGCGGGTAGCTGTACCCCCCGTAGTAGGCGAGCGTGATCGACTCTCGCTGCAGTTCGGTCAGTCCTTCCAGGCAGCGCCGCACCTGTTCGGCCTCCAGGCTGGCCTCCACGCTCTCAGCGACCTCGTCGACGGGGATCTGGGCGGACGCGGACCGCAGTTCCCGTTCGGCCGCCGCGGTCTCCGACCGCACCCGGTCGATCGCGCGGCGATGGGCGATGGTCAGTGCCCAGGCCGCCGCGCTGCCCCGGCCCGGGTCGAACCTGGCCGCGGTACGCCAGACCTCGAGTAGCACCTCCTGGGCGACCTCCTCCGACTGGGCGGGGTCACGGAGCACCTTGCGGATCAGGCCGTAGACCGGCCCGGCCAGTCGGTCATAGACCGCCTCGAACGCCTCCCTGTCGCCGCGCGCCACCAGTACGAGCAGCTTGTCCAGATCCGGGTCGCCCCGCTCATCGGGATCAGCAGTCGAACGGAACGGGCCCACGTCACGTGCCTCCACACAAATAGTTCGGCACCGCCCGCCCGGCCGGATTGGTCTGTCGCCAAGAATTCACGAGCAATCCGCCGCCCGCGATCCCAGCCACCGGCGATCCCGGTGATCCAGCCGCGCCTGCCTCCCGGGCGGACCTGCACGTGGACGTGATCCCCGCCTAGTTGTTGCGGCCGAAGATCCGCAGGAAGAACAGGAACACGTTCAGCGCGTCGACGAAGATCGACGCGGCGATCAGCGGTGCTGAGTTCATGTCCGTGCTGCGCCGTAGCCGCTGGAAGTCGAACATGACGAGCCCGGCGAAGATGACCAGGCCGAGGATCGAGTAGATCAGCTCCCCGTGCGGGATATGCACGAAGATCAGCACGATGCCGAAAATGATCAGGGCGATCAGCGCGAAGAAGGAGATCCGCGCGAGCGGCGCGAGGTCCCGCCGGGTTGCGTAGCCAGCAGCTCCGAACCCGGCCATGAACAGCGCGGTCGCGCCGCCCGCCTGCCACAGGACCTGCGGGTTCATGGTCGCGTAGTAGACGAGCGTCGGCGCGAGCGCCACCCCGATGAGCACGCCGAACACGATCAGCAACGCGGTCGAGGCAGCCGCCGATCGGCGTGCGGCGACGTTCATGAACAGCAGGCACACGAACGCGACGATGTAAGCGACGAAGGCCGCGGTGTGCGACAGATTCCGCCCCAGGTACGCGCCAAGCGCGAAGAACCCTGCCGTCATCGCGACCAGCAACATCACCTGCCCGAACAGCGTCCGCGTCCGGTCCTGGGTCGCGTATCCCTGATACGCCATGCTCCCCTGCATGAGAGCATTCTGCCCTGTTCCGATGATTCTCGTACCATCAGGTTGTCGTGACGACGGGCGCGGACGGACCCCTAGGGTAAGGACCATGAGCAGACTCAGGGTTCTCTTTATCGGCGGGTCCGGCGTTATCTCGTCCGCGTGCGCCCGGGAAGCGGTCGCGGCCGAGATCGACCTGTACGTGCTGAACCGGGGGCAGAGCACAGCGCGGCCGTTGCCGGCCGGGGTGACGCAGTTGCGGGCGGACGTGAGGAACCCCGCCTCCGTTCGGGATGTGATTGGGGATCTTGCCTTTGATTCTGTCGTGGACTGGGTCGCGTTCACGACGGAGCACGTGCGGTCCGACATCGACCTGTTCCGGGGCCGGACCGGGCAGTACGTGTTCATTTCGTCGGCGTCGGCGTACCAGACGCCGCCGTCGCGGCTGCCGGTTACCGAGTCAACGCCGCTGCGCAATCCGTTCTGGCAGTACTCCAGGGACAAGATCGCCTGTGAGGACCTGCTGGTGGCCGAGTATCGCGCGACCGGGTTCCCGGCGACGATCGTCCGGCCGTCGCACACCTACGATCAGACGCTGGTGCCGTTCGGCGGGAAGTGGACGACGCTCGGGCGGATGCTGGCCGGCAAGCCGGTCATCGTGCACGGGGACGGCACTTCGCTGTGGACGATGACGCACAATTCCGACTTCGCGCGCGGGTTCGTGCCGCTGCTTGGGCATCCGCGCACCCTGGGCGAGGCGTTCCAGATCACGTCTGATGACGTCCTAACCTGGGACCAGATCGCGCACGCGCTCGCGGCCGCTTTGGGAGTGACCGCGCGGCTGGTGCACGTGCCGTCGGACGTGATCGCGGCCGCGGATCCCGACTGGGGCGCGTCCCTGCTAGGGGACAAGGCGCATTCGATGGTGTTCGACAATTCCAAGCTGCGTTCGGTCGTGCCGGGGTGGCGGGCGGTCGTCCCGTTCGAGCGCGGCGCCAGGGAGATCGCCGCCTGGTACCTGGCCGACCCGAAGCGGCAGCTGGCCGACGAGAAGCTCGACGCGCTGATGGACAAGCTCGCCGCAGACTACGCCGTGTCTTAGCCCTGCTTCGCCTTCTCGATGCGGAAGACAGGATAGCCAGGAGCGATGTCGCGCAGGGTCTCATCGCTCGCGTCCGGGCCCACTCCGTTGAAGAACACCCCGATCTCCATCTTCCAGCGCTTGAGGTAGGCGCGCAGCAGTTCGGGCTTGGCGTCGTCGTCGAGCTCGGTCGCGTGGAAGGGCTCGACCCGGCGGCCGAGGTGCAGTTCGCCGTTGCCGTCCGCGGCGCGCAGGTTGCGTACCCACTGCGTGGTGCCGCGCGGGGCGACCAGGTAGCGGTTGCCTTCGTGCTTGAGCAGGTTCACCGGGGTGCTGCGCCACTCGCCCGAGGTGCGGCCCTTCACGTACAGCACCCGGGAGCCCCAGACGGACAGGCCCAGCTTGGTCAGGCCGGCGACCGCGCTGTTGAAGATCCTGGTGCTGGTGCCCGGGACGACATACCTGGTTTCCACGACTTCCTCCTGTATCGCGGCCCCCGCGTTCCATTTTGCGAGAGCACTGATCTCTACTAGGATCAGTGAACACAATGATACGTTGTCTTGTCAAGAGCAGTGCTCTCGCTTTGGCTCAGTGATCTCGAAGTTAGCTTGGGGGACCGCCGATGAACCCGCCGAACGCCGTGCTCACCGCGCGCGAGCGCGCCCGCGCCGAGCTGACACGCGAGATAAAAGACGAGGCAAGCCGCCAGCTCGCCGCGGTCGGCGCGGACGGGCTTTCGCTGCGCGCGGTAGCGCGCTCGCTCGGCATGGTCTCGTCCGCGCTGTACCGGTACTTCCCGAGCCGGGATGACCTGCTGACCGCCCTGATCATCGACGCCTACAACGCCGTCGGGTCCGCCGCGGAGGAGGCCATTGCCATCGCCACGCCGCCCGCCGCCCGGGCCCGGTGGGCGGCGGCGAGCCGCGCGATACGCGCCTGGGCGCTGGCCAATCCGCACCAGTACGCGCTGATCTACGGCTCCCCGGTGCCGGGCTATCGCGCGCCAGCGGCGACTATCGCCCCGGCCAGCCGGGTGCCGCTCGCCTTCGTTCGGGTGCTCCGCGACGC
>Ga0126371_10005004_pt1 | contig 11747 bp, 9 predicted proteins | sample PanSoiMetaPlot_4_FD_110145 | JGI IMG/M metagenome (GOLD analysis project Ga0126371, IMG submission 110145) | Tropical forest soil microbial communities from Panama - MetaG Plot_4 | ecosystem: Environmental > Terrestrial > Soil > Tropical forest > Bulk soil | place: Panama | collected 2016-02-17
CATCGAGGCCGGGCTTGCCCAGCGCCGAGTTGCAGTCGTTGCGCAGCACTTCGAGCTCGAGCCGCGCGAGCGCGCGGGCATCATCGGGTGTTCCCTGCATCGGTGACGTCCACAACGCGCCGAGCCGCTTCGCGTATCGCGCCTGTAGGTTGCGCATGACGACGCCGTCCTGCGATGCCCGGCCATTCGCGATGTCGCCGTAGATCGACGTCTGCGCCCAGTCAAACAGGTCGGAGATGGTCATCGTCTTGCCCGCCGCATATTTCGTCTGGAGATCGTCGATGCGCGAGAGCGTCAGCGGCGCGAAAAACTCGGACAGCGCCGAGTCCTGCGCCGTGGCCGCGAGTCCGACGACATCGACGTCGTGACGGCCGCCCGGATTGTACGCCCACGACGCAAAGCCTCCGATCGTGCTCTGCTCGGTGTACGTCAGCTGCGTGAGCACCGCAGGGTTGAAGCGCCAAGCGGCGTCCGAGAAGAGGTACTGATCGAGCAGCTGCCATGCTCGCGCCTCATCGCTGCGCGGCACCGCCATCAGACCAGGCTTTTCGTTCGGGTCGCCGCGCCGGCCGCGCGACAGATATTCGCCGCCGATGACGTGTGCCGTCATCGTGGCGCAGCGCGCGTACTGACGGAACGGAACGCCGAACGCGAGACGCGCATCTTGGTTCGGCTGCTCGTAACGCGGGAACCGAGCCGAGACCGCATCCATGTCGGCGTGATCGAACTTCATCTGCACGCCGCACCAGCTCAAGGGATCGTTCGTCAGATCGTATTGCTGGACGCGCGGATCGATCGCGTGCCCATCGCCCCACGAGACGTCCTCGTCGGATGCGAACGTCAGCTGCGGGTTCGACCATTGCGAAGCGATGCGTTCCAACGTCGGGAGCTCTTGCTGCGGCGTGTGCGCGCCGGGGATGTACGTGTAACCGTAGTCGATCGCGTGGTAGTCGTACGGACCGAGGACGAGCTGCGCGTAATCGCCCTGCGACGTGCCTTTCGGCCAGAGGTTGATGGGCGAATACTCCATCACCGACGATGCGATGCCGTATTTGTCGGTGAACGCCTTCGATTGGAGGTCTTTCGCCGTGTACGCCATCGAGCCGATGAAGTTGTGCTGCAGCCCCATGTCGTGTCCGGACTCGTGGAGGACGATCCCGCGCAAGTTCTGCATCGCAAACGCTTTGCGAGCAGCGGTGTCGTCGGGCAATCCGCGAGTCGGCGCGATCCAGTACGTGTACACGGCGTTGTAGTTGGCCCCGATCACCGAGTCGATGTTGATGCCCGCGTTGATCTCCTCGCCCGTGCGCGGATCGTTGACGATGAGCGCTTCAGCGCCGTACTGCGGCGACGACGAATCGAACCATCGGACCATGTTGTGCCGCAAGTCTTCGGGGTCCCAGCTCGGATCGTCCGGCTGATCCTGCACTTGGATGGCGTTCAAGATGCCGACGCGTTTGAACGCGTTGTTCCACGTGAGGAGCGCCTCTTTGATCGGCTGACGGTATTCCGTCGGCACGTCTTTGCTGAGCGTGAAGACGAGCGGATGCGTCGCGACCGACGGCTTGCCCGGCGTCGCCGGCTGGAAGTTCCAGCGCGATAGGAAGAACGTCTGACGATTCGCGTTCTGGTCGGTGCCGAAGTCGAGTTGCGCGAGCGTGAAGTAGCCGACGCGGTCGTCGGCGATGCGCGGACGATAGCCGTCGTCCGGCGGAGCGATCAAGTTGTATTCCATGTGGATCTCGAGGCTGCGCGAGTCGGGCGCATTGTCGACGAGATCCGGGGCTCCGCTCGCCCACGTTTGGCTCACCTGGATCACGTCGTTCGTCGGAAATGCCGCCGTGCGCATGTAGAACGTCCGGCTCGGGTCGAGCCGGTATTGCGCCTCCGGATTGTCGGCTTCGCCCTGGAATATCGCCTCGAGGTAAGCGACGTCGCCGAGAAACGGGCTCGCCGAAACGACGACCGATCCCGTCGCGGCATCCTCGGCAGCGATGGGCACGACCGCGATCACCGAATTCGGAAACGACTCCGCGACGCCGGCCGCACGCGCGGCACTATTGCCGGACGTGAAGTTCGTGTTCGGCCAACGCATGACGACCTTGCCGCCGATCCGATCGAACTCGATCATGCGCGCGGGCGCGACGTACGGCTCGCCGGGCGCCGGACCGAAACCGCCAAGACCGGTGTCGGGCACCGACGTCTCGATGAACTGCTTGCCGAGCTGCGCCGCCGAGATGACGAGATACACTTTGTCATCTTTGGTGACGATCGGGAACAAGCCGTTCTGCACCGTCGCGCCCTGGATGAAGTCGGAGTACGGCTCTGGTCCGTTGCCTCCGCCCCCTCCAGCGCCGGAACCAGCGGCAGCACCGGCTCCTGACGGCGGGGGCGCCGCGCTTGCGGTGCCGGCGCCGAACGATAAGACCAATGCGAATACGACAGCATAAAAAACGGCGCGTCGGATCATGCGTTCCTCCACGAAGGGTGCCTAGGAAAGCGCGTGTTTACTCGCTTTTGCGCGCTCGTACCTGTTGAATGCCGCTGAAAATGAAGAGGCCGGAGGTTAACTCCGGCCTCGCGTGTACTAGAGCAGAACTATTCGCGGTTCACTGCACTTTGCACGAGACGACGTAGCTGTTGCCGATCGCGTCTGCGATCGTGATCTTCGTCGTTCCAGCGCCGACTGACGTGGCGACGAAGACGTTCGCTTTGTTGCCCTGAGCCACGCTGCACACGCCAGGGCTTGTGCTCTTCGCGGTCCACGCAGCAGTGCCGTTCTCCGTCACCGTCAAGTTCTGCGTTTGGCCGGTGCCGGTGAAGTTGACCGATGACGGCGACACTGTCAGCGGGTTCGGGATGAAAACGTCGGTCTTGGCGTCGCTCTCTTGCACCCAGAAGTTCTTGTCGGGACCCAAGACGAGCTGAAACACCGTTCCACCAGCATACGACGGCGGAACGTAGATCGTGAACGAGATCGTCGATGGGTTGAACTCGGTGATGTAATCGCTATAACCATTCGCGAACCAGATGCTGCCGTCCGGACCGTTCTGAAGCGCCTGCGGCAAATAGCTGATGTTGAAGGCGTCATACCATACCTTCGCGACACCGGCGGTCGTGATCTGGCCGATGTACTGACCGCTGCACACGAAGTAGAGGTTGCCGTCGCCGCCCGTGATGATGCTCGACGGGTTGCAGCCAAGCCCTTGCGACCCGAGGTTGTACTCAGTGATCGCTTTCGTCGTCGGATTGATATTGCCGACGATGTTGGTGTTATATTCGGTGAACCACAGGTTGCCATCCGGTCCTGTCGTGATGTTCCCGTATGAGTTGTTTGTCGTACCGGACGGATACGCGACCTCGCTGACGTTGCCGGCGGTCGTGATCTTGCCGATGTGGCCCTGCTCGATAAACCAGACGTTGCCGTCCGGCCCAAGCGTAAGGCCGGCGTTCGAGACATAGTCGCCGCTTGGAATATCGTGAACGGTAATCGCACCCGTCGTCTTCACGACGCCGACGACGTACTTGCTACTGTTATAGTCGAAGTTGGTGCCGCCGAAATAGAGATTCTTATCTTTGCCGACCGTCGATCCGTAGCCGGTGTAGAACGTGCATGTGCTCGTGCCGTTGCAGGTGTACTGGACTGGGATCAGCTTCATCTTTCCGGTCATCTGGACTTGTAGCAACCCGCCTTGGCCGTTGCCGAAGTACATGTTCTTGTCGGGTCCGGCGACGGCGGTGTAGCTGGTTCCATAGCCGCTCAGCGGATCCGTGAACTGCGTCCAGTTGATCGGCTGTTTGCCGTTCTGGATGACGTGCGGCTGGACGCCGCGAGAACCGGGAGTTGGCGCGACGCTATGCGCGCCGCTGCATCCGGCGATCGCAAGACCGGCCGCGAGCACGAATGATGCAATACGGATATTCACGACGTTGCTACCTCGCATTGAGCTAGAGTGCTAAGGGATGTGGGCGGGCGAACGCGAGATAAACTACGGATGAATGGATCCGACCGCGATGCCATGGTACCATGGCGGCCTATGCCGCGGTAGCCGAATCTTTCGACCCTGCCGGAGGCCAAAAGTCCCGGAAGCCGGCGAACAGTTGTTCGCCGGCTTCCGATATATGTCTCGTAACCTGGCCGGTTATTGCTTTGTCGCGTCGACCTCGACGATCGCCGGCTGATCGCTCGAGTTGATGGTGCGAAGCGCCTCGAGCGTCATGCCGACAGGCGCGCTCGGGTCGAGCGCCTCCGTGATCGACATGCCAAGGCGCTGCTTCACTTGATCGTCGATCGGTCCGCGCATCGATTCCGGAAGCATCTTATACTTATCCGCGAGGCCGATGAGGAAGCCGAGCTTTTGGTGCGCCAGCTTCGTATCGATGACCGCGATGACGGCGCCTTTGCTTCCTTTTTTGAAGACGCCATACGTGACGCCGTACTTAGCCGCGATCTCCGTCGCCTTTGCGTTCTGAGCCGACGCGACGTGCGTGTAACCGGCCGGCGGCGCGCTCTCCGTTTTGTCGAGCCACGCCTTCGCATCAGCGATCGAGCCGCTCGACTGCGCGATCACCGAATGTCCGCTGTATGTTCCCGCGCCCTGCGACATGACCGTTCCACTAGAGCTGCTCGCCGAGACCGTCTGGTTGAACGGTTTGGCGTCGAGGATCTTCGCGTCGGCGGAGAGCGGGAAGTCGGTCGGATTCGAGATCGCTCCGGCGGGTGAACCGCCGGATGCAGGTCCGTTGCTTGACGACTGCTGACTGCTGCAGCCGGCGACGACAAGGCCGAAAGCGGCGATCGCGCCGATGATCGATCTGTTCACGTCGGGCCCCTTCCTGTGCTCTTGCGCTTAGGTTCCGCTGTCGGACGGTGTGCCGTTGTCGGACGGCATGTTGCCGCCCGAACCCGAGCCGCTCATGTTCTTCGAATGGTGCGAGTGCATCGAGCCCGCCATGTGATAGCCGGCTGCGTCGGCGGCGGCCTTGCACATGTACTTGCCGTTCTTCGTGCGGCCGAAGTACGGATCGGAAGACTCGTGGTACGACTTCGTGTTCATGTTCACCCAGACGACGTCGTTGCCCGAGCAGCCGAGGTCTTTCGGGATCGGCTGCATCGACGACGTCGGCAAAGCTGCTTGTTCGCGCTGTGCTTCGGTCGTCGCCGTCGGTGCGGCGGTCGCTTGGGAAGACGAGCTCTGCGAACCACCGCCGCATCCGGCGAGAATGGCGGCGGCGATGATCAGCGATACGATCGTGGATCGGCGAACGACAGATGTCATCATCAAACTCCGTTGAGGCCCGGGCAGGAAAACAGAAAGCGCGTCGGGCGCTTGTTCGGCACGCGTTCGGTGGTGGCGAGCGCGTCGCCTTCGGCTATGGAGTGCCCGCGACGAGACGCGCGATGGCGAAAGCGACCGCGGCGGCAGCGCCGCCGATGATGAGGGTCTGAAACGCGCTGCGAACCCACGACACGCCCGTCGCCCGGCCTTTCACACCGCCGAAGATCCCGAGCGCGATCGCCGTTATGACGCACGAGATGTATAAGCCGTGCGTCGAGTCCGGCACGAGCATGTAGGGGACGAGCGGGATGAGGCCGCCGACGACATACGATCCGCCGATCGTCAACGCGCTCACCGGTGCTCGGCTCCGATTCGGTTTTTCGAGACCGAGCTCGAAGCGCATCATGAAGTCGATCCAGCGCTTGCGGTCTTTGACGAGCTCTGCCGTGACTTTGTCGGCTTCGGCCTGCTGTAGACCGTAGCTGCGGAAGATCGACGCGACTTCGAACCGTTCGGCGTCGGGCATCTCGTCGACTTCGCGCTCTTCTCGTTTGACTTCGCTCTCGTAGTGTTCTGCATCGGTCTGCGCGGCGAGGTAGCCGCCGAGGCCCATCGATATGGCGCCTGCCGCCAGTTCGGCGACGCCTGCAGTCACGACGATGTGCGATGCGGCGATCGCGCCCGAGATGCCCGCCGCGAGTGCGAATGGCACGGTGAGACCGTCGGACATGCCGATGACGACGTCGCGGATCGTATCCGTCGCGTCGAAGTGGTGCTCGCCGTGCAGAGCCTTGACGACTCTATCCGCTTTTGCCATCAGCGCGCACCCGTAGGACGGATGCGATAGATGACGCCGTTCGCGTCATCGGCGACGAAGATGCTGCCTTGCGATCCGACGGCGATCCCGGTCGGGCGCCCGATGTATCCGGTTCCTGAGCTCGAGCCGAATCCCCACATGAACGCCGTCCATTGCTTGGTGGGATCGGACCAGTTCACCGGCGTCGATGGAGCGTCGCCGTTCATCGGCACGTACGCGACGTTCGGCGGCGTCGACGGGCAGCAATGCCACGAACCATGCGACGTCACGAAAAGAGCGCCCGCGTACGACGATGGAAAGCGATACGTACCGCTGCCGCTGGAAGGATAGAACGTCGCGCCGATGTGCGTCGCATATGCCGGGAATTCGACGAGCGGCACCGCGACTTTCGAACAGTCGGCGCCCGACGTGTACGCGTGGCGATTTTCTTCGCAGTCAGGCCAGCCGTAATCGATCGGCGCGCCGCTCTGGAGCGTCACCGCGTCCATGAATTCGTAAGGATGACCGTACGGGATTTTGTCCTGACCGGCGCCGCCTGCCCACAACGTCGACGTCTTGGTGTTGATCGTCAGCGCGATGGCGTTCCTGATGCGCGTCGCGAGCGTATGCATATTCGAACCGTTGACGTTCATCGCTTGTATGGTCGCGCGCGTCGGATCGACCTCGACGCAAGCGTTGCATGAAGAGCCGACGCCGACGTAGAGCGTCGACGCGGTCGCGGCGACTGAGCTCGTGATGTGGACGTCGCCGTCTGATCCGGGTGATATCGGCCCCGTCCTCACCGATGCGATGTGCTGCGCGGATGACGACGGCTCGCTTCGATCGCCGCTCTTGTACGGGATGCGATAGACGTTGTATTCCGTCGCCGCGTAGATCCACGTGTGGTCGGGCGAGATCGCGACGCCTTGCGCCGGTGAATCGGGCAGATTGATAAATGTCTGCGGTGCGCCGGCCGAACCGGCCGCCTCAGCGTTCGGAACGATGACGAGCGTGCTTCCGCTCGTGCCGACGAGAAGATCGCCGTTCGGCAGTCCGACGAGTTCGCGTGGTCCGGACACGTTCGCAATCGTCGACGACGTGAAACCCGAAGCGATCTGGATGCGCGGATCGGACGTCGGTGCTGGGCTCGCGGTGCCGCTCGGCGAGGGCGCGGATGTGGGATGCCCGAGACTCGCCCCTCCTTGGCCGGCGTTCGCGCAAGCGGCCGCGACGACTGCGAACGCACAAGCAGCGAGGCAACGGCTCAGGATGACGGTGATGCGCATGTGAACGCTTTGCTTCTCCCGCTTTCTTGGCGGGGACCTGCGCGGCGAGATATCTGCGCGCATCATGATGCGTTCGACCTCGAGCGCGCTCGCTCAAACGATCGCGGACCACCGATCGATCCGAGCGTGTCGAGCCACACGTCGACCGCGCGATCGATGCGCGCGCGGTCGTGCGTCGCGCATAAGTCGAGCATGAACCCGCGGTAGCCGGCCAGCACGACGGTCGCGATCGCGCGAGCGTCGGTGCGGGTGTGGCCGCCGGCAAGGAATGGCTGCTCGATGTATTTGAGCCAATCGCCTATCGCGTCTTTCAAGAACGATGCGTAGCGCTTCGGTTCTTTCAGAGCGAGCCCGTAGAGTTCGATGAAGAGCTTGAACAGCGGCTCCATCTTCGGCGAGCTCATGATATCCCAAGCGGCGCGGCATGCGTCGACGGCGCTCTTCGAATCTTGATCGCGCACGCGCTCGAACAGCTCGCGCTGTCGCTCCCGAAGACGCGAGACGACCTGCATGAGCAGATCGTCTTTCGATGTGAAGCGGTAGAGGAGCAGCCGCGGACTCGCATGGACTGCCCGCGCGAGCGGCCGCAGGGCAAGATCGATGACTCCATGGGCCAAGACGTAATCGACGACGCGATCGAGGAGTTCTTCTCGGCTGCGTTCGTCGACGGGTCTGGTCATATTTCTATTCTATCATACTTGAAACACCCGTTTCAATATTGCTCGGATGGAACGGTCGACCTTTATGGTCGACCGCCCCGGCCTTGCATCTTGTAGTCGCACCGCGAGGGCAGTCGCTCTCGCGGGCACGCGGCGAATCGGGAAATATTAGCCTTCCGCCGCTGTCTTCGGCCGCTTTCGCGGCCTCAGAACACCCACGTAGAGCGACACCCTCGCGTCGCGACACAATTATGGAAGGCCGCGGCGGTCGAGATAAATCTCGACCGCTCCTACGTATCGAAAAGGTCGACCGCTACATCTCCATCGCGTCGGGTGTTTCTGGTTGCAGCAAGAATTGGGCGCGGTAGAGTTCAGCGTAGAGGCCGGCACGGCGGAGCAGCTCCGCGTGCGTACCCGATTCGACGATTCGGCCGTCGTCGACGACGAAGATCCGGTCGGCGCGCAGCACGGTCGAGAGCCGGTGCGCGATGACAAGGCTTGTCCGGCGCTCCATGAGCGGCTCGAGCGCCGCTTGGATGAGCGCTTCTGATGTCGAGTCGAGCGAACTCGTCGCCTCGTCGAGGATGAGGATGCGCGGATCCTTCAGCAGCACGCGCGCGATGGCGAGACGCTGACGCTCGCCCCCCGATAGCTTATGCCCGCGTTCGCCGACAACCGTCTCGAAGCGCTCGGGAAGCGCTGCGATCGTATCGTAGATGTTCGCCGCCTTGCAAGCTTCGATGAGATCCGCTTCAGTCGCGTCCGATTTGCCGTAGCGCAGATTCTCCGCTATCGACGCGTGGAAAAGAAACGTCTCTTGGGTCACTATGCCGATGTTCCGGCGAAGCGAGTCGAGCGTCAAGTCGCGGATGTCGTGTCCGTCGATGCGGATCGTGCCTTCTTGCGGATCGTAGAAGCGCGGGAGCAGCGCGAGCATCGTCGTCTTGCCGGCGCCGCTCGGCCCGACGATCGCCGCGACCTCGCCCGAACGGACCCGCAGCGAGATGTCGTCGAGCGCCCATCGCTCCTCGCGATAGCGAAAGCGGACGTGATCGAACTCGACGTCGCCTTTGCAGTCCTTCAGATCGAGCGCGAGCGCTCGCTGCGGCGCCTCCACCTTCATATCTAGGTAGTCGAAGATGCGTTCGAAAACCGCGAATGCGCTGACGATCTGCACCTGGACGCCGACGAGAGCGGACGCCGGCCCGTAAAGCCGCGCGAGGTAGCCGACGAAGGCGACGATCGTGCCGACCTCGAGGCCCGATCGTATCGCCATGAGTCCGCCGCCGTACCAGATGATCGCCGGCCCGATCACGACGAGCGCCATGACGACAGCGAGGAACCAGCGGCCGACGAGCGCGAGGCGGATCTCGAGATCCATGAGCTTCGTTCCGGCGTCATGGAAGCGGGCCGCCTCTTGCGGCTCTCGGACGAACGACTTGACGAGCGTGATGCCGGAAAGCGAAAGCGTCTCTTGCAGCAAGCTCTCGATCACGTCGCGCTGCTCGCGCGTTCGCTTTCGGATGGCGAACATCGCTCGTCCGACAGGCGAGAGCGGTACGATCATGATCGGCACGACCGCGAGCGATAGCAGCGCGAGGCGCCAGTCGAGCAAGAAAATCGCGACCAGCGTCGTCAGGATCATCGCGATGTTCGTGACGACGGTGACGAGCGTCCCCGTCACGACGCTGTCGACCGCGTCGACGTCGTTCGACACGCGGTTCATGATCTCGCCCGTCTTCGTCGACGCGAAGAACGAGAGCGGCATCCGATGAAGATGGCGGACGAGCGCATCGCGCATGTCGCGCATGATGCCCTCGCCGACGAGTGCGTTGAGGTAGCCCTGCCATGTGCCGATTCCTGTCGACGCGAGCGCCGACACGATCATCAAGCCGACGTAGATGGCGAGTTCGCGCGCGTCGCCGTGACGGATAGCGCCGTCGATGATGAGCTTCGTGAAGTACGGCGGCAATGCGCCGAGCGCGCTGGTCACGAAGATGCACGCGAGCACGAGCACCTCTTCGCGCCAGTATGGCGCGAAGTAGGCGAGGATGCGGCGCATGTCGACGCGCTTTTCGACCTTCGGCCGTTTCGGGTCGAACTGCGACGACCACATCATGTGGAAGGGGGTGGATCCGCCGAGCATGCGTGTGGTTTCTGCTCGCGAGCTTAGGTAATCCCGCCGCGCTCACACGAGCGCGGTCACCGACTTACCTACCCGATAGGGTGGGAACCAGGTGGATCAGCTGCCGTAGCGCTCGATCGCGCGACGCGCGGAGTCGTGATTCGGATTTATCTGGAGGACTTTGCGCCAGCACTCGACCGCATACTGCCGGTCGCCGTTCTTGAGCGCTGCGTACGCGAGATAATCCCAGCCGAACTCCATCGAGGGATCGCGCTGCACGGCGATCCTCAACGCGTCCTCGGCTTTCTTGTAGTCGTGAAGCTTGATGAGGTACGTGCGACCGAGATCGAACGGCAAGCGCGCATTGTTCGGCACAGCCTTCTCACCCTCGGTGAACGTTTGCGCCGCGAGCTCGTAGCGCATCCGGCTATCGAAGCTAAATGAGTAGTAAAGCTCGCCGAGATGGATCCAACCGTCGGGAATCGCGGGATCTATGGCGATAGCCTTTTTATAGTAGTGCTCCGCCGTATCGGGGATGAGCATGGCCTCGAACGTGACGCCGCGATAGGCAGTCACGACCGAGAACACCGGCCGGAAGAGCAGCCACCCGACGACGAGCACGAGGACGAGAATGATCCAACGATCGTACGTCCTGACGACGTACGGGCGAGTATCCTTGATCTCGTCTTGATCGCTCACGCGATCACCGCGAAGAAGAGCGCGAGGAACACGAGGATGTAGCCGGCGGCCATTTCCGCTACGAGGTGCCACCGCTTGACCCAACCGCTGCGCGTATACCACGGCGCGAATGACCCGACGAAGAACACCGGTATGCCGTGACCGACGCCGAACGCGAGCATGAGGATCGCGCCGTTGAAGATCTCACCGCGGAAGGTCGTGACCGCGAGCGCGCCGAGCATGACCGGCATCGCGTCGGGAGCGATGAGAAACGCGAACCCGAACCCGAGCAGAAACGCGCCGACAAAGCCGTGGCTGAGGACGGGCAACGCCGGCAGCTTCATCTTGAGCTCGACGAGCCGGATGAGCTGCAGTCCCATGATGAAGCAGAGCGCAGCCGTGACGTAGTAGAGCAAACCCGTCATCATGAGCAGCCGGCCGAAGGAACCGGCGAGCATGCCGACGCCGCAATAGACGATGCAGATGCCGAGCACGAATGCGAACGAGAGCAACGCTGCCGACCAGAACGTCTTCGCCTCGTGGCCGGCGTAGTTGACGATCGCTATCATGCGCGGAACGCTCGACGGGCTTATCGAGCTGACGATGCCGCCGACGAACATGATGAGCAGCGCGACGCCGAAGTCCTTGTGGACGACGTCTCCGATCTTGTCGGCGAGCGCGTAAATATTAGTCCAGTCCATGATTATTTCGCCTTAACAGTTATATCGGCACTTGATGTCGCGAGGCCAGACAGAAAAAGATATGCGGGACATATCGTTCGTGGAGCATTCACCGGCGGCTTGTAGAATGAAGACGGCGATGATCACGCCCGCCGAGATCGCCGCCCTCATCCGTGTCGCCTTGCCCGACGCCCACGTCGAAGCATCCGATTGGTCCGGCACCGGAGACCACTACGACGTACGG
>Ga0126371_10005005_pt1 | contig 11746 bp, 7 predicted proteins | sample PanSoiMetaPlot_4_FD_110145 | JGI IMG/M metagenome (GOLD analysis project Ga0126371, IMG submission 110145) | Tropical forest soil microbial communities from Panama - MetaG Plot_4 | ecosystem: Environmental > Terrestrial > Soil > Tropical forest > Bulk soil | place: Panama | collected 2016-02-17
CCGTCTATGTCCGCTACGGCCTGCGCAACGCACTGTTGCCGGTGCTTACCACGATCGGGTTCGTGGTCTCCTACCAGCTCGGTGCAAACGTCGTCGTCGAAAAGGTCTTCGCCTGGCCGGGCGTCGGATCCTATGCGCTCAATTCGCTGCTGGCGACCGACTATGCGCCGGTGCAGGGCTATGTCCTGCTGATGGCGTGCGTCTATGTCGTCATCAATACCTCCGTGGACATCCTTCATGCGTTGGTCGATCCGCGCGTCCGGATAGAATGATGAGAGCAGAATTCGAATCTTCAAGCCTGACGGATCGAGCCGGTCGTGCGTTGCACGTCCTGGCACGCAACCCGGTGTCCGCTGCAGCGTTCTTTTTCATCCCGACGCTGGCGGCGGTTGCCGTCCTGGCTCCCTGGATCGCGCTTTACGATCCAAACGCGACCGATCTCGACCATGTGCTGCAGGGCCCGACCCATCTGCACTGGTTTGGCACCGATCAGGTTGGACGCGATGTCTTCAGCCGCGTCCTTGTCGCATCACGGCTGGATCTTGCGATTGCATTGTCGGCTGTGATGCTTTCCTTCCTGGTCGGAACGGTCGTGGGCGGCGCTGCCGCACTCTTTGGCGGACTACCCGATCGTTTGGTCGGACGGCTTACGGACCTCCTGATGACCTTTCCGCTGTTCGTCGTTGCGATGGCGATGGTCGCTGCGCTCGGCAATTCAATTCAGAGCATCGTGTTTGCCAGCGCCGTCGTTAACCTGCCCTTTTTCGCCCGCCTGGCGCGCTCGGAGATCAGCGTGCTGCGCTCGCAGCCATTCGTCGAGGCGGCTCGCGCCGGCGGTAACAGCGAGCTTCACATTCTTTTCGGATTCATGATTCCAAACGCGCTGCCAACATTGACCGTGCAGGTGTCGACCGGTCTTGGATGGGCCGTCCTCAATGCCGCAAGCCTTTCCTTCATCGGACTCGGCATCCGACCGCCGACGGCCGAGTGGGGAATCATGGTCGCTGAAGGTGCCGCGAATATCCTCTCGGGGTTCTGGTGGCTTGCGATCTTCCCCGCGGCCGCACTGACGCTCACCGTACTCTGCTTCAATCTGCTCGGCGACGGGCTTCGCGATGTCATCGATGTGAGGACTCGCCGGTGAACGGGCCAAGCCGGCCGCTGCTGGCGGTGGAGGATCTCGCCGTGAGCTTCGAGGTTCACGGCGGACGCATTGTTGCGGTCGACGGCGTGTCACTGTCGATCATGCCCGGCGAGACGCTCGGCATTGTAGGTGAAAGCGGCTCCGGCAAATCCGTCACTGCCTACAGCCTGGTGGGACTGCTTGCCGGCAACGGCCGGATCGACCGTGGAAAGGTTCAATTCGAAGGACAAGACCTTCGAGGCGACCCCCGTCGTATCGAAAGCGTGCGTGGACGAGGCATTGCCTTCATCTTCCAGAATCCGCGGGCCGCGCTGAATCCCATTCGCAGCGTCGGGGACCAGGTGCGCGACGCGCTCGAAACGACGGGGCGCGCGGAGCGCGGCGACAGCGCGCAACGGGCCCTTGCGCTGCTCGATCAAGTTCGGATCGAACGAGCAAAGGAGAGATTCGGCGCCTTCCCTCACGAGCTGTCGGGCGGAATGTGTCAGCGGGTGTTGATCGCCATGGCGCTTGCCGCCGAGCCGAAATTGCTGATCGCCGACGAACCGACCACAGGTCTCGACGTGACGACGCAGAGGGTGATCATGGATACGCTCTATGAGCTCGGCGCCAGCCGCGGGCTCGCCACACTTCTGATCACGCATGATGTAGGTCTTGCCGCACGCTATTGCCGGCGTATCGCTGTCATGTGCGGCGGCAAGATCGTCGAGACAGGATCGGCCACGGAGGTGCTGGAACGGTCGCGGGTTCCCTATACCCAGCAGCTGGTTGCAGCGACACCGCGAGCCGGGCGAGCGCTCATTGAGCTGCTGCCACCGGGCCAGCGGGCACCTTTTGAGGTCCGCACGCAGAGCGATCGCGCTGCGGTGACCAATGATCCTCCGATTCTCGACGTGCAAAGCCTCGGCAAGACCTTTCACATAGGTCGTTCGATCGGCTTGCTGACGGCACTGTCGCAGAGGTTCGGCAGGAACGGCGCTGCGCAAGGAGCCGACAGATTCGATGCGGTACGCGATGTCAGCTTCACACTCAATCGCGGGACACGACTGGGCATCGTCGGTGAATCCGGAAGCGGCAAGACGACCATGTCCCGCATGATCGCGCGCCTGCTCGATCAAACCGAAGGTCGCATCTTTTTCGACGGCAGCAATATCGGCGCCGTGCCGAGCTCTTCCTTCAGCAGATCGCCGACAAGGCACCGGATTCAGGTGGTGTTCCAGGATCCGCTAGGCAGCCTCAATCCACGCTTCACCGCCTACGAAGCCATTCTCAATCCGTTGCGCAGGTCCGACCCGTCGCTGTCGGCAGAGCTTCAGTTGAAACGGGTCATCGCTGCGTCGCGCCAGTCGGGACTCGACCCCGCGCTGCTGCGCCGCTTTCCTCACCAGCTGTCCGGCGGTCAGCAGGCGCGCGTCGGCATAGCCCGCGCGCTTGTCGTCCAACCGGACCTCCTCATCCTGGATGAACCGACATCTTCACTCGATGTCTCGGTGCAGGCTGTCGTGCTCAATCAACTTGATCTGCTGCAACGCCAGCTAGGGTTGACATACATTCTCGTCAGTCACGACCTTAACGTGATCCGTTTGATGTGTGATCGCGTGCTGGTGATGCGGTCCGGTCGGGTGGTGGAATCGAACGACGTTGAGACCATCTTCAACGCTCCGTCGCATCCCTACACCAGGGAACTGATCGACGCGATCCCCGACTTGCCCGTACCACTCATGGAGAACATGCAATGACCACCGTCTCGCCCGGCAGCAATGTCGGCCGCGTCGGCCAGGCAGGCGCTGTTGCACCGTGGCGCATCGGCGTCGATATCGGCGGCACCTTTACCGATCTCGTACTCGCCGACAGCGCAGGCGCGGTGTTTACATTCAAGGCGCCGACCGACGTGGTGAATCCAGCCGCCGGAGTCATGACCGTTGTCGAGCTTGCCGCGAACGGCCTCGGGCTTTCTGTCCCGGACGTGCTTGGCAATTGTCGCGTGTTTGTGCACGGATCGACAATTGCGACCAACACCATTCTGGAGCGAAAGGGCGCGGTGGTCGGCCTGCTGACCACCGAAGGTTTCCGCGACTCGCTGGAGATACGGCGCGGCATTCGGGAGGACGCATGGGACCATCGCTCCCCGTTTCCGGAAACATTGGTTCCGCGCCGCCTGCGGCTCCCGGTGTCGGAGCGAATGGACAAGAACGGCTGTCCCGTGCGGGCACCGGACCCCGACAGTATCATCCGTGCAATAAAATTGTTCCGGCGCGAGGGCGTCACGTCGATTGCGATCTGCTTGCTCAACAGCTACCGCAACGACAGTCACGAGCGGATCTGCGCGGACCTCATCCGCAAGGCGTGGCCTGACGTCTGGTTGTCCGTTTCCGCTGACATTGCGCCCGTACTCGGCGAGTACGAGCGAACCTCCACGACCGTTCTGAATGCCTACGTGACCCCGCGGGTTGTCCCCTACCTGCAGCGACTGGAACACGATCTGCGTGCCCAGGGATTGGCTCATCCCCTGTTGCTGATCCAGAGCAACGGCGGAGCGGCAAGCGTCGAGCAACTTGCCAACCGTTCCGTGATGCTCGCGCTCTCGGGACCAGCCGCCGGCGCCAGCGCGCTTCGCGCCGTGGCCGAGATGGCAGGCCGCGACGATCTCCTGCTGATGGAAATCGGCGGCACCAGCTGCGATGTCATGTTGATGAACGGCGGCGAGATCGCCATGGTCGATGCGCTTTCGCTCAACGACTATCACCTCACGCTGCGGTCGGTCGACATACATTCCATTAGCGGCGGAGGCGGCACGATTGCAACCGTTGATTCCGGCAATCTGCTGCACGTCGGTCCGCACGGCGCCGGGGCGCGACCGGGTCCCGCCTGCTATGGCCTCGGCGGTGAGGATGCGACCGTTACCGACGCTCAACTCGTTCTGGGCAGGATGCGCGCCGGCGCCTTCGCCAACGGCCTGATAAAACTCGATCCTGCGCAGGCACATCTGGCAATCGAAGACAAGATCGGCTCGCGACTCGGGATCGATGTCGTCACCGCGGCATCCGGGATCATCCGCCTGCTGGAGCAGAGCCTTCAGCATGCGATCGAACGCGTCAGCGTCGAGCGGGGTCACGACCCCCGGCATTTCACCCTCGTCGCCGGCGGCGGCGCAGGCGCGCTTCATGCAGTGCCTGTCGCGCGCGCGCTGGGCTGCCCGACGGTCTATGTGCCGCGACTTGCCGGTGTATTCTGCGCCTTCGGCATGTGCCGTACGGATATACGCGAGGATTTCCTGGCAACACGGCTGAGGCCTCTCGATGACGAAACCAGCGACGCTATCGAGCATGGATTTTCGGAACTTGCATCGCTGGCCAGGGCCCGTCTGGCCGCCAGCGGATTTTCATTGTCAGACCTGACGTTCGAGCGCGGGCTCGATCTGCGTTATGTCGGACAGCAATGGTCGTTGCAGGTGCCGGCCGCAACATGGGATGTGACGGCGATCCGTGCCGATTTCGAGGCACGCCATCGACGCCAGTTCGGTCACCATCAGCCCGATGGGCAAATCGAGGTCGTTCATTTGCGGCTCGCCGGCATTGCCCGTCTGAGCCCAATTGAGCTGCCGAATCTGCCGACGACCGACATCGCGCCCGTACCCTTTGAGCGGCGCCCGGTGCATCTTGATCCGCAATCGGGATTTCAAACGCTACCGGTCTACGACGGCAATCGGTTACGGCCCGGGCAGAAGATGGGTGGGCCTGCCCTGGTTGAGGAAAAGAACACCACGATCCTGATCGGAGCGGGCGATCTGCTCGAGATCGACGCCAGCGACAATTTCCTCATTCACATAGCAGCAGGCGGAGCAGCGCGATGATCGACGACCCCATCGGTCTCTCCATCGTTCAGAAACAGCTTGATCACATCGCGCGGCAAATGGGATGGGCAATGATGCGCACAGCGCGAAGTCCGATCTTCAGCCAGTCGCATGATTTCTCCTGCTTCATCGGCGACGCCCACGGCAATGTCGTGTCGCAAGCCGATGGACTGCCGATCCATACCGGCGGCGGTAGCTTTGCGGTCAAGGCCGTGCTGGAACATTTTGCAGGCGAGATCGTCGACGGCGACGTGTACGTTCTCAACGACCCCTATGAGGCCGGCGGCAATCATCTTCCCGATTATACGGTCATTCGTCCCGTATTCGTGCGTGGTGAATTGCTCGCCTTCTGCTGCAACCGTGCCCATCAATCGGATATCAGCGGGGGTGCCGCCGGCACCTACAATTCCGCCGCGACCGAAATCTATCACGAAGGCATTCGACTCCCGGTGTTGCGGCTGGTCGACGCCGGCAGGTTGCGCAAGGATCTTTGGCGGCTTCTCTTGTTGAATTCCCGCTGTCCGGATCTCCTCGACGGCGACCTGCGCGCCATGGTCGGATCGACCGAGATCGGCGCAAGGCGCGTCGCCGAGGCGCTGCTGTCGTTGCGCGAGGGAACGGCGAGCGAATACCTCCGGGGTATTCTCGATCATGCCGAGCGACTGGTTCTCGAAGAAATCGGTGGCTTGCCGCCCGGAATCTACGAAGGTGACGACGAGAGCGACAATGATTGCTTCGGGCCCGCCGATATTCGCGTCCGCGTGCGCATCACCGTATCCAGGAACGGCCTGCATGTCGACTTCTCCGGCAGCTCGCCGCAAATCGCGGGCTTCAAGAATTCCTCGATCGCCAACACCTATTCGAGCGTCTATCTCGCCGTCATCGCGTTTCTTGCGCCGCATTTGCCGAGGAATGACGGCGCCTTTCGCCCGATCAGCGTACTTGCTCCCGAGGGCACCGTCGTCAATGCCCGACCACCGGCGCCGATGACAATGAATACGATATTTCCCGCAACCGACATCGTTCACGCCTGCTGGAAGGCGCTGGCGGCCTGCGATCCGAAGCGGGCATGCGCCGGGTGGGGAAAATCGGTGCATTGTGTCACGTCCGGCTACAGGCCGACCGGCGAAACTTTCGTGCTGTATCATTGGCATGGATTGCCTGCGACCGGCGCCGTACGTGGCCGCGATGGTTTCCCGAGCATGGGGACCGTACCGACGCTGTGTGGACTGCGGCTACCGAACGTCGAGGCCTACGAACAGCTCTATCCGATCACAATCTACAAATACGAGATGCGTTGCGACGGCGAAGGCGCGGGCGAGTTCCGTGGCGGATCCGGCATCGACTATGTCGCCGATGTGCATGTGGGTGCCGAGTATTCGTTTCGTGGCGAAGGGGCCTGCGGGCTCACCGCTTTTGGCGTCAACGGAGCTGCTGCCGGCGAGACCGGTTCTGTGACTCTCGTCGCAAGCGACGGTCAACCCCTCGACATTCCTCAATATGGCATCCGAAATCTGCCGCCGGTTCGTATCACTATCGCCTCGCCGGGAGGCGGAGGATTTGGCGATCCGATGCGGCGACATCCGGATGCCGTGCTTCGCGATGTCATCGATGGAATCGTGAGCCCTGCAAAGGCGCTCCAGACCTACGGTGTGGTTCTGACCAAACCGCCGTTTCGCGTGAACGCCGACGAGACTGCTGTGTTGCGATCAGCGCGAAGACAGCAGGCCATGGTAGCGGTCCCCCAACCGGGATGATCGACATCATTCGCGAAGCCATTTCGGCAGTTTCTGCAAGGCTCGGATGGTTGTGGCCTCTTCCTCCCGACACCATCCCAACTACCGCGTGACGCCCTGGCGTCACGCGGTTCCTGTTTCGAGTCTGGCCGTTTGTTGCGCCAGAATCTTCATTTTGTTTGATATTTCAGGGATTATTTACGTTTTGATGCATCATATTTGAGAAAGGCTTGATTTGGTTGCGACGCCGCCGCTGTAACCAGCTGTCCGATTGGCCGAGGGTCTTTTGTCATGGAAGGCAAAGCAGTCGAGCGTCCCGTTAGCGAACCTCGCGCGAGGCTGACCATCATTTCCGTGGTTGCCGGGACCATGGCCCTGTTCATCTTGCTGACCGTTGGATCGGCACTGACCAGCTTGAAGTTGAGTTCTGCGGCGACCGCTTTGCTCAATGAACAGCCTCGCGCCATTGGTGCAATCAGCGATGTGAAGGATCTCGAGCGCAGCATGGTGAGCCTGGAAGCGGCAATGAACCGCTACCTTGCCTCGGTGAACCCGGAAGACAAGAAAGCCTTTCTGGACGGCGCAGCCTCGGCCGAGGCGCTGCTCAAGAGGATCACGGATCGCAACGAGAACGCCGGCTCGCTCGCGACCGCCTTCAATAAATGGATGACGCCAGCGTCAAAATCGCTTCGCTTGATGTCGATGTTGTCCGAAACAGAGGACGCACGGCACGCTTTCGATGCCGAAATCGCCGGCTATGCCGCACGCGAGCTGGCGCGGCTCGAAGCCGAGCGCGCAGAATCGGCAGACCGCTTTGCGGCGGCATCGCGTCTGCAGATCGGCGTGCTCGTGCTGACGCTCATTCTTTCTCTCGGTCTGGCTTGGGTTCTGCACCGACTGCTGGTCAAACCCCTGCAATATCTGATTGGGGTCACGCATCAAATCGCTGCTGGCGACCGCAGTACCGATCTCGACCGGACGCTTTCGATCCGGGACCTTGAAAGGTTGCAGGATGCCTTGCGCATCTTCCAGCACAACGCGACCGAGCGCGAAAGTCTCCTCGAGGAGCAGTTGCAATCGGCCAGCCGCCACGACCGCGCCGAACGAGTCAATCGGCTCATTGGCGATTTTGAGCAGGAAATGCGCCAAACGCTGGTCCGTCTCGACAACAGCGCGTCGGAACTGACAAAGGGATCGAACACGCTCGGCAACGTCGCCCAAGCCGCGGCTGCGGACGCCAAGGGCGCCGACCAAATCTGCGAGGCGCTGAACGAGGCAGTCGCGATTCTCATGGCGAGTGCCGAACAGATCAAATCGGGAATCCAGGAAGTGTCGCACGGCGCCGGCAAGTCACAGGAGGCCTCGGAGCGCGCGGTCATCGAAGCGCGCGACATGAAAGGGACGATGCAGGAGCTTGGCGGGCTCGCCAGAGACATCGGCGATATCCTTGAAATCATCAAGGGTCTCGCCGGCCAGACCAATCTGCTGGCGCTCAACGCGACCATAGAGGCGGCGCGCGCCGGCGAATTTGGGCGCGGCTTTGCGGTCGTTGCCGCCGAGGTAAAAACCCTGGCCAGCCAGTCTGCCCATGCCGCCAATGAGATCGCTGGCAAGATCACGGCGATCCAGAAGGCCTCCGAGCGAACGATGCAGGCGATCGCCAAGGTCGACACGATTGTCTGCGAGAGCTCGTCACATGCAACTTCCGTCGCGGCTATCGTTCACCAACAGAATGTTGCGATCGACAACATGACATTGAGTCTTGCCGGCACATGCGAAGCCTCCAAGCAGAGTGCCGGCAGCGCGGCTCGCGTTCGGAATTCCGTTCATTCGACGGAGGAAATCGCAAAGCTCGTCGAGGAGCATGCCCACGGTATTGCGACCGAGAGCCAGCTGCTGGAAAGCCGCATCCACCAGTTTCTCGACAGCGTCAAGGTCGCCTGAGCCCAACCGCACCGCTGACGGCGCGCTTGTGCAGTTCCGCAGCATCTTGATCCAATCTATATTTGCAGTCTGACGTTTGGTATAACACCGCCATCGAATGCTTCAGGATGATCCCGATGCTGCATGATCCGGATTTTGCGGTCCCCCTTGCCCCGCTCGACCGACAGGCCGGTCTGGGCGAACTGGCCTATTCATCACTGAAGGAATCCATCATCAGCGGACAATTCGCGCCGGGGGTCAAGCTGACTGTCCGTTCGGTGGCGCAGGCCCTTGGCGTAAGCACAACGCCGGTTCGCGATGCGATCATTCGCCTGATCGGCGAAGGAGCGCTGGTCAATCTCGGGCCAAAGACGGTGGTCGTGCCAGTCCTCACGATGACTGCCCTTGACGAGGTGACGAAGATCCGGCTCGCGCTCGAAGGGCTCGCTGCGTTCGAAGCAACCGCTCATGCGGATGAGGCCGACATCTGTTTTCTCGAAGACACGCAGAGCCAGATCAACAAGGCGATGGACGGCGCGCAATATGCCAACGTGCTTCGTCTCAACAAGGCCTTCCATTTTCGGCTCTACGGCAAATCCGAGATGCCACGCCTGGTCGCACTGATCGAGTCGCAATGGCTGCGCATCGGGCCGTCACTGAACGATCTTTATCCGGACTTTGCGATCCATCGGCGCGGCGTTTCAAACCACCAATGGGCCATTCGCGGCCTCAAGGACCGTGATGCTGCGACCGTCCGCGCTGCGATCGAAAACGACCTGCGCGACGGGTATCGCCGGTTGAGCAAGCTCGTTCAATCCCGGCAGAACGAGACCGGGCGCTCTTGAGCTCTTGTCCCATCAGTTCTTGTCCCATAGTTCCGCGCCAGGCCAACGATGGTTCGCTGCGATCCCTTTACCCTTTTATCAGATTTTTGTTGCATCAAATATCAAAAATTGACATAAGGGTGCGCACTGGCTAGTGCAGGAGAGAGTTCAGTGACCCAGCCAAGCCGGGCAAAGGCGACGGACATTTCTCGTGTCGGGCCGAAGTCCAGGGATTGTTTCGCCCGCGCGCAATTCGTTTTCCCTGACGGCACCGCGCGGGTGACGATCGAGCGCGATCCGACGCCACGCTATATTGAACGGGGAATGGGCAGCTACCTGTTCGACGTCGATGGTCGCCGCTTTCTGGACCTCAATTGCAACTTCACCACGCTGATCCATGGCCATGCTTTTGCGCCCGTCGTGGAAGCGGTCACTCGGCAGATCCAGAGCGGGAGCTGCTTTGCCAATCCGACCGAAGGTGAAATCGAGCTCGCTGAACTGCTTTGCAGCCGGATTCCTCATGTCGACCGTATCCGTTTCGTGAACACGGGCACCGAAGCTGTCCTGTTCGCGGTCAAGGCGGCGCGGGCATTTACCGGACGTTCCAAGATCGCCAAACTCGAGGGCGCCTATCATGGCGCCTACGACTGGGTCGAAGTTAGCCAGGCTGCGACACCGCAGAACTGGGGTGATTCAACAGCGCCTAACTCAACATCCTTCTATCGGGGGATGCCGGCCAGCGTGCGCGATGAAGTCGTTGTGCTGCGCTTCAATGATGCGATTGGCGCACGTCGGCTGTTGTCCCAACACGGGCACGAGCTGGCAGCCGTCGTCATGGATCCCATGCCTAGCCGCGGCGGTCTAACGAGACCAATGCCTGAATTCCTTTCGGCAGTTCAGGAAACTGCGCGCGGCAACGGCATTTTGGTCATCGCGGACGAGGTCTTGAATCTTCGCCAGGGCTTCCAGGGCGCTTCCGCGCGATATGGCCTGGTGCCCGATCTCGTCGCGATGGGCAAGATCATCGGCGGTGGATTGCCAATCGGAGCCATCGGCGGCCGCAATGACGTGATGAAAGTGTTTGACGCTTCGGCAGGGCGGCCGCTGTTGCCGCAAGGCGGCACGTTTTCGGCCAACCCCCTGTCGATGACTGCAGGTCTCGCGGCGATGCGCCACCTTGACCACTCTGCTTTTGCACACCTCGAAAGCCTTGGATCTGTCATTCGGGATGGCCTCGCTCGCGCCATTGCGAAACGGGACGCGCCGCTTTGCGTGACTGGCGCGGCGTCTCTCTTCCGTATTCATCCCATGGCGCAAATTCCGAACGACTATCGCGAAGCTTATCCGACGCCGGCCGGAGCGGCCCTGATGAAGGAGCTGACGCGGTTCTTTGCCCAGAACGGCATTATTCTTCCGATCGGAGCGGCCGCCTCTCTGTCGACTCCAATGGAATTGGCCGACGCCGAGTTTATCGTCGACGTGTTCGCGGGATTCCTCGATTCTCACGACAGTCTGATGGATACGCTTGAGAGCCGCGGATGACCGAGTTGACCGCAGCGCAACGCATCGCGCGCGCACTTCAGCGTCACGGCGTAGAAGTGGTCTTTGGTCAGAGCCTCCCTTCGGCGGTGATCCTTGCTTGTGAAGCGATCGGCATTCGACAACTCGCCTACCGTCAGGAAAACATGGGCGGCGCGATGGCCGATGGATTTGCGCGAGCGTCCGGCCGGATCGCGGTTGTCGCGGCGCAGAATGGACCAGCGGCCACCCTGCTGGTGCCGCCTCTCGCCGAGGCATACAAGGCGAGCGTACCTGTCGTTGCCCTGGTTCAGGAAGTCGAGCGCAATCAATTCGATCGCAACGCGTTTCAGGAACTCGATCATCTTGCTCTGTTTTCTTCCTGCGCCAAATGGGTTCGCCGGACAATGACTTCGGACCGCATTGACGACTATGTCGATGCGGCCTTTGTAGCAGCCGGGAGTGGCCGGCCAGGTCCCGCTGTCTTGCTCCTGCCCGCCGACCTGTTGCGCGAAACTGCGATTGCACCGATACGCGAACGCCGGACAAGGCTGAGCGAATGGCCGATCGACCGCACGCGCCCGGCCGAAATGGAACTAGGCGCGGCCGCCGAAACGATCGCTGCAGCGAAGATGCCCGTTGTTATCGCAGGTGGCGGCGCGGCCTCACGCGCCGCTGCTGCCGCACTGGCCCGATTCCAGGAAGCTGCTCACCTTCCGGTCTTCACCACAAACATGGGAAAGGGAGC
>Ga0126371_10005006_pt1 | contig 11746 bp, 7 predicted proteins | sample PanSoiMetaPlot_4_FD_110145 | JGI IMG/M metagenome (GOLD analysis project Ga0126371, IMG submission 110145) | Tropical forest soil microbial communities from Panama - MetaG Plot_4 | ecosystem: Environmental > Terrestrial > Soil > Tropical forest > Bulk soil | place: Panama | collected 2016-02-17
CCATGTGACGCCTTGTGAATATCGTCGTAAATTCATAAGGATAGGGATGCTGCCGAAAGCGGGGCAGGATGATGGCTGGGAAAACTGTGACACGCGCCGATCTCTGCGAGGCGGTCTATCAAAAAGTCGGGCTGTCCCGCACCGAATCCGCTATGCTGGTTGAGCTGGTGCTCAAGGAGATCACCGATTGTCTGGAGCGCGGCGAAACCGTGAAACTCTCGTCGTTTGGATCGTTCGTGGTGCGCAAGAAGGGTCAACGGATCGGCCGCAATCCCAAGACCGGTAAGGAAGTGCCGATTTCGCCGCGGCGCGTGATGGTTTTCAAGCCTTCGGCGATTCTTAAGCAGCGGATCAATTCGGGGCTCGACGGCGGACACGAATAGTGCGGTGAACAAGAGGGGCCTGAGGCGGTGGAGAAGGCACCCGACGCGTTTCGAACGATCAGCGAAGTCGCGGAAGAACTCGACCTGCCTCAGCATGTGCTGCGGTTTTGGGAGACCCGCTTTTCGCACATCAGGCCGATGAAGCGCGGTGGCGGCCGGCGTTACTACCGGCCCGATGATGTGGATCTGCTCCGGGGAATCCGTCATCTGCTCTATGGCGAAGGCTACACGATCCGTGGCGTTCAGCGGATTCTGAAGGACGAGGGCGTCAGGTTCGTGCAGGCGGTTTGGAAGACCGGAGCGCCGCAACCTGCCGACGACGCCATGGATGAGGAAGCCGAGGAAAGCGACATTGAGCCGGGGCGCGGCCTTCTGGGCCTGTGGCCGTCGCTGCTCGGGGGATCAGATCAGCGCGATGACGACGAGGGGCCCATCGAGGCCCGCGCTGAGGAAGACGCGGTCCACGCCGTCCCCGAGCGTGAGGGCGCCCCGCCAATCGCCAACGCCGACGCTGCGGCGTTGCTTCGGCCTGGCAGCGAACCTGCCGTGCGGGAGCTGCCGCGGGATCATCTCCGCAAGCTCAAAGCCACCCTCGGCGAGTTAAGTGAGTGCCGCCGCCTGATCGAGGCGGCGCTGCGCGACGAGGTCGATGTCTCGAGCTTTGGCCAGTCCTAAATCGTGCGCTTCGCACCGGCCGGCAGGCCATATGCCGCTAAGGCTTGCTCGGCTCCTCCAAGGTGGATCGTAGCTTGTCGAGTTCGGCCCCAAACCCCGCCCAGTCTCCTTCTTTGAGCGCCTCCATGGCGCGATTATAGTGGCCGAGCGCATCTCGGGCGCGATCGGTCCCAAGAACCGGGCGCGCCGCGCCAGCTGGACCGGCGAGTTCGGGTTCTCTGAACAGGGCCGCCAACGCCTGCCTCAAGCTCTCCTCCATCACCACGCGGTCGTCATAGGCGGCAATCACCCGCTTGAGCTCCGGCAGTTGGCCGGTCTCGGCGCGCAGATAAAGCGGCGAAACATATAAGAGCGAGCTTTCGATGGGAATGACCAGCAGATTTCCGCGGATAACGCGTGAACCCAGCTGGTTCCAAAGCGAGAGCGCCTGCGAAATATTGGTGTCCTGATTGATGCGGGCCTCGATCTGAAACGGGCCGTAAACTAACTTCTCCTTGGGAAACGCATAGGCGATCAGCTTGCCATAGTGCGGCGGATCGCACCGCGCGGCGAGCCAAGCAATCATGTTCTCCCGCTGGCTCGGCACCATCGGGAGCATGAGAATGAACTCCGCCTGCGACTCCCCTGGCAACCGCATGATCATGTAGTAGGGAGCCATGGTAGGGCTTAGACCGTCCGGTTGGCGGGGAAATTGCCACAAGTCTTCACGGTTGTAGAAAACTTCCGGACTATCCATGTGATACGCTTGATACATTCCCGCCTGGATGCGGAAGAGATCCTCAGGATAACGAATATGCGCCTTTAGGTCCTCCGGCATCGCTTCGAAGGTTTTGAACAGGCTGGGGAAGATGCGGCGAAACGTGGCGGCGATCGGGTCCGCCGGATCGAGCAGATAAAAATCAACTGATCCGTTGTAGGCGTCGATCACGACCTTGACGCTGTTGCGGATATAGTTGGTCGCCCTGTTGGGCAGCGGCGGAGCGTAGGGAAAATACTCGCTCGTTGTATAGGCGTCCTGTATCCAAAACAGTCGCCCGTTGCTGATCACCAGATAGGGATCGCGGTCGAGCTGAAGAAACGGCGCAATTGCTGCGACCCGATCAACGATGTTTCGCCGAAACAGGACGCGACTATCGGCACTGAGGTAGCGGCTGAGCATCAGATTGATGTCGCCGAAATACCAACTCAATAGCGCCTTGCGCGCGAACCCACCGATTCTCACTCCTGCGGTGCCGCGGTAGGTCCCGTAGACGTTGTCCTTGCCGTTGGGATAGTCGAATTCCGGCGTCGTGGTGTTCACAACGACATAGCTGTCAGGCAATTCGCCGAAATAGATGCGTGGCTCGAGGATCGCGGGGCCGCCGGTGGCGACCGGAGGGATGTCTTGCAAGTAGAAAATTGGCAAGCCTTCGGCATTCTTGCGCGTCACTGGGCTCATAATGGCGCCAATGCCATGGGTGAACAGCAGGTGGCGGTTGACCCAGGTCCGAGCATTGGCGGGCAGCAGCTCAGGATCAAGTTCGCGGGCTGACAGCGTCACTTGCTGATAGCTGCCGTCAAGCCAATAGCGATCGAGATCGACGTCATGGAACTTGTAATACGTGCGAATCTCTTGAAGCTGTGCGTAACTATCCATCAGCGGCTGCCAGTCCCACAGCCGGATATTATCAATCGTCGGTTGATTGCTTTGAAGCGACTGGAGGTTTAAGTTTTGTTCGACCGAGAAAGATTTGACAGTAATCTGATCAAGGTTATACGCTTGCTGCGTGAGCGTGATATTGCTCTGAATGTATGGCCGTTCCAGCTGCAATTCGTATGGCTTCACAAATAGGCGCTCAAACGCCGCGGGCACTATATCAAGCAGCAACAATGAGGCCGCGAACAGCAGCGCAACTGCGGCTAGCGGCCGCCGGTAGCCGCGAATCCACAGATTGGTCGACGAGAGCAGTGCTCCGAGAACGGCGACAAACGCCAGTCCCCAAAGCAGCGGCATGACAATGGTGACGTCTGTATAGTTTGCTCCAACGACGACGCCGTTGTCGTCATAAAGCAGCAGAAAGCGATCGAGGCTGTAGGACCATGCCTTGATCAAGAAAAACAGACCCAATAGCGCCGAGCCGTGAGCGAGAACGCTCGGCGATGTCAAGTTCGGTCGTTTGTCGAAATCGATATCGCCGTGCACCCAATAGATTGCGCCGGCGACGAGGGCGGCTAGAATCAAGACTATGATCATTGCGTTTTTGATTGCCACATAGGCGGGCAGCGAGAACAAATAGAAACCGATCTCCTTGCCAAACACCGGATCATTGTGTCCGTACGGCGCTTGATAGACAAAGCGTAATAGCACCTCCCAATTGCTGATCTCTCCCGCCGCGACCAGGCTTGCCAAGAGGCCGGTGGCGAGGATCACGAGTCGCGTTTGATGGGCGCGCAGAAGCTCTTGCAGGTCGAGCCCCGATCGAACTTGCACCGACGCCCAATCAAACGCTGGCCGCGGCGCGCCCGCCCCATGCTGTGCGGCCAATCGCGTCGCCACTATGCCATTGAGGCCGATGAACGTCGCGCCGATCACGAACACTGCGACGGCAACAGCGGCCTTGGTACTTAGAACCGTCCAGAAGACGTCGCGATAACCGATTTCGGAGAACCAGAGCAGGTCGACCAGCACGTCGCCGGTGAGGCCGAGCACGATCAGGCCGAGCACGAGGACGATTGCGGCAACGATGAGCGCCACGCCCAGGTTTCTCCATCGCATGTTCCGCCTCCCTCATGCGGTGCCCGCTTCTCGTCGCGGCAGCCCGCTTGGGGCTCCGCGGTGGCCCACGGCGGCGCACGCGGCTCAAGCCGCCGGCCAAGTCTCAATGTTACCCCTCCGCCGCCTGCCAAAGAGTTTCGGCCCCAACAGGAAGGGGGAGTAAGCTCACCACCACCAGCGACAACACACCGCACGCCCGCGGAGGCAACGAGGACAAAATCAGGTCATTGCATCGTGATTGGTATGTTGCCGTCAGGCCACAGCGAGCCACCTACCGATCGGCACCGAAGCGCTGACCTTGAGGCGCTCTTTACCAGAATCGCCTTTTGCTGTAAGGTTCATGTAAGCTTTCGCTTATACTCGGCCGGGTTGTCGACTGGATCGGAGGTGAGACCCGTGACGCGGTGGATCGCTTTCAACAGATGCATGATCACAGGCCTCGGCGCGTTTTCGGTGCGCCCCTGACGCAACTGTGCCCCCCACTGTCTCTCCTCGAATGAGATTGGCGGGAATTGTCTCCCGTTCGATTTTCTTGGTCCTCGTTACTCTCGTGGCCGCGCGTGTCAGCGCACCGCAGCGCATCGGGCCCTCCTGGTGGAACATCCCACCGGCCGATTTCGTCAGATCGGCTGTTGGGGTCGGCTTTTGTCTTTGGACGCTCGCCCACCTTTTCATTCTACCCAAGGATCCTGCCGCCTATAGGACGTGGATTTACCTCGGCGTTGCAACCGTCCCGTTGGCGTTGACGCTCCTTTGGGCGATTGGCGGCTGGTAGAGGCGCGTTGCGACGGCTCGCGAGGGCGCACCTCCCAAATCAAGGACGCTTGGCGCGCACGCTCGTCCCGCTGATGCCCCCATTACTCTTTGCCGGCCCCCCTATTTCGCCGACACGCAAACCGCCATGGGCCATTCCGGCCCCGCTGATGCCGGCCGATCCCGGGATGCCGATCGGGCGGCCCATATGCGCTCCACCCGTGCCGATGCCCAACCCTGCGCCTCCCGCCGCAGGCGCCCCGCCCAGTGGCCTGATGCCTGGTGAAGAGGGGCTGCTCCTGGCGCTGGCGGGCCCCCTAGCACCCTCTGTGCCCGGAAACGGTGTCGTGCTCATCGGGTGAGCGCCCGCGTGGGCGCCGGGCGCAACGCCGATTGCGTTTCTCGTTGGGCCGGGAACAACCCTCGGCCGAGAGATGGAGTGGGGAACGTGGATACCCGTCTGTGGGTTTACCGGCCTCCCGCTGTGAACGGGCGCCTCTTGCCTATGCACGAACCCCTTGTTGTTGTTCACGCCGGTCCGACCCTGGTTCACCGTGATGCGGGTATCGACGGCACTCGGCGGCCTTGTGTTGTCGTTGTGACTGTTCCGATCGATTGACTGACGCGGACCATGCGCGCGGGTCGGACTGGCCGCGGGCGTCCCGGCAGCAGGCTTGGGGGCCTGTGAAACGCCCTTGTCGTGACCCTCAGCGCCAGGATGTTCGCTGGCCGCGCCCGGCGCCGGCTGCACGTTGCTTTTGTTTGCTCCAGGGCCAGTGGTCTGATGGCCACCCGCATCACCCGCAGGCGTATGCGCCCCGCCATGCCCCTCAGGCGTATGTGCCGGTGCACGCGCGCGCTCCGCAGCCAGGCAGGCACTTGTCACTAAGAGGCCGCCCATGAGCGCCACCGAGAAAACAGACGTCTTCATATCCTTATTATAGGCGCCCACCCCTGGCGCCTCAACTGGTGGTATCGGCAGGCACCCGCGGCGGCACCCCCGTTGTGGACTGAGGCCCACTGCCGCCGCTCAGGACCATGGTCTGCAGTGCCGGCACGACGATGAGCAGCATGATGGGTCCAATCAGCATGCCGCCCACCACGACGGTCGCGAGCGGGCGCTGCACCTGGCTACCAATTCCAGTCGAGATCGCCGCGGGCAGCAAGCCGATGCAGGCCGACAATGCGGTCATCAGCATCGGTCGCATCCGCTGCTCGCCGGCATGGAACATCGCCTCGACGGCGTCCACGCCGCTGGCGTGGACTTGATTGAAATAGGTGATGATCAAAATGCCGTTCATCACCGAAACGCCCAGCAGCGAGACGAACCCGATCGCCGCCGAGATGCTAAACGCCAAGCCGGTGACGTACAGTGCCATCACCCCACCAACCACGGCGAAGGGAATTCCTGCAAGCGCCATCAGGCTATCGCGCAGCGAATTGAAAAGACTGTAAAGCAGTGTGACGATGAGCACGAGACTGATCGGAACGATGATTTCGAGACGCTCCTTGGCGAGCTGAAGTTCTTCGAATTCTCCGGCAAATTCGACGCGGTAGCCGCTCGGAAGCGTTAGGTTGTTTGCGATCCGCTGCTGCGCCTCGGCCACCGTGCTGCCGAGGTCGCGGCCACGCACGCTAAACTTGACCGGGATATATCGCTGTGTGGCTTCGCGATAGATGTAGGAGGCACCGGTGTCGAGGGTGATGTCGGCGAGCTCGCTCAATGGAATGTAGGCATTGCCGTTGGTGGTGGAAAAACCGACCTTGATGTCGCGTACGGCATCGAGGCTGCTGCGGTATTGAGGTAAAAGTCGGACGGCGAGGTCGAATTGACGATCCCCCTCGAGGACCGTCGTCGCCGTCGTGCCCCCCAAAGCCGCCTGCACGACGGTGTTGACGTCCCCGGTATTGAGGCCGTAGCGCGCCGCTTTCTCGCGATTGACCCTTACATTCAGATTCGGCTGCCCAAGGACCCGAAATATTCCGAGATCCTCGACGCCCTTGGCTTGCTCCATCTCGTGTTTGACTTGATCAGCTAATCGCTCGAGGGTTGCGAGGTTGGGCCCGATAATCTTGACTGAGTTGGAGCCTTTGACGCCCGATAGAGCTTCTTCGATATTGTCTTGTATATATTGCGAGAAATTGAAGTCCACGCCAGGCAATTCGTCGGCGAACTCTCGTTGCAATTGGTCGACGAGTTTGTCTTTGGTGAAACCGGACGGCCATTCGCCGAGCGGCTTGAGCGGAGCGAACAACTCCACGTTAGAGAAAGGTGAAGCATCGCTGCCGTCGTCCGGCCTCCCATGTTGTGACACTACGGTAACGATCTCTGGGTGCCGGAGCAAAATCTCGCGCATTTTGTGAGCAGCCGGCTCGCCCGCTTCGAGCCCGATCGTAGGTGGCATCGCGGCACGGATCCATAGATTGCCCTCCTCGAGGTGCGGCAGGAACTCGCTGCCGAGCCGCGCGCCGAGCAATCCGGCGATACCAAGCGATCCCAGGGCGACGACGAGCATCATTATCCGATGGTCAAGCGACCAGCGCAAAGCGGGCGTGTAAACGCGACGCAGCGCACGTACCAGCGCTGTTTCGGCTTCACTGATATGCTCGGGCAGCAGGAGCGATGTTAGCACTGGGGTGATCGTGAACGTCGCAATCAATGCGCCCGCCAGGGCATAGCCGTAGGTTTTCGCCATGGGATTGAAGATCTGGCCCTCGACGCCCTGCATGGTAAACAACGGAACAAACGCGGCGATGGTAATGGCCGCGGAGAAGAAGACGGCCCTATCAACCTCCAGAGCGCTGATGAGAATCAGGCGCAGGCGATCGGTCCAGCTTTGGTGAGCCGCTGGATCGTGAGCGATCGTTGGATCGGTCCCGAACCGCCCCGCTTCAAGTTCCTGCAGCAGCTGCCGCTGACGTTCCGGACGCGCTTGGATATTGCGAAAGACGTTCTCCACGAGAATCACCGCCGAATCCACGATGATCCCAAAATCGACGGCGCCGACCGACAACAGGTTCGCGTCCTGTCCCTGCAACACCAGGATGATGACACTGAAAAATAGGGCGAAAGGAATATTGATGGCAACGATGACGGCGCTGCGCAGATTGCCGAGAAAGATCCATTGAATGAAGAAAACCAGAAGGCAGCCGAAGACGAGGTTATGCAGCACCGTACGCGTTGTCACGGCAACAAGCGAGGTGCGATCATAGTAGGGAAGGAGCTTCACGCCCGGCGGCAAGCTGCCGTCGCTGTTCATCTTGTTGATTTCGGCCTTGATCCTCGGCACCACATCATTCGTATGATATGGCCGACCCATGACGACGATGGCCAAGGCGACATCATCAGCGCGATCGCGACCGGCAATGCCCAATCTCGGCACGTAGCCGACGCTGACCTTCGCGACGTCCTTGATCTGCACCGGAACGCCGTTTACTTGCGCCAGCACCACGTTTTCGATGTCCTTGACATGATAGCCATTGACCAAATCCTCCTCGCCACCAGTGTCGATCAGACCGAGACCGCGGATATTGACTGATTGTTGGCCGACCGTAATCTCGCGCCCGCCGACGTTGATATTGGCGTTGCCGAGGCTGGCGATGATCTGCGGGATCGTCATGCTATACGCATCGAGCTTGTTTAGATCGACGTCGACGTTAAACTGCTTGGTCGTCCCGCCCCAGGCATTGACCTGCACGACGCCAGGTACGGTGTAGAGGCGGCGGGTGACAATCCAGTCCTGGACGGTGCGCAGATTGGTGAGCCCAAAATGCGGTGGGCCCGCGATTTGGTAGCGGTAGACCTCGCCGACCAAGCTCGAACCTTGGATCGTCGGCTGCACGTTGTTTGGAAGGCTCACCCGCTGCTGCAGGCTCAGCGCCGCCTGGGTGTATGCGAAGAAATAGTCGATTCCCCATTGGAAGGTGACACGGACAAACGACAGTCCGTAAAACGAGGTTGACCGAATATTGGCAACCCCCGGCGTGGTGTACAGGCCGACTTCCATCGGAACGGTGTAGTAACGCTCCATCTCCTCAGCGGAGAGGCCGGGTGCCTGGGCGGTGATCTCCAGGATGACAGGCGCGGGGTTTGGATAGGCTTCGATGTTGAGCCGGTAAAACGCAGCGACCCCGCCGGCAACGAACACCAGCAGGCCCATCAAAACAATGGCCCGGTGCGTCAACCCGAAGCTCACAACAGCCTTCAGCACCGCACGCCCCTTATCCTGCCTGTGGCCTGTGCGTCGGGTTTATTGGGGCCGCGCGGTCGCCAACATGTTGCTGAGAAAGATCGCGCCATCGGTTGCGACCAACTCGCTAGGCTGCAATCCTTCAAGAATCTGACGGTACCCGTCGCGCTCCAGACCAATCTTGACCGTGCGTTTGGTGAACCGACGACGGTCGGTCGTCACCCACACCGTCATCGTACCGTCGCCTTCCCGTACGACGCCGTCGAGGGGAAGGCCGGGTGAGCGGATCGGGTCACCCGTACTGATCACGAAATTGGCGAACATGCCCGAGCGCAATTCGTGTCGCGGATCGGCGATCTCGGATCGTACCAGCACCCGGCGCGTATTCGGATCGACAATTGAACCGACGGTTGAGATCCTGCCTTGGAACACTCTGTCCGGAAACGCGGCTGCGTTGACCGTGACCTCCTGGCCGACGTGAAGGGCCGGGCTGTCGCTCTCGGCGACATTGGCCAGCATCCACATGGTCGAGACGTTGGCGACCGAATAGGGTGCCGGTGCGCCGCCCGGCTGCACAAATAGCCCGGGTGCCGCATTGCGTGCCGTGATACGGCCATCAATAGGGCTCGGCACGACGAGGGTGGGGTCGGCCAAACGTCTGGCAATAATGCCGTCGATATCGGCGTCCACCTTGCCGAAGATACGAACCGCATCGCGCGCCGCGCGTAGATTGCCTTCAGCTGTTTGCTGGTCAGAGACCGCCTGGTCCAAGTCCTTCTGCGAGACCGCCCGCGACTGATAGAGCTCCTTGAGGCGCGCCAGGTTCCGGGTGGTGAACTCGAGGACACCGGCCGCCGCGATCAAGGTGGATTCAGCCTGCAGCAGATCAGGGCTGTCGATCGTGAACAGGGTCTGGCCCTTCTTCACGTCATCACCGACTTCAGCGAACAGGCGGATGATCCTTCCCTGATAGGGGGTAAAGACCTGCAGCGTCAGGTCCTCGTTGAAATCGATGCTCCCGACCGCTTGTTTTTCAACCGGGAACGCGCGTTCCATGACGGCTTCGACCTTGACGGTTTCCCGCTGCTTTTCCGTCAATTCCAGGCTGTCCGTGCTGTGCCCGCTGTCGCTTGCGCGATTTGCGGCCTGCGCAGACGGTGGGCCGGTATCCGTTGCGGCAATCGCCACCTTGGGGCCTGGCCCAAAGGGCAGATTGCTCCCGATATATCCCCCCGCATAGGCGCCCACGGCCAGGGTCAGGGCCAAGGTGCAGAGAGCTGTGATTGCCTTGGTTTTTGTCCCTGCCAGTGCCATGATGCGCTCGTATGCCAAAGGGGGAGGCGAGTCGCCTCTGGGGTTGGTTTATCCTGGCGGACTTACACTAGCCTTACGAAGCTCACCGTCCGCGATAAACACGGCCGGTGACCTGCCGGAACTCGTTTCAATGAGCTGATTCAGAGCCCATTTCCAAGACTCTCGTGTGAAACGCCGGCTCGAGTAAGGCTGATGTAAGTAGGGGCGGCTAAGAGGGGGCATGGGGGATGCGGCCGCAAATCGCGCGAACTGTCATTTTGGCGCTGGGCCTGATCGCGCGCGGGGCATTGCCTTGACCGCCGGCCACGACCAAGCCGGCGCGGGGCGGGTGTGAGCGTCCACGACCACGCCTCGAGGCGGCGTCGGGGCGCTGTCGCCACGCTCGCAGCGATTCTCGTTTCCGCCTGCGCCGTGGGTCCGGACTTCAAAGTTCCGGCCGCGCCGGACGCAACCGGCTACGCCAAAGGTGCCCTGCCGCCACAGACTGCCTCCACCGACGCGGCGCTTGGTGCGGCGCAGCGCTTTAGAAAAGGCAAGGACATCTCGGCCGCGTGGTGGCAACTCTTCCACTCTCACGCGCTCAATTCGCTGATCGAGAAATCGCTCGAGGCCAACCCCAATTTGCAGTCGGCGCTCGCGGCCCTGCGGGTCGCAAAGTTAAATGTGTACGCCCAGGAGGGCCATTACTTCCCCACCGTTCAGGCCAACTACAACCCGACCCGCCAGGAGACCGCTGCAGACATCGCTCCGGTCCTCAACAACAACTTCAATGAAAATCCTTTCAACCTCTTCACCGCGCAGGTGCTCGTCTCCTACGCGCCCGATGTGTGGGGCCTGAACCGCCGCACTGTGGAGTCTTTGCAAGCGCAGACCGACAACCAGCGCTTCGTGGTGGAAGCTGCGTGGCTGACCTTGACCTCGAATATCGTTGTCGCCGCCATTCAGGAAGCCTCGCTGCGAGGACAAATCGAGGCAACGCATCGCATCATCGATATCAACAAGACGATGCTCGACATCATACGTAAGCAGTTCGACACGGGTTACGCGAATCGCAGCGATCTTGCGGTACAGGAGGCGGCCGTAGCCCAGGTCGAGGCAACATTGCCGCCGCTGCAACGGCAGCTGGCGATCCAACGCGATCTGCTCACCGCACTCGCGGGGCGATTTCCAAGCGACCAACCATCCGAAACTTTCCGGCTCGCTGACATGAAATTGCCTGTCAATCTTCCTGTGAGCCTGCCATCAAAACTAGTCGAACAGCGCCCCGACATTCGTCAGGCCGAAGAGTCATTACACTCCGCGAGTGCACAAGTCGGCGTTGCGATCGCCAACATACTCCCGAATTTCACCATTACGGGCAACCGCGGCTATATGGCGACCCAGATGGCCAACTTGATTACAAGTCCGAACATCTTCTGGACCGTGGCCGGGAATGCGACCCAAACGGTCTTCGATGGATTCACGTTGATTAACCAGGCGCGTGCGGCGTCCGCCGCCTATGATCAGGCGGCCTGGTCCTATCGAAACACGGTCGTTACGGCGTTCCAGAATGTCGCCGACACGCTGGCGGCGCTCGAGGCCGATGCCGCCGCGTTGAAGGCTGCGCGCAACTTTGAACGTGCCAGCAAGATCAGTCTCGACCTGGCCCAGCAGCAAATGCAGACCGGCAACGCCAA
>Ga0126371_10005007_pt1 | contig 11746 bp, 8 predicted proteins | sample PanSoiMetaPlot_4_FD_110145 | JGI IMG/M metagenome (GOLD analysis project Ga0126371, IMG submission 110145) | Tropical forest soil microbial communities from Panama - MetaG Plot_4 | ecosystem: Environmental > Terrestrial > Soil > Tropical forest > Bulk soil | place: Panama | collected 2016-02-17
ATAGCCCTTCTTCGAACGGGGCGGCTGATTGTCTGCATCAAAAAACCTGGTCTCTGTCGCGCGCCCGCACGCGTCGTATGCGATGGTCTTGATTGCATAGCCCTCCGTCCGATCGGGCACCGGGTGATCGTCGACGCCAAGATAGGTCTCCACGGTCTCATTGCCTTGGGCATCATATTCTTTATTGACGGCGGCGTAGCCTTTATCGAGCGCTATAAGGCTCCCATCTGTGCTGTGGTATTCTCTGCGGATCTCATGCCCGCTCTTGAACTCGCCGATGCTTTTGTGAAAACCCATGTTGCTGATGATCGGCCTGTCGTCGGTCCCGTAAACGGCCAACTCCATGACATTTCCGTCGGGATCGTAACTGAGCTTCTCCGTAAACTCTCCAAACGGTCCTAGTATCGGATGTGCGTCGCGATCAAAATAAGCAGATTCAATCATCTGATCGTCGTTATCGAATTTATTTTTAAAAATTGCAAAACCGGATGTTGATAAGTGACTGTCTGATCTAAAACAACGGCCTGCAACTAGATTTCCACGCGCATCGGTGCTATATTTGACCATTTTGCACAATCCATTTATGAGGATAAAATCTCCATTAGCATTCTGAGAGTATGTTTCAGAAAATGTGCCTCGATCATCGTATTTCATTGTCGCTCGATAAGTGAAACCTTTAACTCTCTTATCTGCATCTGATGGGGCCCCAGCGGCGTCCAAATGTTCTATACCTGCCAAATTACCTGTTTCGTCATAAGACAGGCGTGTGCTGGAATTTCCGTCCAGGTCGTTTATCGGCCTGCCGTCTTTCCATAGCGACATGGATTCGATCTTGCGGCCGCGGTGATCGTATTTCATCGCTTTGATAAAAGCACCGTCTTTGCCGGGCGTCGGATTCCCGGTTTGGTCGTAGTAGTGGATCTGGGTGACGTATCCCTCCGGTGAATAGTCATTGCGTTCGAAGGCGGCGCATGATCCTTTCTCTGGAAACAAGGAACCGTTCGGCCCGATTTCATAGGCGGTTCGGCTGATTGTCGTGTCACCTTCTGGAGGGCCATAGACAGTAGTTTTGATCCTTTGACGTTGTCGACTCAGACCAACCTCGTATGCAATTCGGCCCTGAGCATCATAGGCAAATTCCCAACGGAACGGCGTGTTAGCCTTCTGCTCCGAGGAGCTCATCATTGCAAATAGCCCATATCCAAGGTGCCCAGCGGAGTTAACAAGCTCCATACTCAGCACCGGGCCAAACAGCCCTCGCGTCGTAATACGGTAGGACTTGCTGCGGTGACCGATTTCCGCCGCGGTCAGCGGCTCGATGCCTTGGGGTACGCCCCAGACTGTGATGTAATCTTTGTAATAGGCGATATGGTGCCGGACATAAGCGAAGGAGTAGAGAACGATTCCGGCAATCAATACCGCAGTCGCCCCGCCAAATCCCCAGGCCACGCGCCGGATCCGCTGCAATTGCCGCTGACGCCTCGCTTCTTGCGCAGCGGCAGCGGCGCGGGCCTCCTCTTCGCTGGCGGCGAGGAATTTCATCGCTAGATGAAATTGATCGCCGTTGCCGTAGCGTTCGGCCCAAGCCGCATTCGGGGCTTCGCGTCGCCGCCAGGCGATGGCATTCACAAGATCCGGGCCGCGCCACAATCCGGCCTCGCCCTGCTCCCAGCGCAGTGCCCAGTCGCGCAGGCGCCAGTACATCTCTGCCGATTTCGCCTCTTCCGCTGCCCACCCGGCGAGGCGGCTCCATTGGCGGATGAGACTTTCGTGACTGAGATCTAGGAGCGTGTTTTCGTCGAGCGGCCCTTGCGGCGCTGTCAGAAAGCAGCGATCGCTACGGCGGAACGCTTCGGCGACGGCGATCACCTCGCCGGGATCGACGCCGGCAACGCTGGCGATTTCGCCGATCCGCGCCGGAGCGCGTACATCGTGCCTCCCGTCCCGCGTTCCGCTCAATCGCCGGAACATGACCTCGGCGACGCGCTGCCGCTCCAGCGTCAGTTCGCCGAGAACCTCGTCACAGTGGTTGGAAAGTGCATTCGCGAGGCCGCCGATCGCTTCATAATCATCGACGGTGAGCACGCGCGGGGTGACGGACGCCCTGCTCCACAGGCGCGCGAGCGCATGCTGCAGTAACGGCAATTGGTCCGGGTCGGAGCCGAAATCGTTGAGCAGCCGATTGAGGAGCCGCGGCTCGACGCGGCCGCCAAAGACCCGCGCCGGTCCGGCGATCGCCAGTTCGAGGTCTTCCCGCGTGAGCCTGGGCGTCAAATATTGGGCGTCGCTCGCGGCCTCCGCCAAGCCGTGGAATCGGGCGCAATCGCCGAGATAGTCGGACCGCATGGTGATGACCACGTAAATCGGGACATCGCTCTGGCGGGCGCTGGCAAGCAGCAGCGCGACAAACGCATCAGCCTCGTCGGCCGCGATCCGCTCGCGATAGCGGAAAATCTCCTCGAACTGATCAATGACGACCAGGAGACTGGCGCCTCTGAGCGTCGTGGCGGTTTTAACGATCTCGATCAGACCGAGCGGACCGCGTCGGATCGTCGCTTCGACAAGGGCTACCGAGTCGGGATCCGTCTTATCGCCCCCCAGGATCTCAGGGGAGGCCATTGCCCGAGCCAGCCTTCCGAGCGGCCGGTCACCTGGGCGCAGTTCGCAGATACGCCAGTGCGACCCACCCTCGACCATGAATCCGGCACTCAGCGCCGGGGTCATTCCCGCTTTCACGAGCGAAGATTTTCCGCAGCCGGAAGGGCCGGTCACCGCCAGAAAATGATCGCGCGCCAATCGGGCGAGGAGTTGGTCAGTCTGCGCTTCTCGCCCGAAGAAGATGTCCGACTCGTCATACCGGAACGGCCGCAGCCCCGGATAGGGTACGGTACTGAACTCGAGAGTGGTTGCCATGGCTCAGGCCTCCACCGCCAGCCTCTCGACGAACCGCTGCAGCATGAGCGGGCTTATGCCGGCGCGACCATCAAGCGTGATGAGGCCCGGCAGAGCTACCGCCAGCTCCGTCTTCTGCGGCGGAGGGCCGAGACAAATGGCCATTGCGGCAAGTGGCCGATCGCGTTGACTGAGGATTTTGCGGCCTTGCCGCAGTTGGTCCCGTACCCAGGACGGTTCCGAGGCGCCATAAATCAAGACAAGCCCGTCGCAAGCCTTGAGATTGGCCTCGAGATCCTCGCGGACCTTCTCCGGGCTCCCCTCCGTGATCGGCCAGTAGGACTCCACACCCTGTTGCGCTAGCCCCTCCGATAACTGGCGCGCAATCTCGAGATCGGTCCGGTCGGCATTCACAAATACCGCGACATTGGCCGTGCGAGTTCTTGCCGTTTGCGCTTTGCGGCGCGAGACCTCAACGACTGCGCGCTTGAATTCTTCAAAGCCACAGCTCCGCGCGCCCTCGAGCAGTGCCCGATGCACTTCATCTTCGATCGCGGCGGGATCGTCTGCCGGCTCGCGCCATTGTAAAATGGGCCTGCCGAGTTCCTGAGCGATATCGTATTGCATCGCCGGGAAACGGGGTGCGCCGGCAAACCTTGTTCTGCGCCCTTGCAATTTGCTCAGCAGCTGGACAAAGACGGCGCAACGACTCAAATCGGCCTGCATCGCCGAGCGGAATTCCGGTTCGCTGTCCTCACGGTACTGGGTTTCTGGGAGGATGCCCAACCCGGCCTGCGTCAGATAGCTGACGAGCTCCGCTTCGCGGGTTTCCAGATCGTCTGTCGACCGCGCCAGAAAAATATGTTCGGCTGCCGGTGTGGCGGAGGAAGGTGGGCCCGCCACGCGAGCTCTCCGCATGTCCTTCAGCTTCTGAGCCAGCTTGTCAGCGAGATTGATGACCCCGGCGAAGTATGCCGGTTCTTTGAGATTGGTCACTCCGAGCGGGCGAGCAACGCCTCCGGCTTCGGCATCTTGCGTCCAGAATTTGAAACCGATCAGGTCGCCGAATTCGAGCGGGACTGATGGCGGGTCGATGTCGCGGCAACGGACGATGAAGATGCGGCCTTCCGCGACACAATCCCGTGCGAACCCGAGAAAAGCGCTGCGCTCCCTGATACACCACCCCGATGCGAGATAGCTGGGCGACATTACGACGAGCAGGGTGGCCGACCGGCGGATCGCCTGCATGAGCTCCGCGGTAAGCGGGTGATTGCCGCCCAAATTGTGATCGATCCAGACCCTGAGATCCTTGGTGCCGAGCCGCTGCTTCAATTCAGTGTCGAGATGACGCACCAGAGTGGTCACCCACGCCGTTTCACCCTGATCGTCGAGGTGTGCGTAGCTTACAAACACGTCATGGTCGTAATCTTGTACGTACGCCATACCTCAGGCTCCGTGACGGCCGCCTACTCTTTCGCAGGGCACAAGCGTGCGACGTACCTGCTAATCCGACTCGATTCGTAATCTCTTCCGAAAGAAATCACCCGCATGTGACTTCCTTCACACAACTCAAACTTTATTCGTTTTCCGGTTCGCTTTCGAACATCCAGTTGACCCGCGGGTTGGCAAAGGTATTCGTGTAGCCGAGCGGGATATGGATCCACGGGTTGCTGTCGCGCCCGCCGGCCTCAAGCAACAGTACGCGCCACCGCCCGGATTCGCTGAGCCGTCCGGCGACGGCGCAACCCGCAGAACCCGCGCCCGTCACGATGAAGTCGAAGGTGTCGCCCGCGGTCGTCATTCTCTTTCTTTCCTTCAGGATGCCGGCATCGACGATAACGAAGCGGAAGGGCATCGTGAAGGGCCCGGCATCACAACCGTCGCCGGTGGCAGGAGACCATGAAGCGTGGTGTTGGGACAGTCAAAAGGCTGCGCCTCTGTCTTTTTAGTGCCGCCGAAAACGTCTATATGGCGTTTACGCTGTGCCAACCACGCGAGAGTTGATGATGAGCATCCGGCCTTACCGCGACATCCAACGACGCAAATGCCGCCAGATCCATGTGGGCCCGGTGCCGGTCGGCGGCGATGCGCCGATCACGGTGCAGTCGATGACCAACACGGTGACGAGCGACGTCGCTGCCACGGTCGCGCAGGTGCGCGCGCTTGAAGAGGCCGGCGCCGACATCGTGCGGATCTCCTGTCCCGACCAGGAATCGGCGCTCGCGCTGAAGGATGTCGTGCGGCAAGTGACGGTGCCGATCGTCGCCGACATCCATTTTCACTACAAACGGGCGATCGAGGCGGCCGAGAGCGGCGCCGCGTGCCTCAGGATCAATCCCGGCAACATCGGCTCGGCACAGCGCGTGCGCGAGGTTATCAAAGCGGCGAAGGACCATGGCTGCTCGATGCGGATAGGGGTCAACGCCGGCTCGCTCGAGCGCGACCTCTTGGAGCGCTATGGCGAACCCTGCCCGGAGGCGATGGTCGAAAGCGCGCTCAACCATGCCAAGATTCTCGAGGACAACGATTTTTTCGAGTTCAAGATCTCGTGCAAGGCCTCCGACGTGTTTCTCGCGGTTGCCGCCTACCAGCAGCTCGCCGAGGCCTGCGACTACCCGCTGCATCTCGGCATCACTGAGGCCGGTGCGTTGCGCAGCGGCACCGTCAAATCCTCGATCGGGCTCGGCATGCTGCTGTGGTCGGGGATCGGCGACACGATCCGCGTCTCGCTGTCGGCCGACCCCGTCGAGGAGGTCAAGGTCGGCTTCGAGATGCTGAAGTCGCTGGGTCTGCGGCGCCGCGGCGTCACAGTGATCTCGTGCCCCTCCTGCGCGCGCCAGCAATTCGAGGTCATCAAGACCGTCGAGCGGCTCGAAGAGCGCCTCGCGCATATCACGACGCCGCTCACGGTGTCGGTCATCGGCTGCGTCGTCAATGGGCCCGGCGAAGCGCGCGAAACCGACATCGGCTTTACCGGCGGCGGCAATGGCACCCACCAAGTCTACATCAGCGGCCTCACCGACCACCGATTGAAGGACGCCGACATCGTCGACCACCTCGTCGAGCTGGTGGAGAAGAAGGCGGCCGAGATCGAAGCGAGGCGCGGTGAAGAAGAGCCTAGCCTCGCGGCGGCACAGTAGCGGCTGCAGCCGCTAAGTAATGCTCCGCCGCTGCTTTCGTGACTTGAGGCCGACCAGCTCGGCATGCCGTGTGGTCGCGCCGGGCGCAAGTGTGCGAGGCAGTCCGACGACGCTGTTGCCGTCAGATCGTTGAATGGGCCGAAGTTTGATCTGTTACGAGTGTCGGCCGCGCGCGACGCTGTTGGGGTCTTCGCCTTCGCTCATGAGCTGCTCGAACTGGCCTGGTGAGGACAGCGAGCGCCGCAGCGAGTTGAATTCGAACTCCGGCACCAGGCGCGCCAGGCCCCGCAGCAGGCGCGTAAACATCGGAAAATCGCTTGGGCCGTAGCAAGCCATGTCGATCGAAAGATCGGTTTCGTGTTCGATCGCAACATCCAGCAAGGCGAGGTAATCCGCGAGCGTGGCGGCCGGCGCATCCCGGATCTGAGCCACGACCGCGCTGATCTCGAGCAGGAGGCGCGCTTGCCGGTCGCGCAGCAGCCTGACGTCAGCGCCGGCGCTCCTAGCTATGCCAATCGCTCCTTCAAGTAGATTGCATTCGTTTTCGAGGTCCGTCCATCGCCTGTGCAATTCGGACATCGAATTGTGCGCGCCTTCGGTCAATGCCCGATCTCCTCTCGAGGCGCCCCGGAGGAACCTTAATCCCGGGGCCTCCAATTCGGCTGTCCAAAACGCGTCAAAACCGCCCCGAGGCCGTCCCAATCGGCGCGGTGGCTTCGAGAAGGATGCCCTCTGTAGGCATCGCGGCGTTCGATCCTGGTCTTGCGGCGGCGGTGGGGCGACGCCATGCTGCGATGCAGTTAGAAGGGAGGCCCGCGATGCGCCTCGAAGGCAAGGTCGCTGTGATCGTCGGCGCCGGACAGAGTCCAGGCGAGGGAATCGGCAATGGTCGCGCAACGACGCTTCGCTTCGCCCAGGAAGGGGCCAGGATCCTGGCGGTGGACCGGGTCGTCGCATCGGCTGAGGAAACTGCTGCGATGGCGCAGAAGGAGGGTGCCGAATGTGTGCCCGTCGCCGCCGACGTGACGAGGCAAGAGACGCTGGCCTCGGCGATCGCGCTCGCCGAGGCCCGCTGGGGCCGTATCGACATTCTGCACAACAATGTCGGGGTCAGCATCGGAGGTGGCGACAAGCCCCTCGACGAACTGACCGAAGAGGCGTTCGACCGCGTCTGCGCGATCAATCTGCGTGGCACGATCATGGCGTGCAAGCACGTGTTGCCGATCATGCGCCGGCAGCGTAGCGGCGCTATCATCAATATCTCATCGGTTGCCGCGCGCGAAAACACCTATCCCTTGGTCGCCTATAAAGCGACCAAGGCGGCGATGATTGCCTTCACCGAGCAGCTCGCATTGCAAAATGCCTCTTACGGCATCCGCGCCAATTGCATCCTGCCTGGGCTGATGGGCACGCCGATGGCTGTCGACACGCGCGCCCGCGCCAGCAATCGCAGCCGAGCCGAGGTGGTCGCGGAGCGTGACGCCAGGGTCCCGCTGCGCGGACGCATGGGAACGGCGTGGGACGTCGCCAACGCCGCGCTGTTCCTCGCCTCCGACGAGGCCAAGTTCATCACCGGCGTGGCGCTGCCGGTTGATGGCGGCGCGCTGGTGCGGGTCGGCTGATCGGCGAGGATGACGAGATGAGAACAGGCGCCGAATATCGTGCGGCCCTGCGGGACGGGCGCAGGGTCTGGATCATGGGGGAAGGCTGGGCGGATGATGTGACGAAGCACCCGGCGACCCAGGCGATGGTCGAGGAATACGTCGCCTGGTACGACCGGCACCTCGACCCCGCCTGGCAGGAATTGCTGCTGGCTCCGGCGGACGCCGCCGGCGACCGGATACCTTGGGCCTATGTGTTGCCGAGAAATGCCGATCATCTGATCGGCATGGGCCGGTCCTTCGCAAAGACGACGTTTTTGAGCGCCGGCAACATTACGCATACGCCGGCCTACGGCAACCTTATTGCTATGGGCGTGCTGACCGCGGCGCAGACCCGCAATGCTCCCGAACAGCAGATGACCGAGGCGGTCGCCTATCGCGAGCTGATTGCACGCACTGGGCGGTTTCTCACTTACTGCGGCGGCGCCCCGATCATCGGCCAGCGCATGCGTGCGGACCCCCGCGACCGCGTCGCGCTCAAGCTCGTGCGGGAGGGCGATGCCGGTGTCGTCATTCGCGGCAAGGTCGGCATGCACACGAGCCCCGCCTTTGCCGAAGACGTCTATATAGGTGCGTTGTGCGGCATCGAGATCGGAGAATACCGCGCGAGCTTCATAGTCCCAGTAAATGCGCCGGGCGTCACGACATTGTGCCGTAAGGCCGCGAGCCGCGAGGGCAATGCGTTCGTCTCGCCGCTCAGCAGCCGCTATGACGAGCTCGACGGCCAGATGTGGCTTGACGACGTGTTCGTGCCGTGGGAGCGCGTGTTTTTTGTCGACCCGTCGCCGGAAGCGATCCCGCGCTGGCTGCGTTGGCACCACCTCTACAACTGGCTGTCGAAGGCAGAGTTTACACTGGGCCTCTGCCTCGCTTTGACGCATGCGATGGGGCTCAAGGAGCATGAACAGACGATCGAATACCTCGTCGATGTGATCGCTGCAGTGCAGACCGTGCGCTGTTCCTTGACTGCCGCCGAGCGCGACCCCGAATTCACGCCGGCCGGCTATTGTTTTCCCAATCACGCTCATCTCGCCGCCGGCGGCATCGCGCTCTTCAAATCCCGCCAGCGGATCTCGGAAATCCTGCGGATCGTGCCGGGCTCGTCGCTCGTCGTCACACCCTCCGACCGTGACCTCGCCGCACCCGAAATGTCGGCCGGCCTCGAAGAATCATTCGGGGGAGGCGGCTATACCGCGCTGCAGCGCGCTGCGCTGCTGCAGATGGCGTGGGACCACGTCTCCTCGGCGCTGGATGGCCGCGAATCGGCGTTCGAACTGCACGCGAGCGGCGGCATGCCGATGTGGCGCAGCTGGCTGCGGCGCAGCTTCAAAAGCTACAACGAGCTGGCCAATGCGGTATTGCGGCAGCTCGACCTGCCGATGCCGGAAATCGATCTAAGCGACATTCCGGCCGCGCTCCCGGTGGCGCGGCGTACCGTTACCGCGCCGACCTCTACCGAGAGCCGCTAACAAGCGGAGTGGAGCGGGTGGGCGTGGTCTAGCGGCCCGTGACCGCGGCCCAGGCCCGGTGCGCCGGCAATCGCGCGCTGTACATAGGCGCGCGCGCGGTCGACGGCGCCTTCGATATCGAGGCCCTGGGCGAGGCCCGCTGCGATGGCCGAAGCGAGCGTGCAACCGGTGCCGTGCGTGTGGCGCGTCTCAAGCCGCGCACTCTCCCAGACCCGCGCGCCGCGAGGGGTGACGAGCACGTCCGATACCGTTGCTCCGGAGAGGTGACCGCCCTTGACCAGCACAGCTCGGCAGCCGAGCGCCAGCAGGCTCTGGCCGGCGGCTCGCATGCCCTCGATGTTGCCGATCGCCGTGCCGCAGAGGATTTCGGCTTCCGGCAGATTCGGCGTCACGATCTCGGCGTGCGCGATCAACAGCCGTTTCAGCCCCTCGATGGCGGAGAGTTCGATGAGCCGGGCGCCGCCCTTGGCGACCATCACCGGATCGACGACGAGCGGGATGCCGGCCCCACGCCCGCGCATCGAAGCAGCAATCGCCTCGATGACCGGCAGATCATGCAGCATTCCCGTCTTGATCGCATCGGCCCCGATGTCGTCGAGCACGACCTCGATCTGTTGGCGGACGAAATCGGGCGGCGTCGGCAGAACCCCGAAAACGCCCTCGGTGTTTTGCGCTGTCAGCGCGGTGATCGCCGTCGCGGCATAGGCGTCGAGCATCGACACGGTCTTGATGTCAGCCTGGATGCCGGCGCCGCCGCCGGAATCGGAACCGGCGATGATCAGCACCCTGCCGCGCATGGCTATTCCGCCGCGTGGGCTGGCGCCAGCCGCGCCACTCGGGGTGTGTTATCCTCGATCTCGACAGCGGCGCCGAGTATCGCTTGGCAGATATCGTCGACTACCGCGGCGACAAGATCCTCGTCCTCGCCTTCGGCCATCACTCGGATCATCGGCTCGGTGCCCGACTTACGGATCACCAAGCGCCCTGTGGCGGCGAGCCGGTTCTCACCGTCTTCGATCGCGCGCTTGACCGAGTGGGCCGCGAGCGGGTCTCCGTCCGCGAATCGCACGCTGCGCAGCCGCTGCGGCACCGGGGTGAACAGCCGGCACACCTCGCTGGCCCGCCGGCCCGTCTCGACGATCGAAGCCAGCACTTGGAGAGCCGCGATCAAGCCGTCTCCGGTGGTCGCATAGTCAGACAGAATGATGTGGCCCGACTGCTCGCCGCCGAGATTGCAGCCGAGCGCGCGCATTTTTTCGACCACGTGGCGGTCGCCGACCGGTGTGCGATGCAGTCCGATGTCGTTTCCGGCGAGAAATCGCTCGAGCCCGAGATTAGACATGACGGTCGCGACGAGGGCGCCGCCCGTGAGGCGTCCGCCACGCGCCAGCGCTGTTGCGATCAGCGCCATCAACTGGTCGCCGTCGAGGACGACGCCGCGCTCGTCGGCAATGATCAGCCGGTCCGCGTCGCCATCGAGTGCAATGCCGATATCCGCCCGCCGCGCCAGCACCTCGCGCTGCATCTGTTCGGGCGATAATGCGCCGCATTCCCGGTTGATGTTGAGACCGTCCGGCGCGACGCCGAGGGAAAAAACCTCGGCGCCAAGCTCCCAGAACACGGTCGGGGCGACTTTGTAAGCAGCGCCATGCGCGCAATCAACGACGATGCGCAACCCGTCCAGTCGCCGCCCGCGCGGAAAGCTCTGCTTGACGAATTCGATGTAACGCCCGCCCGCGTCATCGAGCCGCTTGACGCGCCCCAGTTCGGCCGGGCTGGCGCGGTGCCGCGGTCCCTTGTCGAGACTGGCTTCGATCTTCTGCTCGAACTCGTCCGACATCTTGTAGCCGTCTCGGCCGAACAACTTGATACCGTTATCCCCATAGGGGTTGTGCGATGCCGAAAGGACGACGCCGAGATCGGCGCGCAGGCTGCGCGTCAGCATGGCGATCGCCGGGGTCGGCAACGGGCCAACCAAGACGACATCCATGCCCATCGTGACAAAGCCGGCGGTCAGCGCGGGCTCCAACATGTACCCGGAAAGCCGGGTATCCTTGCCGATCACGACGAGGTGCTTGTGAGCCCCGTTCTGGAAGCTGTCACCGACCGCCATCGCCACTTTCAACGCCGTTTCCGGCGTCATCGGCTCGCTGTTGGCGGTGCCGCGGATCCCATCGGTACCGAAGAGCTTCCGCGTCATAACGCCCCCGAAATCTTCGAATGAGGTGGCCTTAGTTTACCGGGCACGCAAAGCGTTCACAAGCCGGCCGTACTTGTCACGCTGTTTACCGGAGACTGTTAAGTCTTTAATCTAGTCTACTGAAGAAAAGATTAACCACCGGCGGGCATGCCACTTGGATGCTGACCGGCGAGGGTAGCTCAGCCTCCCGGTTGCGGCTCTGGTTCGAGACCGCTCGGGCGCCCGGCGGGTGGTACTGAGCTGCGCCTTCCGCGTACCTCTTCAGTTACCGGGCCTGTAGAGGTCTCGCGCACAATCCGTTCCCCCTTGATAATGCGCTTGATCTCATCGACCGACAGCGTCTCGTATTCCAGCAACCCCTTGGCCAAGGCGTGCAACTCGTCC
>Ga0126371_10005008_pt1 | contig 11744 bp, 9 predicted proteins | sample PanSoiMetaPlot_4_FD_110145 | JGI IMG/M metagenome (GOLD analysis project Ga0126371, IMG submission 110145) | Tropical forest soil microbial communities from Panama - MetaG Plot_4 | ecosystem: Environmental > Terrestrial > Soil > Tropical forest > Bulk soil | place: Panama | collected 2016-02-17
CGCACCTGGCTGCGGCAGATCCGATTGCCCGCGGCCGCAGTGACGCGAGCACCAATCGAGGACCGGTTTTGAGTTTCCAGTCATTGATTCTCGATTTGCAGAGCTTCTGGGCGAAGCAGGGCTGCGTCATCCTGCAGCCCTATGACGTCGAGGTCGGCGCCGGCACCTTTCATCCGGCAACGGCGCTGCGCGCATTGGGCCCCGAGCCTTGGCGCGCCGCCTACGTGCAACCTTCGCGTCGACCCACTGACGGTCGTTACAGCGAGAACCCCAATAGGCTTCAGCATTTCTACCAATTTCAGGTAATCCTAAAGCCGGCGCCTGCCGACAGCCAGGATCTCTATCTCGCGAGCCTCGCGGCGATCGGCATCGATGCGGCAATGCATGACATCCGCTTTGTCGAAGACGATTGGGAGAGCCCGACCTTGGGCGCCTGGGGTCTCGGCTGGGAGGTTTGGCTCGACGGCATGGAGATCAGCCAATTCACCTATTTCCAGCAGGTCGGCGGTATCGATTGCGACCCCGTTTCGACCGAGCTGACCTACGGTCTCGAGCGGCTGGCGATGTATGTGCAGGGCGTCGAAAGCGTCTTCGACCTAGACTACAATGGCGCCTCTGGCCCCGCCCGGATCACCTATGGCCAAGTCTTCGAACGGGCGGAGCGGGAGTTTTCCGCATACGATTTCGAGTTCGCCGACACCGGCCGTCTTGTTGCGCATTTCGCCGACGTCGAAGAGGAGTGCCGCAAGCTGGTCCACCACGGCCTGGCGCTGCCCGCCTACGATCAGTGCCTGAAGGCGAGCCATCTGTTCAACCTGCTCGATGCTCGCGGCGTGGTCAGCGTCACCGAGCGTGCCGCCTACATCCTGCGCGTCCGGGCGCTGGCCAAAGCCTGCTGCGAAATCTGGCTCACCAAGGATCGGCCGTGAACGCCGCGAGTGCTTCCTTTGGATGTCGGCCCCTCACCCTCCCGCTACGCGGGTCCCTCCCTCTCCCCGCGCGCGGGGAGAAGGCCGAGGTGAGAAACCTTCATACGCGGCCAGAATGACCGGGCGCGGCGAATTGCTGCTCGAACTGCTGTCGGAGGAGATACCGGCGAGCATGCAACGCCGGGCAATCGACGACCTCGTAAGGCACTTGCGCGAATGGCTGCAGGTGCATCGCGTTCCGGCCGCGGAGCCGATCTGCGGCTATGTAACGCCAAGACGTCTTACCGTGATTGCGTATGGTATCCCGGGTCGAGAACCGCAACGGCAGGAAGAACGGCGTGGACCGCGCGTCGATGCACCGCAGACCGCGATCGAAGGTTTCTTGCGATCTGTTGGACTAAGCTCGATCGCGCAATGCGAAGTGCGGGACACCGGACGCGGAGAATTCTATTTCACGGTGATTAAAAGCGCCGGTCGGCCAACTACCGCGATTTTACCCGATCTGATCAATGCGACGCTGGGGAACGTGGCATGGCCGAAAACGATGCGCTTTCCTGGTTCACCCCTGCGCTGGGTGCGGCCGCTGACCTCGGTCGTTTGCCTGTTCGACGGCGAGGTTCTGCCATTGCCGCTCGACCGGGTTCCGGTCGGACGGATCACACGCGGTCACCGCTTCCTGTCGTCTGGCGAAATACGCGTCGCGGATGCCGCTACGTATCTCGCGCGTCTTGACGAGGCCCATGTCATCCTCGATCAGGAATGCCGTAAAGAGACGATCCGAAAAGGTCTCGAATTAACTGCGGCGTGCGAAGGGTTAATTGTCAAGCCAGATCTCCGGCTCCTTGCGGAGATCACTGGTCTCGCAGAATTTCCGCTCGTGCTCGCCGGTGCGATCGATGCCGAATACATGGCGCTTCCGCCCGAAGTTCTGGCGATCGCGATGAGTACGCATCAGAGATATTTCTCCTGTCTAGAGCCCGATGGCACGCTGGCGCCTCGTTTCTTGTTCGTCGCAGACAATGAGGCTGCGGATGGCGGCAAAACAATCATCGCGGGAAACGAGCGGGTATTGCGGGCGCGGCTTGCCGATGCGCGGTTTTTCTGGGACCAGGACCGACGGGCTCCGTTGGCCAGCCGCGTCGAAACGCTCTCACAGCGGGTATTTCACGCACAGCTGGGCAGCCTCTACGACAAGGCGACCCGGATGGAGCGGCTCGTCGGTTTCCTTGTCGATCACGTTCCAGGCGCCGATCTTGAACGGTCTCGGCGTGCGGTGACGCTCGCGAAGGCCGACCTGTCCACCGGGATGGTTGGCGAGTTTCCCGAATTGCAGGGCGTCATGGGCCGTTATTACGCGCTGCACGACGGCGAGGATCCCGCCGTCGCCGACGCGATCGCTGAGCATTACCGGCCGGCCGGGCCGACCGACGCCTGCCCGGTTACGCCGGTCAGTATTGTTACAGCGCTCGCCGACAAGATCGATTCCCTCGTTGCGTTCTTTGCAGTGGGCGAGAAGCCCACCGGATCGCGTGACCCGTTCGCGCTGCGCCGCGCCGCGCTCGGCCTAATCCGGCTGATCGTCGAGAACGGCTTGCGACTGCCGCTTTCCGCCGCCTTTGAGCACGCCCACTCGACACTGCGGCCGGACCTCCCGAACCCGGCCGGCGAGCTGCTCGACTTTGTCGCCGAGCGGCTGCGTGTTCATCTTCGCGAGCAAGGAATCGGCCACGATCTGATTTCGGCGGTATTCCAGTGGGCGGGAAAGCATGAGGACGATCTCGTTAGGCTGCTCGCGCGCGTCGCGGCACTGCGGACTTTCCTCGACTCAGAGGACGGTGCAAATCTGCTTGTAGCTTTCCGCCGAGCCTCGAACATCGTCGCCATCGAAGAGCGGCGTGACAGTCGCAGTTATGACGATCCGGTTGACTCCACGCTTTTCCAGCAACCAGAAGAAGAAGCATTGTATCAGCGTCTTGGCGGAATGATGGTCACCCTGGAAAGCTTTTTGGCTGGAGAGCGGTTTGATCGTGCTATGGGCCGCTTGGCGACGCTCCGCCGGCCGGTTGACGAATTTTTCGACCGAGTAACTGTCAACGTGGACGAACCGAAGTTGCGTGCAAATCGTTTGCGTCTGCTTTCACGTACTCGTGCCACGATGAATCAGGTCGCCGATTTTTCGCAGATCGAGGGGTAAGCGGCGGATGACGACATGGGTCTACCGGTTTGGCGATGGCGCCGCCGAGGGCCGCGCCGACATGAAGAACCTGCTGGGCGGCAAAGGCGCCGGCCTCGCCGAGATGAGCAATCTGGGGCTGCCGGTGCCGCCCGGTTTCACGATCACGACCGAGGTGTGCACGTACTTCTATGCACACGGAAAATCATATCCCACCGAGTTGAAGGACCAGGTCGGGGACGGTCTCGCCGCCCTAGAGCGCTCGCTCGGGGCACGATTTGGCGATGCAAAAAATCCGCTGCTCGTCTCGGTGCGGTCGGGCGCGCGGGTGTCGATGCCGGGGATGATGGACACCGTGCTCAATCTCGGCCTCAACGACCAGGCGGCCGTTGGGCTCGCGCGCAAGAGCGGCGACGAGCGGTTTGCGTATGACAGCTATCGCCGGTTCATCCAGATGTACGGCCAGGTCGTGCTCGGCATCGACCACCATCACTTCGAGGAACTCATTGAAAACCACAAGCTTGAGACCGGAGCCAACCTCGACACCGACCTGTCCGCCGAGGATTGGCAGGCGATCGCTTCGGGTTTCAAAGACATTGTGGCCCAGGAACACGGGCACCCCTTTCCCCAAGACCCGGAAGAGCAGCTGTGGGGCGCCATTGGCGCGGTCTTCGGCTCGTGGATGAACCCGCGGGCCGTGACTTACCGGCGGCTGCACGATATTCCCGCCGATTGGGGGACTGCGGTCAATGTACAGGCAATGGTGTTCGGCAATATGGGGCCGGATTGCGCGACCGGCGTCGCCTTTACGCGAGATCCTTCGACCGGCGCCAACGCGTTCTACGGCGAGTACCTCGTCAATGCGCAGGGCGAAGACGTCGTGGCCGGTATCCGTACGCCGCAACACCTGACGATCGCCGGCAAAGAGGCGAACCATTCGGACCTGCCGGCGATGGAAGAGGTCATGCCCGAAGTCCTTGCCGAGCTCTACAAGGTGCGCCGGACTCTTGAAGACCACTATCGCGACATGCAGGACATCGAGTTCACCGTGCAGCGTGGAAAGCTGTGGATGCTGCAGACGCGCACCGGTAAGCGCACCGCCCAGGCGGCACTGAAGATCGCCGTTTCGCTGGTCGAGGAGGGGGTCATCGACCGGGAGGAGGCGATCGGACGCATCGAACCGGCCTCGCTCGACCAGCTGCTGCACCCGATGCTCGACCCGTCGGCAAAGACGACAGTGCTCGCGCGCGGGTTGCCCGCATCGCCGGGCGCCGCCTCGGGTAAGGTCGTGTTTTCCGCGGACGAAGCCGAAGCGCTCGCCGCGCGCGGAGAGCCGGTGATCCTCGTGCGCATCGAGACGAGCCCCGAGGACATTCACGGCATGCACGCCGCCAAGGGGGTGCTGACGACCCGCGGCGGGATGACCAGTCACGCCGCCGTCGTGGCCCGCGGCATGGGACGGCCGTGTGTCGCCGGCGCTGGGGATCTGCGGATCGACTACGAGGCCGGCACATTGTCGGCCCGCGCTATTCTGGTGAAGGCCGGAGAGGTCATCACGATTGACGGATCCACCGGCGAAGTCATGGTCGGGGAAGTGCCGACGATCCAGCCGGAGCTGTCGGGTGATTTTGCGGCATTGATGGGCTGGGCGGATGCCATCCGCCGCCTAAAGGTGCGCGCCAATGCCGAAACCGCTGTCGATTCCCGTACCGCGCGCCGGTTCGGCGCGGAGGGCATCGGTCTCAGCCGCACCGAGCATATGTTCTTCGAGGCCGACCGTATCGGCGCAATGCGCCAGGTGATCATGGCCGAGGACGAAGCGGGCCGCCGCGCTGGGCTCGCCGAGCTGCTGCCGATGCAGCGTCGGGATTTCGCCGAAATCTTCCGGATTATGAGGGGCCTACCGGTCACGATCCGCCTGCTCGATCCGCCGCTGCACGAGTTCCTGCCGAAAATGGAAGCAGAATTCGGCGAAATGGCACGGTTGACCGGCAAGGACGTAGCGGCGGTCCGCCATCGCGCGCTGGCTCTGGACGAAACGAACCCGATGCTTGGACATCGCGGGTGCCGGCTCGGCATCAGCTATCCCGAGATCTACGAGATGCAGGCGACCGCAATTTTCGAGGCCGCTGTGGCCGTTGTGAAGGACACCGGTGAGGCGGTTGAGCCCGAGATCATGGTGCCGCTGATTGCGACTCGAAAGGAATTCGACATCCTGAAGGAGATGATCGACCGGATCGGCAAAGCGGTCATGGAACGAGAAGGCACCGTCGTGCCCTACCTCGTCGGCACGATGATCGAGTTGCCGCGCGCCGCCTTACTCGCCGGCGAAATCGCCGAAACGGCGGAATTTTTCAGCTTCGGGACAAACGACCTGACGCAGACCGTCTTTGGCCTGTCACGCGACGATGCCACAAGCTTCATGGGGGTCTACCAGAGGCTCGGGATCTTTGAGCACGACCCGTTCGTTACGCTCGACGAGAGGGGCGTGGGCGAACTGGTGCGAATTGCGGCGGATCGCGGACGGGCTGCCAGACCCGGGTTGAAGCTCGGCATTTGCGGGGAGCACGGCGGCGACCCCGCGTCTGTCACCTTCTGCCACGGGGTCGGGCTCGATTACGTCTCGTGCTCGCCTTACCGAGTGCCGATCGCCCGACTTGCCGCGGCGCAGGCCGCCCTGTCCCGCGAACCAGGGAGTGGCACGGCATGACTGCCAAATTCGCGGCAGTACTCGCGACCGCGCTGATCGGGCTTACGAGCGCAGTATCTGCGCAAAAGGCGGGACTGCCGGTGCCAATGCCCGCTCCGACGATCTACTCGGCCCCGACTCCGGCGCCGCTGGCGCCACCGATCAACCCGGGGCCGTCGACAGTGCCTCCGGCCGGCCTCTCGCCATTGCTGACCCAACCGGGCCCGATAACACCCGACGCGATGCCCGCCTACCCGGCCACCCAACTGCCCGGCCCGACCGGCCAGCAGAGCACCCGGGCCTACCGCAACAGCTTGATGCAGCAGCAATGGGAACTCGACCGCAGCGGCGTCAATCCCGGCAGCGAACGCAGCCGCGAGATCCAACAGCAATTGAACCAGACGGCACCGCGCTGAAGGGTCAGCGCCGGTCGAGGCGTGCCCGCAGCCAATCGGCGATTTCGGTCCACAGCGTGTCGGGGGCGCGCGCCGCCGACATCATGCCGACATGTCCGAACGGCGGCCGCAATACGGCCGCGCCGCCAAGCCCCATGGCGAGCGCAGCGGCGAGCGGCTCGGCGGAACTCGGTGGGACGATGCGGTCGCGGCTCGGCACGACGACGAGGGCGGGTGCTCGCAGCTGCGTCGGATCGACCCTGCGACCCCCAACTTGCCACCGGCCGCGCCGAGGCTCGTTGGCGCCGTACCACGAGCGAGCGCAATCGCGCGCGACCCCTGCGGCAAGCGGCACGCCGTCATTGACCCAGTCTTCGAGCGCGACAAAGGCCCGTGCTTCGTCACCGTTGGGGTCGCACGCGCCGAAACGGGTGAATTTGCGCTCCGCGCTCAGCGGATCGAGCACGAAAAACAGGCTCTGGATGACGTCAACCGGCACTGTGCCTGCGTCATTGCAAAAAAGCGGCAGACTGTCCGCAACCAGACCAAGGAAATGCGCCGCCGGCGCACGATCCGCATGAAAATCCCACGGAGTCGCGAGCAGCGCTAAAGCGCCAATTCTTTCGGGCCGACGGAGCGCGAGGGCGACGGCGAAGAGCCCGCCCATACAATAGCCGGCGATGCCGATGGGGCGCTCAACCAGTCCCGATGCAGCATCGAAGGTGCGTATGAGTCTGCCGGCGATGTAATCGGTCAGATCGAGACCGCGCTCGGGTTCGCCCGGCGCGCCCCAGTCCACGACCAGCGGACGTAATCCGCGTCGCCCAAGATGGCGCAAAAAGCTCCTCTCGGGCAGGAGGTCGAGAATGTAGAAGCGGTTGATCAGCGAGGGTATGAAGAGGACGACAGCGCCGTCCTCGCACTCGCCGTAATCGAGCAGGCGCGTTGCGCCTTCGCGCCACAACACCGGCGCCGCCTCGTCGGCCCGCCGATATGGATGCCGGCGATAGGCCTCAAGCCCGGCGAGATATGACTTGGCCTGCCGCGCTATTTCAACGTCGAGAGCCGCGGCGGCGATATCGGTTCCGCCGGACTCGATCTCCTCGGCGATGGCGCGAAGCCGCTCGCTGAGCTCTGCCGGCGGCAGCGGGACCTGCGCCCACGCCCGCAGCATCGTGCGCGAAGTCGACCACAATGCTATCGCGCTGGTCAGATGCGCCGCGAGCGGACGCGGCGCCATCCGGCGGTCTACTATGCGGCTCCGTTCCTCGCGCTGCGCGGTCACGTGGATCGGGAGCGCGGGTCAGCGCGAGGCTCAGTCATTGCTGCCGGGCGCCGCCAGACGCCCGGGAACCAATTCGCTTTCGATGGTGTGTCTTTGATGACGCAATCCGGCAAAAAGCCTGTATTGTTGCCGCAGAGGAAAGACTCCTCCCCCGAGGCCAGACACCGCGCATATGAACAGCATTCCACACCAAGACAAACCCAATGACGCCAAACCGGTCGTCGTCAAGAAATACGCCAATCGTCGCCTCTACAACACCTCCACTAGCAGCTACGTCACACTCGATGATCTCGCCAAATTGATCAAGGAAGGGGGAGATTTCGTCGCCTACGACGCTAAGACCGGCGAGGACATTACTCGTTCTGTATTAACCCAGATCATCGTCGAGCAGGAACAAAAAGGGCAAAACCTGCTGCCCACCAGCTTTCTTCGCCAGCTGATCGGGTTCTACGGCGACAGCGTGCAATTTCTGGTGCCGGGCTATCTCGAACAGGCGATGATCGCCTTTGCCCGCAACCAAGAGCAGATGCGCAAGAACCTGCAGGCGACCTTCGGGATCTTCCCGTTCGGCCAATTCGAGGAAATGGGCAAGCAGAACATAGCGTTGTTCCAGCGCGCCCTCAAACTGCTCTCTCCCTATGGTGGCGAAGAGAAGCCGGCCCCCATCGAGACCGAACCCAAGCAGAAGGAAGGCGAGGACCCCCGGCTGAGGCGGCTGGAAGCGCAGATCGATGCGCTCACGCGCCAATTGGAGGCTCTCGGTCGCGATCGCGGAGAGCATTAGGCTCCCGCGCAGATCCGGCACAGATCCGGCTGAGCCAATATTTGACCAATTGACGCGTGCCCACCTGCCCCGGTCGTGGGTACAATCCCACTCATGCGCGTTCTCTATCACCTCCAACTGTCTCCGTTTTCGCGCAAGGTGCGCCTCGTCCTCAGAGAGAAAAACCTCGATTTCACGCTGAAGACCGAAAAGGTTTGGGAGCGGCGGCCGGAATTCCTGGCGTTGAGCCCGTCCGGCGAAGTCCCGGTGTTGATCGAGCCCGACGGCACCGTCCTCGCCGATACCGCGGCGATCGTCGAATATCTAGACGAGGTCTATCGCGAGAAGATCCTGATCGGGATAAACCCGGTCGATCGAGCCGAGGTCCGGCGTCTCACCGCGTGGTTCGACATCAAGATGAACCTCGAAGTGACCGAGAATTTGCTCGGCGAGAAGATGATGAAGCGGCTGACCGGCCTGGGCCAACCGAATTCGTTGGCGATTCGCGCCGGCCACACAAACCTGCCCCACCATCTCGACTACCTCGGCTATCTCGTCGAGCGGCGGCGCTGGCTCGCTGGCGATCATTTCTCGGTGGCCGACATTACCGCCGCCGCCCATTTATCGAGCCTGGACTACCTCGGCGACGTGCCCTGGGATGCGCACGAGCCGGCCAAGGAGTGGTATGCGCGGATCAAGTCGCGCCCGAGCTTTCGCCCGATACTGGCCGATCACATACCCGGCGTCCCGCCGCCAAAACACTACGCCGACCTCGATTTTTGACATGCGGGAGGCGCCCCTCACCTCCCCCTTTCGCCGAGAGTGGGCCGAGGGAGTGGCCGAAATCCTCTCTCCCCGCCGGCATGGCAAGAGCTAAGTGAGGCGATCTCAGGGGATCTCACCATGAAATACGACCTTCTGATCCGCGGCGGCGCAGTTGTCGACCCAGCCGGTGGGCTGCGCGGCCTGATGGATGTCGGCATTGCCGCCGGCAAGATTGTCGAGGTCGCGCCCGGCTTGCCGGAGGCGGAGGCCCGAAAGGTCATCAGCGCCAAGGACCGGCTCGTGACGCCGGGTCTTGTCGACGTCCACGCCCACATCTTTGTCAACTCGTCCGATATGGGCGAGCATACCGATCGCCTCTGCAATGCCGGCGGCGTGACGACAGTGTGCGACGCCGGCAGCGCCGGCTCGGCGAATTTTGCCGGGCTGCGCTTCGTCGTCGACAGCGCGGTGCGGACGCGTGCGCGTGCCTTTGTCAACCTCTCGGCGATCGGCATCGCCGGCGCCGCGCGCAGCGGCGAGCTCGCCCACTTCCCCTATGCCGACCCGGAGGGCTGCGCGCAGACGATCGCGGAGAACCGCGACTTCGCGATCGGCGTAAAGCTCAGATACGGGCCCGGGATCGTCTGGGAGTACACGACCGAACCGGTCAAAGTGGCGCGCCGGGCCGCCGACATGGCCGGCGTGCCTATGATGGTCCACATCACCGGTACGCCGTTGCCGCTGCCGGACATCCTCGCCCACATGAAACCCGGCGACATCGTTACGCACTGCTTCCACGCCGGCGACCACGGCATCATGGGGCCAGAGAAACAATTGGTTCTGAAGGAAGTGGTCGAGGCGCAGCGGCACGGGATTATCTTCGATTGCGCACACGGACGCGGCGGACATTTCAACTTCCCGCTGATCGAGAAGGCGCTCGATCAAGGCTTTTTGCCGGACACGATCTCGACCGATCTTACTTTCGGGACGGCGACGCGCGGGCCGGTTTTCGACCTGACGACGACAATGTCGAAACTGATGCATTTTGGCGTCACGCTCGATGATGTCGTGGCGAGAGCGACGGCCACTCCAGCGAAGATCGCGGGGCTGGAGGGCGTCGTTGGGACGTTGCGTCCGGGCGCCGACGCGGACGTCGCCGTCATCGAGCTCCGCGACGGCAACTTCGAGTTTCGCGACACTGACGGAAACGTTGTCGCCGGCAGGCGGCGACTGATCACACAGACCACCCTCAAGAATGGCCGCGTAATTTACGAGAGGCCGGCGGAATAGAATGCGAAGCGCCGGTCTCTGCGCTTTTCTTTTCGCGGCGTGCGTCGGCTCCTGCACCGCGTCGGCGCAGGACACGGCGGCACAGGAGGCGGCGCGCCGGGCGGCCGTGCTCGCGCAATTGCCGCCGGATGCGGCAAAGGCCGTGTTCGGACGCGAGATCGGTCCAACTCTTGGCCCGGCGCAGGCGATCGGCACCTATGAGCGCGGATGCCTGAGCGGTGCTGTACAACTTCCCGCGGACGGACCGAGCTGGCAGGTCATGCGCCCATCGCGGAACCGCGCTTGGGGACACCCCCTCCTGATAGCAATGATTGAGCGCGTGGCCCAGAAATTGCCTGCGGAGGCGGGTTGGCCCGGGCTGCTCGTCGGCGACATCGCGCAGCCCCGCGGCGGACCGATGCTGACCGGGCACGGCTCCCATCAGATCGGCCTTGACGCCGATGTCTGGCTGACTCCGATGCCCGGCCGCCGGCTTGGCCCGGCCGAGCGCGACGAGATGTCAGCGACGGACGTCGTCGCCGCAGGCGGCATGGTTGTCAACGCCGCGTGGACGCCGCAGCACCGCCGGCTGCTCGAGACCGTCGCGCGCGAGCCGGCGGTGGCGCGGATTTTCGTCAATGCGGCGATCAAGCAGCAACTGTGCCGCGAAGCCGGCGCTGATCGCGCATGGCTCGCAAAGATTCGGCCCTGGTGGGGCCATAATTACCATTTTCATGTACGCCTTTCTTGCCCGAGCGGAGACCCGGAATGCCGCAGGCAGGCGCCACCTCCGCCCGGCGATGGCTGCGGAAGGGAACTCGACTGGTGGTTCACCGAAGAAGCGCTGCACCCGGCCCCGTCACCGCCGCCCAAACCGCTCAGGCTTGCGGATTTGCCGCCCGCTTGCGCGGCGCTCGCCGCCGCCCAGACTGGTCAGGTCCTGCATACTCCCGCCCGGGGTCGATAAGACGAGGCGGGGTGGCTGATCTTGACCGCTTATCTCAGAAGGACTTCCGGTGGTGACCAAGATTCTCGCCCTCACGGCAGGGCTCCTCGTGGCGACCGTCGCCATTGCACAGCCTGCCCAGCTCGAGGTGGACGGTGCATGGGCCAGAGCAACACCTGGAAAATCCGATAACGGCGCGGCATATCTGACCATCCAATCGCCGACCGCTGATCGGCTTGTCTCGGTTTCCTCGCCGGTTGCGAAAAAGGCCGAGCTGCACACGATGTCGATGGAAGGCGCGGTCATGAAAATGAGGCCGGTTGGCGGGATCGATATTCCTCCCGGTCAGCCGGTCGCGTTGAAGCCGGGCGGCGAGCACGTCATGCTGATGAGCCTCGACCATCCTTTGCGCGAGGGGGAAAATTTTCCACTCACCCTCGACTTCCAAAAGGCCGGTCAGCGCACGGTGACCGTAAAGGTCGAAAAGACAGGTGCCACCGGGCCCGAATCCGCGGCGCAGCGCTGAGACC
>Ga0126371_10005011_pt1 | contig 11744 bp, 12 predicted proteins | sample PanSoiMetaPlot_4_FD_110145 | JGI IMG/M metagenome (GOLD analysis project Ga0126371, IMG submission 110145) | Tropical forest soil microbial communities from Panama - MetaG Plot_4 | ecosystem: Environmental > Terrestrial > Soil > Tropical forest > Bulk soil | place: Panama | collected 2016-02-17
GCCGTTGCCCTGCTGCAGGAAGAGATCTCTTCCCGCGTCATCAACTAGCCCTTGTCTTGCACAAGTGGTCTCTAGAGAATGGAGCGCTGGCCGGTTTGCCGGCGCTTCTGTTTATCTGTTCTGAAGGGTCAGGCGCGGGGGAAGGTGCTTTCGCGACGCCAATTCGTAATCCGATCCGCCGGAGTTCTTGCAACTCCCTCGAGGTTCTTTGCTCAAAACGAGGTGCCCACCTTGCTCGATCACATCCTTCTCGGCTCCCAAGACCTTCAGTTAGGCATCGACGTTGTCGCCGAGCACACCGGCGTCGCTGCAGTCTTTGGCGGCGTCCATCCTGGCCGCGGCACCCAAAACGCGTTGCTCTCGCTCGGCGAACGCCGCTACCTTGAGATCATCGCCCCCGATCCTGCGCAGCCCGACGCGAAAAATCCTCTCGCCCGCGAACTTCGTTCTCTTCAACGACCTCGTTTGGTCGGCTGGGCAGCGCATCCCGGCAACCTGCACGCCTTCGGTGAAAAACTCCGCGCGGCACAGATTGCATTCCAGGGACCGACTCCTGGCTCGCGCAAACGGCCCGACGGCCGACTGCTTGAATGGCAAACGCTTAGCCTTGCCGATGACGCTTCCGGCCTTTTGCCCTTTTTCATCGAATGGGCGCCGGGTTCGTCCCACCCGTCGACCGATGCGCCCGGAGGCTGTTCGCTTCTGGTCTTCGCGGCAGAAACTCCAAATCCTGCCGAACTCACCGGAAAACTTCGCTCCTTGGGTCTTGATCTAACGGTTCGCAAGGCGGATTCCCCCCGTCTCCACGCCGTCATTTCCGGGCCCAAAGGCAAGACTGCCCTGAGTTTTTGACCTTCCTCGAGGCTGCACATTTCCCCGCGGGCAATTTCATCCTTCTCTTGCCCCATCTTCTTAGCATGCTATAATTTGAAGTCCGTCCCTCCTTGATGTGGCCTGTAGGGACCTGCTTTCAACACGGGGTGACTCCTGGTTTTTTCCGGGTGCCTTTTTTTTCCGAGGGGGTTTTATCGCTGAGAGGAATTTCCGGCAAGCGGACCGCATCCGCATCAACGAGCGGATTCGAGCGCGCGAAGTCCGGGTGATTGACGAAGAAGGCGGTCAGTTGGGTGTCATGCAGCCTTTCGAGGCGCTCCGTTTGGCTCGCGAGCGTGGACTGGATTTAGTCGAGATTTCTCCCACGGCCGATCCTCCGGTTTGCAAGATCACCGACTATGGCAAATACCAATACCAGCAGAACAAGAAGGCCCATGAGCAGCGCAAGAGCAGCCGGGGCTCGCAGCTGAAGGAAGTGAAGTTTCGACCGGCCACGGCCGAGCACGATTTTCAGGTTCGCAAGAATCAGATCATCAAGTTTCTTGGGGAAGGCCACAAGGTTCGCGCGATGATCTTCCATCGCGGCCGCGAAATGGCCCACCAGGAAGTGGGACGCGCCAAGATGACGCGCTTGCTTGGTGAGATCGGCGATTCCGGCCAGATCGAAACGCCGCCGCGCATGGAAGGCAACGTTCTGGTCGCACTGCTGGCTCCCAAAAAGGGAGCTAGTACCGCGCCTCGCACTAGCGCGGCAGCACAGACCAACGCTTAGCCGGCTTAAGGCAATCTAGGATGAAGTTCGGGACGGCCCATGCGGCGCCGGCTCATAAAACAGTACGGAGAGGATTTAGAGCAATGCCACGCAATTCGCTGAAGCCAAAAAGGAAGCTCAAGACGCATCGAGGCGCCCGCAAGCGCTTCAAGATCACCGCGAACGGCAAGATCATACGCATGCATTCCGGCAAACGCCACTTGTTGGGCACCAAGCCCGCTCGTCGCATGCGCAAGCTCAAGAAGCTCACCCAGGTCAGCAAGGCCGACAAGGCCAAGACCATACAGATGCTTCCCTACGGCATCTGAGCGAAACAGATTTCTAGAATGGGGCTTGCTTCCCCCATTCAGAATGGCGAAACTTCGGTTTCGCAGCAAAAAACGCGCTAGGCAGTGCTACACGGGTGCCTGCCAGCCACTGCGCTCCGTGCTGCGGAGCTGTCGTGCCGCTCAGCCGGCTGCGACGATCCCTAGGAAACAAACCCGTTGCGAGCTACGCGGCTACGCGTCCGGTTTGCAACCTGTCTTGTTTCCCGAAAAACAAAAGGAGAAAAACCCATGCCACGCGTAAAACGCGGCACCAAGCGCCGAGCGAGGCGCAAGAAGTATCTAAAGAGGACGAAGGGCTTCTTCCTGACCAAGAGCAAGCTCTATCAGTCTGCACAGGAAGCGGCCAATCGCGCGGATCGCTATGCGTTTCGCGACCGCCGCGTCAAAAAACGCCAGTATCGTCGCCTGTGGATCCAGCGCATCGGAGCGGCGGCCCGTCAGAACGGCATAACCTACGGCCAGCTCATACACGGCTTGAAAGCTGCCGGCGTTTCGCTCGACCGCAAGGTCCTGGCGGATATGGCGGTCAAAGACGCGGCCGGCTTCGCGCAACTTGCCGAAAAGGCTAAAGCGTTCGCGCCCAAGCCCGCTGCCAAAAAAACCTGACGGGCACCGGCAGGCCAGGGCTGCCACCAATCCCTGTTCCGTGCGCACGGGGGCAGAACGTATCTGTGCCCCCCATGTATTCTGAATCAGCTCATGTCCACACTCGACACAAAGCTCTGGCAACCACTCTCGGTTCTCGGTGTGACCTCGGCCGACGGCCTGCAATCGCTATTCGCCGAAGTTCGCGCGCGCTTCGATGCGGAAGCCTCCAAAGCCGTCGATGAAGCCTCCTTCAAGGCATTTCGCGACGCCTGGCTGGGCCGCAAATCGGGCGTCATCACCCTGGTCACCGATCATTGGCTAAAGCCCGCATCTCCGGACCTAAAGCGCTCGGTCGGCGCCGCACTGAATGAACTTCGCCGACACCTGGACGAGCGCATCGAAGCCAGGAGGGTCGCTATTGAAAGCGGGGCAGAGTCGGCCGTCTCGGTTAGAGACCGCATCGATCTTTCGCTTCCCGGCGTGATTCGCCCGGTTGGATCGCATCACCTGATCCGCACCGTCATGCAGGAGATCGAAGATATCTTCTTTTCCATCGGCTTCTCGGTCGTCGAAGGTCCGGAAATCGAAACACCGTACTACAACTTCGAAGCCCTCAACATCCCAGAGCATCACCCGGTCCGCGACGACATGGACACGTTCTACCTCGACTTGCCCAAAGGCGCGCCTGGGCCACTTTTGCTGCGCACCCACACCTCTCCTGTGCAGATTCGCACGATGGAGAAGCGCGAACCCCCCGTCCGTGTGATCGTTCCCGGCAAGGTCTACCGCCGCGACAATCCCGACGCCACACATTCTTTTATGTTCCACCAGATCGAAGGCCTGGCCGTCGATACCGACATCACCTTCTGCGATTTCACCGGAACCATCGAATATTTTGTGAAGGCGTTTTTTGGCGAAGGCGTCACGACTCGTTTTCGTCCGAGCTATTTCCCGTTCACCGAGCCTTCTGTCGAATTTGACGCCTCATGTATTTTTTGCAGCGGCAAGGGAACCACCGCCTCCGGCGGCACCTGCGGCAAGTGCAAAGGCTCGGGCTGGATCGAACTGTTCGGCGCGGGAATGGTGGACCCTGCCGTCTACGGATTTGTCAACTACGACGCCAAAAGGCTAGCCGGCTTCGCCTTCGGCATCGGCATCGACCGGCTCGCGATGCTCAAATATGGCATCGATGACCTCCAGGTCTTTTTCCAAAGCGACGTCCGCTTCTTAAGGCAATTCCCATGAGCGTCGGGCGCCCGGTCCGGGCCCGGTCTTTTCCGAAGCAGTTACCAGCGAGGAGTCACCCATCACCCCATGGTCTTTGAAAACGCCAAACAGCGCTTCTCGGAACGAGTGGGCGACTACCTACGCTATCGGCCGGGCTACCCGGCGGAAGTTGTTCCATTGCTACAAACCTGGTGTGGCCTGCGCACCGAGCACACGATCGCGGATGTTGGCTCGGGCACCGGGCTGCTCAGCAAACTGTTTCTCGATTTTGGCAACCGTGTCTTTGGCATCGAGCCCAACGCGGAAATGCGTGCCGCCGGCGAAGAATTTCTCCGTGGTTATCCCAATTTCAACAGCCTTGCAGGTTCCGCAGAAGCGACAACCCTGCCCCCGGATTCTGTCAATTTCGTCGCCGCCGGGCAGGCGTTCCATTGGTTTAAGCAGCCTGCCACCCGCGAAGAGTTCCATCGCATTTTGCGAGCTGAAGGGCGCATCATCGTTCTTTGGAACGAGCGCCTCATCGACGAAACAGCCTTCCTGCGCGACTACGAAGCGCTGCTGCTGGGCTTCGGCACCGATTATTCCCAGGTCAGTGAAAGCTATCCGCGCACCGAGCAGATGCTCGAATTCTTTCACCCAAATGAATTCACCTCGCACGCTCTCCCCAATTTTCAGGAGTTCGATTTCGACGGCCTCAGCGGCCGCCTGCGCAGCAGTTCCTATGCGCCGGCGCCCGGCCACCCGCAGTTCGAGCCGATGATTCGGGAATTGCGGCGCATCTTTGATGCTCATCAGCAAAACGGTTTTGTCCGCATGGAGTACCGCACGCGGGTCTACACGGGCAAATTGGACTACGACGGGACAAGTGCATGAAGGTTTCCTACAACTGGCTGAGGGAGTTTGTCGACCCCACTGCTTCGCCGGAAGAAATTGCTTCGCGGCTGGCGCTTTCCGGCACAAACATCGCGGGTATTGAAAAAACCGCGAAAGACGCGGTGATCGACGCCGAAATCACCTCGAACCGCCCGGATTGCCTCGGCATGCTCGGCATCGCGCGCGAGGTCGCTGCCATCTACCGTCTGCCGCTTAAAACGGTTTCGCCAAAACCTGACGCATCCACCTCCGCCAAAACGAGTGAAGCGGTAACCGTCAAGATCGAGGCCCCGGATCTCTGCGGCCGTTTCACCGCGCGCGTCATTCGCGGCGTGAGAGTGCAGCCTTCCCCGCAATGGCTGAAAGACCGCCTCGAAGCCGCGGGCACCGCCAGCATCAGCAACATAGTAGATATCTCCAACTATGTGATGCTCGAGCTTGGCCATCCCCTCCACACCTTTGACTACGACCTTGTTCGCAATCACAGCATCGTGGTCCGCCGCGCCCGGCAGGGCGAAAAAATCAAAACCCTCGATGGCGTCGAGCGCACCCTCGACGCCAACGCCAGCGTGGTCGCCGATGACGACGGTTCGCGCGCGGTCGGCATCGGCGGCATCATGGGCGGGGCGGAAACGGAAATCTCGTTTTCAACCAAGAATGTCCTGATCGAGTGCGCCTGGTTCGATCCCATCGCTGTCCGTCGCACCGCGCGTTCGCTCCGCCTGCACACCGAGGCCAGCATGCGTTTCGGCCGCGGGGCTGATCCCGAAATGGCCGAAGTCGCATCGCGGCGCGCCGCCGAACTCATCCTCCAACTCGCCGGAGGCGAACTCCTTTCCGGCGTAGTGGACGCCTATCCCGGCAAGCGCACGCCCGGAAAGATCAACCTTACACGCCGCGAATTCCTGCGCATCATGGGTGCCGACGTTCCCGACAAGGACATCGAAGCCGTTCTTTCCTCCCTCGGCTTTGCTCCGGTACGCACGGATCACAACCGGGGCGCCGCCGACTCCCTGCTCGCCGAATGGGAATGTACGCAACCCTCCTGGCGCGCCGAAGTCGGACGCGAAATCGATCTCATCGAGGAAGTTGCTCGTGTTTATGGCCTGGACCAGTTCCCGCCGCGTTTACCCGCTGCCCGCTCGGGCGCCGCACGTCTGCCGCACTACGAAGCGGAAACGCGCCTCCGCGAACGCCTCGTCGGACTCGGCTATCACGAGATTCTCACCATCCCGCACGTCGCCGAAGATCGCAATGAGCTGTTCCGTCCGCCCGACGCCGTCCCCGCAAAACTCGCCAACCCTCTTTCTGAGGAGGCTGGCGTCCTTAAGTCGACCGGTGCGGTTACCATGGCTGGCGCCATCGAATGGAATCTCAATCATGGCCAACGCAGTGCGCGCTTGTTCGAAATTGGCAGCCACTATCGTCTGGTCAACGGCAAACCGGCCGAGACGCGGGTTCTCTCAATCGGCGCGACCGGAACCGCACGCCCCCAGGCCCTCTACGATTCACCGCGCGATTACAGCTTTGCCGATCTCAAAGGCGATCTTGACGCCGTCGCGGCTCTGTCGGGCGGTCTGCGTTGGGAATACGGTGGCCCGGACTGGCTGAACCCGGGAAGACGCGGCGCGATTTCTCTTGGCAAGGAATCGGGGCCCCCGCTGGGCGCCGCCGGCCAACTCGCCAAGCGGGTCGCGGAAAAATTCAAATTCCGGCAGGATGTATACCTCGCCGAGGTCAACCTCGGCCCACTCTATTGCATGTACTATGGCGTTAAGAACAGTCGCCGCTACGAGCCGCTTCCTCGCTTCCCTGCAGTAGAGCGCGATTTCTCCGTGTTCCTCAACGAGGGAGTCGCTTTCGCGCAGGTGCAGCAAACGATTCAGTCGCTGGGCATCCCGGAAATCGCCTCCATCGAAGCCGCCGATCTTTTCCGCGGAAAAAATGTCCCGGCGGGAAAATTCTCGTTGCTGGTGCGGGTGATCTTCCAAAGCCGCCAAGGCACCTTCACCGAAGCGCAAATCAACGAGCTTTCGACGCGCATCGTGGCGGCGCTGGAGAAAAATCTCGGCGCAACCCTCCGCGCAAGCTGATTTCTTTTAGGACTCGGCGGGATGCGGCTCAGCGGTGCCGTAGCCGCAGCGTTTCCCAGCTTCCATCGGCTGTCCACCCGCCATCGACGGTTAGCGTGTGCCCATTGACAAATCCGCTCTGCCTTTCGTCGGCCAGGAATGCAATGGCCTGCGCAACGTCCCCGGGCATCGCAAATCGCCCCATGGGCACACGCCCGGTAATGTCGGTGTGCTGATAAGTCTCGGGTGACTGGTCGGCCTCATCCATCTCGGTCTTCACCCAGCCCGGACAAACCGCGTTTACCCGGACGCCTCGCCCGCCCCATTCCGCGGCCAGTGTCCGCGTTAGTCCAATCAATCCATGCTTTGAAGCGTTATACGCCGCGCGATCGGCAATTCCAACGAGTCCCGCGACCGATGACACATTAACGATCGATCCGCGTCTGGCCGCCAGCATCTTCTCTCCAAATGCCTTCGCCAGCAGAAACGGCCCGACAAGATTCACCTCGAGCACCCGCCGAAAATCCTTGGCCAAGACGCGTTCGGCGGGCGCAATGAAACTGATTCCCGCGTTGTTCACCAACACATCGGCCGCGCCCCATTGCCCGTGAACTTCCCTCGCGAATTGCTCGACAGCCGCTTCATCCGCAACGCTGCCCGCGAAACCAAAGGCCTCGCCCCCTCGGGATCCCACCGCGTTGAGGGTCCGCTCCGGCATCGACAAATCCATCAACCCCAGCCGGTATCCGCGTTCCGCCAAAAGCTCGCTCGTCTCTTTTCCAATCCCCTGCGCGGCTCCGGTGATGATGGCAATTCGTTTCGCCTCAGCCATCGTGTCAATCCGTCTTCCGAAGTGCCCGCTCCACCAGCGTCAAACACCGTTCCGTCTGCTCTTTCAGAATCTCCTCGCGTTCCCCGCGCTCTTCGCGCAAGCGGTGCAACTCGTCGGCAATCGAGATGGCCGCCAGTACTGCCACGCGTTGTGTGTCGACCGTCCTCGCCATTTCGGAAATCGTCCGCATCTTTTCGTCGACATACGCCGCAATCTGCCGGATGTAGGCTTCTTCGAGTTCTCCTTGAATCGGATAGGTCTGCCCGAAGATATCCACCTTCACGCTCGTACTCATAGCTACCTCGCTTACTGCGACCAGGAAGTCGGATTGCGGTCCCAGCGGTGTGCCCGCAGTCTGCTATGCAGATCCGGAGGCAGAGGCCCGGCCTTCCCAGAGGCCACATTCTCCTCGACATTCTTCAGCTTGCGCATCCCGGGAATAATCGTGCTGACGTCGGGATTGTTCAGAATGAATTGCAACGCCATCTGCGCCATTGTGCTGCCCGCCGGCACCAGCGGCCGCAATGCCTGCGCGTGCTCTACACTCGATTTCAGGTTCTCCGGAACAAAATAGGTATTCCGCCAGTCGCCCGCCGGCCATTTTGAATCCAGCGCCAGTGTCCCGGTCAACGTGCCCTCGTCGAACGGCACGCGTGCAATTACCGCGCACTGTTTCATTCGGCAAATCGGGAACAGCGCATCCTCCGGATTTTGGTCAAAAATGTTGTAAATCACTTGCACGGCGTCGGCACAACCTTCCAGCACCGCCCGCAATCCATTCGCCGGCTCCCACCGGTTCATGCTCGGCCCGAAGGCGCGCACCTTCCCGCTCTTTTTCATCTTTTCGATCGCCCGTGGCAGGCGTTCATCGTTCAACCAGCGGTCTTCCCAGGTATGCAGTTGCATCAGGTCAATGGTTTCTAGTCCCAGGTTGCTCAAACTCTTCTCGATATACTCCTCGATGTATTCCGGCGGAAAACAATCATCCAGGCTAAACTCTCTCCGGCTCGGCCAGCGGCGGTTTTTCGGCGGGATCTTGGTCGCCACATACAAATGCCTGTCCGGTCCGCCGACCGAAGTGTTTCCCCGGAATTCCTTCACGATCTTTCCCAGGATCTGCTCGCTCTTCCCGTCCCCATACGCCCAAGCGGTGTCGAAAAAATTGCAGCCCAATTCAATCGCTCGCCGTAGCGATGCCATGGATTCCCCATCATCGGATCCCGTCCATCCAGCCAAGCCCCACATCCCATAACCAATTTCGCTGACATTCCATCTCGTTGCCCCAAATCGCCGGTAATTCATTCCCGTGTTCTCCTAAAATCGCGCAGTCATTGTAGCGAAGCCCTGTGTTACGCGCGAGTTTCCCTTTCCATGGCTCTCAATTTGTCGCCAGCCGCCAGCAATGCCACAATGGGTATCTATGCCAAAGACCAAATTGATCGCTACTTCCCTGGTCGCCGCAGGATTTTTGCTCGCCGCCGGTACACCGGCCCAGCAGTCTCCCGCCGCGAACCCCCCAACTACTCCGCCGGCCGCCTCGAAGCCAGCCACAGCGGCCAAACCTTCCCAATCGACTGGCAGCAAGGCCAGCGGGCCGAGCGCATCCAAAACAACGCCGGCGCCGCTGGTGCTAAAAACCGATAGCCAGAAAATCAGCTACGCCATCGGCATGGGCCTGGGCAAAAACATCAAACGCGATTCGATTGACGTGGACCCGACAATCCTTCTTCGTGGCCTGAAAGACGCCATGGCCGGCAACAAGCTCCTGCTCACCGACGAAGAGGCCAAGGCCGCTATCACCGCTCTGAATGCGCAAGTTCGCGCCAAAGAAGAAGAAAAGGCCAAGGTTGCTGCGCTCGAAAACAAAATGAAGGGCGACGCTTTCCTCGCGCAAAACAAAACCAAGCCCGGCGTTGTCACTCTCCCGAGCGGCCTCCAATACAAAATCATCTCGCCGGGAACCGGTCCCAAGCCCACCGCCGATGACACCATCAAATGCAACTATCGTGGGACCCTGGTAGACGGAACCGAGTTCGATAGCTCCTACAAGCGCGGTGAGCCGATTAAGATTCCTGTTGGGCAGGTCATTAAGGGCTGGACCGAAGCGATGCAACTCATGCCTGTCGGCTCGAAGTGGGAACTCTACATCCCCTCCGACCTCGCCTACGGCGAGCGCGGCGCTCCTGGTTCGCCGATCGCTCCGAATTCCACGCTGATTTTCGAGGTGGAACTCCTCTCGATCGAACCGAAACAGCCCAAGGAAGCCCCGAAGGAAGGCGCTGCCCCGCAAGGGGAAGGCGCCGCCAACCCAGCCGCTCAACCACAGCAAGCACAGCCGGCTGAGCCGAAAGATCAGCCTCCGACCAATCCGCGACCCAAACCCTGAGCCATTTTATTCTCGATGGGGAGCCGCCTTCCTTTCCGAAGGCGGCTTTTTTGTTTTTGCACAAGTTTCCCGCTCTACTGCTATGATTCCCCCTCGCCAGACAACCGCCGGATCCATTTTGGGAGCTTGTTCCTTGCCAGGCAATATTTCGAAGCAAAACTTCTCCCAGGATGCGAGTTCTGCCTGGCGATCCGCTTGGCGCGGTGACACGGCGCTACTCATCTATCTCGGGCTGCTCACGGTCATCGTTCACATGCTCGTGGGTCATCGTTACGGTTTCCATCGCGATGAACTTGCCACCCTTGACGATGCCCGGCATCTGGCCTGGGGCTATGTCGCCTATCCTCCTGTCACACCCTTTTTCGGCCGCATCTCCCTGCTGCTGTTTGGGCCGACTCTCCCCGGCTTCCGACTCTTTGCCGCGCTGGCCCAGGGCGTAGCTCTGGTGCTTGCGGGCCTCATGGCCAAGCAGATGGGGGGAGGACGCGACGCGCAACTCGTTGCCGCGTTGGCTGGCGTCCCGTTCTGCCTCGGCGCCGGCGCGGTCATGCAATATGTCTCTTTCGATTATCTGTTTTGGGTCCTTGCCGCTTATTTCATCGTCGGTCTGCTCGAGTCCGATGATCCGCGCTGGTGGCTCGGCGTTGGCGCTGCCGTCGGCCTGGGCATGCAGTCGAAGTACACCATGGGCGTCTTTGTGATTGGGATGGTCGCAGGTGTTTTTTTCACCGATGCCCGCCGTTACTTGCGCAGCAAATGGCTTTGGCTCGGTGTGGCGCTTTCGATCCTCATCTTCCTGCCCAATCTGTTGTGGCAGGTTCACCATCATTTCATCTCCGCCGATTTTCTGAAACACATCCACGAACGAGACGTCCGGCAGGGACGCACCACGCACTTTCTCCCCAAACAGTTGGAGATGACTCTCCTGGCATTCCCTATCTGCCTTGCGGGCCTCTATTACACGTTTCTCTCACCGGCCGGAAAGCGCCTGCGCGCTATCGGCTGGATGTTCATCGTTCCGCTTTTTCTTTTTGTCGTACTGAAAGGCCGCTCCTACTATTTCGCTGCCGCCTATCCCATGGTTTATGCCGCGGGCAGCGTGTGGATGGAAAAATGGTTCGCCTCTCTCAGCCGCGGCTGGGCCAATGCCCTGCGCACGCTCACCGGATTCATTCTTGTCGCGGACATCGCCGTCGCCAGTGCGCTGGTTTTGCCGGTTGCTCCCATCCAGTCCAAATGGTGGAACGTGTCGAGCAAAATTCAGAACGATTTTGTGGAAGAGCTTGGTTGGAGGGAGCTTGTCGAGACCGTGGCCAAGGTCCGCGACACTCTGCCTCGCGAGCAGCGCAGCGAGTTCGGCATCCTGGCGGCGAACTACGGGGAAGCCGGCGCCATAAACCTTTATGGTCCGCAATACGGCCTCCCGGCAGTGCTGAGCGGCGTCAATTCGTTCTGGGCGCGCGGGTACGGAAACCCGCCGCCGCAGACACTCATCGTCCTCGGGCATTCACAAGGCTTCCTGAACGAGCACTTTTCTTCTTGTCTTGTGGCCGCGCACTCCTGGAATCCCTACGGCGTTCTGAACGAAGAGACTCGCGACCATCCCGACATCTTCGTTTGTCAGGGCCTCAAGCAGCTCTGGCCCGAATTTTGGGCCGATTACCGGCACTTTGGATAACGACCCGCATGACGGCGCAGCCTGGAATGGACGAGAACTCACGCGCAGGGGATAATAGAACCCGGAGCGGTACTTCGAAGCAGGTGCGGTCGCGAAAGCCGTTTGAACCGTAACGAATCTCTGGGGTGCTGCGGATAGTCGGCTTGTGTGCAC